>PR_CR_10_Liq_1_inCRDRAFT_1000560_pt1 | contig 22926 bp, 18 predicted proteins | sample PRCRCaboRojoPR_3_FD_10241 | JGI IMG/M metagenome (IMG submission 10241)
AGCAGCATAGTAACTGGTAGAACTGGTTTGATCTTTTGCGTAGAAAACCAGTGGCTTGTCTGATTTGGCTGACTAGTGAGGTTTGTTCTTGTTCAGACATCATCTGGGAGTGGCTGAAGTCGACTACAATAGGAGTGCCTTGTTGACTAGCACGCAAGTACTCAGTTTCAAGTAGGTTTTTTTCTTCTCGTTCCTTTTTGACGAACTCAGCCCTTTGTTCGTCAGTCATGGCAGCAAGCATTTCCCTTCTTTTTTCTTTTTGGGCGTCTCTGAGTCTCTTCCTTTGTTTTTTGCGAGACTCACGTACTTTTTCGTACTTGAGTTTTTTCTTTTCTTGTTTGGAGAGTCTTTTAGATTCCATTTATAAGAACACTTAGTTCAAAATAAGAAGCAGTTATGGCAATTAGCACAGGCGACTACCAATTTTCAGCGGCTCCCAGAACTATCCTTGAGAGTCAAAGCAACTACCGAGACACAGAAGAAGTGCCTCCTCCACAAAACATCATGTTCGACAGAAGAGTTGTCAGAGGAAACACTTACGCCGTCATGATCGTACCCGCCTCCACCAAACAAGAGATGAAACACCAAAAGAAACTTGAAAGGTCCAGAAAAATCAGACAAGAAGAAAAAAAGCACTTCCAAGAAGAAGAAGACTCTGAAAGTGACTCCCAAGAAGAAATCCCCCAAGAACAAGAACCTCAAGTAGAGTACTTAGACTTACCTGATCCTGGAACAAGCAACCTCACCCAAGGCGAGTTCTTCATTGACAAGCCCCCCACTCCTGTTTACGTGCCTCCAGAAGAGGGCACTGACCAGTCCACCCAAGTCGAAGATGGCGAATTGTTTGACTTCGACATGGAAGTTGACCCCATTCTGGAAGTGCTGGTGGCCAAAAGCATCGAGCAAGCCAGTGTCGAAGTTAGTGAAGAAGCCAACCACCAAAACATACTTAAGCACAAACGCAACTTCGAACAAATTAGAAATGCTGAACTCCTAGAAATCCAACGTCTGGAAAACCAAGACAACCGACGCCAGGAAGAAGCTACACGGCGTGACTTGCAAGCTGCTACTAGGCGTGATCAAATGCGCCTAGCGCACCAAAAGTTCGTGTGCAGGATAGTTTCAAAAAGGTTTTTGCAAGGAATAGCAACAAGGTCGCTGAGAGACCTTGAAAACCTGGGGACTTACGCAGACCCTTCAGTTACTTCGCTGCAAGACCAAATGCTTCCTTACCTACTGAAACAGGCTTCTAACTACGAAGACCTAGAAACCCAAGTCCAAAACAAGATCCAGCAACTAGTTAACTCAGCTTACAGAGAAATCCTTGAACAACACAAAGAAGCCCTGGACGCAGAGAGTTCCCGTAAAGAAGAAATAAGACTAGCTGAAATTAAACAACAAAAAGAAACAGAAGAACGCAAACGCAAAAGAGCCGAACTAAGGGCCCAAAGGAAAGCTGAACAGGAAAAACAAGAACTCAAAGACCTCATTGAAGAAGAAATAGTTAACTCTGCAAAACCTGTAGAAGGAGTTTCTTCCCAACTCATAGAGGATTCAGACACCAGAAACACCCAGAACGTACTAGCTACACCTGGGGGGCAGTTCGGAGAGTTCTTATTAATGCTGGCAAGTATCGAAGAAGCTTCTGAGAAAGAACTAGCCCCTGAAACCATTAAAAAGCTACTAGAAGACTACGCCAAGAAAATGAAAGCTCCTAGGCTTGTATACAAAAACGTCAACAAAACTAAACTTGAGGAGTTATACGAAAAGTTAGAAATCACCCAAGAAACCTTCCAAGAGTTCCCAGAAGAGTCAAAAGAACCCTTTAAAGAGTTTCTCACCAACCCAGAAAACCTAGTTCCCTCCACAACACTCACGATGCTTTGGCAGAACCCAGAAACCTTGAACTTAAGAACTGCACTGTTTGGTCAAGTAATGGACGCTTTCTTTTCTCTAATGACTGTCCCTGACCCTGACGAAGACACCCCCAACACTCTGAGAGAGAAGTTTGTTTTGGAAGGACTGGACTGGGAAGAAGAACCCCCCCAGCCCCAAGCAGTGGCTATAATAGTTCCCCAAGAAGACGAAAGCGAAACAACTCCAGACAAGGACCTAATGACGGTACCTAGGACTGAAAGGGTCGCAGCTTTTGTGCTGAACAGGGTTGCCCAGGAGTACTTCAGAGAAGAACTGTGCACTTGGGCTGGCAACTTGTCTACTGAAGAACTGGGGTCCTTACAAGAGGTCCAGAGTGTGTTTTACGGCAAAGTGAAGCAACTAGAAACCCAACTACTGAACAAGTATGGAGATCTTCATGTCTTTGAATATCATATTTACTAATAATTGGAATGGCTTTAAGCGTTGCTTCGAACTATGTTTTGATAGCTGAGTTTGATCAGACAGAAGCTGAGAGAGTAAAGTTTAGTCCAAGGGTTGAAGTACTTGAGTACAAAACTGAAACTCACGAAACTAACATTAACCCTGAGGAACAAAAAGCCAAAGCCATGTTTTTGGACCTCCAAAGTGCTGCTGAGTAGTAATTTACATACAGAAAACTGCAACGAAAAAACATCGACGGAGTTGTGAAGCCTTCTAAAAACACTTATGTTGCAAGGGACAACTTAGACGGGACCGTTCTAGATTTGAAAAACAACTTAACTATCAAATACGAAGAGTACTTTAAACTACCCGAAGAACCCATTATTTCCAGAAGCAACAGAACCAGTAGGTCAAGTTCCAAAGTCAGAAGGAGCTTTAAAAGGCCCTCTTACCGCAACTCTAAGTTCTTCATAAGGAAACCCAGAGAACTGATTGAAAGCAAAAAACAAGAAACTCAAGAGTGCTTTAAAAGCAGCAGTCGCGACCCCATAAAGAAGTCAAAAACCATAAACCAAAACATACAGAAAGAACCCCTTCCCAAACCTAAGCAGCAATTCATAGAGCCAAAAACAACTACTCCCAGTGTTTTGCCTAGGCTGAACCCTTCTCCTCCTAAACTCAGCAAGGTCCTAGGAGGTTCGTTTACCCCCGAAAAGAAGTTTGAAAGAGCCATTAACTCCCAAGAAAAACTCAAAGAAGAAAGATCCAGCTCTCCTTTTAAAAAGACCAGAAAAGTCAAAGCCATCCGAATCAACAGAGTCAGAACAATCAGAAACATCTACAAAGGTTCCTTCCCCACAAGCAACTTTTAAGTGTACTAATTAGTAACCATTTGTCTCCTTAAAATCTGGAAGTTCCAAAGAGCTATAAAATGAAAGTCTTGATCGCCGATCTTTTCAGCGGAGCAGCAATTGAAGAAATGAAGTCAGCTGGAGTCGAGGTGGTTTATAATCACCAACTCGCAGGAGACTCACTCAAAGAAGCCTTGGCTAGCGAAGTCCCCCAAGTCTTAGTGGTGCGTTCTACCAAAGTGACAGCTGACATTATCCAAGCATGCCCTCCTTTGGAAGTGATCATCAGAGCTGGTGCTGGAGTCGACAACATCGACATTTCAGAAGCTAGCAACCGAGGAATTTACGTAGCCAACTGTCCTGGCAAGAATTCCGTTGCTGTGGCAGAGCTAGTAATGGGACACATTCTGTGTGTGGACAGAAGAATTGCTGAAGGCGTCAACCTCATCAAGCAAGGCAAGTGGGCTAAAGGCAAGTTCACTGAGTCTTTGGGAATCAAAGGCCGCAAACTAGGGATAATTGGTTTGGGAGCTATTGGCAGAGAAGTTGCTAAGCGTGCTCTAAGCTTTGACATGGAGGTGTGTGGAACTGATCCTTTCGTTACACCTGAACAAGCTGCAGCCTTGAACATTCAGTACTTCGCCACCCCTGAAGAAGTAGCTAGAGAAAGTGACATCTTGACTTTCCACGTGCCTTCAACTCCTTCTACCAAAGGCATGATTAACTCCAAGTTCGTTTCTTTGTGCAAAGAAAACGTAGTGATTCTCAACACAGCTAGAGGAGACCTTACTAACGAAGAAGAACTTCTGCAGTGTTTGGAACAAAGACCCAACATGTGGTACGCTTGTGATGTACTCCAAGGAGAACCTGCTGGCAAAGAAGCTGACTTCGTCTCTGCTTTGGGACAACACCCACGAGTGTACGCTACCCACCACATCGGGGCATCTACCAAACAATCTGAAAACGCCATTGGACAAGAAGCTTTGAGGATCATCCTTAAGTACAACTCTACCAGAACTGTTGACTTGGGAAACTTAGTGAACCTGCAGAAGCAAACCCAAGCCCAGTTTTCAGTGATCATGAGGCACTTCGGCAGAGAAGGTGCGTTTGCTGCTTTGCTGAGTCAACTCAAAGATTCCAACTGCAAAGTACTTGAGGTGGAAAACAAAGTTTTCAGGGACTCTGCTTCTTTTTCTGCTTCAGTGAACGTGCAGTGTGGTGACAAGGCTGCTTTGGAAAGCATTGCTGCTGGGTTTAATGGAAACCCTGACGTAATCCACTGTGCAGTGGTAAATCTTTAAGTATCCTTAATTATTAGGCACTTCTTTACTTGTGAATAAGTCAATATGTGAGCTATCATACAAAAAGTTAGACACTACCGTTAAGCTAGAAGCTAAGTTGCCAATAAGCAGCAAGTCTAAGTGGGGGTTGAACCCTAAAAAGGAGACTCCACACACTTCTTCGTAGATTTCTTGGTTGAGTTTAGGGCTTATTTTTTTCTGAGGAGTCCAAGTCAGTGACAAGTTTTCAGTGTCTAGTTCAAGTTCGCTCACTAGCACACAGCCGTCGTCTAGGCCTACCAGCAAAACGTCTTTGTTTTGTTTCAACTCTATTATTTCTAGGTGAATGCCTAACTCTTTGGTTTCGCCTAGTTGAGGTATTTCGAAACTAATCAAGTCAGTCTGTGTTAAAAAGTCCCAAACGTGGATTCTGTTGAACTTGCGACACAAAGCGACTAAAAAGCTTTTTTCCTCAACAACTAAGAGCTGGTCAGCAGTCCCCTGAAGTCCCCAAAGCAAACTAGGCTCTGAATTTCCTAAGGCGTTTGTGGAGTAGATCCTTAAAGGGCCCTCTCCTTCGTGCCCTGAGACCAATACTCTGTGCTTGTGGGAGTAACTTAAACTCACCACAGGAGGCACTTCTCCGGGGGCATTAAATTCGTGCATTGGGACCTCGCCTGAGATGTGCCATGCCTTTATGACTCCAGTTCCATGGCCTACATAAAGTAAGTCGGGGGCAGCTGAAATCATGCAAAGCATGTCTTGAGTTTGGGAGTTGAGAGAGTGCAGTATTCTCAAACTGTAGACATCAATTACATGAATGCACCCATCACTTTCGTAAAGGATGAGTGCATTCCCTCGGATGCTTTCGCGTGAGTGCACAGCAGCTTTGATTTTGGTGTTGGGTTTTGGAATGTACCGGGTGTTGTGCTTTTGGCCTTCTATCAAGCAGTAAAGTTCCACTGAGCGCTGAGTGACTAAAAGGATCTGGTAAAGTTGGGAGTGAATTGACTCAGGAAAAACCACAGTTGCAAGGAGGACCTTAGTTCTTTGTTGGTAAGGCAACAAAGAGTTCCCGATGACTTGGCTGGTTAAACTTATACCAAGTCTTCTGTTGGCTGAAGCTTCAGGAGTGTTTCCCATATTATTATTTACACATGTCTAGTTTGGTTGTATTGGAAAAGCACACTTAGAAAACCAATAAGAAGCATGCCTTTGAACCCGAAACAAAATGCAGAGATCGCCAGCACAAACAGCCAAAAGACCTCTACTTCAAAGCCTGCTAGAAGCAAAGAGTTCGAAAGGACCCCGAACTTCTTATGAGTAGAGGGAAACAACTTGTAAGCTCTTTGGACTTCAAAGTTAGTTTGGTTTCTGTTTAGTTGCAGAGTTCTGGCTTCTTCGTCAGATACTATTTTTCCATCAATTATACGCACCATTTTGGAATTTATAGTAAACTTAAACACTTGTTATATTAAAATGAGTGACAAAATTTACAAAGAACTTTGTGTTGCTTACTGCTCCCGCGGCCACCAAAAGTCCAAATCAGTAATCCAGGACATCTTGAAAGACAGCAGAAAACTTTCTAAGATGCACTCAAACCTTGTTTCCAGTAAAGTGAAGTCAAAGTACTCTACTTCCAACAAGCCTAACGTTCCCAAAGTCACTGAAGGCATTCAGTGCAACTTCACTGAAAGAGAACAAAACAAAAAGTCCGACCAAGAAGTCAGTGGAATCATGCAGCATATAGAGTTCGACAACCCCATCCTCATAGACTGGTACAAGAAACTCAGACAAACTCCATCCGAAGAAAGCAATAACAGTTTTTCCAAAGTGGGCAACTGGAACCAAAACACCCTGATTACTTCTACCCCTTACCAGTTCGAGTCTTCTATGCTGCCTCAGATCAGCCACAACGCACTGAAGCCTGTGAAAGTGCCTTTTAGGTCCAACTCTTCACTTAAAAAAACCAAAAGAAGAAGTATCAGTGTGGCCCAGCAAGACACTAAGCTTTTAGCTCCTAACTTCTTCAACGAACCCAAAGCTTACAGCAGAGCTCCTTGGAAGTTCAAAGCTAACGAAAAAGGAGTCTTCAGCCATAGAAAAATTCTCCAGAAAAGCAGTCGAAGAGTCACTCCTACTACTTGCAACAGCGAAATTGTAATTTAAATATTTACTTTGGGGGCAATGCTCCCGGCTCTCCCAAGAAACTGTTGTTAGTTGAAGTTTTTAGTTTGAAAGAGCTGTTTTTGGACTTGCTTTTGTATGTCAAAGGAGGAAGTATTTTTTCAGGAACTTTTTTGGAGTACTTAGAAATGCGGTTTTTAACGACTTCAGTGTTTTCAATTGACTTCTGGCTGCTCCAAGGACTTAAGTGGATGCTTTTTTTGTGCTTGCTAGTTGCGCTTGAAACCACGTAGCTGATGTAAGTGCCTAGCTGGAACAGAACAGTTTTAGGGTCTTTGACTTCGAGGTTCCTGCCTAGGTTTTCTCCTAGTTTTTTGAACAAGCCCCTTTTGAGTCGACTCCACCTGATTTTGTTCATAGGGTTGACTTTTTCGTTTTTCCAGAACTTAAAAGGCATGCTTCCAGGTATCTTCAGAACTCTTTCTAGAAGCAAGTACTTCTTCCTTTCACAAAGCATTTCGCACACAACTGGGAGTTCTTTTGCGGTGTCTCTAAGACTTCCTAAGTACCTGCAGATTTCGTCTTGGCAGTTTTCTCGGAGTTTGGCTTTAAGTAGTTTTTTCATGGCTTTTTCCAGCCTGGCTTCGTAAGTTTTAGCCTCTAAGTAGTAGTTTTCAACCAAAATAAAGAACTTCAAAGTTTTAGTTCGCCACCCGTTGAAGACTTCGTCGCGTTTGAAGTAGTTAAAAGAATTGCTTATTCGACTAGGTGAGGGAGGTTCTGACCGCTTGGTTCTTTGGTTCAAAGGAGAAGTTGCGTCTGTCCGGCGGGTGTCGGGTTTTTTGCTTTTTTCTAGTTCAAAAGACTGACTTGACTTGTGCCTGGTTTTCTTGGCTCTTTGAAGGACTGACTCAAATTCTAGTTGGTCAATAGAACAGTAGTTTGAAGCCACGAGATACTGGAGAGTGCTGCTTATGATGTTTTTGAATTTTAGTTTTTGGCCGTTTTTAATCAACGGCAGGTTCATGAGTTGGCTAGGGTCTATGTTTTCGATTTCAGGGAACTTTTGACTCATGAAAGCAAGACTTTCTTCGTTTGGGTTGGAACCAACCCTTTGCTTGTTTTGGTTGTTGGAGGTTTCTTGCTTGTTGGCTGTTATGGAGGATAGTGGCTCTTGTTTGTTTTGGTCTTTCAGGGGTTCAGTGGGCTTTTTGGGTGGCTTGGTGGGTTCTAGAGACTTATCAAATACTTGAGTAGGTTCAAGTGACTCAGCTTGAAAAGGTTGATTTAGAGCTTGAGTAGGCTCAAGGGAGTTAGTAGCTTGAACAGACTCTTTTAGAGTTTGAGTAGGTTCAAGGGACTTGGTGCTTTGTCTATGCTCACTTAAAGTTCCAGTGCCTTCAAGAAGCTGAATTCCACTTAGAGCTTCGGTGCCTTCAAGTGACTCAGTAGGTTGATTTAGGGCTGTGGTAGTTAGGGTGCTAGGGGACTCATCTAGTTTAATAGGCTCTTCAAACTCCTTTTGAGGCAAAGTATGGCTGGGCTTTTGACTAGCTGCAGGCTTAGGAGGTTTTGAAGTTGACTCAAACTTTTTATTGTCAGACTCAACGGACTTAGTCCCTGCTGAAATGTTTACTGAAGCATTTGTAGAAAGAAGTTTTTGCTTTAACTGAGAGTGATAGCAAGCAAATTCCTCGACTTGGAGTTTTTCTGAGTAGTTGGGTTTAGCAGGACTGCTTGGCTCTTCCTCGACTTTAGGGATGTAAATAGCTTTTTTGTACTCGAAGCTTTTCCTTATAAGGTTAGGCGAAGGTCTTTGGGTTCTGCTGTGAGACCTCGAAACACTAGAGTAAACTGGTTTGCTAAGCACTTCTTCTTCTGAAGTGTCTTCGAACTTAGGCTCAGTAATAAAAGAGTTAGCTACTGAGTTGAGCTTCTTAACTGGTTTCTGGACACTTGACTCAGAGCTTCTGATAACTATGGACTGGCTGTTTCTTTTGGAGTGATTGCTTGAGGACTCTTTGGTAACTTGATTGCGGGAGTCTGAACGCTTGACTTCAGCTTTGTTTAGGTGTTTGTAGAGTTCTTTGTAGTCACAGTCTTCAAGCAAGAACACTAAGCGGTTTTTGTCTTTAGGATTCATTTGGAGTTTCTCTATAGCTGACTTGGTGCACTTTTTCAAGCAGTTCAGATCAGAGTCCTTTTTGGAGAGTTTTTTGTTGAGGCTTTCATTGAAACTTTTGAGGTTGGAGAGTTGAGTTTTGAGTTTTTTGTTTTCTTTTTTTTCGTTTTCAAGTTGTTTTTCGGTGTTTTTTCTTTGTTTTTCTGCTTTTTTGAGTTTTTCAAAAGCTTCTTTAAGCGACTTAACGCCAAACTGGCTTTTTAAGTAGTTGGCAGTTTGGATTTCTTGGGTTTGGTTTCTTTTGGCAGAAGCCTTTAGGTCCTCCACAACCATGTAGTGGCGGTTTGTTTGGCTAGCGAGTTGTTCAGTTAAGTCGTGGACTTGTTTTTCGAGGTTGGATATTTTGAGTCCGGACTTTTCTTTGAGCCAAGCGAGTCTTCGAAAGGACTTTTCTTGACTGGTGCAGAGTTGTCTTTGTATCTTGAGTTTTTCTTTTGCTAGGAGTTTTTCGGCTTGGTTGCCTTGTTTCCAGGTTTCGAGCTGAGTAAAACTTACACTGATGTCTTTGATGTCTTCGAAAAAAGGAACTGCCGCTGCACTCATTTCTTGGAGTTTGCCGACTAGTCTTTCGTAGTTGGGTTCTTCAACTATGGTGGACTTGACTGCGTAGAGTTCGGTGTCTTTAGCTAAGTCTTGGTTTTGGAAGTAGGAGTCGCAAGCTTTTTCAATGTTTTTGATTTGGTTTTTAAGGCTTTGGTAGCTTTGGTAAGAGTGTTCTTTGGGCTTTGCAGTTACTAGGTCAGTGTTGTCGGCACTTCTGCGCTTTACGGGTTTGAACTTCTTGATGGTTCTTCCCAAGAAGGGGTGCACCTGAATACTGGTTACCTTTTCAGCAGCTTCTGAAATGATTTGTTGGACGTTCTTGTTCAGAAGCATAGTTTTGGCTACTTGTCTCCTGGTTTCATTGGAAAGTGTTTCTGTTTGGGTTGTGCTTAGTACTTTAGCAATTAAGTATTCTGACAAATCTTCTGCAAGATTTTGGTTTTCCATTACAATTTGAAAATACTCGATGGAAAACAAATTAAACCTTAAAGTAGAAAAGTCAAGTACAGCAACAACCCAAGAAACCCAAGCACCTAGTCAGGCAGTTTACAGCTTCAGAGTCTTTAGTACTGTGAACCACAAACACTACACCTGGGAAGTCACCAAAACTTACGAAGATTTCCAAAAGCTTCACAACAACTTACGTAAGTCTGACTCCAAACTTCCTTTGCTTCCAAGCACCTATGAGTTTGCAAAGGCTGAAGTTGAACTCAAGCACCAAGCCTTACTACAGTACTTAATTGCCCTCACAAGCATACAAGCTCTTAACTCTTCACCCTTTCTCTGGGAGTTTCTGGAAATAAGCGCAGTTTCTTTTAGAGGAACTTCTAAGAAACACAAAGAAGGTTACGTCTACAAAAGGACTGGAGGACGTGTGGGAAACGAACTGCGCTGGTGCCAATGCTCCAAGTACTTCAGAAGACTCCAAAAAAGGTGGATGATTGTGAGGGACGATATGGTAGGGTACACTTCCAGCAACACCAAACAAAACCTCCACGAAGTACTTATGTTCAAAGGAAGGTTTGAAGTTCTGTTCGGACTCCAAGACACTGGCTTTGAAGACGGCATTCGAATAATCACTTCTAGAAGGTACTTTGTGTTCAGAGCTGGAAGTGTGTTCAGGATGCAAGAGTGGGTCCAGGCTATTTTAGACGCTTACCGCGAAAGTGAGTGGAGCAACGCTGAGTTGCGTTACGAGTCTTCTTTTCCCATTAGGCGAAACAACGACGTCAAGCTGTATGTAGACGGAGAAGAGTACTTCAAAGACGTTTATGAAGCACTCACTCACAGCAAGAGAGAGGTTTTTATTTCGGACTGGTGGCTCAGTCCTGAAATGCACTTGAAACGGCCCTTTGAACAGCACCCTGAGTCCCAAGTCTTCGAAGTCCTGGGCAAACTCGCAGACAGGGGAGTCAGAGTGTGTGTGCACCTTTACAAAGAAGTCAGCTTTGCCCTGACAATAAACTCCCTCCACACAAAGAAAGCCCTTAAGAAACGCAACCCCAACATAAAAGTAATGAGGCACCCCCAGCGTTCTGTAGTAGGTGGGGAGTTCTTGTGGTCTCACCACGAAAAAATAGTGTGCATAGACCAAGAAGTAGCCTTTTTAGGAGGACTGGACTTGTGTTGGGGAAGGTGGGATACTTCTGTACATCCACTTACTGACTTGGAGTCTCCACAGTGTTTCTTAGGCATAGACTACTCAAATGCCAGAATTGCAGACTTTAGGAACGTAAAGCACTGGAACAAGCCCTTACTTGACAGAGCAACCATACCAAGGATGCCTTGGCACGACATTTCAGTGAGGGTGATAGGCAAAGTAGCTTCGGACGTGGCTTTGCACTTTATTGAGCTTTGGAACCACGTGATGACTGACATTACAGGAGTTTACTGGAAGGACAAAGAACTTCTCCAGCCTATCAAGGTGCAAACTCCAGTTAAGAAGCCTTTTAAAGAAGAACTCGAAGAACCCTTTGGAGACAGAAAGTACCTAGGCAGAAGCAAGTCGAATCCCAAACTAGAAATGCAGGACCCCATCATCAATTCCCCAGACAAAGTGTTTCCTACTCTTTCAGTGCTTACTAAGTTCAAGCACATCGACGTTGAAAAACTTGAAAGGAAAATGCTTAAAAACACTTCCTCTTTGGCAAACGCAGTGCTTTTGGAAGAAGTGCCTCACGAACAAAGTGAAGCTATCATTTCCAAGCCTTGTTTTGACTGGGAAGCCAAACAACTCAAAAGAGAAGCTGAAGAACAACTTGAAGAAGCCAAAGAACAACAGGAAAACGCACTGAGTTTACTGCACCCTAAACTCCAAGAACTAGGCAAAACTGGAACTTGTGAATGTCAATTAGTTCGGAGTGCAGGACTGTGGTCTTTGGGTTTGGAGTCCACAGAACACTCCATCCACTCTGCTTACTTAAGACTCATTGACCGGGCTGACCACTTTATTTACATTGAAAACCAGTTTTTCATATCTTCCACAGCTGGAAAAGCAGTTAAGAACCAAGTAGTCCAAGCCTTAGTGCAGAGAATTAAAGTTGCAGCCCAAGAATGCCAGCCCTTCCATGTAATGGTGGTTCTTCCCTTGCTTCCAGGTTTCGAAGGAGCAGTTGATGAAGCTTCTGCTGCTATACTAAGAGTCCAGTTGCACTGGGAGTACCAAACTATAAGCAGAGGAGTGAACTCTCTTCTGAAGCAACTAGAAGAGTGCCCCTTGATACAGGACCCTTTTGACTACGTTTCTTTTTACGGCTTGAGAACCCACGGAGAACTTAAGGACCCCGTTACTGAAATCATTTATGTGCACTCAAAAATGATGATTATTGACGACGACATGTGCATTGTAGGCTCAGCTAACATCAACGACAGAAGCATGCTAGGCTACAGAGACTCTGAAATCGGAGTAGTCATAAACGACTCTAACAAAGTCGAAAGTATTTTGGCAGGCAAGAAAAAAATGGTTTCTAAGTGTGTGCACGAGTTAAGAGTAAACTTGTTCAAAGAACACTTAGGAGCTAACAACCTGGAGTTTTTGAAAGACCCCCTTTCAAAGCCTTGTTTGGATCTGGTCAAAACTACTGCTGAGTTAAACACTCAGTTGTACAGACACATTTTCAGGTGCTACCCAGACAACCAGATCCAAAAGATCAGCGAAATTAAATCTCTTAATGAAGAAGCAAACAAACAAGCTTACCAAACAAACTTTGCGTCCATAAAAGGACACATTGTAGAACTGCCTTTACAGTTTTTAGCTAAGCAAGACTTAAGGATCTCCGTGTTCAACAGAGAGTACTTAATTCCTGAAGAAAGCTTTGTGTAGTGTTAAATTAATAGTACCAGTTACTGATCACTTAACTTAGTTTTCTTGGTAGGTTGACCGTCTTTTTTTTTGGACTGTTTAAGCACCATAAACGCTGGGTTGGCTAAAAGAACTATGTGTTGGGAACCAGCGCACACTTGCTGAATTCCTTTACCTATGCTCCAAGCCACCATGTAAGGCATGCTTAAGTCTTCTTCCTTTTTGTTCATTAGTACATAGTTTTCTCCTTGTCCCCATGAATAAACTTTTTCGGTCTTAGACAAAGCTAAGGTGAAGTTAGACCCGCAGCTCACGTGCGAAATATTTGATAAAGCCAACAGTTGGGGAGTGTAGAAGTTCCTAGTGTTGTTCAGTCCTAACTGGTAGCAGTCATTCAGTCCCCAGCCGTACACCAGCCCGTCCAAAGTAACTGCTATTGTGTGGTTATTGCCTCCTTCGATCTGAGTAATCATAAGTCCTTCCAAATCAGGGATCTCTTCAGGCACTGAAGCATTTTCTGTGGTTCCGTTGCCTAGTTGCCCGCAGTTGTTGAGCCCCCAGGCGTAAACTTTGCCTTCAACTCCCATAGCAAAGGAGTGGTTCACGCCCGAAAACACCCTTTGAATTCTTTTGAGTCCCATGCTTTCGATCATCAAGGAATGCTTAATTTTGTGTCGAGACCTTGGAAAACGCCCTATTTGGCCGAACTCAGCATCTCCCCAAGCAAAAACTTTCCCGTCTGCGAGAACTAAAGCATGGTTGCCTCCGCTGACAATTTGGGTCATTTGCTTGAATCGGCCCAATTGGCTGGAAACCTCCAAAGGAACTGGGTTTCCAGCCGTCATGGCTCCTTCTGAGTTTCTGTAGCTGCCCCAGGTATAGAGTTGCTTTCCCGAAAGACTCAGTGCCACTGAGTGCGAGTCTCCTGCTGTGATGGACTCTATGGCGCTTAAGCCCGGGATTTTTTCAGGAACGTTTTCTTGTCCGGTTCTTCCAAGTGCGCCTACGTCGTTGGTTCCCCAAGAAAAGACCTCCCCAATGTCACTTAGGACTAGTGTGTGCATGGCTCCGCAAGCTACTTTGCTTACAGGGATTCCAAAGTTGACACAAAGTGGGATTCTAGTGAGGTACTTGTCAGGGATCCCAAGTTGCTCGCACTCTCCAGACCCGCAAACATACAACTGGCTCTTAGGCGAGTCCATTTAAAGTTAATAATTCAGACGGGTATTACTCTTTTCATCGCTCAAATGAGCTGGGATATCATCATCTTTATTTATTAGCCACTTAAATAGGGTGAGTTTAGTTGCTAATGGTGTCTGGAATGTAAATAGAGTCTTGGACGTCAAAAGCAGAAAAAGACAGGTTTTTCCTCTGACGCAGCACAGCAGTATTGGGGCGTGAGCCCCTTGAAGTACTTCTGTGGTCTTTGACTCGGGTGCGGGCGTTCTTAACAGCGTCTTTAACTTCTTTGGGGAGTTTAAGAGGAGTAGGTTGGGGTTTTCTCTCGGGAAAAATAGTTTCTACGAGGATGTCGTGCATGGCTTTGGCTGAAAGTCTTCCTCCGTAGTTGACGTTGCAAGGCTGTATATGTCTTACTTTTTGGGTGGGTTTTTCGTTGAAGCTGGTTTGTCTTGAATGGGAACAAAACACTGAAGAATCTACTCTGCTGAAGGGACGCCATTCTCTGGAACGCCCAGCTGACTTAGCTCTTTCTTTGAGACTTGAGTTTTCAGACTTGGCTTCTATGTAGTTCGAAACCACGTTAAGAGGCATGTAATTTTTGCCAGGGACTTTTGTGCTGAAGTTCCAGGAAGGCGACTCGGACTTCTGGGGCGATTTAAACTGTTGGGCAAACTTAGACCTTATGCAACTCCTTATTTTGACACTTGCAGTGTTAGTATCTTTTTTAAGTAAGTCTTTTAAGTCGTCTAAGCATGTGTAGTTGACGTTTCTGACGCGTGAGTAGTAGCGCTGTTTGAGTTGCGACATAGATATTCTGCCTTCAGCGTAGTCGTGGACTATGTCAGGGTAGTTGGAGCCTACAAGTCGAATGGCTTGGCTAACTTTCCTTTGCTTTTCTCTAGACGTTGGGTCAATTTGGGAGTTAGAAGATAAGTCCCTGAAAGTGACTTCGAATTTAGGGGCTTCTTCAAGGGCGTTTTCTTCTTCAGACTCAGAAACTGGTTTTGGTTCGGGTTTAGGTCGGGGTTTATTAATAACTGAGCTGTAGTTTTGGAGTATGACTCGTAGATACTTGTTTTGGTTTCTTGAGTTTTGTTGTTTGATTTTTTTGTGGGCTGCTTCGTACCTTTTTTCGATTTTAGTTAGTTCGCTGGACTTTTCTTTAGGGAATCTGTTCATTTTATTTATGCTTATTCGTTAATTAACTTGGTTCAGTAATTGGAAGCATTGCTGTAATATTAATTGTTATAGATGAAACTTAACCTTGCAAGAATTAAACATAGACCTATTTCTCCTTTGCTACTCAAGCCTTGCCTAAGCACTAAGTACTCCAACAAAACCACCAGAGAAAGTCACAGTCCCAAACTGGACATCAAAACCCTGGACAAAGAAAGGGCCAAAATGAAAACAGACAGGTCCTGCAGTCCTGAAGTCTCTACTTGGAAAAAACTCCAGTCAGTCGAAACCGAGTGGCAGAGGTACAAAAGCGTAGGCCGACTTCTTAACCGAAAAGACCAAATGATCTTTTCCAACCACCACAGACCTGTTTCTACTGAAAGGAAAAACAACGAAAAGGACATAATAGAAATTGCTAAAAACACTCGTTCTTTGCTGGACCCCAGCCCTAACAAAAGCAGCCTTGAAACTGTAAAAGAAGTTGTTAAAAAACACCAAAAAGACTTAAAGTTCAAAAGTCCTAAGATAAAAGTCACCAGGCGGCCTAAGTCGCCTTACTTCAGAAAATCTGAACCTGCAGAGCGACCTACTTCTCCTAGGTTCCGAGGAAGAACTAACACAGTTAAATAATACTACATTACCTAGACAAAGCTCGCTGGAGTGAGTTCTGGAGTTCCTGGATTTCCTGGTCCAGAGAAGAAATCTCGTGTTGGAGTTGCTTTTCTTGTTCGTAGTCAGGCTGGTAGGTTTTTTGAGGAGACTCCAAGTAAGACACTGAAGGAACTCTGGTCTCACGGGAAGGCGAAGATCCCGACATAGAAGCTATGACTGCTTTCAAGTGCTCTATCACAGAGCACTGTTCGCTTAAAGAAGTTTGGAGAGAAGCAATGTGTTGGAGCAGTACTTCTTTTTCTTGCTCTAAAGTCTGGACTTTGGCTTCTTGGTCCTCTATAACTTTTTTAAGGCCTCCACTGGCTTCGAGGTCTTTTAGTCTGTCTTTTAAACTTTTGGTTTGTTCATACATGTTTTGGAGTGCTTGTCTGTACTTAAGGATAGTTTCTTCTTTGCCATCTTCTTTTGGGCTTTCTTGGGACTCCGAAAGCAAGTCCATCACCGCGTTCACGCAGTGGCTGATTTCTTTAATTCCTTTTATGAGTTCTTTTTTGCCTAAGTGGGAAAGTTTCTCGTCTAAAAGAATTTTGGTGTGGGACACAAGGACTTTGTTGACTTTGTGGAGTTGTTTTCGGCTAACAGCAGACCGGTGACTTACTATTTTCTCTATTTCGTTAAGGGAGTCCCTTAGTTTAACTACGTCTTTGTCGAAGTTTTCGTCGTTAGTAGGACTGGATTTAAAAGTGAACTCTTGGAACTCTTTGGAGTCGAGTTCTCCTTCTAGTTTCTCTTTGTACTCTTGGAGTTCTGAGTAGTCGTATTTGATTCGAGCAAGTTCCCTTTCGGCTTCCTTAGCTCGGGACTTGGCGTCTTCTAAGTGGAGCTGGGCGTCCCTCATTTCTTCGTACTGTTCCTTAGTTAGGATTATTTGTCGGTCACTGCCAGCTCTTTGGCTCAGCATTTTGACTAAGTTGGTTTCTTCATCGTCACGAATTTTGGATTTACTAGAGTTTCGTTTGGCACTGGTGGATCTCTTCCTGCCTGTTCTTTTCATATTTAACTGCAATTTAAAAGAAAGAGACGTTAGTAGGTTTATCAGTGATCGAAGTCGCTGGAGAAGGGTAGTTGTACTTAAGGAGTTCGTTTACAGAAGACACCGGCTTGTTTTCAACTTGTCTTTTCTGGGAGAGTAAAGGTCTTTCTGGAGCGTTGCTTGAAAACACATTGCTTGAGTTCCTTTTGTAGCTGGATACCAATTACTAGCTGTATTGCTTGTGTCCAGACTCTGATGGAAGGCAGTACTTCCGGTTGTTCGAGTAAAGCACCTGAGGTGAGGGAGCACAAACTCCTTGCTTTCTAAGGGTGTTTTGGCTCCCTTCAAAGCAGGAGTCGCTTTGCAAAATAGGGTTGCGCATGGGAGTCTGGGATCTGACTTTTTTGGAAAAGTCTTTTGCAGACGGTTCGCTGGGTTTGTATGCTGGGAAAAGCTTTTTGGCAGGCTTGAAGTCGAGAGGTTGGTCCTGTGCAATGGAAAAACTGCCTTTTGAGTTCTCAGAAAACTTAGCTTTAGCTAGTCCTTTTGGGCGCTCTTCTAGGTACCTAGACATGCTTCTAATTTCAGGAGCACGTGCTCTTTGGAACCGAAAAGACTCAGGTTCGCTGCAGAAACTAATGCTGTGTGAGTTTTGACTGCCTGACTCGCTAGGAAGGTTCTCATTTGAATTTTTCATAATTTAAATTATGCAAAAAACATATTATGGAAAAACTATTGGCAGTAATGGCTGTTGTTGCTGTTCAGGCCGACTACACCCAGTGCGTCTTGGACCTACTCCAAATAGCGTCTCACGCAACTGACTTCCAGTCGGATAGTGTTTACTCTAAAATGTTTTTTTACAGTGGAAAAAGTTTAAACGACTTAGGCAGGTACGAAGATTGCAATTTGCTCAGTGAAGCAAAGTACACTATTTTTGAGCTGTCAAGGCAACCTTGGGTGGTGCTTTCTTTTTGCGGGCCAAGTTCTTGTTCTAAAGAAGACTATTACTCCTTAGCTTCTGGAGAAGCTGCTTTTGAAGTGCACTTCAGTCAAGAAGAGGTCCAAGAAAAGTGGGGGAGTCTTTCTGGAGGAGCTGTTGCTATGGTGACTTTTATTAGTTTTTTGGGGCTTTTAGTGCTTATTGGTTCTGTGGCTGAGCTGGCAAGTAGGCCTTTAAGTGGAACTAAAACAGTGTTTGACAATGGAATTTGGAAGGCATTTTTGTGTTTCTCAGCAGTGAGTAACTTCAAAAGGGTGTTTGCAGGAAGGGGCACCAGGGACTCTTTGGACAGTTTAAACGGAATAAGGGTGATTTCGATCTCCTGGGTGATTTTGGGACACGTAGCTATTCAGTACTTAGCTTACTCTGTGTGTTCTAACGTTGTGAAGACTCCAGACTACGTTGAGATGTTTTCTTCTACAATAATTTACGGGGCCTTTTTTGCTGTGGACGTTTTTTTTTGGCTTTCAGCCTTTTTGATGTCCTATTTGATGCTTAAACAAATGAATGCAAGGGGCTTTCCCGGGTTCTTCGTTCCAGTAGTGCATAGGTTCTTAAGAATCACTCCTTTGTTTCTGTTTGTGACGTGTTTGTTTTGGTCCTTGCAGAAGTACCTAGGCTCAGGTCCAGTGTGGTACTCTGGAGACTTGTCGAATGATGACTGCTACGACTACTGGTGGACGAACCTGACCTACACAAACAACTTTGTTCCTGACTTCCGAAGGAACTCCTGCATAGGCGTAGGTTGGTACCTTGCGAACGACATGCAGTTCTTTATACTGTCTTTGCCAGTGATGTACTTATACGGGAAAGTAAATAAGTGGATCGGCTGGGGCTGCATTGCTGCCTTTAATTTGGTTATGGTTTTTAGTTCTTTGGGAGTGGCTGAACAGCATGACTTAAACTTAGTTATGGTAAGTGAGTCTCAAAAAGACTTGATGGACTACTACTACGTGAAGCCTTACTGCAGAGTAGGGCCTTATGCATTGGGACTAGCTTCTGGGTTTGTTATGTACTCTTACAAAAAAAAACTTGACACAGACGAAACTTACGATGCCTTTGCGCTAAAGATAGCTGGTTTGTTTGAAAGGTTCTGGTGCAGAGTGGGTTTGTTTCTGGGTGGATTTGGGTGCTTTTCTTTTCTGATATTTATTCAGTACACAGCTTATCATTACCCTGGAGACAACTTTGAATTCAGTAGCTGGTCCAGGTCCGAAAACGTGGCGTGGCTGAGTTTGAACAGGTTGTTTTTGGGCTTTTCACTAACTCTGATGTTTTTACCCCTGGTGCTGGGATACTTCTCTTTTATAGGGCAGTTTTTGTCTTGGCCTTTTTGGAACCCTTTTGCCAACTTGACTTTTTGTGTGTACTTAATTCACTTGTCCCTTATAGAGGTTATTTACAAGTCACAAAAGATGGGAGTTTACATATCTAATTTGAATATTTACAAGGATGCTATTTCAGTGCTGCTGTTGTGCTTTTTAGTTGCAGTGCCTATATTTTTGCTAGTTGAGTGTCCTTTTGGCCGACTAGAAAAGCTTTTCTGGGAGTCGCTTAAAAAGAAATCTAAAGACTAGTTTTAATTAAATTTATAAGCGGTAATTTAAGAATGTCAACTTTCATAGCATCCTGCAGCACAGTAACTAATAGTACAGGTAGTGCTTACTCACGACTTGGAGTCCCCGGCCCCCCTCACACGCTTCCAGCCTCACGCTGGAAAGGTAAAGTGTGTGACTTGGAATCACAACAACCGAGTTATTGCAACTGGAGGAGAAGACTCCCAAATTTTCTTGTCACACTCAGAAACAGCTGAAAAACTCGGAGTATTGGCTTCCAACGAAAGCTCCCCCGTGAACTGTTTATCCTTCACTTCTAAGTCAGACTTGATTGCAGGCGCTTACACAGACGGAGTTGTGCGAGTGTGGGACTTGCGCAAAAGAGAGTCAACTATGAACTTTTCAGACCACACTGAAGCTGTGACTTGTGTGGCTTGGAACGCTATAGACTCACAGTTAGCAAGTAGCAGTATGAGTGGGGAGGTAATTCTTCACTCACTACTTACAGGAGTGTCTGTAGCTAACTTTAAGTACAGGGGTTCAGGAGGGATTAAAAAGATTGCTTACTCGCCTTTTAAGAGACACTACTTAGGTGCAGCTTCTGAAAATGGCTCAGTGTATGTTTGGGACTGCAACTCAAGGAGTTCAGTGTGCAACTTTGCAACTACCCACAACTCCCCTGTAACAGGACTTGCTTTTTCTGCAGTGAACCACATGCTGCTTTGCACAAGTGGACTTGACCAAAAGATCCAGTTCTTCGACATCCACGAAAAGCGGCCTGTCAAAACTATGGAAACTGACTCTCCAATAACTTGCTTGTCCTTTTATGGAGACGGGCACACTATTGGAGTGGGCACTTTGTATGGAAGTGTCCAGATTTACGATTTGAGAGCCATTAACAACACCAAAGCTGTGCTCCGCGGACACGAAAGCACCAGTGTAAACTGGGTGGAGTTTTCTAAGATTAGGAACTCAGAGTCCAGAGCAGCTCCTCAAAAGACTGCTTCTAACTTTAAACCAATATCTGTAAAGGACTCTCCACTCAGTTTTCCAGGCAGAGACAACGTTACCCAGCAACGCTTCAGAAGCATTGAAGAAATCAAACAAGAAGCCCGCATGAGAGTTGAAGCCAAAAGGAAACAACGCCAGGAAGAAATCAAGCCTGAACAGCCTGAGTCCTCTGAGTCTCCTCAAACGCCTAGTGAGTCCAATGAACTCAAAGAACCTAAGGAAGTTAAACAACCCAAAGAGTCACTTGAAAATTCCTTTTCAAAAGAAACTGGAAACATTGTTGAAGAAACTAAAGAGCCCTCCAGACAAAGGTCACAAACCCTTCCCAGGAAAGAAGAACCCCCCAAAACAGAAACTCCTCAACTAGCACAAGAGCCTGAAGAACTAACTGGGAAAATCAACCTCATCCAGGGAAGACTTGACAGACAGGAAGACGCAATTCTGTCTCTGAGTGACAACATCAACAACTTGCACGTTGAAGTTATTCGGCAGTTCACCATTCAGCAGGTGAGATGTAAGTAGGCTGAGCTGAAATCGATGCTAGAAGAGTACTCAACCCAAAACTCACAACTGCTGCAACAAATTGAAGAACTCAAAGAAGAAAACATGCGTCTTCGTCACAGCACTTACTAATGCTAATTTAAATTGAAATGGAAACAGGCTGGCTGAGCACGAAAGAAGTAGTGTGCGCAAAGTTGGGTCCGCAGCAGTTAGTAGCTCTAGGGTTCCCTGAACTAGTGGTAGTGTTTGACTTGCTTAGTTGGAAGATTGTGTGTGAAGTCAAACTCCGAGGAGTTAAAAGAATAGTATGGGGCAATGAAGAGGTGTACTTAGCCGGGGACTCTCTTTGGAGCTGCAACCTCAAGTCGCCCCCTAAGTTGCTCCGGAGTTCCAAAGTAAAAGACTTGTGCTGGGTAGGCAGTCTTGCAGTGCTTTTCAAAGACAGATTGTTCATAAAAGAAAAAGACGTAGAAATCTCAGGCGACTACTTAGACGCAGACTTAATGAACCAAGGCAGAGTCCTTGTAGGGTTCAGTTCTGGAATTTGGGTTGTTTGGGACTCTGTGACTCGTTTGAAGATTGAAGCTCCGCGCTTTGTAAAGTGGGCTAATGGGTTTACGAACTGTGTCTACGTTGTCCAAGACAAAGGAGTTTCACTTTACAACATTGTAAGTTTTAAATAGAAAACCCAAAAGCACTTAGTTCACTGCTTCAAAGAACCTAGCATACTACACATACACTGTTTCACTAACCAACCAAACTACTTGTTTGTTAACTCACAGCACAGAATCTCTTTGTGGAAGGCCAAAAAGAACACTGAACTTCCCAGGCACAAAAAACTCTTCGAGTCTGAAAAAACCAACGAAATGGGAAAGGTCTGTGTAGGTAACATGAGTCTTGCACACAACTTTTTTTACATAGTTAGTTTAAGTTCTACTCTCAACCTGTACTACTTACGCAAGCCTTGGAGACTGAGTCAGGTTGCACAGGAAGCCCTGAACGTGCCTTGTGGAAACTACTGTTCAACTTTTATTAAGGATTCAGTTTACTTGGTAGTTTCTGGTCAGCAGTACTTGTCTTTGCTTAGTTTGAAAGCCCACACCTTCACTAAGCGCATTTACTTCCCTGAAAGTATAGACTTTTTGTGTGCCTACACTCACAAAGTATACGCTATTTCGGGGAACTGCTTGCACGAAATCAACATGCTTAAACAAGAGGTGTCCAAAATTAAGAACTTCACGAATCCTGTACTCGAAATGTGCATCAGTAAAACAGGGGAGTACTTAGCTTTGCTCACAGGCCAAAACTCCTTGGAGATCCTGAACCTCCACCACAACGACCAAACAGAGATCTTTAGTTACGAACTTGAAACTCCTCAAAGCATAATAGGCATGAAATGGGGGGGCAAGGGAGAACTTCTTTACATCAGCAAAAATGGAGTCCACAGCTTAGAAGTGCTTAGTGAAGAAGGCCAAGAAGAAGAACTTGAGTTTGCTTTCCACTTCATAGCTGAAAGCGAAGTTCGCCTTGAAAAGCTAGAAGAGTGCTACGACAAAGTTGCTGTGTTATCTAGTAGAAACGTGTACGCTGTAACTAGTTGCGGACTAAGTAAGTTAGGTTCTGCAGACGACTTAGGAGTAGTTAGTGGCAAGTTAGCTATTATTTACCAAAACGAAATGAGGGACATTGAAGGTAACTTACTGAGTTCAGTGGGTTTCAGTGCTAAGTTTGTTTGTGAAGAAATAGCAATGGACAATGGACTTTTGTACATTTCTAACAACTTTTCCAACTTCAGCATACTAGACTTTCCTGTGAGCATTAAAGAACTCGTTTACTCGTATGACCAACTTTACACTCACAAGAAGGAAAACACCTGCATCAATTCCAAAGCCAAAAAGATCCTTAACAAACTCCCTGGCAACTTAAAGTCTAAGTTCTTCACGGAGTCCTCTGCTGAAAGACACCTTTTGATCTGCAGACTGCTCAACAACTGTTTTTACTACTTAACTCTCAAAAAGATAACTGAGTTCCTGCCCAACTACCACTACTCTAAGTCTCCGCTTACTCCTAAGTCCAAAGTGCCTTCCAAAACACCTCCTAGGCAAGTCAAGCACGAGAAGTCGCCTAAGCCTTCTCCTCTTATCAAAAGTGTAGAGGGAAGAAGGTCTCTTTCGCGTTCCCGCACTCAAGACTCCATTATGCAACTAGCAGTAGACACTGTAAACTTGCTAGCTCCCAAAGTCCCTAAAAAG
>PR_CR_10_Liq_1_inCRDRAFT_1000563_pt1 | contig 22903 bp, 19 predicted proteins | sample PRCRCaboRojoPR_3_FD_10241 | JGI IMG/M metagenome (IMG submission 10241)
AAGACACAAAGCAACCAACCTCAAGACTACTGGGAAAGATTCTCAGGAGGAAAGACTCTTAAGTAATAATATGGCGGATAGATGGAGTGCCCAAGCCCAACTGGACCACCTGCACCAGAGGTACTTTGGAACAGGCAGCGCAGATACCACCAAGTGGGAGTGGGGCAACAACATCCGAAGGGACTCGTTAGCTTCACACATTGGACACCACTCACGACTTGTTTACATGGGCATGGTGGAAAACAAAAGCCTTTCAAGGATGAAAAGTGAAATGCTTTGGAAAATGGTCCAGCCGTGCGGTCCTCCACCTCCTCAAAAAGGTTTGTAATTAAAATGGAAGTTAATAGACTCTCCCGACAAGTCAAGTCAGGAAACATTTCAGAGATCATTAGAAAGGTTTGGAAGAACTCAACGCCTACTTCAAGTTACAAACCAACTCTCCAAAGCAACGAGCCAAACAGTGCTTTTTTAACTGAAGCTTATATAGAAGAAAAACCCCCAAAACCCCTCAAAAGAGAATACAGCTACCAAGAACTAATTGAGCAAGTAGACTCCATATCTGGCAACTTCAAAAAACGCGAAGACGACCTTGCTGAACTCAGAAGGCGCATTTCAAAGTGCGAAAAAAGCCTTAACACTCAAAACCAAAACCAACAAAACATCAAACGCTCTGCCCAAGAACTCCACTCACAACACAAAACTCTTTACAGAAGGTTTAAAAGTTACGCTAACTTACGCAAAGTAAATAAATGGTAGAGTACTCTAGAAACATTAATGTTGTAACTCCTAAAGAACCTACTCGTATCAAACTATTAGTTGTAGGAGAACCAGGCACCGGAAAAACCTCTATTGCCAAGAAGTGGTCAACTGATGCTTTTGAACAGAAATACGAACCCACCATAGGAGTGGACTTCTTCTGCAAGGAGCTCAAAGGAGTCACTCTCAACCTGTGGGACATGTCTGGACACTCTGAGTTCTTTGAAGTGAGGAACGAGTTTTACAANGACTGCCAAGGCATTTTGTTAGTTTACGACATTTCAAACCGAAGAAGCTTTGACTCACTTGACATGTGGCTTCGAGAAGCCAACCGCTACGGAGCGCAGAACATACCTGTAGCTGTGTGCGGCAACAAAGCTGACTTAGAAACCCGCAGAGGAGTTCCTAGGAACGAAGCTGAGAACTGGGCTCAGTCCAGGAGGTTCCTTTACTTCGAGGTATCGGCAGCAACAGGGTCTAACTTAAACGACATGATGAACGCACTCTGTCAAAAAATGAAGTAATTGTAAAATGATGTTAGGACACAAGTTAGTTAGGAGCATCTTCATTAGAACCCAAGCTTCGCCTAACCCGCAGTTCATTAAGTTCCTGCCTGGCCAACAAGTTCTTTCGGAAGGAAGCATTGACTTCTCCGCTCCGAGAGAAGCCCTCAACTCGCCTTTAGCACTTAAGCTTTTTCAAATTGAAGGAGTCAAAAAAGTAGTATTGGGACAAGACTACGTTGCTATAGGAAAGCAAGAGTCTACAGACTGGGCTGTAGTTAAACCCTTGGTTTTTGAAGCACTTACTAACCACATTGCTAGTGGGGAAGAAGTCATCACTGACACTCCTCTGCCTGAGGACACCAAAATCCTAGAAACTGACTCTGAAATAGTAGCTACTATCAAAGAAATGATAGAGTTCCGAATCAAACCTTTTGTCCAGGAAGACGGAGGAGATGTTAGGTACTTAGGCTTCGACGAAGAAAACGGAGTAGTCCAACTAGAAATGAGGGGGAGCTGTGTAGGGTGTCCTTCTTCAAGCGTGACTCTGCGCAACGGAATCGAACGCATGCTAACTCACTTCGTACCTCAGGTCGTCAAGGTAGAAGCTGTTGACGCCCAAGAGTAATAAAAAATGAAATTTAAGTTCTGTGGAGACAAAGAGCCCCCTGAATGGTTCCTTTCGGAAGTCAACCTTATCTCTAAAATTGTAAAGTTAATTTAGAGTGCTGTGCGTGTGAAACTTATAACTGGAAACATTGTCAAGAAGATTCTGGGCACTGGGGCCGACATGGAAAGGGTCTGGAAACTGTGTGCAGACTCAGGACTCTCGGAACTAGAAGTGCGGGCAGCTGTTTCTACACTGGACTTCATAGTTGCTTCGGCAGTTAAGTACTGCGTAAGTGGAGTTGCTTTGACTGAAGAAATAGCTCAACTAGGTTTGCCTTTAGAAAACGCACAAGCTTTGACGAGGGCAGTGGACTCTGAGTTCTTGAACCTGCGCAAGAAGCTGGAAAAAGACTTTTTAAGGACTTCTGAGTGCAAACTAGACAACTACATTGTGGAGTGGGACACTTCCACTAAGCGCAGTTGGGCCAGACTGGAGTTCGGGCTTCAAAACGTAGTTATGAACCAAGACGAACTGTGCTTGCTGATTGGCGAACTAGAACGCGCAAAATCTATAATGGATAAGCTTGCTTAAGTACTTCTTTAAATGGAGAGTGGGATGGATAACACTTATTAAGAATACTATTTGTAATGAGCGCTGACCATAGCAACTCCCAAAGCAATCTTACGAACAACGGCAAAGCCTCAGAAACCCTACCATGCAAACGACCTGCACCGCAAAAGCTGCCTATAAAGCCCACTCTGGAAGAACTCTACGCACACAGAGAAAACCTATACGAAAGACTTACACACTTGCAGTCAGAGTACGGGAGGAAACTCCACCCAATTGCAGAGCCCCAAAGAAGCACGTCGATGTGGGACCACTTGTTGGGGGAGATGGAGTGGATGTCGCAGGACTTCGACAAAGAACGCAAACTCAAACTAAACAACGCCAAGAAACTAGTGAGGGCAGTGCAGAGTTCACTTAACCAAATCAAGGACCAAGAGTTCCGAGAAGAAGAAGAAATCAAAGCCCAAAGGAAAAAGGCTGCTTTTGCTGTAGGAAGGATTGCCAAGCACTACTGGAAAATCATTGAAAAACTAGCTTCCCACATACGTTCCGAAAACCTAGAACAGCAAAGAAAAGCTATCAGAAGCAAGAAACTAGAACAACTAGTAGAACAGCAACTTGAACTTTCTAACGAAGTAGCTAAGAAGCTTTCGCGCCAAGTAGGAGCAGTCAAAGTCACCCTTAAGAAAGAAAAAGGCAGGTGGAAGCCAACTGAAAACGAACCAGAAGAAAACCTAGAAGAACTCTTCCAGCCCAAAGGCAACACACTTGAAACAGCCAAGGTTTACACCAAACCTGCGTTTTTGCTCAGAGGCAACATGCGTGAGTACCAGCACATAGGAGTGGACTGGCTGGTTACTCTCCATGACAAAAGAGTCAACGGAATCCTTGCTGACGAAATGGGACTTGGAAAAACCATACAGACCATAGCCATGCTAGCTTACTTAGCCTGCGAAAGAGGGATCTGGGGGCCTCACTTAATAGTAGTGCCTACAAGTATTATCCTTAACTGGGAAATGGAACTTAAGAAGTGGTGTCCAGGGTTAAAAGTACTTACCTACTTCGGGAACCAAAAACAACGCAAAGAAAAGCGAATAGGATGGTCTAAACTGAGTTCTTTCAACGTATGCATTACTTCTTACAAGTTGGTGGTGCAGGACCAGTTTGCTTTTAAAAGGAAGCAGTGGTACTACCTTATTCTGGATGAAGCACAGTATATCAAGAACTTCCACTCACAAAGGTGGAACGTTCTGCTTAACTTCCGTTCCAAACGCAGACTCCTACTCACAGGCACTCCTATGCAGAATGACGTTATAGAGATCTGGAGTTTACTTCACTTTTTGATGCCTCACATGTTTACTTCCCATGAAGACTTTAAAGCCTGGTTTTCGAGTCCGTTTAACCAAGCAATTGCCCAGAACAAAGACTTTTCTCAGCCCATCATTAAGCGACTCCAGTCCATACTCAGGCCCTTTTTGCTCCGCAGAATGAAAAAAGACGTTGAAAAACAACTTCCTGAAAAGTTCGAGCACATAGTGTTTTGCCCACTCAGCAGAAGACAGCAGTTTTTGTACGACGAGTTCTTGGAAAGCCGCCTTAGTGGAACAACTGACTGCATAGGCATGATGAACGTCTTAATGCAGCTTAGGAAAGTCTGCAACCACCCTGACTTGTTTGCTCCTCGGAGCATCAGTTCTCCTTTTTTTATAGAAAAACTAAACATTTCAGTCCACAAAACAATGCTTTTCGAACTGAAAAAGGTGCCTGGAACTAAGTTTTGGCAAAGAGAGTGCTTCTCCAAAACCCAGTTGAAAGGACTCATTGAAGCTAAGGTTAGGAAAGTAGCTGTTACAGACATTCCGGACATTTTAGAGTACTCTGAGTCCCAGGAAAAAACTTTGCCTCACGTAGACATAAACCCAGTATACGGAAAAGGACTGCATCAAATGCTTTACTTCCACCCTCCGTGCCCCTACAAAGTGCTTCCTGCTGAAAGACTCTCTCAGATGGACGAACTGCTTTCTAGGTTCCAAGTTATCCAACCCAAAGTGGTAGCTGACACTCCACAGCTCAACTTGAACTCCAACTGTGCTTTGTCTCAAAGACTCAAAAGCCAAGAAGCCTACCTTTACAAAAAGCTGCTTCCTTACTTGGCTATTTTGCACTCAATCATGATCCGCACTCGCCTACTAATTCCTGAAAAAAGGGCCCTAGAAAACGACTGTGGGAAGTTCAGGAAATTAAGTGTTTTGTTGGGAGACCTGCACAAAGGTGACCACAAAGTAATAGTGTTCACACAAATGGCAAGAATGCTGGACGTTCTTGAGAAGTTTTTGAACCTGCACGGGTACTCTTATGTGCGTTTGGACGGGAACACCAAAGTCGAGGACAGACAGTACGCAGTGGACAAGTTCAACCTAGACCCTAAAGTGTTTTGCTTCATATCTTCTACAAGGAGCGGAGGCTTGGGACTGAACCTCACAGGTGCGGACACAGTGGTGTTTTACGATACAGACTGGAACCCAGCTATGGACAAGCAAGCCCAGGACCGAACTCACCGGATAGGGCAGTTCCGGAACGTGCACATTTACAGGTTGATTTCTTCTTACACTATTGAAGAAAACATACTCAAAAAGTCACTTCAAAAAAGACACCTGGACAACTTGATCATGGAAGGAGGAGAGTTCACTACTGAGTTTTTCCAAAGCAAAAAAGTCCACATCAAAGAGTTTTTTGAAGAACTCGGAGAAAAAGAACTCGAAGCCGCTTGCAAAGCTGTAGAAGACACAGAAGACGTCCAGGCTTTGCAAGCTGCCCGCGAAGAAGAACTTAAGGATAAAGAAGAGTTTGACGAAAAACAGAACTTGTTCGAAGACTTAGACCCAGTGAGTCGGAGGTGTGTTGAGTTTTACTTAGAAGAAAACCCTGTCGAAACCTTACAGGAAGAAAGTTTGCAACAAGTAAACCGCGAAGAAGAAGACTCTGAAGAAGAAGACATGAAAGTCCAGTGGGAACCAGACGGCAAAAGCATTTTTGAGGACAAAATGGACTTTTTGCAGAAGAATTACTTTGTTTACTAATAAATGGCAAGAAAGTCTGCTCAAGTTGTAAACTTCGAAGGCGAGTTTGTGAGTCAAAGTAAAGAGTACTTTCAGAAGTGCGGACTTAAAGCAACTAACTACCATGTAGTGTCTATAATTGGCTGTCAGGCAACAGGGAAGTCTACCTTGCTGAACATGCTTTTTGGGACTGAGTTTGAGATGCTAGACTCTTCCAAAGGAAGGTTCCAAACCACTAAAGGAATCCAAGTGAGTTCTGACACCCAAACCAAAACTTTAATTGTGGACATCGAAGGCACTGACTCACAAGCTAGGGGTGAAGACGGAGTGGCTTTTGAATACATGTCAGCTTTGTTTGCTTTGGCTGTAAGTGACGTTCTGATGGTCAACATGTGGACTAGCGAAGTAGGCAGGTACAAAGCAGCCAGCATAGGTCTTTTGAAAACGATTTTTGAGGTCAACTTGAAGCTTTTTAACCCTGAAGGCCAAAAAAGAATACTGTTTGTGCTGAGGGACTTTAACCAGCAAACTAACAACTTAGTGAAGCTGAAACAACAGATCTCCAAAACTATGGAAGAAGTTTGGAAGAGCATTAAAAAGCCCCCTGCTTACGCTTTGCTGTCAGTGTTTGAGTGTTTTGAATTTGAGTTTGTGAGTGTTTCAGTTAAGGACTTCGAACCTGTTGAGTTTGAAAGGGATGTTAGTGACTTGCGCAGTAAGTTTAGGGACTCTCACAGGGAAAACTACTTGTTTAGGGGAAACAAAACAGACATTCCGGTTGACGGAGTGTTTTTGTACTTTTCAGAAATTTGGAGTGTAATTAAGAACGACAAGGACATCAACATACCTTCTCAGAAAGAAATGCTGTCAAGTCTAAGGTGCAACGAGTTGAAACTTGAAGCTTTGAAAAGTTTTACTGAAAGCATTGAAGAGTTAAAGGCTGTCTCAGGCAAACAACTAGTTAAAGACTTTGCTAAAACTTGCAATGACAAAGTAAACTCAGCCCTGGACCAGTACGACCAGCAAGCATGCAACTACGAATTAAGTGTATACAAAACTACTAGAAGCGAACTTAACTCTTTAGTGCTGGAGCATATCAAGGACATGGTGCATTCTCAACTGAGGTTTTTGGTTTACGAGTGCTTTGAAGCCTTTAAAGCCCAAGTAAACTTACCCAGGGATTTCCCAGTAGAAAACTTTACTGAAGTTGTTTCTGAAGAACAAGGAAAAGTTACACAGAACTTTTTGAAAAGGTCCAGTGAAGTAGTAGTTGAAGGCATAAACTCAGAAGAGTTCAAGGACGAACTAGACAAAATGGTTGTAGATAAGGTGCAAACACTAAAAGAAAACCAGGTTTACTTACTTGAAAAGGAAATTGAGTCAAGTTTTTCAGGGGACTTTTCCCAGACTGTACATAAAACCTTAGAAAAGTCTTACCAAAACAGCTTCTGGAAGAACTTGAAAGAACTCCAGACACTAAAGCTCCAAAACTTAGAGCCTAGAGTACTGAAAGTGTTAGCGGGCTTGGACTACAGTTACACTGAAGTGTACTTAGAAAAGGCTAGAAGTGAATGCTTGCAAGTGTTGCTAGTTAAAATCCAAAAGTACATTTCTAACTTAACTGAACACATGACTAAGTGCTTCAACAGGTTCTTTTTCAAGGACAGAAGAGGAGTTCCTAGAGACTGGCGCACTACAGAAATAGACCAAGTTTTCACAGAAGCCCAAGAAAAAGCGCTGAAAATGCTTGAAAACTTAAAGTTCTCCCAACTGCAAGAAGAACCTCAAGAACTTATTCCGGACTACCAGTACGAGCTTACAAAAGACCACTTTTTGAAGAATGCAGAACTGGCTTACAGGGACTCTGTGCACTTAAAAGAATTTGGGTACTCTCGGTACGGAGTTCCTAAGTGGTACTTGTTGTTGCTGCTGATACTGGGGTGGAACGAGATTTTGTGGGTGCTGCAAAGTCCTTGGATTCTATACCCCTTACTTCTAGTGGTTTCTATGGTAGTGCTTTTGTTTTCAATAGGTTTAGGACACATTCCTAGGTTCTTCACAAAGCAAGTTCTCAGAAAACTAGGTTAGTGTAAATTTAACGTTAAAATTTAAATGAAAACTTTGCTTACTCTAGCTTTAGTTGTACTTAGCCAAGGCGAACAAACTACACTTAACACTGTTGCAATGAAACACATTCCTTTAAAAAAGCTAAAACAAACTCCTGGACTCTTGAACTTTTTGTCCAGCACACAGAACTCACAAAAGTTTTTAGAAACTAAAAACCAAATCAAACTTAAAAACTACTCTAATACCCAGTTTGTAGGCCAAGTTGGAGTAGGCGACCCTCCACAGTATTTAGACGTGATATTTGACACAGGAAGTGCTAACTTCTGGGTGAACTCTAAGCTATGCCACGACTTTGCCTGCGAGTCGCATAAAGCTTATGATCACGCCTTGAGTAGTGCCTATTCTCCTCTACACAAAGCAATCCAAGTGGAGTTTGGAACAGGCAAAATCAAGGGCGAAATCAACTCTGACACAGTCACCCTTGCAGGCATCCAAATTCCCAACCAGAAGTTTGGCGAAATCACTGACGAAGTAGGAGAAGTCTTTGTAGAAGGAAAGTTTTCTGGAATCCTTGGACTAGGTTTTCCTTCCATGGCAGCTTTTGGGTTCTTGCCTGTTTTTGACAGCATAATAAAGCAGTCTTTGCTAAGCTCAAACATTATTTCTTTCTACTATTCTTTCAAGAACTCAGAAGACTCCTTCGTTACACTGGGAGCCACTGACCCTTCCAAGTATGACCCTCCAATATACTGGCAGGAAGTTATTAAGGGCCATGAGTACTACTGGCTCATTGAAGTCGAAGACATACTTGTAGGAGAAAAAAGCTTAGGACTTTGCCCAGAAGGCTGCAAAGCAGCTGTGGACACTGGAACTTCTTTGCTCACAGCGCCAAGTGAACAGCTGCGAAGAACTATGCAAGCTTTGAGTCTCAACTGCAAAGAAATGGATTCCATGCCTTCTCTTGCTTTCTTAATTGGAGGAGTCAAGTTCGAACTAGAAGCTAAAGACTACTTAATGACGGAGGAAACACCTGGAGTCCACAAGTCCAACACAGAGTGTGCTTTGGCAGTGATGCCTTTAGACGTGCCTGGTCCTCAGTAAGTTTTATTTAGTGGCCCTTTGTGGATACTAGGCAACATCTTTATGTCTAAGTACTACACTGTTTTCGATAGAGATCATAACAGAGTGGGCTTTGCCAAAGCAGTGTAGCATTATTAATTATAAAGATTATGGGGAAAAAAGCTATTATTAGCAAGCACATTGTACTGTGTACAAGCAGCGTATACTACCCAGAGCCCACTTACGGTATTATTTTAATCGAAGACGAGTTAATCGCTAACGTAATTTTAGTGGACTCGGAGATACCTGTGCCGGCGTTGCTTGAAAAGTACTCGGAATGGAACCCTGAGGACTACAGTGGTTACTACGTGTCTCCAGGACTGATAGACTTAAGTGCTAGGATGGAACACGAGGACTACTCTTCCTTGACTAGATCTGCTATTAGTGGGGGAATTACGTTCCTTCTACAAGAGGACGGGATCTACTCAGACCAGCCCCCTTCAGGCATACTTTACACAGACGTTGCCAAAATAGCAACTATCGAAGTTTCTAGTCTCGAAAGCATAAAAGCCCACGCAGAAAATGGCTGTTTTGCTCTGAAAGGGTACTTGTTTCCTCCTAGCGACAAAGTCCAGTGCATTCCTAGTAACTTGGAAGCTGTTTTTGAAGAAGTCAAAGCTACAGGGCTGCCTTTATTCATTGACCCTACTTTACCCGACGCAAGAATGATGTACCTGGCTTCTCCTCTGAGACTCCAAGACGACAGGGCCAACGCACCCTCAGTTAATTCTTCCAAGGTGTTTGCTGCAGCCTTTCCGCACACCATTGAGAGCGAAGAAGAAGACTCGGAGCATAGTAACGACGACAACGAACCCAACAGTGCTGAAAAGCAAAGAAGCACATCCGACGCCTGTGTGAAAAAACCACACACAAAGTTCACTAGGTCGTTTTCTAACGAAGAAAAAACTAGAGATTCAGAGTACTTGGAAGTCTGTGAAACTTTGCCAGTGATCAACGAAGTAAAAGAAGAACCCACTTGCAGAAGGCGCATTAAGAAGTACAGAACTGAAAACGATATATACAAGGACCTTGACCACAGAATCAAACTTTCGCACCAAAGCATAGAGCAGCTCAGCAAAGCAGAGCAACTCACTTACTTGGGAATAGGACGCACTGTTACTCCAGGAAGCACTCCTACCTTGTCTCCAGCTAATCCTCAGTACTCTGGAACTGAGTCTGCTGCAGAAACAGTTCCAGAAGACTCCTTTGAAGAGCCTAACTTTTCACCTTCAGTATACTTCAAGCGCCTGCAAAGTAGAAGGCCTTCGCCTTTAGTTATTTCTAGAGTAGAACCAGACACTTCTACTCTGTACCTCCACCACCTTGCTAACTACCCTGATCAGTGGGAAACTATAGGCATTAAAAAAGTTTACGAAAGCCTTAAAAAAGTGCCTTGCGACGTGCACGTCACTAACATTTCTTCAGCTTTGTCTTTTGTCAAACTCAGAAACACCACTAAAAAACTCAAAGCGCATAACATAACTTGCTCAGTAACCAGTGAGATCTCTGCAGCACACTTGGTTTTTGACTCCAGCAGAATTAAAAACGGGGATACAAGGTTCAAGAACTTCCCACCCATTAGAAGCGAAAACAACAAGGAAAACCTAGTTGACTTGCTTAAGTTCAAAGGAATCGACGTCATTTCTTCACAACACGCTTTCATCAACAACGAAGAAAAAGCTTCGGGAAACTTCCAAAAAGCTTTAAACGGACTGAATACAATAGGGTTTTCACTGCAGTCTACTTGGAAAGTCATTAACAGGAAAGAACTCAAGTCCTCAGAATTCGAGCACTACATTGTGAGACTGGCTAAGTGGATGAGTTACCACCCTGCTAAGGTGCTTAAACTCAGGCGTAGGGGCAGTATAGATATTGGCAAGTACGCTGACTTAGTTGTTTGGGACCCTTACTCCAGAGAGAACTCCTTAGAGGTTCCTTCTGAAAGTGTGTTTTCAGGAGTGGAGACTCTGGGAAGGATCCATAAGGTTTACCTGAGGGGGAGTTTGGCTTTCTCAGGTGAGCACTGTTACCCTATCGGTAAAAAAGTATTCAAGATTAAATAACGCCAATTTGCTTAAGCAGTTCTTGGTTTTTGCGTTTTTCTTGCAAAATTAAGTCGTGGAGGTTTTGGTCGTTTGTTTTGGTGTCTACTCGGAGGCTATCGTGGTGGTCTGCAAGGGCTTCAAGTTCTTCAAGGGTGGAGTTGAGTTTGGACTTTAGTTTTTCTTGGGACTTTTCTTTGAGGAGTTTGGCTTCTTGGAGTTCTTTTTGGGAGTTTTGGAATTCTTGTTTGAGGAGGTTTGAGTCTTTTTCTACTTTGCGTTTTAGTTTGATTTCGGTTTTGAGTTTTTCTTTGATGCTTTGGAACTCTTCTTTGAAGTCGTATACTTTTTGTTTTTGTTTGAGTAGTTTGTTTTTGAGTTTGAATATTTTTTCTTGGTGTTCTTGGACGCAGCTCTACTTAAAAGTTACTTGTTCGTTTTGGGTTTTTAAACTGAGTTGGTCTTTTAACTCTGAAACTTGCTTGTTTAAGGTTTGGTTTTCGGTTTCTAAGGTTTGGATTTTAAGAGTTTGGTTGGAGTTGGTTTCTTGGAGTTGAGTGAGTTCTTTTTCTTGCGACTGGATTTTGGCTTTTAGTTCGTCAAGTTCTTTTTGGTGGGTTTTTCGGGTGGTGATTTCTTGGTCGAAAGTGTCCATGTCTTCTTCGTACTGTTTGAGTTGGGCAGTCATTTCTTCAACATACTGCAGAAGGCCTCCTCTGCTTTTAGCAAGTTCTTTGTTTTGGCTGCGCAGTTCTTCGTTTTCTTTGGAAAGTTTAAAGTTAAGGGTTTCTAGTCTGTTGAGTTCTTCGTTGTTGTTTTCTCTGATGAACTTGAGTTCTTCAATTTTGGTGTAGGCTTGGTTTAGTTGAGTCTGGAGTTCTTGGACTTTGTGCTGGGCAGAAGCAGTTTCTTCTAGTAAACTAGCTCCTTCTTCACCTGCGCGGCTTTTCAAAGCGGTGTTTAGGATTTGGTTTTCTTCTTGAAGGAAAGTAACATTTTCTTGCAAGTGGGATACTTGTTCAGTAAGTTCAGTTTTTTCGTTCTTGAGAGACTTAAGTTGGGAGTGCAGGTTTGAGTTGAGGTCAGCTAGTTGGTGCCCTGTTGAACCGATTGCAATGGCTCCTTCGAGTTTTCTGATGTAAGTTTTGTGTTCTTGGTTGAGTTTTTCGAGTTGTTTGTTTTGGGACTGGAGTTTAGTCACTGTGCCTTTGGAAGAGCTTAGTTGTTGTTTTAAAGAACAAACAGAAGAATTTGCAGTTTTCAACAGGGACTTAGTGTTATGAAACCGAGTGGTGAGTTTGTTGTGTTCTTTGTACAGGGAGTCGTACTGGTTCTTTAGTTCCCTAAGTGAAGGATTTGGAGTTCTTTTTTGAGAAATATCATAAGAATTATTTAAGCTCATTATAAATGGAAGTAGTGGGCAACTTAACTTTTTACCGTAAGGTTTTTGACTTCTTTGCTAAGCAAAACAAAATCAAAAAAGAAGACTTGGAAAGTATATTCAAGTTAGTAGAACTCAACCCTACTCAAGAAGAAATGGACAAGTACACTCAGTTGGTGTTTGACTACAGAAACTATGCTTCTTTCCAAGACTTTCTCCAGTTGTTCAAACTTAAATGTGACACTCAAGAGTACTCTCGCGAAGAAGTTCTTAAAGGACTGTTGTTACTGTGTGACTCGGAAAAGAAGTTACAAGTAAGTAGAGTCCAAGAAATAATTCAAGCTCAGGTAAAGGACGAAGAAGAGCGCAGGTTCTTGCTCAGTCACATTCACCACTTCACTGACTCAGAAGGCTTTGTGGACTACCAAGCTTTTGTAGAGTCGTCTTTTTAAGTGTAATATATGGAAGTTCCTGAAGACCAAGATGTAATTGTCCACTACTTCTGGCCTTCGGGTGCCAAACTTGAACTGCAGATTTACTTTAAAAAAGGGGAAAACGCCAAACACGTTTTAGAGATACTGTTTGAGTCTGAAGGAATCTGCCCTGCAATACTTCCAGATGTAATGAACATCCTAAAAGACTTGTTTTTCTACGAAAGAAGAAACCCAGAACTCCCAAGTGTTTTGCCTGAATGCTTTCAAGAAACTCCAGCAGTTAAAACTCCTTGGATAAAATACTCTAAGCTTCTGAGTACTCAGTACTTAAAAGACCAAGAACACAACTTACAAAAAGCACTTGAACTGAGTACACAACAAAGATCCCAAAAACTCATAGAACACCAAACTCCTCAAGAGATCTCAAAGATCGAAGAAGAGTTCATTCAAGAACAAACACAACTTAAAAACCAATTTTGGAAAAAAATACAAGAAGCACCACAAACCACTTTAGAAACAGTGTCTTTTAATCAAAACTTAGGTCCACAGATCTTTAAACAGCTAAAAGTGTCTTTCGGAGGCCAAGCTAAAAGGAAGTTCAGGATTTGTGTATCAGAAACCCAAGACATGTGCCAAGTCCCACTAACACAACCCCAAGAAAACCAAAGTTACCTAACTCACCCCAGCAATGTTTACAAAACACACATTTCAGTTTTATTGCTTCCTTTTGACGACTCACTCAACATACTTCCTGAACTTATCAGAAAAAGTGAAGAAAAACCTGAACTCCACTTTGACCCTATCAGGGTCCAGGCTCAGCAGTTTACTGAAACTGATAAGCAAAGCATTTGCTTTACCAGACACTCCAACATCCAGGGTATAGAAGGCGCTTTCCACTTGCCAGTCAACAAAGAAGCACTTCTAAAGGAAGTAGTTCTTTATGCCAACTCTAACGGAGTGAGTCAGGTGTTTGTGCCTTTGGCTGAGTGGACAGAAACAAAAGACTTAACTGAGTTCACCAAACTGATCAAAAGCAGCTTAATCCAAGTGCCTCCAGGCGACCTTAGCACAGTCCACTTTTTACTAGAAGAGACTCCTGAAGAGTTCACTGAGATCCTTTACAAGGTCTTTGCTGAAGCTATTGTAAAAGTAACTTAACTTAAACTCTCTGACATGCTTTGCAAGGCTTTTTGGTCTTCTTCTGACAAGGTCCACCAAGAGTTATCTTCGGGCCTTAAGTCTTTGGCTTTTTCAATTATGCTGTAAAAAGTGTCTTCTTCTCCTTCAGTAACTGCTTTTTCGATTCTGCTTTTAGCATTTTGCAGCATCTTAAAGAACTTAACTTCTTCTTGAGTCAAGTCTGGGTGCCAAAAGTCTATTATTAAGTTGACCCGAGTTGAGTTGCCTTGGTGCCAAGCTTCGTGGTCAAACGAGTCGTCAAACACTCTAACTTTGCCTTCTTCAAAGGTGCGGGTTTCTTCGCCTGCACGCAGTCGTGTGCCTTCAGCACCTGTTATAGGTAGGTGGAGTCTTAGTTTTTTGTTAGTGGGTCCGTGGTGAGTCACTATGTGTGTGTCAGGGTTAACAGCTGAGAAAAAAGCATGCTCGTAATGCCTAGGAATAATATTGTTGATCACATTTACTGTTTCTGGGCACTTTTCTAAGTTGTCTGGAAAAGACATTCCGTGCAAGTACAAGTAAAAAACGTTCCAGTCTCCTGTATCGTGGCTTTGGGTGCCTATGTCTGGAGCCGGGATGTCTGAAGCCCAAGAAGGACCTCTGTAGGGCTGGAAGCCTCCTTTTCTGTAAAGCGACAAAAGTTCGTTTTTTATCAAGGGGTAGGCTTCCTCTACCTCAGCAACCCAAGGAAACTCAAAAGGGTCCCACCAGGGCTGAGCTCTAAGTCCTGGCAAAATGTCAGGACATCCTTTTTGGCGAGAATTGGGTGGAGGAATTGGTTTGGAGTTCATCTTCTTGAGGACCCAATCTCTTGCCCGAGTCACGTTGGTGTTTTCTGGGTCAGCTATTTTTTCCTTGATGAACTTGAGTGCAGCTGCTCTTTGCAAGGAGTTTAAGTGATACTCTTCGAAAATGTTTTCTAATCGTTCGTTTATCTTTGACTCCTTTGAGTCTTCCATTTTATAAACAATGGATATTAAGGTGAGAAGAAATGGCTTTCAGAAAGGACCCCACCCTCTGCAGGTTATTAGTTGGTGTGTAATTTTGTTTAACATTTTCACTAGCGTAGTTGTGATACTGCCTTTGTTAGAAACTCACCAAAAAGTAACTTTTAAGCAGATAATTTTTTGTTGCATTTTCTACACAAGTCAGGTCTGGGTAGTTTTTTTAGGGTATTCTATAACAGCTTCTGACCCTACTGATCCTATTTCCGTGCAGAAGGACCCCCCGGGAAAAGGAATAGCTATGTGCTCTATTTGTGCTGTTGCAGTTAATTCTAACAGTAAGCACTGTGCCCAGTGCAACAGATGTGTAGACGACTTTGACCACCACTGCAAGTGGCTTAACAACTGTATTGGGAAGCAAAATTACCGGAAGTTCATAGCGCTTATTATATGTCTAGAGTGCAACTTACTGTGTTACTTTGGGTTTTGCCTTGGAGGAGTTATTAGTTACTACAGGGACTCTGAGTCGTTTGAAGAAAAAGAGTGGATAGTAAGTTCAGGAGTCAAGATAGGACTTCTGTGGTTTATGGTTTTGGATTCGTTTGTTTTCTCAGTAGCCAATGCTAACCTTATTGGGTTCCACACTTACTTAAAGTTTAAGGGTTTAAGTACATTTGACTACATTCTTCAAAAACGAAGTAAGAAACCCAAACCAAAATTCTATGCAGAAGTGAGTCCTAAAAAACAAACAATTGAAACTAAGCTTGATAACACCTCTACTTTAATAAACTGCACCCCTGCTGATTGCAAGTCGCCTAATGACCTAAGCAATATTTCTCCTAGAGATCCTTATAAAGAGACCCAAGTTTAATAATTGCTTAAATATGAAAAATCAAATATTAGGAGCTTACAGAATAGTGGAAGGACTACTACTTGGTGACGAAAATCCTTCACAAGACCTGAACTTTATCCTTAAAAACAAAATTACTCATGTAGTCAACTGTGCAGGCAGGCAAGTAGCCAATAAATGGGAGGGACTAGGAGTCAAATACTTGACCTTTTCCTGGCTAGACCACTCTTCCCAGGTAGTTCTGGACTCAGACGACTCTAATCTTAAAGCAATTCTTCAGTTTATCGAACCAGCGCTACAAGAAGAAGGCTGTATTTTAGTTCACTCAGAAAAAGCCACTTCAAGAGCTCCCTGTATTGCAATGGCCTACTTGATGCACAGGTTTTCTTGGAGTTTTAAAAAAGCTCTTGAATTTATTAAGTTTAAAGTTCCCCGGTGCTGCATCAAAAGGGGCCCTTTGAAACAACTTCAAAGTTTCGAAAGCAGACTTAAGCTAACCAAAACTCTAACCACTAACTGGGAAGACTGCTCCTCAGACCCCGAAGAAGCTATGCTTGCAAATACTTTTATAAACACCAAAAAGCCCCTTAAAAGTTGCTTTAACCTTTCAACTAAAAAGAAAAGCCTAAAAAAAATTTCTTTCTGCGAAGAAGTTAAACAACCCTGTGTAAAAACGCCAACTGAAGGATTTAAGTCTTTTTTCAAAGAAAACTCCAAAAAAACTCCCAGACTTAACAAGAACGCTGGAAGCTTCATTGTGCAGTCCCCCAAAAGCTTTACTCCCCAAGCAAGAATTCATAGACGAACTTTTTCTTCAAGAAGTTTTACTTCACAAACTAGTTTAGTAAAGTTTAAGTGTTTGTAACTAATGCATATCTGCAACACAAACTATACACTCAGAAGAGCACGTCGCCAGTAAGCCTGACTTCCAGTCGAGTCCTTCAATTGACCCGTTGTGGATCCTGCCGATGAACTCAGACTCAAGTTTTTTCAGGTGCCACACAAACAAGTACCCGTTCTGTGTCACACAAGCTACTCTTTCTCCGCCTTTTTCAATGCAGGCATAAGTGATGGTGTGCCACTCCTTTATTACGTTCGTATGAAAAGTGTGCAGCCAAGTCCAGTCCTGGGGACTAAACAGTCTCACAGTTTGGTCGTCAGAGCACGTTAAAAACACCTCTGTAAGGCATTTGTCTGAAATGCTTACTGGGCTCACTTTTTCCCAACGCACTCCTGTGACTGCTTTTTGGTGCTTAGGCAGTGTAACCAAGTCCGAAGCTAACTCCCAGTTCCAAACCTTCACAGTTTGGTCTTCAGACCCTGTAGCTACCAGTTTGGGGTCTGAAGGACTCCAACTCAAACTCCAAATTTCGCTGTATAAGATTAAGCTTCCGAAAGCCAGGTCTTGTTCCTGACTTGTTTTGTGGGCAAGAAACACCTTTTCTTGGACAAAGGTATCTTTGTGTTTAGAGAACACCCAAAGTTGGCCTTTAGTAGTTCCTAAAGCTAAAACTTCTCTTTCTTGGTAGTAGTTGAAACTCATGCAAATGATTGAGTCGTTTAAGCTAACCACAAATGAAACTTGGGACTTTTCACAAAGGCAGTCTTTAAAAGCAAACAAACCTCCACTCATAGTCCCTATAAGTAAGTCTTCTCCTCTACAGTCCCAGGAAATACACCTTATACTTTCTTCAACTGTTGCGTTGCTAACCACTCTTAGGTACTTAGAGTCCCAAATAATCAAGTTACCCATAAAGTCCCCAACTGCAATGTAGTTGCCTGAAGGGTGCACAGCTAAGCCACAGCAAGTCATTTTGTAGATTTCAGAAGACTTTTCAGAAACTACTTCTCCAGGAAAGCCGTTAAAGTTCGCAGTGAACATTCCGTACTCGTTCATTCCAAGCAAGCACCTGTCTTTGAAAATCCAGCCATAATAAGAACACGTTTTGTTGATCCAGTCAAGTTTAGTGTTAACTACCTCGATGCTTTTGTGGGGGTCACTAAAGTCAATTTCTCCGTCAACTGATTCTTGGTTAACATTGAACCTGCAAAAAATGTACTGGTTAGGGGAAAAGTAAATGCTTTCTTCCAAGAACTCCAAACACATAATGCAACCCGCACCTGGCAAGTAAAGAGTGTGAAGCACTTCTAAGGACTCCATGTTCATGACTACCAGTGTTCTTGAATAGTAAGCAAACACTACCTGGCCCTGTCTGTTAGTTTTAATAGTGTTCACTTTGGAGTAGTGAGGAATTGGCACTGCTCGTGACTGCTTGTCTTGAGTTAAGTTCTTCACTAAACAAGCGTAGTAAGAAGCAACCCTTGCAAAGCTCCTTCCAGTGGTTTCCAAAGACTCCTCTTCAGAGTCTGACTCTGACAAAAAGTTTTCACAAGCCTTTTCAAAAGCAATGGGTAAGTCCTTTTGTCTAGCGTAGCCTTCTTGTTCCAAGAAACTCATCCTCAACAAAAACAAACTGTCCTGGTCTGAAAACTCACAAAACTTAAAGTTACCCCTGAAGGACCACACCTTAGTAAAGCCTTTAACTAAGTCAATCCTCCACACGTCAACTATTCCTCCGTAGATTCCAAAAGAAGCTGCTGTTGCAAAAAGACACCCTGAATTACTAATGGCAGAGTGCCTTACCATTTTCTGAGAAGTGCTTGTAGCGTGCATGAAATCTCCTTTACACGTTAAAAGCTTCACTTCTCCAGAGTAACTCACAGACACTAAGTACTGTGGGTCTGAAGGCGGAAGTCCTAACAAGCACATCACGCTTGAGTTGTGGGCTTTGAAAGAATGCAACTCCTGGAGAGTGTTAGGGTCTCTAGCTATTATGTGACTTCCTATAGGGTGGTAGATTACTTGGGATATTATGGTTGACTGAGGCCGTGCTGAGTGCAACCCAATGTAGTTAGTTTTAAGATAAGTTCTTTCCATTATTATATAGTTAAATTAAGTTGCGATCAGAAAGTCAGCAAAAAGAGTGCAGTGGTCTGAAGGCCATTGTTTCTTGTTTTCAGCAAAGCCACTAATTCCACACTCCAAAACTCCAGGTAGATTCCTAACTAGAATCCGGTCGTACCGCTCTTTAGGGCCCCAACTAGGAAAGGTGAACCCGGGGTCTTCAGAGTTTAGAAGCTTCCACACATCAACTAACTGAGTTGCCAGAAGCAAGCCGGGGTTTTCGAACTTGTTTTTGATGTTCAGGTCGCCTACAAGTACTTGGGGGCTTCCTTGGTTTTGGCTGTCCATGAATTTTATGATTTCTTCTGACTGCTTGACTTGTCCATTGACAGAATATGTCATGTGGGTGTTGAAAAACTGCAACTCGTTGCGAGGGTGTTTGACTGTAGCTTTTAAGCAGACTCTTCTGTTCCCGTCGCCTTTGGACTTAGTAAGCTTTACAAACTCAATATCTGAAATAGGAAAACGACTCAGAACTGCAATGCCTTCAACAATTCCGTCTTTGTAGTTCATGGCAGGTTGCCAGTAGTAGTAAGGGTACTGAGGAACTAAACTCAGTAAGTCATCAAGCATGTGCCTTCCAGAAGGTTTTTTATCAGAAACTGAACTCAAGAACCCAGATATTTTGCGCTGGATCGGTCCCGACCCGTAGAAGGGGTCGTGACGGGCTTCCTGGATTCCAATTACGTCTGCGCTTATGCGAGTTATTTCTTCAGCTAGCATGTGGACCCTTTTGTCCCAGTTAGGGTGCAAGCCAAAGACAGCTAAGTTGTAAGTTTGGATGCGAAGCACACAAGGAGTTTCTGGGTACAGAACGTATATAACAAGGGGATCTGAGTTTCTGAAGAATTCTTGGAAGTTAGCTTCATCCAGAAGACACCAGTCATTTCTCTGAGCCCCCATCAGAAAGAAACTGGGTTTGTCATCTTCGACCAAAGCAGCAATAGAACTAAATTAAACTTACTTGTGAAGAGTCATGAAGTCCAAAGAATAGTTATTCAGAGTATAGGTTCTTGACTCAAGTATTATTTTGATGCATCTAGTTTCCATTTTATTAGCTTTAGTTGTTTAAGTATTGCTTTTCCTTCGGAATAAGTTCCTTTTTTTCTTAGGTGGAGCTGCTTCACAGAGTTTCCGGTACATGTCTCTTTCTTGAGTTACTTCGGAAAGCTGGACCTTTAACTTAATAGCAGCGTTATCAGCAAGGTTCAGGTCAGTTTGCAGAGTGTTGTTCCAGTCAGCCCAGTCACGGTCTTTATTGACTATTAAGGTTTGGAGTTTTTCTATTTCGGCCTTGAGTGCTTCGTTTTGGCTATACAAGCTAGGGGTGTTTTCAGTTCGGGACTCGAAGTCAGAGAGTTTATTTTTGAAGAACTCTACACTTTTGGCAGAAGTTGAGAGTTCGTTGGACAAGTACTTGTTTTCCTTGTAAAGAGCTTTAACTTCTTTTTTCAAAGTTTGGTTTTCGTTGGTTTTTTCTTTGAGTTGGTATTCTTTTTCAGCCTAAGTAAAGTTTACGAGTTTAACTTGCATGGATTCCTGTTTTTGGTAGTCTTCTAAGTTGTACCTGATTGACCCTACAAAGGACACCCTGTTGGAGTCCAGTCCTGAGAGTTCGTCGTGCAAGCTATTGCCTTCTAGTACTGAAACAGTGTTTATGTCTTTTTCCCTTTCGTACTGGTTTACTATTTCTTTGAGTTCTGACTTGTCTGATTTGAGTTTCTTGATGCGCTTGTCGTAGTTTTTTTTGAGTTCTTTAAGGTTTTCTTTGTGGTGTTCTTGGATTTCACTGAGTCTTTTTTGAGAAGTTTGGTAGTTTTCTAGGTGTTTTTGGGCTTTTCTTTTGAGTTCTGAGTTTTCTTCTTCAAGGATTTTACTTCTGTGAGTTAGCGTTGACAGTTGTTCTCTGAGGTCTAAGGTGGCCTCTTCGTTGGTTTTAGAAAGTTCAGTGCACTTGTTGTTGAGTTCCCAAACTTTGTTTTGGAGTTCTAGTTTTTGAGTTCTGAGTTCGTTTAGGAGTTTTTCTTGTTCTGAGAAACTGGGTCCTGTAGAGAGTTCTTCTTCTAGTTGGTTGATGGTGTTTTGCTTTGAAAGGTTGATTTTGTAGAACTCTTCTTTTTCAGCAAGTAGTTGGAAGTGTTTTTCTTCTTCTTTTTGAATTTGAAAAGCAAGTTCAGTGTTGAGTTTTTCAAGTTCTTTGTTTTTGGTTTTATAGTTGCTAAGTTCTTCAGTAATTACTTTTATTTGGGATTGCAAAGTTTGGATTTGGCCTTCTAAGGCAGGTTTGGTTTTGCCTTGGGTTTCTTGGAGTAGGTATTTAATTTGGTTTTCGAGTTTAGTGTTTTTGCTTTTTTCGTCATTTAAGTCTAGTTCTAAGTCTTCTATTTTGTTTTTTCTTTCATAAGCTTTTTCTTTGTGCTTGTCTATTTTGGCAAGGTAGTTGTTAATTGTTTTGTACATTTCTTGAATCACTATAGAGTCTTCTTCGACTTTTAAGTTGAGTTCAAAAATCTTTTTTTCTTTTTCTCTGATTTGCACTAGTGAGTGCTGTTCAGATGACCTCTCTAACTTCTCAACAAAGCTTTGGTGCTCCTTGTCAGAACAGTCTTCGAGTTGGGCTTTTAGCTCTTTTTCTCTTGCTTGGCTTAAACTTAATTGCCTTTGGATTTCCGAAAGTTCTTTTAGATAGTCTGGCTTGGACTTAAGTGAGTTTTCTAAGCTTTTAACTTTAGACTGCTCAGCTGATAACTCTGACTTGAGTTCTCTAAGTGCTTTTTCGTGGAGTCGTTGTTGGTTCTTAAGTTGGTTTTCTAATTCTTGGAGTTTATGCTCTCCAGATTGTATATCCATTATAACTTATGGAAGAAACTTTCAAGGCAGACTTTCTAGTACATGAGGTATCTACTGCTTTAAGGGTTTCTAAACCTGCAATTTCTATCAGGTTCATGGAGTTCCCTACCTTAACTGTATTTGGTTCCGACCCGCCTGTTTTCAACAAGGGCAAGTCTTGCAAGTTCCAACTTGAAAAAGAAACCCTAAACAAAGCCCTTACAGAACTGCCTCTTTATGTAATGCTAGTGGACGCCTTCTCTAGGAACTTAAGAATGCTAGCAACAGCTGCAGTGGACCTTTCTGCGTTTGCAGGACAAAAACTTCCTAACAAAACAGACTACAAAAGGAACCTTGTAGAACTCTACGACCCAGTGAGGAACGTAGTTGCCAAAGTAGACATGTCTATTTCCATCAGCAAACTAGAAGGAAGTGAGTACCCCAAAGAAATATTTGAAAACGTCACTCAGCACCAGGTGTCCAAAATGCCTCCTAACAAAGGAGTAGATGTGGCAGTGGAAACAGACTTTACTGACAAAAAAGACTATGCCACCCAAAGTGTCTCAGCAACTGTGCAGCAAGCACCCTCCCAAACCCAAACCAGTGTGTTTGGCGAAGTGTACCAGCCCCCTCCGATGTTTTACTGCAGTGGCAGAAAGAAAGCCAAAGCCCCCAAAAAAGTAATCACACAACCTCAACCCCCTGCTCCTGCTCCGCCTCAAGAACCCCCTTCTTTTGTGAAGCAGTTGGCTGAAGAAATCAAACTCCTCAGAGAACCCAAAGCCCCCAAAGTACTTAACCAAGCCAAAGCAGCTTCTATAGGTGTGGAACCTGTTAGGTCTCTCAAGCAAACAGTTTCTGAGTACTCAGAAGACTTTGAGTCAGCTACTTCAAGTTTAGAAAAAAGTGTGAAGTGCTTTATGTGCGGAGAAATGATTAAACCTTCCGAAGCGTCCAACCACCCTAGAGTGTGCCCTAAAATGAGCAACGAAGGCAGTCTGTCGAACAGGGACTTCAACAAGTCTTTAGGCCACAGCAGCATAACTGAGGAGTACGAAAGTGACTTTGAAGAAAGTGTTTCATAATATAATAATGTTTAGCAAAGTTGGAAAGGTCTCTGAAAACAACTTCGCGATTTTCAAACAAAAAAACGAAATCCTTTCTGGAAAAACTCGCAAAATTAAAGTAAAAAGCCCTTTAAGAAGACCTAAAAAACCTGAGATAAGCCAAAAGCAAATACAAGATCTACTTAAAAACATAAGTAGCTACGAGTCACTCGCTAAGAAGAAAGAAGACAAGTCAGCTGTTTTCAAGGCCCAGTCTAGAAACGATTTTTACAAAGCAACTGCTAAAAGAGAAGCCAGTCCCCCTACTGGTCACTACGATGCCTCGTACAATTTAGTCACCAAAGCTGTTAGAGTAGCAAATTTCTCTTTAAAGCGCAAAAATAAGCGCAGAGTTTCCCCACAAGCAACTCCTCACAGGTTTAGTTCTCCAGAACCTCCAAGAAGGCACATTGCTAGCCCCCTTTTTGATAGGCAACTTGCAAGGAATCCATTCCAACCTAGAAACTCTTCTGAAATAAGGTCTTCTAAAAT
>PR_CR_10_Liq_1_inCRDRAFT_1000564_pt1 | contig 22898 bp, 22 predicted proteins | sample PRCRCaboRojoPR_3_FD_10241 | JGI IMG/M metagenome (IMG submission 10241)
CACGAGGAAACAGGGATTTGCAGCGATGGCGGCCTCGACCTCGGACGCGGTTTTTTCCGCCGAATTGAAGGTGGCGGAGGTCTCGCGGATGTAGTGGTTCCAGATCGCGGCAATGGCCCCGGCATCCGCGGCGCGGGCCGGGCGCGGCGTCACAGCGTGACCTCGCCGCGGGGCGTGTGGAACCGCGCCGAAAGACCGGGCTGATCGCCCTGCTGATAGACGACACCGGGCACCGAGATCCGCCACGACAGGGCCGCGGCCTGCGGGTGGGTGATCGTCAGGCCGGCAAAGCGGACACCGCTTTCCGGCAGGCTGTCGCCCGGCGGGCTGTCCACCTGCCATTGCAGAAGGGTCGGCAGGGCGGCATCCAGCGGCAGGCGGCCATCCCCGGGCACGGAAATGCGCCAGCGCAGGGCATCGCGGGCCAGGTCGACAGCAACGCCGCATTCCGGGAAATCGGCCAGCGCCGCATCCAGATCGGGCACACGGCAGATCCAGTTGCCAAGGCGCGGGCTATCAGGCGGATTGTCCAGGCCGAACCACCTTGGGCCNTGGCTTTCGGCGGAGGGGTCCGGGGCGATGACCTCAAGATACAGGCCCGCCCCCAGCCCNAGCAGCCGNTTATGGGTGCCGAAATGGGCGTGTTTCCCGCCCGGCCCCATCGGCACGCCCAGCCGCGCCTCGGCCCAGGCGACACCCTCCTCNAGGTCGGCCGCAGATATGGCCAGATGATCAAGCTGCATCGCGTCCCCCTTCTTCCGCACAGATCACCCGGAATCCGGCACCGGGGCAATGGCCAAGGGCAACGGACGGGGCGGGCACGCTCGGCGCAAGCCGGCGGGGCCGCCCGTCCGCGCGTTTACCCTCGCGCTTCGCGGATCAGGCGCAGGATATCCTTGGCCGCCTCGGGGATATTGGTGCCCGGACCGAAGATCGCCTTGACCCCGGCCTTTTGCAGGAAATCGTAATCCTGCTGCGGGATCACTCCGCCGCAGATCACGATGATATCCTCGGCGTCGGCCGCTTTCAGCGCCTCGATCAGCTTGGGGGCAAGGGTCTTGTGACCCGCCGCCTGCGACGAGATACCGATCACGTGCACGTCGTTGTCCACCGCGTCCTGCGCGGCCTCTTCGGGCGTCTGGAACAAGGGGCCAACATCCACGTCGAACCCGATATCGGCAAAGGCCGTGGCGATGACCTTGGCGCCGCGGTCGTGGCCGTCCTGCCCCATCTTGACCACCAGCATGCGTGGGCGGCGCCCCTCGTCCTTGGCGAAGGCGTTCACGGCCTCTTGTATGGCGGCGAAATCCTCGTCGCCCTCATAGGCGGCGCCATAGACGCCGGCCAGTGTCTTGACCTCGGCGCGGTGCCGTCCGAATTCCTTTTCCATCGCCATGCTGATTTCTCCGACGGTTGCGCGGGCGCGCGCGGCCTCCACCGCGGCCTCCAGCAGGTTGCCTCCCTCTTTTGCGCGACGGGTCAATTCCGCCAGCGCGTCGTCACAGGCCGCCTGGTCGCGGCTGTCGCGGATGCGTTTCAAGGCCGCGATCTGGCTGTCGCGGACCTTGACGTTGTCCACGTCGAGTATGTCGATCGGGTCTTCCTTGTCCTTGCGATACTTGTTGACACCGACGATCACCTCGTCGCCGCGGTCTATCATCGCCTGCCGGGTCGCGGCGGTTTCCTCGATCCGCAGCTTGGGCATGCCAGAGGCGACGGCCTTGGTCATGCCGCCCATCTCCTCGACCTCTTCCATCAGCTTCCAGGCCTCTTCGGCCAAGTCATGGGTCAGCTTTTCGACGTAGTAGGATCCCGCCAGCGGATCGACCACGTTGGTCACGCCGGTTTCTTCCTGCAGGATCAGCTGGGTGTTGCGGGCGATGCGCGCGCTGAATTCCGTGGGCAGCGCGATGGCCTCGTCCAGCGCGTTGGTGTGCAAGCTTTGCGTGCCGCCCAGAACCGCGCTCATCGCCTCGTAGGCGGTGCGGATCACGTTGTTGTAGGGGTCCTGTTCCTGCAAGGACACGCCCGAAGTCTGGCAATGGGTGCGCAACATCTTCGACCGGTCCTGCTTGGCGCCGAACTCGGTCATGATGCGATGCCACAGCATCCGGGCGGCGCGGAGCTTGGCCGCCTCCATGAAGAAATTCATGCCGATGGCAAAGAAGAAGGACAGGCGGCCCGCGAACTTGTCCACGTCCATCCCCGCCTCGATCGCCGCTTTCACGTATTCGCGCCCGTCGGCCAGCGTGTAGGCCAGTTCCTGCACCAGGTTCGCGCCGGCCTCCTGCATGTGGTAGCCGGAGATCGAGATCGAGTTGAATTTCGGCATCTCGTTGGAGGTGTATTCGATGATGTCCGAGATGATCCGCATCGAAGGTTCGGGCGGATAGATATAGGTGTTCCGGACCATGAATTCCTTCAGAATGTCGTTCTGAATGGTGCCGGCCAGCACCGATTTGTCGTGGCCCTGCTCCTCGCCCGCGACGATGAAGCTGGCAAGGATCGGGATCACGGCACCGTTCATCGTCATAGAGACTGAAACCTTGTCGAGCGGGATGCCGTCGAACAGGACTTTCATGTCCTCGACCGAGTCGATGGCAACGCCCGCCTTGCCCACATCGCCCTCGACGCGCGGGTGGTCGCTGTCATAGCCGCGATGGGTGGCCAGGTCGAAGGCGACCGAGACGCCCTGCTGCCCGGCGGCCAGGTTCTTGCGATAGAAGGCGTTGGATTCTTCGGCCGTCGAGAAGCCCGCATATTGCCGGATGGTCCAGGGCCGCCCGGCATACATGGTGGAGCGCACCCCACGGGTGAACGGCGCCTCGCCGGGCAGAGTGCCCATATGCGGCAGGTCGCGCGCATCCTCGTCGGTATAGAGTGGCTGGACGTCGATCCCTTCCAGCGTCTTCCATGTCAGGTCATCCAGTGGCCGCCCGCGCAGTTCCTTTTCGGCGCGCTCAGCCCACTCCTTTTTCGATCCCATCTTTCAGTCCTCCGGTTGGCGTGGGGCCGCTTGCCGGCACCACGCGCAGATTCCTTCTGCCCGGTTTCCCGGGCCTGTCAGTCGTCGCGGACGTTTTTCGCCCGTCGATATAGGTGGCCAGCCCTTCGGCCCCGGCCTTCAGCCAAGCCAGGTCATGGCGATACTCGGCGTGCAGAACAGCGCGCTGGTCCTCATCAAAGGGCATCCAGCGCCCGGCCTTGTCCTGATACGATCCGCCGGGCATGCATTCGCCACGCAGCGCCAGTTCCTCGACCAGGCCGCCGAAACCGGGGCCCCGATTGTGCCAGTCCGCCGGGTCGGAAAGACCGGCGGGCAGGTCCCTGCGCCACAGGGCCGCGACCACGTCGCGGGGCCGCCCGGCCCATTGTTCATAGGTCCAGACCGTGATTTCGGCCCCCGGAAAAACCGTGGCGATATCGCGGACCAGCCGCCGCCAGCGTCGCGGCTGTGTGACAAGGCAATCCAGCAAGGCCCGGTCGGGGGCGGGATAGCCACGCCGGATGGCAAAGCCCAGGCAAGACGCCCAATAGTCTTCGTAGGACCGAATCCCGAGCCCAAGTCGCAGGGTGTGCCCGTCGAATGCCGGGGCATAGCGTGCCATCCGTTCCACGAGGTAGGGGTAGAGCCTGCGATCCTCGATATTGTTCATCATCGTGCCGAGCAGGTTTTCCTCTGACAGCAGCAGCGCCGATTGGCCGGCGATTTCCAGCCGCCCCAGTTCAAGCTGAATGCGTCCGATCGACCGCAGGCCGCGCTGATCATCCTCCATCGTGACGCGCATGGGGTGGCGCACCAGCCCATCCAGCAGCCCGTCGCGCGTGCGGCGTGGTGTCCAGGGGGTCAGGCCCGCGGCGGCCAATGCCGCCCGATTGTTCCAAAGGAAGGCCTGGAAACTGGTTGTGGCGGTGCGATGCGCGCCCAGATGCAGCAGAATGTCCATATGCCTTGATCCTTTCCAGCGTGGTGGACAGGACGCGCCAAACGGCGCATCTCGCCATGGACCTGTTTCAAGACAGTTTCTGACAATAGGCTTAATGATAAAATTGTTCCGGCCAGTGGGACGCAAAGCCTTCGATTTCCCGGACAAGACCCCTATATCAGACGCGAAGGGATGACGAATGACACGACTTTTCGCCCTAGTTTTCGCGGGTCTACTGGCCGGATCGGCCATTGCGCAGGACAGTCCTGACCTGTCCGCGGTCGAACTCTGGCAAGCCGAGCCCGCCACGGTTTTTGCCGCCGATGAATTGGATTTGAGCGAATTTGTATGGATCGCGCGCCCATCGTGATCTTCGCCGACAGCCCGAACGATCCGCGCCTGCGCCAACAGCTGGATCTTCTGGCCGACCGCCCCGAGGTTCTGATAGAACGCGACGTGGTCGTCGTGGTCGATACCGACCCTGCCGCCATGTCGCCCCTGCGCGAGCGGTTGCGGCCCCGCGGCTTCATGCTGGTGATCATTGGCAAGGACGGCGAGGTCGAACTGCGCAAACCCGCCCCTTGGCCCGCGCGAGAGATCTCGCGCTCGATCGACAAGATGCCGCTCAGGCAGCAGGAGATCGACGCCGAACGCGGTTTCTGAGCCATCTCAGTCAGCCTCGCCGCGAAACGCAAGCGCCAGGCCTGCGGGCAACGTGACCAGAACAACCAAGCCCAATGCAGCAACCGGGCCCATCCCGGCCCCGATCAACAGGTAGGCCGCCCCCCACATCGCCAGCAGAACCACGGCGGCCAATACCCAGAACCCGCCTCGCAGGGCACGGCCCCGACCGATACCGTAGACCAGTGCAAAGGCGGCCACCCCGGCGACCGGCGCAGCCAGAAGGCGCAGCCCGGACGGGCCGGTCTGACCGGGCGCGAAGACCGCCCCGGCCTGCAACCGCATCACCGCATAGGCGGTTCCGAGCGCCGCAAGGTAGGCCAACAGGTAGACCAGCGCGATATGGGCGCGGCGCGGCATGGGGTTATTCGAACTCCATGATCACGTCGTCGACCGCAAGGCTGTCACCGGCCCCGGCATTGATCTGCAACACGATCCCGGTCCGTTCCGCACGCAGGATGTTTTCCATCTTCATCGCCTCGACGGTGCAGAGCGCCTGGCCCTCCTGCACCTCCTGGCCGACCTCGACATCGACCTTCACGATCATCCCGGGCATCGGGCAAAGAAGCATCTTGGACGTGTCCGGCGGCAGTTTCTCGGGCATAAGCGCGGCCAGTTCGGCCTGGCGCGGGGTGCGCACGTTCACCTTCAGGTCCGCTCCGCGATACCGCAGCCGGAAGCCCGCGGAAATCAGGTCGGTCTTGAGCACGAGCGGCGCCCCATCCACGGACATGCGCGCCAGAGACTGGCCGGGCGTCCAGTCCCCCTCGACGCGATAAGTCTGGCCATCCACGTCGACAGTCGCACCCTCGCGATCCGCCTCGACACGGGCTTCATAGGTCTCGCCCTGCAGGGTCACGACCCAATCCTGTCCGACATGACGTTCATGGTTGCCCATCCGCCCCGAGATACGCGCCCGGCGAATTTCGCAGACCCGGTACATGGCGACGGCAGCGGCAGCAACGCGGCCCAGCTCCGCCTTGGGCAGGGTCACGCCCTCGAACCCGTCGGGGTATTCTTCGGCGATGAAGGCGGTGGTCATCTCGCCGCTGGTGAATTTCGGGTGATCATAGACCGCAGCCAGGAAGGGGATGTTGTGCCCGATCCCCTCGACCTCGAAACTGTCGAGCGCAATGCGCATCTCCTCGATCGCCGTGTCGCGGTCAGGTGCCCAGGTGCACAGCTTGGCGATCATCGGGTCGTAATACATGGAAATCTCGCCGCCCTCGAAGACGCCGGTATCGTTGCGCACCGCGCGCTTGGCCTCGGCCACCTCTGCGGGCGGGCGATAGCGGGTCAGCCGCCCGATCGAGGGCAGGAAGCCGCGATAGGGGTCCTCGGCGTAAAGCCGGCTTTCCATCGCCCAGCCATTGAGCTGAATGTCGTCCTGGCTGAGTTGCAGAACCTCGCCATTCGCGACGCGGATCATCTGTTCGACAAGATCGACGCCGGTGATCAGCTCGGTGACGGGGTGTTCGACCTGCAAACGGGTGTTCATTTCAAGGAAGTAGAAGTTCTTTTCGCCGTCGACGATAAACTCGACGGTGCCCGCGCTGGCATAATCAACAGCCTGCGCAAGCGCCACGGCCTGTTCGCCCATCGCCTTGCGCGTCGCCTCGTCGAGGAAGGGGCTCGGGGCCTCTTCGATCACCTTCTGGTTTCGGCGCTGGATCGAGCATTCCCGCTCGCCCAGATAGATGCCGTTGCCGTGGCTGTCGCACAGGACCTGGATCTCGATATGGCGCGGCTGAGTGACGAATTTCTCGATGAAGATCCGGTCGTCGCCAAAGGAACTGGCCGCCTCGTTCTTCGACGATTGAAAGCCCTCGCGCGCCTCCTCGTCGTTCCAGGCGATCCGCATGCCCTTGCCCCCGCCCCCGGCGCTGGCCTTGATCATCACCGGGTAGCCGATCTCCTGGCTGATCTTCACCGCCTCATCGGCATCCTCGATCAGGCCCATCACGCCGGGCACGGTGCTGACACCGGCTTCCTGCGCGATCTTTTTCGAAGTGATCTTGTCGCCCATCGCCTCGATCGCGCCCTTGGGCGGCCCGATGAAGGCGACGCCTTCAGCCTCCAGCGCCTCGGCAAACTTGGCATTCTCGGAAAGGAACCCGTAGCCCGGATGCACCGCCTCGGCCCCGGTTTCGCGGATCGCCTTCATCACGTTCTCGATCACGATATAGGACTGGTTCGCCGGAGCCGGTCCGATATGAACCGCCTCGTCCGCCATTTCCACGTGCAACGCGTGCTTGTCCGCGTCCGAGTAGATGGCAACGGTCGCGATGCCCATCTTGCGGGCGGTCTTGATGACGCGGCAGGCGATCTCGCCCCGGTTGGCGATCAGGATTTTCTTGAACATGGGCTAGGGTCCTTCAAAGAAAAACCGCCGCACCGGGGAAATCCCGGAACGGCGGTTGGATAGGTTCGGCCGCCCCGGACGGGGCGCAATCAGATCAGCGGCAAGCGGTCGTGACTTCGTCGCACAGCGCACCGGCCGCGCCACCGACGATGGCACCCGTGACGGGGTCGCCGCCAAGCGCATCGGTGACGACGGCACCGGCAGCGGCGCCGGCAAGGCCGCGCTCGAGATCGTTGTCGAGGCAGGCCGACAGGCCGGCCACTGCCACACAGGCGAGAACGAGACGGAATTTGAACATTGGATACTGCCCTTGTTTTGGTTGGTCTTATGGTAGTGAGAATCGGCGTTTTCACGCTTGAACACAACTGAAAACTTGAGCTGCAAGGGTTTTGCGCGGAATTGCCCCACCGAGAAAAGGGGTGCCGGCCCGACCGCAGAGCGATCAGGCCGACGAGGGGAAGGGTAACGGTTTTGACAATATGCGCGCGGCTGGGAACCGCCCGCTCCATCACGTTGCCATGCCCGGCCTGCCCGGTCACGCGCAAGCTGCGCACAGGGGCGAAGCTCGGCCATTTCCCGCCAAAAGTGTATTCTGGTGCGCCGATTCCTGCCGATCATGGCGACCATCCCGGCATGAAAATTTCGGGAAAGCTGGCATGGGCGGCCTTCATATCGACCCGCAGCAGGGCATCGTAGCTTTCCGGATCAAAGGGATCCTCGGCGGGCACGACCTCTCGCTCGAACAACCAATTCAACCGCCCGGCATCCAGATTGCCACGTGCGAATGGCTCGTCTCCGAAATGGTCGATCAAGGCCCAGAGGAACCCCTCGTCCGCCTTGCGATCTGCAGGCCGCCGATCGGCATAACGCTCGCGGCGCTTCAATGCGGGGGGCGTGCCCTTGGCAGGACGCCGCAGCGTGAACTGGTAGTCGGTGCCGGGCAGGCGACTGGGGAATCCGCGGTGCTTTTCCATCACGCACCCTCCCCGATCGGAAGGCGCGTCGGTGGGACAGGCTGGCGCGCCTGTCCCGAGACCGGCCTAGTTGTACTTGCCGGAAAAGCTGGGCTCGGTGGTAACCGGAACCGGGTCAACGACCACGAATTCCTCGACCTCGCCGGCATCATTGCCGCCGCAAGCCGCAACCAGGGCCAGCACGGCCACGGCCGCGAGGCTCTTGATTTTGTTCGACATGACTGTCTCCTGTCTCTTGTCTGCACGCGGATCGTGCCGGTCTCGCGCCGGTTCGGATCCGATTTCCGAGGTAAGGCTGCTTGGGAACAACCCTGTGGAAAACTACGCGAAACAGGGGCCGATTGATACGGGACAGTTTTCGGCGCCGGGGCCTGTGGCGCACCCGACACAAAGCAGCATATACATGAGCTTCGTTTTGCAAGATATTGTGTCTGCATCAAAAAGCCTCCCATATGCAGTCACCGTTCTCGATGCTGAAAACTTCGAAGAACTGCGTCACATCGGGGGCGACCTCTCCGAAGGGCACATCTTTTGCCGACATCGAGATCACCAGTTTGTCGACCGTGACATCGCTTGCAGCAAGGGCCGGCAATGCCAAATCCGCACACAGCACGGCGAAGTCATCGGCCACCGCCTCGAAACCACGTGCATCGAGGTCCGGCGCGAGGAACCGGAACCGTGCCAGCACCGGCGCCTCCTCCAGTCGCACCTCCAAAAGACTAAGCGGCTGGCCAGAGGGCACCGTCACGTCCTGCGCAGCCACCGCGGGAGCGGCGGCCAACATCAGGACGGAAAGGAACGAACGGATCAACAAGGGCGTGCCACCTGGCTTCTTTGGGTCGAAAATACCGCGGGGGAGTCGGCCCATCGGGCCGACGGGGGCAGAGCCCCCGCCCCGTGCCGGACTAGAGCGGGATGTTGTCGTGCTTCTTCCACGGCATCTTGCGCTGCTTGCCGCGCAACCCGGCAAAGGCCCGGCACAGCCGCTTGCGCGTCGAACGGGGCTGGATCACTTCGTCGATGAACCCGCGCTCGGCGGCCACGAAGGGATTGGCGAAGCGGTCTTCGTATTCCGCCGTGCGGGCCGCGATCTTTTCTTCGTCGCCAAGTTCGGACCGATAAAGAATCTCGGTCGCGCCCTTGGCGCCCATCACCGCCACTTCCGAGGTGGGCCAGGCATAGTTGATATCCCCGCGCAGGTGTTTGGAGCTCATGACCACGTAGGCGCCACCATAGGCCTTGCGGGTGATGACGGTGACCTTCGGCACCGTTGCCTCGCCATAGGCAAACAACAGCTTGGCGCCGTGCTTGATGACGCCGCGATATTCCTGGCCCGTGCCCGGCAGGAAGCCCGGCACGTCCACCAGCGTCAGCAGCGGAATTTCAAAAGCATCGCAGAAGCGGACGAAACGCGCCGCCTTGCGCGAGCTGTCGATATCCAGGCAGCCGGCAAGCACCATCGGCTGGTTGGCGACCACACCCACGGTCTGGCCTTCGAGCCTGATGAACCCGGTGATGATGTTCTTGGCGAAATCCTCCTGGATCTCGTAGAAGTCGCCCTCGTCGCCGATCTTGTGGATCAGCTCTTTCATGTCATAGGGCATGTTCGGGTTTTCGGGCACCAGCGTGTCGAGGCTGTCCTCGACCCGGTCCACATCATCGAAGAAGGGGCGCACGGGCGGCTTCTGCTGGTTGTTGAGCGGCAGGAAATCCACGAGGCGGCGCACTTCGGCCAGGGCCTCCACGTCGTTTTCAAAGGCCGCGTCGGCGACGCTCGACTTCTTGGTATGGGTGCTGGCCCCGCCCAATTCCTCTGCGGTGACCTGTTCGTTGGTCACGGTCTTCACCACGTCCGGGCCGGTGACGAACATGTAAGAGCTGTCCTTCACCATGAAGATGAAGTCGGTCATGGCCGGGGAATAGACCGCGCCGCCCGCACAGGGGCCCATGATGACGGAAATCTGCGGCACCACGCCTGAGGCCTCGATATTGCGCTGGAAGACCTCGCCATATCCGGCCAGGCTGTCGACGCCCTCCTGGATGCGGGCGCCGCCCGAGTCGTTGATGCCGATGACCGGGGCACCGTTCTGCATGGCCATGTCCATGATCTTGCAGATCTTCTGGGCATGGGTCGCGCTGACCGATCCGCCCAGAACGGTGAAATCCTGTGAAAAGACGTAGACTTGGCGGCCATTGATCGTGCCCCAGCCGGTGACGACCCCGTCGCCATAGGGGCGGTTGTCCTGCATGCCGAAATCAATGCAGCGGTGAGCGACGAACATGTCGTATTCCTCGAAACTGCCCTCGTCGAGCAGCAGTTCGATCCGTTCGCGTGCGGTCAGCTTGCCCTTGGAATGCTGGGCGTCGATACGCTTCTGCCCCCCGCCGAGGCGGGCGGCCTCGCGGCGCTCTTCCAGTTGCTGCAAAATATCGGTCATGCGGTGATCCCTTGGCTAGATTGGCCCCGTTCTAGACCGCCATGCGCCAAAACCCGAGTCCCGATTGGCAAATTTGCAAAGAAATGGATTTGCGGCACTCGCATTTAGCAAATCTGCGAACGCTCGACCCTGTGCGTCGACGGCCCCGACCATGTGCATGGACACACTCGTCGAAAGGGCCTAGCCCTGTTTCATGACAACCTCGCCCGATGTCCGGTTTCTCGATCGCCGGACCGCCCCACACCTTCTGACCCTGATCCTGTTGGCCGGTATTCCCGCGCTCAACATGTCGATCTTCCTGCCGTCGCTGAACGGCATGGCGGTCTATTTCCAGGCCGATTACGCGGTGATGCAGCTCGCGGTTTCGGGCTACCTGGCGGCGACAGCGATCCTCCAGGTCGGAATCGGCCCCCTGGCCGACCGATACGGGCGCCGGCCGATGATCCTCGGGGCGCTCAGCTTGTTCCTGGTCGCGACGATCGGCACGATCCTGTCCCCGACGGTCGAAGTCTTCCTGGCATTCCGGCTTCTTCAGGCGGCGGTGGCTACGGCCATGGTCTTGTCTCGGGCGATCGTGCGCGACATGGTCCCTGACGCCGAGGCGGCCTCGATGATCGGCTACGTCACCATGGGCATGGCCCTGGTGCCGATGATCGGCCCGGCCATCGGGGGTGCGCTCGACCAGCTGTTCGATTGGCACGCCTCTTTCGTCTTTCTCGCAGTCGCCGGAGCGGCGGTTCTGGCGCTGGCCTATTACGACCTGGGCGAGACCGTGGCCGGGTCGGGGATGGATTTCCGGGCGCAGATGCGCACCTATCCCGAACTTCTGACATCGCCGCGTTTCTGGGGCTATGTCGCCTGCGCCGCCTTCGGATCAGGCGCCTTCTTTGCCCTGCTAGGCGGCGCGTCCTTCGTCGCGGGAGAGGTGTTCGGACTATCCCCGTTCTGGGCCGGGATCGCGCTTGGCTCCCCCGCGATCGGCTATGCGATCGGGAACGGGATTTCCGGGCGATTCTCTGTCCGGATCGGCATCGACCGGATGATCCTGATCGGCACCCTGATCGCCGGGGCTGGCATGGGGGCCTCGCTGATCGTTTCGCTGTTGGGGTATTCGCATCCCCTGCTGTTCTTCGGGTTCTGCACCTCGCTTGGGCTGGGCAACGGAATCATGCTGCCCAATGCGACCGCCGGCTCCTTGTCCGTGCGCCCGCATCTGGCCGGCACGGCCAGCGGGCTGGGCGGCGCGATCATGATCGGCGGCGGCGCTTTCCTGTCGGCTATCGCGGGCAGCCTTCTGACCGAGCAAACCGGCGCTTTGCCGCTGCAGGCCATCATGTTCGTAACGTCGGTTCTGGCAACCGGCTCGATCCTGTTGGTCATGCGCCGCACGGCCAAACTGAGCCGCTGATCGTTGCGCGACGGGTTTGCAAAGACTATCGTCTTTCCAGGCTAACCTGCAAAGCACCCACTGCCCCGAGGACCTGCCGACATGGCGACCCAGAAACTCTATGCCGGCGCCAAGCTGCGCGAATTGCGCGGGCGCATCGGCCTGACCCAAAAGGCCTTCGCCGAGAAGCTGGGCGTGTCCCTGCCCTATCTCAACCAGATGGAAAACAACAACCGCCCGGTCTCGACCACGGTGGTTCTGGCGCTGGCGCAGGAATTCGGCTTCGACGTGACCGAGCTGCAATCGGGCGACGAGGCGCGCCTTGTCTCGGATATGCGCGAGGCCCTGGCCGACCCGGTCTTTACCAGCTCCGCACCGCCGCAATCGGACCTGCGGCTGGCCGCCTCCAACGCGCCGGCCCTGGCCCGTTCCTTTCTCGAACTGCACACCGCCTACCGCCAGACCCATGAGCGTCTGGCCAGCCTCGACGAGGCACTGGGGCGCGAGGACAGCCGCCTGCAACCCAGCCCGTGGGAAGAGGTGCGCGACTTTTTCCACTACTGCGACAATTACATCGACGCGGTCGACCGCGCCGCCGAAAGCTTCGCCGCCAAGGCCGGCCCGGATATCGAGGCCGCGACGGCAAACGCGCTGACACGACACGGCGTCACCATCGCCCGCAGCCGCGACCCCGAGATCCGGCGCTACGACGCCGAAACCAAGACCTTGACGCTCGCGCGCACGGCTGCGCCCTCGACGCAGGTTTTCCAGATGCTGCTGCAACTGGCGTTGCTGGAACAGGACAAGCTGCTGGAGGCGACGCTCGATTTCGCCCGTTTCCAGAGCGATCAGGCCCGATCCATCGCCAAGATCGGCCTTGCCAATTATTTCGCCGGGGCCGCGCTGATGCCTTACGGCGTCTTCCTGGCAGCCGCGCAGGAAACACGGCACGACCTCGAACGGCTGGCGGACCGCTTCAGCGCCTCGCTGGAACAGGTGGCGCATCGCTTGTCGACCCTGCAAAGGCCCGGCGCCAAGGGGATTCCGTTCTTTTTCGTAAGGGTGGACCAGGCCGGCACCATCACCAAGCGCCATTCGGCCACAACGCTGCAATTCGCGCGGTTCGGCGGGGCGTGCCCGCTGTGGAATGTCCACCGGGCCTTCGAGACCCCCGGCCGCTGGTTGCGGCAACTGGCCGAAACCCCAGACGGCGTGCGCTATTTCTGTCTCGCGCGGGATGTGTCCAAGCCCGGCGGCGCCTGGGGTATTCCGACCCGCCGCTACGCCATCGGGCTGGGCTGCGAGGTGAAACATGCGGGCGCCCTGACCTATGCCGACGGCATGCCCACCGATCATGCCGAGGCCTTCGAACCGATCGGCATTTCCTGCCGCATCTGCGAACGGCGCAATTGCCCGCAGCGATCGGTCCCGCCATTGGAACGGCAGCTGCGCGTGGACCCCAATCGTCGTGGCATGCTGCCCTACCAGGTCGATTGACGCGCAGGGTCCATTCGGGACACAAGTATCGGACACCAATGCCGGGAGGAGCGCAGCATGGAACTGAGCGGGACACAGGTGATCGCCGCCGACAGGGAAACCGTCTGGACCCATCTGAACGATGCCGAAACACTGAAGGCCTGCATCCCCGGCTGCGAAGAGCTGACCGGCAATGCGCAGGAGGGGTTCGAGGCCGTGGTCAAACAGAAGGTCGGCCCGGTCAAGGCGACCTTCAAGGGCCAGGTGACGCTGGAAAACGTGAACGCGCCCGAAAGCTACACGCTGGTTGGCGAAGGCAAGGGCGGCGTGGCCGGTTTCGCGAAGGGGTCAGCCGATGTATCGCTCGCGCCGGTCTCCGAGGGCACGGAACTGACCTACGCGGTGGAGGCCAAGGTTGGCGGCAAGCTGGCTCAGCTGGGTAGCCGTGTCGTGGGCGGGTTCGCCCGCAAGATGGCGGATGCGTTTTTCGAAAATTTCAAAGCCCATGTGGAGGGCGCGGGCGACAACGCCTGACCAGCCATCCACTTATTGATCCTTTGCGGCATACGGGGCCCGCTATCCACGTCTGGTAGCGCAGTTGGCGGGCCTCCGGGCTCAGGCTTTTTGCAGCTCGGACCAGATTTGGTCCTTGAGGGCCAGCCGCTGCTTGCGCAGCTCGGCCATATGCAGATCATCGGTCGGTTCCACGTCCGTTTCGGCACGATGCACCGCGCGGTTGATCTCGTGGTATTCCTCGAAAAGCTTGGCGAAATGGGCGTCTTCCACCTTCAGCTTGTGGATCGCGTCGACGTGATCCGGAAATTCTTCGGCCAGCTCGTGAGGGGTATGCGACATGGTTCTCCCTTTCTGTTCGCGTCTTCACCCAGAGACGCTAGAGCCCGGCGCGGCCCTGCACTTTGACAGGGATCAAAGGATACGGCCTATCTTTGAGAATTCTGCCAATCGGGGTGAACCCATGGCCGATCATTGGCCGGGGGCAGACGGCCCAGCACATGATCGGCGATCTTCTCGCCCACCATGATCGAGGGCGCATTCAGGTTCCCGTTCGTGATGCGCGGAAAGATCGAGCTGTCAGCCACGCGCAACCCCTCGACCCCGATCACCCGACCCTGCGGATCGACCACCGCGTCCGGGTCATCGGCACGGCCCATGCGGCAGGTGCCACAGGGGTGATAGGCGCTTTCGGCATGCTCTCGTATCGCCGCGTCCAGATCGGTATCGCTCTGGGCCATCGGCCCCGGCACCAGTTCCTCGCCCCGCCAAGGCGCAAAGGCCTCCTGCCCGAGGATTTCGCGGGTCAGGCGGATGCAGGTGCGGAACTCGTCCCAGTCGTCGGGATGGGACATGTAGTTGAAGAAAATGCGCGGATCGTCCTCGGGATTGGCCGAGCGCAAGGTCACCGCGCCGCGCGATTTCGACCGCATCGGGCCGACATGGGCCTGGAACCCTTCGCGCGCGCCCTTCCCGTCATAGCGCACGGCAAGGGGCAGGAAGTGGAACTGGATGTCCGGATACGCAATACCCGCCCGGCTGCGGATGAAGCCGCAGCTTTCGAACTGATTGCTTGTGCCGGGGCCCTGCCGGCGGAACAGCCATTGCGCCCCGACCCAGGCTTTTCCCAAAAGGCTCCAATACTTGTAGAGGCTCACGCGGCCCTTCGCCGACATCTGAACGTAGAGTTCGAGGTGATCCTGCAGGTTCTGCCCGACGCCGGGGCGATCGGCCACGACCTCGATCCCGTGTTCGGCCAGATGCGCCGCAGGGCCAATCCCCGACAGCATCAACAGCTTGGGCGAGTTGATGGCCGAGGCGGCGACGATCACTTCGGCGCGGGCCGAGATCACGCGCCCATCGGCCAGTTCCACGCCCTTGGCGCGCCCTTCGTCGATCACCAGCCTTGCTGCGAGACCATGCACGATACGACAGCGACCGGTGTCCTGGGCCGGGCGCAGATAGGCCCGCGCGGCAGACCAGCGTTTGCCCTTCCAGATCGTCGCCTCGAAGGGGCCGAAGCCTTCTTGCTTTTCACCGTTGTAATCGTCGGTCAGCTCATACCCGGCCTGTCCGCCCGCCTCTATGAAAGCCTGCACAAGGGGGTTCTTGCCCGCCCCGCGCGTGACATGCAGTGGGCCGCCCTGACCGCGCCAGGCCGGATCGCCGCCACGTCCGCCATCGTGCCAGTCTTCCATGCGCCGGTAATAGGGCAGCACGTCGGCATAGCCCCAGCCCTCGGCCCCGGTTTCGGCCCAATGATCAAAGTCGTGGGCATGGCCCCGCACGTAGATCATGCCGTTGATCGAGGACGATCCCCCGATCACCTTGCCCCGCGGACAGGCCAGCCGCCGACCACCCAGATGCGGCTCGGGTTCGGTTTCATAGCCCCAGTCGTAACGGCGCATGTTCATCGGGTAAGACAGCGCTGCGGGCATGTTTATGAAAGGCCCAAGATCGGAGCCGCCATATTCGATCACCAGCACGGACTTCCCGGCCTCGGCCAGCCGGTAGGCCATGGCACAGCCCGCCGAACCGGCCCCGACGATGACGTAATCAGCCTGCATGGTTGCTCCTGCTCAGAAGGGCGCCTCGACATCGCCCATGCGGACATAGACGGACTTCTTCTCGCTGAAATGCTCGATGGCGGCGCTGGAGTTTTCGCGGCCCACGCCAGATTGCTTGGAGCCACCGAACGGGGCCTCGACGGGCGCATCGTTATAGGTGTTGATGTAACAGGTGCCCGCCTCGAACCCCGCGGCCATGCGGTGGGCGCGGGTCAGGTCGCGCGTGAAGACGCCCGCGGACAGGCCGAACTCGGTATCGTTGGCCCGCGCCAGCACCTCGTCCTCGGTCTCGAAATCCAGCACCGACAGGACCGGACCGAAGATCTCTTCGCGGGCGATGGTCATGTCGTCGGTCACGTCGGCGAAGACGGTGGGTTCGATATAATACCCCTCGCGGTCAACCCGATTGCCGCCGTGAACCAGACGGGCACCCTCTTCGAGGCCCTTGGCGATATAGCCCTGAACGATCTCCATCTGGGATTGGCTGACCAGCGGGCCGTAATTGACGGATTCGTCCAGCGGATCGCCCATCTTCACGGCTGCGAGGCGCTCGGTCATGCGCTCCAGGAACGCCGTCTTGATACCCTTCTGCACGAAAACCCGGGTGCCATTGGAACAGACCTGCCCCGAGGAATAGAAATTGCCGTTGATCGCGCCGCTGACCGCGTTTTCCAAGTCGGCATCGTCGAAAATCACGAGCGGCGACTTGCCGCCCAGTTCCATCGTCACGTGCTTCATGCCGACAGCGGCCATGGCATAGACCTTGCGGCCCGTGGGAACGGACCCGGTCAGCGACACCTTGGCCACCCGTTTGTCATTGACCAGAAGCGAGCCGACCCGCGCCCGGCCCTGCACCACGTTGTAAAGCCCCTTGGGCAGGCCCGCCTCGTGCAGGATCTCGGCCACCTGAAGGGCGGAAAGCGGCGTGGTTTCCGAGGGTTTGAAAATCATGGCATTGCCGCAGGCCAGCGCCGGGGCGCCTTTCCAGCAGGCAATCTGGGTCGGGTAGTTCCACGCCCCAGCCCCGACGCAGACGCCCAAGGGTTCGCGGCGCGTATAGACGAAATCCTCGCCCAGCGGGATGTAGTCGCCGGTCAGGCTGCCCGCGATCCCGCCGAAATATTCCAGCGCATCCGCACCGCTTGTTGCATCGGCGACCAGCGTTTCCTGCAAGGGCTTTCCGGTGTCGCGGGTTTCCAGCACCGAAAGGTCGTGGTTGCGTTCGCGCATGATATCGGCAGCGCGGCGGAGGATACGGCCCCGCTCGGTTCCCGTCATGGCCGCCCATTCGGGCTGGGCCCGCTTGGCGGCGGCCAGGGCCTGTTCGACCACCGCGTCAGTGGCGGCGTAGACGGTCGCGATCTGTTCGCCGGTGGCCGGATAGATCACCGGAATCTCGGCCCCGGTAGAATCCTCGACATATTGGCCGTCAACGAAATGGCTGCCCTTGGGCTGTGGGTCGATCATCTCATTCTCCTCTCGGAAAGCGTTGGTTTTCCTCAAGAACATTGAGGTCCATGTGATTGCGCATATAGCGTTCGGATGCCTTCTGAAGCGGCTGGTAATCCCACGGGTAATAGGCCCCGTTGCGCAGCGCCTCGTAGACCACCCAGCGCCGCGCCTGGCTTTGGCGCACCTCGGCATCGAACTTGTCCAGATCCCATCTGGCATCCGCCTGAGCCCGGAAATCCGCCAAGGTGCCTTGATGTTCTGCAACCTCGGCAAGATTGATCCGCTCTTGCGGGTCGGCCTCCAGGTCGAACAATTGCTCGGGGTCGAGCGCGCAACGATTGTATTTCCAACGGCCCTGCCGCAGCGACACGAGCGGCGCATAGGAGGCCTCGGCGGCATATTCCATCGCCACGGGGCTGGTCCGTGCGCCGCCCTGCCCCAAGGGTTTCAGGCTTTCGCCATCGGTCCAGGGCGCGACCTCATCCATGCTGACCCCGGCCAGATCACAGACGGTCGGGCAGACGTCGATATTGCTGACGGGCGTGTCCACGCGACCTGCCGCCATGTCCGGATCGCAGACCATCAGGGGCACGCGCGCCGAGCCCTCGAAGAAGGACATCTTGAACCACAGACCACGCTCCCCCAGCATGTCGCCATGATCCGACACGAAGAGGATCGTGGCCTCCTGACGGGTGTCTTCCAGCACCTGAAGGATCTCTCCGATCTTGTCGTCAAGATAGCTGATATTGGCGAAATAGGCGCGGCGGGCGCGGCGGATATGGTCCTCGGTTATGTCGTAGCTGCGCCAGTCATTGGCGTCGAAAATGCGCTGCGAATGGGGATCGTGATCGTCGTAGTCCAGCGCTGCCATCTGCGGCAGCAGGTGATCGCAATCCTCGTAAAGATCCCAGTATTTCTTGCGCGCCACGTAGGGGTCATGGGGGTGGGTGAAGCTGACCGTCAGGCACCAGGGCCGGTCATCCTGACCGCGCGCAAGGTCGTAAAGCTTGCGGGTCGCGTTATAGGCGACCTCGTCATCATATTCCATCTGATTGGAGATTTCGGCCACGCCCGCCCCGGTGACCGATCCCATGTTGTGATACCACCAGTCGATCCGTTCACCCGGCTTGCGATAATCCGGCGTCCAGCCGAAATCGGCCGGGTAGATATCGGTGGTCAGGCGTTCCTCGAACCCGTGCATCTGGTCGGGGCCGACGAAATGCATCTTGCCCGAAAGGCAGGTCTGGTAGCCCGCCCGGCGCAGATGGTGGGCATAGGTCGGCAGGGCCGAGCTGAACTCGGCGGCATTGTCATAGACCCCGGTGCGACTGGGCAATTGGCCGGTCATGAAACTGGCCCGCCCGGGCGCGCAAAGCGGGCTGGCGGTATAGCTGTTGGCAAAGCGTGTGGACCGATCCGCCAGCTCGCGCAGATTCGGTGTATGCAGCCAATCGGCAGGCCCGTCGGGGAACAACGTCCCGTTCAATTGGTCCACCATCAGGATCAGGATATTGCGGGTCATCTCAGCTCCCCTTCGATCAGGCCGAGGGCCAGCGCCGTCGCCTCGTCCCCGTTTTCAAGGTCGTCGCGCAGGCTGACCCGCAGGTAGAGCCCGTCGATCAGCGCCGCGAGGCGCTCGGCTATGGCCTCGGCAGCATCGCCGGCAAGCGGCCGCAGTTCATGCAGCAGGTTGGACCGCAACCGCCGCCGATAGATCGTCAGGAGCCGGGCCGCACTGTCACTTTTCTGAGCAAGAACATAGAAATTCAGCCAGGATGCGATGGTCTCCTTGCGAAAATTCGATGTCGAGAAGCTGGCCCGCACGATCGCCTCCAACCTGTCACGCGGTCCGGTTGCCATGGCCAGCGCACCGCGCACCTCGGCGCCATAGACGGTCAGGGTGTGGCGCATCGCGGCCAGGAAAATATCCTCCTTGCCGCCGAAATAATGATGCGCCAGCGCACTGGACATCCCCGCCCGCTTGGCGATGCGGGCCACGGTCACGTCAAGACTTCCGGTGGCCCCGATCTCGGCGATCGTGGCTTTTACCAGTGCCTCGCGGCGTATAGGCTCTGCCCCAAGCTTTGGCATGCGGTCTCCGAAATGACTTGCAATGTGCAAGCTAGTTTGTTTTTTATTGACTCGTCAATCAAGAAAAAGCCGAAACCGACAACAGGGAGATACCTATGAAATCCTCGCTTTCGATCCTCGCCATCTGCGCGGCCACCGCGGCCCATGCCGATTGCGAAACCGTGACCTTCTCGGATGTGGGCTGGACCGACATCACCGCCACCACCGCTGCCACCACCGTCGTGCTCGAAGCCTTGGGCTACGACACCGATATCAAGGTTCTGTCCGTTCCGGTGACGTATACCTCGCTGGCCGAAGGGGACGTCGATGTCTTCCTTGGCAACTGGATGCCCACCATGGAAGGTGACATCGCCCCCTACCGCGAGGCCGGCACCGTCGACACCGTGCGCGCCAACCTGGAAGGCGCGAAATACACGCTGGCCACCAATGCCGCGGGTGCCGCGCTGGGAATCACCACTTTCGCCGATATCGCCGCCAATGCCGATGCACTGGATGCGGAAATCTACGGCATCGAGCCGGGCAATGACGGCAACCGCCTGATCATGGACATGATCGCCGACAACGCCTTTGGTCTCGGCGATGCCGATTTCGAGGTGGTCGAAAGCTCCGAGGCGGGGATGCTGGCCCAGGTGGGCCGCGCGTCGGACCGGGACGAGGCGATCGTGTTCCTGGGCTGGGAACCCCACCCGATGAACGCCAATTACGACATGACCTACCTGGAAGGTGGCGATGACTGGTTCGGCCCGAACCTCGGCGGCGCGACGGTCTATACCAATACCACCGCCGGCTACACCGAGGCCTGCCCGAACCTTGGGGTATTCCTGAACAACCTCGAATTCACGCTGGCCATGGAAAACGAGATCATGGGCGCGATCCTGAACGATGGCGAAGACCCCGCCGAGGCCGCGACCGCCTGGATGGCCGGCAACACGGATGTCGTCATGGGCTGGCTTGACGGCGTGACCACCAAGGATGGCGGCGACGCCGCCGAGGCCGTTTCGGCCGCGCTGGATATGTAAGAGCGACCGGGCCGTCCTGATGGGGCGGCCCGATTTCCTTGGACGGGACGCGATGATGCAACGCCCTGACCTCGCTGGGCGGATTGGAGGCCCATGTGAACTGGTTAACCGAAAACAAGCTGCCGATCGGCGCCTGGGCCGAGGCCGGCTTTGACTGGCTCGAACGGACGGGTCAGGTCTTTTTCGATTTCCTGTCGCTGGCCATGGAAGGCCTGATCGATGGCATCCTGTGGGTGCTGCAAACCCCGCACCCCTTGTTCATCATCGCCGCCTTCGTCGCCCTGACATGGGTGTTACAGCGCAACTGGAAGACCTGCCTGTTCGTGGCTGCGGGGTTCCTGTTCATCCTCAACCAGGATTATTGGGAAGAAACAGCCGAAAGCCTGACGCTGGTGCTGTCGGCCTGCGTCGTCTGCATGGCCATCGGCGTGCCCATCGGCATCGCCGCTGCCCACCGGCCGCGCCTTTATGCCTGGATGCGGCCCGTGCTGGACCTGATGCAGACCTTGCCCACCTTCGTCTACCTGATCCCGGCCATCGTCTTTTTCGGCATCGGCATGGTGCCCGGCCTGATCGCCACGGTGATCTTCGTGATCCCCGCTCCGATCCGCCTGACACAGCTGGGCATCGCCTCGACCCCGCTGGCGCTACTGGAGGCGGCGGACGCGTTTGGCGCCACGCCGCGACAAAAGTTGTGGAAGGTCGAACTGCCCTCGGCCCTGCCGCAGATCATGACCGGGCTGAACCAGACGATCATGCTGTCGCTGTCCATGGTGGTGATCGCCGCGCTGGTCGGGGCCGACGGGCTGGGCGTGCCCGTGGTGCGGGCATTGAATACGGTCGACACGGCCAAGGGGTTTGAAAGCGGGCTGGTGATCGTGATCGTCGCGATCATGCTGGACCGGATGCTACGGGTGGACCGGAAATGAGCGCTGTAGAATTCGACAATGTCTCGATCGTTTTCGGCGAGTCCCCCGAGGCGGCCCTGCCGCTGATGGACGACGGGCAGGACCGCCCCGACATCCAGAAAGCCACCGGCCAGGTGCTGGGCGTGCACGACTGTTCGCTCGATGTGGAAGAGGGCGAGATCCTTGTCCTGATGGGCCTGTCAGGGTCCGGCAAGTCCACCCTGCTGCGCGCCGTCAACGGGTTGAACCCTGTGGTGCGCGGCGAGGTGCGGGTCGAGGAGGACGGCGAAAAGGTGAGCGTCACCCATGCCGACACGGCCACCCTGCGCCGCCTGCGCCGCAAGAAGATCGCCATGGTCTTTCAGCAATTCGGCCTGCTGCCCTGGCGCAGTGTGCGCGACAATGTTGGCTTCGGGCTGGAACTGGATGGCATGGAAAAGGCCGAGCGACACGAAAAAGTCGAGGCGCAACTGGCGCTGGTCGGCCTGTCCGACCGGGCCGATGCACTGGTGGGCGAGCTTTCCGGCGGGATGCAGCAACGCGTCGGACTGGCCCGCGCCTTTGCCACGGATGCGCCGATCCTGTTGATGGACGAACCGTTTTCGGCGCTCGACCCGCTGATCCGCACCCGGTTGCAGGACGAGTTGCTGGACCTTCAGAAACGACTGGGCAAGACCATCATCTTCGTCAGCCACGACCTCGACGAGGCGTTCAAGATCGGCAACCGGATCGCCATCATGGAAGGCGGGCGGATCGTGCAATGCGGCACCCCACGAGAGATCTTCTCGAACCCGGCGAATGATTACGTGGCCGATTTCGTGGCCAATATGAACCCGTTGGGCGTGCTGCGCGCGCGCGACGTGATGATCGACGGCACCGATGGGCCCGAGGTGGATGCCGAGGCGCCGCTTGCCGACCTGATCACCCGTCTGCAAGACACGCCAAGCCTGACCGTGACCGAACACGGCCAGCCCATCGGCAAGGTCACGCAAGCCTCTGTGCTGGCGCGGATCGGCTAGGCGGCGCGAAGAATTTTCTGGAGAATTCTTGCCTGTCAGCCGCGCGCGGCCACGCCCTTGGCGGCATGGGTCAGCTCTTCGACAAGGGTTTCCGCCATCGAGCGGAACACCATGATCTGGAACGCGTTGGCCCCGGTCCGGGTGATGCTGGCCGTCATGTGGCCCAGCAGGGATTTGATCGTATGACCCCGCTTGAAAACCGCCGCCCGCAGATCCACGGGAACCAGGCGGGCCAGAACCGCCTCGGCGGCCTCACCGGCGATCTCGACCACGCACCACGCATCGGATTGATCCACGCAGGCCGCGCCCGGCAGGTCGGGGCAATCGGCGCCCATCAGAAGGGCCTCTCCCTTTCCGACCCAGACCATGCGCGCGCCGGCCTTGGCCTCGCTACGCCCGGGCGCCGGAAATCCCAAGCCAAGCGACGATTTCAACGCCGTGCTCACCGCTTTCTCTTGGCCCTTGAAAGGCAGGATTGCCGTGATCCGCCCGGGTTCGACCTCGGCAATGGTGACCGCACCGATCGTCTGCGGCAGAAGCCCGGCACAGGGCGAAAGAGCAACAAGATTAGCCACGGACGCGCCCC
>PR_CR_10_Liq_1_inCRDRAFT_1000566_pt1 | contig 22836 bp, 23 predicted proteins | sample PRCRCaboRojoPR_3_FD_10241 | JGI IMG/M metagenome (IMG submission 10241)
CGCCATCTGCGCATCCGTCAGCCAGAAAAGATCAGACATGCTCACCGCTCAGTTTTCGAAGCGTGAATCATGCTCCAACGCAGAAATCAATGGGTCCAGACCCTAGGCCGTGACCCCGGTGGCCTGAGTTCTAACGTGTTTGAGGCCCATTCCCCATTCAATTCGAGCCGTCTTTCAGTAAAGCGTGCGTAAGCTCCTGGCTGCAAAGACATAAAATCGTGTGCAAATTCTCGTAGCCCAACTGAAGGCCTTTTGGCCCATTCATATGCTGCCTTGTTCGCCATCGCTTCTTCGACGAACTGAGTTCTCCTGCCACGCAAAGCTCTTCGAACAGGAATATAGAGGTTTCGCTTCACAACCGCTTCAAGCATTAGGGTCTGCAGGTCGCATCGGTAGTGAAAGAATTCATGGGCGAGCAAAAATTTATGAGCAAGTCGCCGCGGGTCTCGATAGCCAGGGTAGTCGGCGGCGATTTCTCCAGCCAAATACATGAGGCCAGATTTGAGATAGAATATGCCCCACTTACCGGGGAAAGGCCGATGATTAATGAGCCGACGGGACTTGTAAAACGCAAGGGCATCAAAACCTCGCCTCCTTATCCCACCTTCAACCAACTCCCTCTCATCTGGCGGCACGCCAACGGGAGGAAACCTGCCATCCAGGAGAGTATCCATTGCGCGCTCCCCAATCAGCTCATCGCTAATGGGGAAGAGTGAAGACTCGTCAAGTTCAGGCGGACGATCCAGAATGTCATAGTCGTCTTCATCGAATGGAAAATCAGGCCAGTCAGGAACGTCTTGAATCCCCGCATCGGCTATTTCAGACAATACCTGATCAAAAAGGCGATCCGCCGCGTTAGTCATGCTGTCGCTCCACTTGCTAATGGTAGTCTATCGAGCGGTGCTGTTGAGGAAAGAGCCCATTTTTGCCCACGACACGCGAAACCATCCTCGCCGCGCTGCACGCGCGGCTCTCGGCGCTTCCCGCCACAGCCCTGCGCGGCGAGGTGCTGCCCGAGCGCGTGCCGGCCGATGGCCTGCTGATCCCGCGGGATGGCGAGCCGGGAGAGCCCGAGGTGACGCTCTCGCCGCTACGCTACCACTACCAGCACCGCGCCGAGATCGAGGCGGTCGTGCAGGGCGCAAAGCCTTCGCCCGTAGCGGGCGGTGCGCGATGCCGGGGGACTGCGTGGAATTGAGCATCGGTGATCGTAAAGGGGTGCGGGTCATTCGCCTTGCGTGCGCGCCCAGCACCGGTCCCGGCGTGGCGGCAAGCTGAACGGCCAGTGGCGATGGTCCGGCCGCGATCCTGCCGCTGAGAATGTGCAGGACCGGCGGTCTGGACGCGGTCATCACAGTTTTGCGCCGCCGCGCCCCTCGAAAGGCGGCGGCATCGTTTCCAGCTCCGCTTCGCGGTAGGCGAAGTCGGGCAGCAGACCGTCCATGTCGAACAGCGGCGTTCGATCGTCGTCGCGCGGGATCTGCCCCTCGATCAGCAGCATCGCGTAGCCGTGCACCAGGCTCCACAGCATCCATTCGGTCCGCCACGGGCTGCCGGGCGCGTCGGCCTTGTCCCAGTCGAGCCCGTGCGCAACGCTGCGCAACACGGTGTAGCTGTCCCGGGACGCGCGTTTCAGGTCGGGGTCGTCGGCATTGCAGAGCGTGCTGGAGAACATGAGCTTGAAGACCTCGGGATGAGCCAGCGCGAAGCGCAAATAGCCGTTGCAGGCGGCGTGCAGCCGGGCCTTGCCCGGCGGCTGGTCCTCGACCCCGCGCCGCATCTCGGCCGCGTGCCTTTCGAACCCGACCGTCGCGATCGCCGTGAGCAGGCCGCGCAATCCGTCGAAATGGTTCTTCGGCGCCGTGTGACTGACCCCGACCCGGGCCGCGATCGAGCGCAGCGAGACCGCTTCCAGCCCCTTTTCCTCGAGTTCAGACAGGCCGGCCTCTACAAGCGCTGCCTTCAGATCGCCGTGGTGATATTTTTTTCTGTTTTCTTTCAGCATGATGGTGTCTCCATGTTTCCAACGTAAATTTTTTCGCTGGACTCTGCAAGGCGTCGGGCCCAATAAATATCCAGTGGAAACTTCCATTGGAGATATTGCGATGACGCCCGAGCTTCTCTTCTCGCATGTCGGTATCGCCGCGATGGCCGGGTGGGCGCTGCTCATCCTCGGCCCGCGCCGCTTCGCCTGGTTCAACGCGATCCCGCTCTGGGTCATCCCGGCCGGACTCTCGGCGGTCTATGCCGCGCTGATCTTCAGCCGCTTCTCCGGCATGGGCGGCGGTTTCGACAGCCTCGACAATGTCGCGATCCTCATGTCGGACCGCTGGGCGCTGCTCGCGGGCTGGGTGCATTACCTGGCCTTCGATCTCTTTGTCGGCGCCGTCATGGCCGCGCGGATGGATCGCGCCGGGGTCGGCCGCCTCGAGCAGGCGCCGATCCTGCTGTCCACCTTCATGCTGGGCCCGCTCGGCTTCCTGATCGCGGCGCTGGTCGAGCTTGGCCTGCGGGCCGCCATGATCCCCAAGCAAACCCGTTCCCTGAAAGGCCAGGCCCATGTCGCTGCTTGATCTCAACCCGCCTGCCGCCAGCATCGCGAAACCGTCGCAATTCCAGACGCTGACGGTCGTCTCCCTCGTCCTGCTCGCGCTCACGGTGCTCTGGAACTTCGTCGATGCCCGTACCATCGACGCCGTTCCGGTCTGGATGAAGCCGCTGAAGTTCGCGCTGAGTTTCGCCGTGCTGTTCGGCACCATCGCGCTGATCGAGTCGCGCCTGTCCGAGAGGGTTCGCGCTGGCTGGCCCTTGCGCGTCCTGGGCTGGGTGATGGCGGCCGCCTTCCTGTCGGAGATGGCCTACATGATGTACCAGGCCGGGCGGGCCGAGCCGTCGCATTTCAATGTGTCCACGCCGTTCCACCGGATGATGTACGAGGTCGTGATGGCCGCGGGCGCGGTGTCGCTGGTCGCCGCGACGGCGGTGATCGGCTGGGTGGTGAAGCGCGACAAGGCCGCCGATCTGAGCCCCGCCCTGCGCGAGGCGATCTGGCTGGGCGTCCTGCTGACCTTCGTGCTGACGATGATCGCCGCGGGCTATCTCAGCTTCATCGGCGGGCACCATGTCGGGGTGCACCCGGACGGTGCACCGACGCTGCCGCTCTTCGGCTGGTCCGGTGTGACGGGCGACCTGCGGCCGGCACATTTCGCATCGCTCCACGCGATGCAGGTCCTGCCTTTGGTCGCGCTGTGGCTCGATCGTGGCGACAGGGTCGGATCGGTCCGCACCGTGCGCCACGCGGCCCTCGGCTATGTGGTCCTGACCGTCGCGGTCTTCGTGCTGGCGTTGCTCGGCATGCCGCTCATCCCGCTGGGGTGAGGAGGACGCCTCGGACCGCCTTGCGGTCCGGCGAACGGGCCGAAACCGGACAAGGCCGCGTCACCTCTCCGGGGTGGCGCGGCACGGGGCGCCGCTCTCGCGAGGCCTGGATGCGTTGATCCCGAAGCGCCGTCGAGTCCGGTCGTGGCCGCGCGGCGGGCGTTTCTGACCGGGGCAGGCCCGCTGGCTTTTCGCCGGTCGCCGGTTGCAGCCGGGGATTTCGTGCGCGGGCCGCGCATGCGGCGCCGCAGGGGAAACGCCTGCCGGGTCGGATCAATTCCCCAAACGCATATTCTCGCCCTTTGCCTTGGAAACGATCCGAGAAACACTCTGCCGGCAGGGGGCGGTGCAGGGCTTGAGTCTACTTGAAAGATCAACGCCTTGCACTTGCATTTCCCGGGAGTGGAGGGGTGAACCAGTGCGTTTGCGGCAGAATGTCGGCGGCAGAACCAAAGCCGGGGCGCGCCGGCGCGTGCCCTGCCGTGGTGGTGCGGTCCTCGCCGGTCTTTTCGTGGCCCTGACGCCGGCCGGCGCGGCGGCCGCCGAGTGGCTTGTGGTGGCACTGAACGATGCCGCGCCCGTCGCGGCGCCGTCCGTGCAGTTCGCGACCGGGGGCGGCTTCTCGGGAACCACAGGCTGCAACAGGTTCCAGGGCAGCGCGCGGCTGGAGGACGGGGGCCTCGTCATCGACGGCCCGGTCGCCACCACGCGGATGGCCTGTCCCGGCGAGGCCATGACCCAGCAGGACGATACGATCATCGCGTTCTTCAACGGGCGCATCGCCGTCGCCTTCGACCCGCTGCGGGATGTGCTTCGCTTGACGAAAGGGGATATCGCGCTCGACCTCGCACGTGCCGTCGGCGCGGACACCGCCCTGCCGGACCTGCCGGAAACCCATGCCGGCCGCGAGGCCCCGACCGGCACGCCCCCTATTTGAGCCCGTTCGGACTGTCCGAGGACATGCCGATCCTTGCCGCACCGGATGCCGGATCTGCGGTTCTGGGCGGTGCCGTCCCGGGCCAGGTGCTTCGGAACGACGGGTGCGAGGATGCGTGGTGTCGCGTCGCCACGCTCGACGGCAGCGTCAGCGGCTGGGGCGCGCGCGAACATCTCGAGGCCGCGGATTCCGCGCTGCGGGCCGGGCAGGGTGTCTTCGACGCGGTGGGGCCGGTTCCCTGTGCCGCGGGGGTCGGCGCGCCGATGACCCACTGCGCGATGGGCGTGGCCCGTGACGGCGACGGCTCCGCGACGGTGGTGATCACCAAGCCTGACGGGGTCCCGCGCGCCCTGTTCTTCACGGAAGGGGCCTTCGTGAGTTCCGACACGAGCCAGGCTGGCGGCGGCTTCGAGAATTCGGCCACCCGCGAGGGTGACCTGACGCGCATTCGCGTCGACGACGAGCGCTACGAGATACCCGATGCCGTCATATTCGGTGGCTGAGCGTCGACACAACGCCCTGGAGGATCCCGAGCCGATGACTGCGAAAGCCCCGTCGCCATCACGCGCCCTCCAGCCGCGGCCGCACGCCGCCGCGGCACCGGAACCAGTCCGCAGGGCATCGAGGCCGCGATCACCGCGTGCCGCGTGCGTCGGCGGGCGGCAGCCTTGCCATCCGGACGGGTCGCGGAGCCTTCGGGCGTCGTCGTCGCGGATGTATCGCGGTCACCTCTGGCAATCCGCCGGTCACGGGATCCGAGTGATCGACAGGGGGCAGCGGGCCAGAGGCGTTCAAGATGGGTTTCGGGGTCGAGTAAACCCCTGGGTCAACAAGCAGGAAAGGAAAGACAAATGACCAACGCGATCAAGACCATGATCGGCACTGCAGCGCTCGTCGCCCTGGCGGGATGCGTCGAGACCGGCGGCGGCACGACCGGCGGCGGCATGACCGATGACGGCCTGAGCGGCACCGAAGCGCAATTCGATGGCATGAACGCGCGCTGTATCGATCAGGCCGCGCGCTATGCGGGCTATCCCGCGATGGACATCAATATCGTGGAACGCATCCGGACCGGGGGCGGCCCGCTGCTGGTGCTCGATGCAGGAGGCCAGCGTTTGAGCTGCCGCCTGGAGGACGACGGAAGCGTGACCGTCTTCAGCGAGTACGCGAACTAAGCCCGCGGCATCTCGGCCCCCTGCAAGGGGGCTCCCGGACCTTCGGGGCGCCATGTCCCGGGGGTGCGGCGACGCCCCTGATCGACCCCTTGGGGTATCGGTCAGGGGCAACGCGCCCCCCAGGCGCGTGCCCTCTGCGCCACGGCCCGCCGCGGCTGCCGGCACGCGCGATCCGGCGCAGCCTGCCATTTCCGCCGGATGGCCGGCGGGCTAGCGCGCGCTTCCGAGCTGGACGCGGACCTCCCAGCCGCCATCGCGCCCGCGCACCCAGGCCCGGTCGTAGAGATAGGCTGTCGTGCAGGCGTGTTCCGGGACGAGCAGCACCCGGTCGCCGACCGCCAGGCCCGCGGTGCGGAGCACGGCGTGTTCCTCGCTCATCAGGCAGATCTCCCCGTCGACCGGGAAGCGCGTCTTCAGGGGCTTGTCGGGCGCGATGGCCTTCGATCCGGCATCGAGCGTCACGGTGCCGTCATGCGCCGATATCACGGTCGACAGGACGAAGGCGGCGGGCTGCCAGGCGAGGTTCCCGAGATCGCGGTCATGCATCGCGCTCGAATAGGTCCAGCTGCCGGGTGATACGAAGCGGGCCCCCTCGGCGGACCAGAGATCGAAGGTATAGCTCCCGCCCGCGACCAGATCACCGGATATCCCGAACGTGGCGAGGCGGGCGTCGAGCCCGCGCACGGCCTCGGCTTCGGCCGCGACCCTTGCGCGCCGCTCCGGGAGGCTGCCATGGACATGGCCGTCGTAAAGATGCCAGCCGAGGAACCGGCGCATCTCGTGAAGCCCGCGCGCAAGGTCGACGGCCGCCTCCGTCATCGGCGCGCCCGTTCGGCCGAACGCCGGGTCGAGATCGACGCGCATCAGGATGTTGTGCGGTGCCGTCTCCAGCTGTGTTCGCCAGACCCCCAGCCCATGCTCGGAGTCGACCATCCCGACGAAGGTGGTCCCCGGATTGGCCGCGGCACAGCTGATGAACCGCGCGACATTGGCCGGGTTGACCGTCGGATAGGCCAGCGTGACGTTTTTCGCGCCGCATCGCGCCACCATTTCCACCTCGGCGACCGTCGCGGTCTTGAAGGTCTCGATCCCCGCCCGGCGCAGGGCCGCGACAACCCATGGCGCGCGGTGCGTCTTGACATGGGGCATCAGCCGGGTCGGACCGCTGCAAGCCACGAGCGTTTTCTCGAGATTGGCCATGACCGCATCCTCGTGGATGACGAAGGCCGGCGTCTCCACCTCGCCCGGTGGGCAGTCCGCATCGGGCGCCAGGGTCGGGTTGGCGTGGGGTTCGTCATGGTCGCGCATCGGGCGTTCCTTTCGATCTCGGACCGGTCGCCGGTCCCGGGGGCGTCGGGCACGGGGGCTTTCCCCGGACCCGCTATGCCATAGGTTCGGGGCAGACCCGAAACGCAAAAGACGAGAGTACAGGATGACCGACGCCCCGATCATTGCCGCCAAGTCGCCCGAGTCCGTCGAGCTCGAAGCGGGCGAGACCTACAGCTGGTGCCGCTGCGGGCGGTCCTCCAACCAGCCGTTCTGTGACGGGTCCCATGCCGGCACGGGTATCGAGCCGCTGACCTTCAAGGCCGACAAGACCGGGAAGGCCGCGCTGTGCCGGTGCAAGGCGACGCGGAACCCACCCTATTGCGACGGTACCCATGCGACGCTTGGCGACCGCGCCGCCGGCGACGAGGTGCCGCAGGACGGGTCGGATGCCGACGCGGCCCCGGGCGCGAAACCGACGCCCGAAGAACCCACCGTCGCCCGCATTCACGCGCTTGCCCGTGACGGCCTGTCCAAGCTGGGCCATCATGGCGAGGTGGCGGCCATGGGCGTGCCGCGAAAGGATCTGCCGCACTGGGACGATATCCAGATCCTGCCCGCGCAGGTGGCGCGCAAGCCGCTGCCCGACGATCATGACGTCCGGACCGAGACGGTGATCGGACCGCGGGCGCGCCGGCCGCTGCATCTCGATATCCCGCTCTTCGTCTCCGACATGAGCCTCGGCGCGCTCTCCGAGGAAGCCAAGATCGCGCTCGCGCGCGGTGCCGAGAAGGCCGGCACGGGCATCTGCTCGGGCGAGGGCGGCATGCTTCCCGAAGAGCAGGCGGAGAACAGCCGCTATTTCTACGAGCTGGCCTCCGGGCGTTTCGGATGGACGCCGGAGCTGGCGGAGAAGGTGCAGGCCTTCCACTTCAAGGGCGGGCAGGGCGCCAAGACCGGAACCGGCGGGCATCTGCCCGGCGACAAGGTGACGGGCCGCGTGGCCGAGGTGCGCGGCGCCACGCCGGGCGAAACCTCGATCTCGCCGAGCACCTTCCCGGACCTCGAGACCGCGGCGGATTTCCGGAAGCTGGCCGACGAGGTGCGCGAACGCTCCGGCGGTATCCCGATCGGGTTCAAGCTCTCTGCCAATCACATCGAGGACGACATCGACTTCGCGCTTGCCGCCGGGGCCGAGTACATCATCCTTGACGGGCGCGGCGGCGGCACCGGCGCGGCGCCGCTCATCTTCCGGGACCATATTTCCGTGCCGACCATTCCCGCGCTCGCCCGGGCGCGGCGCCACCTGGACCGGACCGCCGGGCGCGAGGTGACGCTGGTGGTCACCGGCGGGCTGCGCGTGGCCGAGGATTTCACCAAGGCGCTGGCCCTGGGCGCGGACGCCGTCGCCGTTTCGAACGCCGCCATTCAGGCGGTCGGATGCGTTGCGGCGCGGATGTGCCACACGAACAACTGCCCGGCCGGGATCGCCACGCAGAAGCCCGAGCTGCGCGCGCGTCTGGACGTCGCGGCCGGCGCGGCGCGGCTGGCGCGGTATTTCGAGGCGTCCGTGGCGCTGATGAAAGTGCTGTCGCGGGCCTGCGGCCATTCCGAGCTGTCGGCGTTCACGGCGCGCGACATCACCACCTGGAAACGCGAAATGGCGGAGCTGAGCGGCCTGCGCTTCGCGGGGGTCGGCGCGTAACGGGCGCCCCCGTGGACAAAGCAGGCCAGCCTGCGGGCAAAACCGTGCTATGGTGATCGCGCCGCTTCCATCCGGAGGTCGGCCTCGGGGCCGGTCGGCCCCAGCGGGGGGATAGGAATGTTTGCCAGGATAACACGATACAAGATGAAGCCCGAAAGCCGCGACGCGGCGACGGAGCTGCTGAATTCGCTTCGCGACCAGATCATGGGCATGCCCGGCATGCATAACTTCGTCAACGTCATGAACGCCGACGGCAGTGGCTGCGTCATCTCGGTCGTCGAGANCGAGGAAAGCTCGGACGCCAACGCGGAAAGGGTGGCCGCGCTCTGGAGCCACTTCTCCGANTATCTCGAAGCGCCGCCCGAGGCCGAGGGCTACGACGTCATCGCCAACTGGTCCAACTGAGCGCGCGGCGCGGGCCGCCGGGCGGCCGTCCCGGCAGCCCGGGCGCTAGCCTGCGGGGATCGTGCCCACCTCCTTCGGCACGTGGTAGCCCCGCCGGACCGCCGGGCGCGCCGCGATGCGCCGGTACCAGTCGCGCAGGTTGGGGTAATCGNGAAGATCCGCGCGATGCCATTCATGGCGGCTGATCCATGGCCATATCGCCATGTCGGCGATCGAATAGTCGTCGCAGACATAGGCGCGTCCGGCGAGCCGCTGATCCAGCACCGTGTAGAGCCGGGCGACCTCTGTCGCTAGCCGGCCTTCGGCATAAGGGGCGACGCCCGGATTGAAATGCATGTAGTGGTGCGCCTGGCCCGCGATCGGGCCGAGCCCGCCCATCTGCCACATCAGCCACTCGATCACCTCGAAGCGCGCGAGCGTGGCCTCGGGCAGGAAACGGCCGTGTTTCTCGGCGAGATAGAGCAGGATCGCACCCGATTCCATCAGGCTCATCCCCGTTTCGCGGTCGACGATGGCGGGTATCTTCCCGTTGGGCGAGATCTGCAGGAAATCGGGCGCCTTCTGTGCGCCCTGGCCGATATCGACCGGGTGGACGGTATAGTCCGCGCCCAGTTCCTCGAGCAGAATGGACACCTTGCGTCCGTTCGGCGTGGTCCATGTGTAGAGATCTATCAAGACATTCCCCTTGCAGCACGGGTTTCCCGGGTCCGGTCGCCCGCGTAGCAGGCTCATGCCACGGCCGCCTTTGCGCAAGCTTTTTCGCGCTTCCGGGGATGATCCTGGCCCCGTCGGCCCCCTTGCCGTCGCGGGAGGCATTATCGCGGTGGCGTTGTGGCCGAACCTTGCCCTACACTCGCCGCGAGAGACCGGTCGGGCTGGCCTATGCCGCCGGCGCGCCACGCAGACGGGACAGGGCGGCACTTGGCAGACAAAGACATCAGGATCGAGCGCCGGGATACCCCGGCGGAGACGTCGCTGACACTCGGCGAGGAGCTGACCGTCCATCAGGTGACGCGGGTCCGCGCCCGCTTCGCGTCCCTGGCGGCGGATGGACCGCTGGTCGTCGATCTCGGCGCGTTGCGTCGCCTCGACACCGCCGGCGCCTGGGCGCTGTCGGAACTGCGCCGGCGAATCGAGGCGGCCGGCGGCAGCGTCCGGCTCGAGAACGCGGCACCGGACGTGGAGATGTTGCTCGACGCCGTCGCCGCGGCCACGCCGCAGCCCGAACCCAAGCCGGCGGCTCCGCGCGGACTGGCCGTGCGGCTGGAGACCATCGGGCGGGCGGTGACGCGCGGTGCGCTCTTCGGGGTCGGTCTGACGGGATATCTCGGCCTCTTCCTCGTGCGGCTCGGCCAGGTGCTGCGCCATCCGGGCCGGTTCCGCCTGACGGCCCTGGTCGCCCATTGCGAGGATGTCGGCTTTCGCGCGGTGCCGATCGTGGCGGTGATGGCGTTCCTGATTGGCGTCGTGCTGGCCTTCCAGGGTGCGGCGCAGCTGCGCCAGTTCGGGGCCGAGGTCTTCGTCGTGGACCTGATCGCGATCTCGATCCTGCGCGAGCTCGGCATCCTGCTGACCGCGATCATCGTGGCCGGGCGCACGGCGTCCAGCTTCACCGCGGCGATCGGATCCATGAAGATGCGCGAGGAGATCGACGCGATGCGTACGCTGGGGCTCGACCCGGCCGCGGTGCTCTTCGTGCCGCGCATCCTGGCGCTGATCCTGATGCTGCCGATCCTGGGGCTGATCGCGAATCTCGCGGGGCTTTTCGGCGGCGCGCTGATGTCCTGGATCGAGCTTGGCATCTCGCCGTCGATGTTCCGCACGCGGCTGATCGAGGGCACGGACGTCTCGCATGTCTTCGTCGGCCTCGTGAAGGCCCCGGTCTTCGCAGTGATCATCGGCGTCGTGGGATGTCACGCGGGGATGCGGGTCCAGAGCAACGCCGAGTCGCTCGGGCGGATGACCTCGAGCGCCGTGGTGACGGCGATCTTCGCGGTGATCCTGGCCGACGCGCTCTTTTCCGTGTTTTTCGCCGAGGTCGGGCTGTGAGCCGGCCGGACGCGCCCGAGGCGGTGATCCGCGTGCGCGGCCTGCGCACCCAGTTCGGCGATCACGTCGTGCATGAGGGGCTCGATCTCGATGTCCGGCGGGGCGAGGTGCTCGGGATCGTCGGCGGGTCGGGCACGGGCAAATCGGTGCTGCTGCGTTCGATCGTCGGGTTGCAGCGACCGGCCGCCGGGTCGATCGAGGTCTTCGGGGTCGACGTGCTGTCCGGGGATGCCGCGGCGCGCGCCCGGCTCGACGAGCGCTGGGGCGTGCTGTTCCAGGACGGCGCGCTCTTCTCGTCGCTCACGGTGCGCGAGAATGTCGAGGTGCCGCTCCGGGCGGTGGAAGGGCTCGCGCCCGAGATCCGCCGACAGCTCGCGGACCTGAAGATCGCGCTGGTGGGGCTGCCCTATACCGCCGGCGACAAGTACCCGTCGGAACTGTCGGGCGGCATGCGCAAACGCGCGGGCCTCGCCCGGGCGCTGGCGCTCGATCCGGATATCGTCTTTCTGGACGAGCCGACCGCCGGACTCGACCCGATCGGCGCGGCGGACTTCGACCAGCTCATCCTGAAATTGCGCCAGGCGCTGGGGCTGACGGTCTTCCTCGTCACCCATGATCTGGATACGCTGCACGCGATCTGCGACCGCATCGCCGTGCTGGCCGAGCGAAAGGTCCTGGTCACCGGCGGCTTGCGTGACATGCTGGCCGTCGACCATCCTTGGGTTCAGGACTATTTCCATGGGCCCCGTGCCCGTGCCGCCTTCGAAGCCCCCGGGGCGGACGCGGCAACCGAGAAAGGCTGACGATGGAAACCCGCGCGAACTACATTCTCGTCGGCGCTTTCGCGGTTGCGGGGTTCCTCGGCCTGCTGGGGTTCTTCCTGTGGTTCGCACGCGTCGAGCTCGACCGGCAGTTCGCCTATTACGACATCGATTTCGAAAGCGTGTCCGGCCTGAGCGAAGCCTCGGACGTCCGCTATGCCGGCTTCCCCGTGGGGCAGGTGGTGGGGATCCGGCTGTCGCCGGAAAACGACGGCCGCGTGCGGGTAAGAATCGAGGTGGAGGCCGGGACCCCGGTGCGCACCGACAGCACCGCCACCATCGAGGCGCAGGGCGTCACCGGCGTTTCCTTCGTCGGGATCAGCCCCGGCTCGCCCGAGGCGCCCCTGCTGGCCGAGACCTCGGATGCGGACGTGCCCGAGATCGAGGCGGGCCGGTCGGTGTTGCAGACGCTCTCCCAGGACGCGCCCGAGATCCTCGCCGAGACGCTGGGCGTCGTGCGCGAGTTGCGCGAATTGCTGGGCGGCGAGAACCGCCGGCGGGTCGATACGATCCTCCAGAACGTCGAGGGCGCCTCGGCAGAGTTCGCCACCGCGCTCGAGGATTTCTCGACGGTCACCGGCTCCGTCTCCGGCTTCGCGGGCCAGATCGAGCGGTTCAACTCCACGCTCGATGCGCTGACGGGCGATATCTCGGGGGCGCTGGCCGAGGCCGAGACGACGATCCGATCCTTCGGCACGCTGTCGGAAGAGGCGCGGGGGGTGCTGGCGCAGGGGTCGGGAACCCTGACCGACGCCGGGGACACCATCGCGACCCTCGATCGCTATATCACCGAGGATCTCGGCCCCGCGACGGAGGCGCTCGGGCGGTCGGTCACCGATATCGAAACGCGCGTCGCGCGCTTCGGCGACCGGGCCGAGACGCTGATCGACACCTATGCCGAGACCGGCAGGGCGGCGACGGCGCGCCTGACCGAGGCACGGCAGACGCTTTCGGCGACCGATGCGCTGATCGCCCGCATCGAGCAGACGCTGGGCACGGTCGACGCGGCCGCGCTGCGCTTCGACGGGCTCCTGGCCGAGGACGCGACCCCGCTGATCCGCGAATTGCGGGTGGCCACGACCGAGGCGACCGCGGTGATCCGGTCGCTCGGCGACACCGCCGGGAGCGATCTGCCGGCGCTGATGGACGAGGTGCGCGGGGCCGCGGCCCGCGCCGCCGAGGTCGTCGACCGGGTCGGCGCCGATCTCTCGGATGCCTCGGGCCGGCTGGACGGGCTGACCGGGTCCGCGGACGAGACGCTGGCCGCCGCGCGCGGAACCTTTGAGCGGGCCAACGAGACCCTCGCGGCCATCAACGGGGCGCTGGAGACGGGCGACCGCGCGCTGGGCGCGGCCGAACGCGCCTTCACCGGGGCGGATCGGGTCATCAACGAGGACATGGCCGGTATCGTCGCGGGACTCGAGACCACGCTGACCGAACTCGAGACCGCCGTCGGCGGCGTTGCCGACGAGATACCGGCCGTCGCCGAGGAGTTGCGCGCGGCCAGCCGCTCGGCGCGGGCGGCTTTCGCCGAGGTCGAACAGGTCGCCCAGTCGAGCGGACCGCAGGTGCGCAGCTTCGCCGACGAGGCGCTGCCGCAATACACGCGGCTCTCCGTCGAGATCCGCGCGCTGGTCGACAATCTCGACGCGCTCGTCGAACAGATCCGCCGAAACCCGAGCCGATTCTTCCTCGACCCGCGCGCCCCCGAATTCAGACGATGAGGCATGTTCATGCTGGGTAAGTTTCCCTTTCTCGCAATTCTGCTGGCGCTGGCCCTGCCGGGCTGTACCGCGATTTCCGCCTTGCAGGACGCGTCCGAGCCGCTGGCGATCTACGAGCTTGCCACCCCCGCGGCACGCCCCGCCGCGGGTCCGCGGCGCGGCGCGGAGCTTGTCGTCGCCGAACCGATGGCCAGCGGGGCGCTGGCCACCGACCGGATCATGATCCGGCCGCAGCCGCTGCAGGTGGAATACCTGCCCGGTGCGCGCTGGGCGGATCCGGCGCCGGAAATGCTGCAGACGATGATCCTGCGGCACCTGTCGGAAACCGGCGCGTTCGGTTCGGTCGCGCGCCGCCCGGTCGGCACGACGGGCGATTACGCGGTTCTGACCGAACTCACGGATTTCCAGGCCGAGACCGGCGCGGACATGGCCGGCGCGACGGTGCGCCTGCGCCTGGTCGCCCGCCTTGTCGACGACCGGGATGCGCGGGTGATCGCGGCCCGGACCTTCGCGGTCACGCGCGACGCGGCCTCGACCGAGGTCGGCGCGGTCGTCGCCGCCTTCGACGCGGCCGGTGCCGTGCTGCTGGGCGATCTGGCGCGCTGGCTGCTGGCAGAGATCGGCTGACGCCGTGCGCCGGCGGTTCCGCGATCCTCGGCCCGCGGCGATGCCGCAAGGCCCCCGATGAGGGGGATGGTCGCACTGGTGCTGATCGTGGGCTCGCTCTGGGTGCTGGAACGGGCCCGGTCCGGCGTGGAGATATCCGCCACCCGGGTCGGTGAGACCCCGGTGACCGTTCTCGCCCGCCCCGGGGCCGACGGGCCGGCGGTCGTGATCGCCCATGGCTTCGCGGGCTCGTCGCAGATGATGCAGGGCTACGCGCTGCCGCTGGCCCGCGCGGGCTACCGGGTGCACAGCTTCGACTTCCTCGGCCACGGGCGGCACCCGGTGCCGATGTCGGGCGACCTGGCCGCGATCGACGGGACCACGCGGCTGCTGGCCGCGCAGGCGGAAAAGGTGATCGACGCCGTCGGCGCGGATAATGTGCCCGTGGCGCTGATCGGGCATTCGATGGCCACGGATATCCTGGTGCGGGTCGCCGCCGGGCGCGCGGATACCGGGCCCGTGGTGCTGATCTCGGCCTTTTCGCGCGAGATCGACGCAACCACCCCGCGAACGCTGCTCCTGGTCACCGGCCAGTGGGAGCCGGGCCTGCGCGATTTCGCGCGGGAGGCGGTGAAAATGGTCGATCCCGCCGCCGAGCCGGGCCTGACGGCCACCGCCGGGCCGGTTACCCGCCGCGCCGTCGTCGCCCCCTGGACCGAACACGTCTCCGTGCTGCAGAGCAGGGCCGGCCGACGCGCGGCGCTCGACTGGCTGGACCAGGCCTACGGGCGCAGCTCTGACACGGCCATCCTGCCGACCGGCCACGCGATCATCGGGCTCGTCGCGGGGCTGGCGCTGCTTTTCGGCGGGCTGGCGCGGCGGCTGCCGGTCGTGCCCGTCGCCGCCGTCGATCTGGGCTGGCGGCGGCTGCTGGCCGTCACCGCGTTGCCGGCGCTGGCCGCGCCGCCGCTGGCCCTGGCGCTGCCGGTCGCGGCCCTGCCCGTGCTGGTGGCCGACTACCTGGCGCTGCATCTCGGGATCTACGCGGCGGTGCAGATCGTCCTCCTTCGGGTCTGGGGGGTGCGCTGGGGCGGCGTGTCGCTACCGGCGATCCTGCTGCTCGGGGGGGCGAGCCTTCTGATCGGCGTCGCGCTGGATCGCTATGCCGCGAATTTCTGGCCGACGGCGGAGCGCGCCGCGATCATCCTCGTCCTCGTCCTGGGCGCCGTGCCCTTTTTCCTGGCCGATGCGCGGCTCGGGCACGCGGCGGGGCGCGGGCGCCGTCTGCTGCTGCACGGCGCGTTCCTTGCATCGCTCGGGTTCGGGGTGGCGCTGGATTTCGAAGGGCTGTTCTTCCTGCTGATGATCGCGCCCGTGATCGTCCTGTTCTACCTCGTCTTCGGCACGATGGGCCACGCGGCGAGCCGGCGGTCCGGCCCGCTGGCGCCCGGCCTCGTGCTGGGGCTGGTGTTGGCCTGGGCGCTGGGGGTATCTTTCCCGCTGTTTTCCGGCTGACGCGTCCTGCCGGATGGCGGTGCATGTCGCGTTTTCGTGATATTGAGTGACAGCGATGCCCGGTGCATTACTTTTCCGTGCCAAAGGAACGAGAATGGCTGTAATCCGGCAAATCCTTCTGGGCGGCGCCTTGCTGGCGGCCGTGATCTATGTCTGGGCGGCCTATGTCCCGGCCGCCGGCCCGGTGCTGGAGCGCCTCGGCCTGACCGACCTGCTGGGCATCGAGGTCGCGACCGCCGAGGATGGCGAGGGCCGCGGCTGGGGCGGCGGCGGTCCAGCGCAGGTCGTCGTGGCCGCGGTGACGGTGGGCGCGGTCGACGACCGCATCGAGGCGATCGGCGACGGGCACGCGCTGCGCTCGGTCACCCTGCGCCCGGAGGTGTCGGGCCAGATCCGCGCGATGCCGCTCGAGGGCGGCAGCTATGTGGAGGAAGGCGACGTCGTGCTCCGGTTCGACGCGGAGGCCGAGCGGATCGCGCTCGAGCGCGCCCGGCTGATGCTGGACGAGGCGCGGGAGGAGGCCGCGCGGCTGGAACGCCTCGGCGACACCGGGGCCGTCACGCAGGTGCGGCTGCGCGAGGCCCGGCTGGCGCTGCGCACCGCGGAGCTGGAGCGTGACCAGGCGGAATACGATCTCGACCAGCGCACCGTGCGCGCGCCGATCTCGGGCTGGGTGGGCGTGCTGGACGTTGCGGTGGGTGACCGGCTCTCGAGCCAGGACGCGATCGGGACGATCACCGACCGGTCGGCGATCCTGATCGATTTCCGCGTGCCGGAACGCGTCGTGGGGCAGATCGCGCTCGGCAGCGAGATCACGGCGCGACCGCTGGGCATCCCGGACCTGCGCCTCACCGGCCAGATCAGCGCCATCGACAACGTCGTCGACAGCGCCAGCCGCACCCTGCGCCTGCAGGGACGCGTGGCCAATGCCGAGGACCGGCTGCGCGCCGGCATGGCCTTCAAGGTCGAGATGCGGTTTCCCGGCGAGACGCTGCCGGTGGTCGATCCCTTGTCGGTGCAATGGTCGAGCGAGGGCTCCTATGTCTGGGTCGTGCGCGAGGGCAAGGCGGCGCGGGTGCCGATCACCATCCGCCAGCGCAACGCCGACAGCGTGGTGGTCGAGGCCGATCTCGCGACGGGCGAGCTTGTCGTCACCGAGGGCGTGCAGAACCTGCGCCCGGGGGCGGCGGTCAGCGTGGTCTCCGACCGGACCGCGGCGGGGGCGGCCATCCCCGGCGGCCGGGCGAGGCTCTAGCCGTGCAGGTCGACGGCCAGGCCAGCGCGATCGCGGGATCCGGCACGGCGCTGTTCGTCCGGCGCCCGATCCTGGCGCTCGTGCTGAGCGCGCTCCTGATCCTGTCCGGCATCGCCGCGCTCTTCGGCGTCGAAATCCGCGAGTTGCCGAACGTCGACAGCCCGGTGGTCACCATCCGCACCGATTTTCCCGGCGCCTCGCCGGAAAGCGTCGACCAGGACGTGACCGGCCGGATCGAGGGCGCGGTGGGACGCGTGCCGGGCATTCGCAGCATCTCGTCCACCTCGCGGTTCGGGCGCAGCCGGGTAACGCTGGAATTCGAGGAAGACGTCGATATCGACGTGGCCGCGACCGACGCGCGGGACGCGGTCGGACGCATCGCCGGGCAGCTGCCGGACGACGCCGAGACGCCGCGGGTCGTCAAGGCCGACGACAACGCGCAGCCCGTGGTCCGCGTCGCCGTCACCGCGCAGGGCCGTTCGCCGCAGGACCTGACCCGGATCGTGCAGGATCGCGTCGAGGACCGGCTGATCTCGGTCGAGGGGGTGGCGGATCTGCAGATCTACGGCGATCGCGAACCGATCTTCCGCGTCGATATCGACATGGCGCAGCTCGCGGCGCGGGGGCTCACGCTGGGCGATCTGCGCCGGGCGCTGGCCGACGTGGCCTATGACGCGCCGGCGGGCGATCTCTCGGGCGGGCGGCAGTCGATCAACGTGCGCACCACCGCGACGGTGGTTTCGGCGCAGGCCTTCGAGGCGCTGACCATCGCGCCGGACGTGCGGGTGGGGGACGTCGCCCGGGTCACACTCGGCCCGGCACCGGACGAGACGGTGCTGCGCGCCAACGGCCAGACGGGCATCGGGCTGGGCATCATCCGGCAGGCGACCTCGAACACGCTCGAGATCTCGGCGGCCGTGCGCGCGGTGGTGGACGAGCTGTCGCAGACGCTGCCCGAGGACGTGTCGATCTTCGTCACCTCCGACGACGCGATCTTCATCAACGGCGCGATCCAGGAGGTGCTGAAGACCCTGGCGCTGGCGGTGGGCATCGTCGTGCTGGTGATCTTCGTCTTCCTGCGCGATGCGCGCGCCACCATGATCCCCGCGCTCACCATGCCGGTGGCGCTGGTGGGCACGCTGGCGGCGATCTACATCGTTGGCTTCTCGGTCAATATCCTGACGCTGCTGGCGCTGGTTCTGGCCACGGGCATGGTCGTCGACGACGCGATCGTGGTGCTTGAAAACATCGTGNGCCGCCGGGGCGACGGGATGGGCCCGCGCGCCGCCGCGGTGCTGGGCACGCGGCAGGTCTTCTTCGCCGTGGTCACCACGACGGCCACGCTGGCCGCCGTCTTCGTGCCGCTGTCCTTCCTGCCGGGGCAGGCGGGCGGGCTCTTCCGCGAGTTCGGCTTCACGCTGGCCATGGCGGTGGCGCTGTCGTCGCTGGTCGCGCTGACGCTTTGCCCGGTCCTGGCAAGCCGGCTTCTGACGGCCGATCCGGCCGCCGATCCCCGCGGGCCGATGGTCTGGCTGGGCAACCGGCTGGCGGGGCTTTATGCCGCCACCTTGCGTTGGGCGCTGGCGGTGCCCTTCGTCGTGGTGCTGGCGGCGGCTCTGTTCGCCACGACGGCGGCGATGATGTTCGGCTCCATCCGCCAGGAGCTGACCCCGCGCGAGGACCGCGCCGTGGCGCTGTTGGTGGTGCGCGCGCCGCAGGGCGTGTCGCTCGACTACACCACGGCCAAGATGCGCGAGATCGAGGCGCTGGCCGAGCCCCTGAAAGAGGCGGGCGAGGTCACGAACGTCTTTTCCATCACGGGCTTCGGGGCCGACAACCGGGGCTTCATGGTGTTCTCGCTCGCCCCTTGGGGCGACCGGGCGCGCAGCCAGAACGAGATCGTGGGCCAGATCAACGCGGGGCTGCGCGACATCGTCGGGGTGCGGGCCTTCGCGATCCAGCCGAACTCGCTGGGAATCCGGGGGGCGGGCCGGGGGCTCAGCTTCGCGATCACCGGCAGCAGCTACGGACAGCTTGCGGAGGTGGCCGACGCGCTGATCGCGCGGATGCAGGACAACCCGGCCTTCGGATCCGTGCGCCTCGATTACGAGACCACGCAGCCCCAGCTTTTCATCGAGGTGGACCGCACGCGGGCCTCCGATCTGGGGGTCGAGATCGCCGGGCTCGGCGAGGCGCTGCGGGCCGTGCTCGACGGACGCACGGTGGGGTCCGTCTTCATCGACGATCTGAGCTACGACATCCAGATGCTGTCGACCTCGGATCCGGTGAACGATCCCGGCGATCTCAGCAATATCTTCGTCGAGGCCGGCGACGGCACCATGGTCCCGATGTCAAGCTTCGTGCGCCTGCAGGAACGCGCCGTCGCGCCCGAGCTTGGCCGCGAGGGGCAGAACCGGTCGGTCGAGGTGACGGCCTCGCTGACCCCGGATTTCGCGCTCGGCGACGCGATGGCCGAGGTGCGGCGTCTCGGCGACGAGGTGCTGGCCGAGGACAACCGCATCGTGCCGCTGGCCGAGGCCGCGACGCTCGATCAGACAAGTTCGGGNCTGGTGGTGATCTTCGGCTTCGCCATCGCGGTGGTGCTGCTGGTCCTGGCCGCCCAGTTCGAGAGCTTCGTCTCGGCGGTGGTGGTCATGGCGACGGTGCCGCTGGGGCTGGCCTGCGCGGTCTTCGCGATGGTGTTCACGGGTCTGTCGCTCAACGTCTACAGCCAGATCGGGCTGGTGATGCTGATCGGGATCATGGCCAAGAACGGCATCCTGATCGTCGAGTTCGCCAACCAGCTGCGGGACCGGGGCGCCGCCGTGCGCGAGGCGATCCTCGAGGCGTCCACCGTGCGGCTGCGGCCGGTGATGATGACCATGGTTTCCACGGTGCTGGGCGGCGTGCCGCTGATCCTGTCGGCCGGCGCCGGCGCCGAGGCGCGCGAGGCGCTCGGCTGGGTGATCGTCGGCGGGCTCGGGCTGGCGACGCTGTCCACGCTTTACCTGACGCCGGTGGCCTATCTGCTTCTGGCGGGGCTCTCGAAACCGCGTATCGAGGAAGAACGCCGCCTGACCCTCGAGCTGGACAGCGCGCTCCAGGGGCCGGCGCGGGCGTAAGACCGGCCGCGGCCGCCGTCAGGGCACCAGTTTTTCCTGGACGGCGAAGGGGCTGAGGCCAAGCCAGCTCTGCATCGAGCGGGCCACGTCCCGCGCACCGTCGAGCTTCAGCCGCGCGTCCTCGCGCGCCACCGTGGTCAGCCCCATCCAGATCGCCGTCATGGTTCGCAGGTCCGTCGTGACNTAGAGATCGATGTCGAAGCCCGGATCCGACCAGCAGAGATCGACCGAGGCGTCCGGCTCGATCACCAGCCACCAGCGCCGCTTCGAGGCGGGCAGGTCCGTGTAGAGGAACTCGACGACCACCCGCCGCGCGGGCAGGGGGCGCGGGTCGAGGTTGCGGCGCATGTCCCACATCAACAGCGACGGGTCGAGATTCCTCAGCGAAAGCGAGCTTTCGACCCATTTCTGACCCCAGAACCCCATCGCCTCGATGATGGGGCGCAGGTCTTGCCCGGCTTGCGTGAGGTGATAGGCAAAGACGCCCTTTTCACTGGGCAGCGGGCGCTTTTCCACGATGCCCGCCTGCTCGAGCTCCTTCAGGCGCTGCGAGAGAAGCGATGGCGACATGCGCGGTACGCCGCGCCTGAGATCGTTGAACCGGGTCGAGCCCGCGATCAGCTCGCGCAGGAGAACCATCGTCCAGCGCGAACAGAGAACCTCGGCGGCCATCGCCACCGGGCAGAACTGCTTGTAGCCGGGTTGCGTCATCCTCTCTCCCTTTTCCCCCAGTCTAGGGGATGGCATGCGGACCGGCCAGTTCAGTAACTGTATCACCCGGTACAGATCGGTGACTGGCGGTTGCGCACGCCTTTGGCCGATGCTCGTCCGGTCAAACGCGTCCAGCGCACAAGGAGGCGAGAGATGAGCGTTTACCTGATCGCCGATATCGAGGTCACCGATGACGGGTGGGTTCCCGAATACGCCGCCAATGTCCACGACCTGGTCGAAAAGCATGGCGGGCGCTACCTCGCCCGGTCCGGGAATATCGAGACGCTGGAAGGCGAAACGCCGCCGAGCACCCTCGTCGCGCTTCTCGAGTTTCCCTCGCGCGACGCGGTGATGGCCTTTGCCTCCGACCCGGCCTACGCGCCCTACGGCGAGGCGCGGCAGGCGGGCAGCGTCAGCCGGTTCCGCCTGATCGACGACACCGACATCGCCGGCACGATCCCGTATCTGCCGGCCGGCTGAAGGCCGGGACGGGCGGCGGCGTTCAGAAAAACGGGCCGCCCGGCATCAGCGCCAGGACGAGGCCCAAGACGACGAGGCCGCCGCCGAGCCCAACGATGACCGGCAGCCCGAAATGGAGACAGAGCACCGCGCCCGCCGCCGCGCCGATCGCGAAGGCCGCGACCAGCCGCCCGGCATCGGCGGCCAGATCGCCGAACAGCCGCGCGCCNAGGCTTCGGCTGCGCCCGGTCGCCGGGCCGGACTCGGTATCGTGATCCATGACACTCTCCTGGCCGGCGGGGTCCGCGGGCTGCTGGCCGGACCGTAGCAACCGCCGCCGCGCCCGGGCAAGGGCGGCGCGCCCTAGGGCATCTGCACCGTCGGCGTGGACCGGGATATCGCCCGTTCCTCGTCGCTCATCTCCGCGGGGATGTCCTCGAAGAGCGGCGTGGAGAGATAGCGCTCGCCCGTGTCGGGCAGCATCACCAGCATCGTGGCGCCCTCGGGGGCGCTCTCGGCGAGTTTCATCGCAACCGCGAAGGTCGATCCGCCGGAGATCCCGGTGAAGATCCCTTCCTCGGCGGCGAGGCGGCGTGACCAGGCGATCCCGTCGGCGCCCGCCACGGGGACAAGCGCGTCGTAATACTGCTCGTCCAGCGCCTCCTGCAGAACGAAGGGAATGAAATCCGGCGTCCAGCCCTGGATCGGGTGCGGCTCGAAGGCGGGGTGGCTTTCCGTCGGCTGATGGGCGCCGTTGCGCGTGTTGACATAGCCCGAGGCCACGAGGGCCGCGTTGGCCGGTTCCGTCAGCACGATGCGTGTCTCCGGGCGGGCCTCGCGCAGCACCCGGCCGACGCCCGAGACGGTGCCCCCGGTGCCGTAGCCGGTGATCCAGTAATCCAGCCGCGCGCCGTCGAAATCGGCCAAAATCTCGCGGGCCGTCGTCGCGGCATGGATGGCGGCGTTGTCCGGCGTTTCGAACTGGCTGGCGAGGAACCAGCCGTTCTGTTCGGCCAGTTCCTTGGCCTTGGTATACATGCCGAAGCCCTTGAGTTCCTTGGGCGTCAGCACGACCTGCGCGCCGAGAAACCGCATCAGCCGCCGACGCTCCACCGAGAAGCTCTCGGCCATCGTCACCACCAGCGGATAGCCCTTGGCCGCGCAGACCATGGCAAGCCCGATTCCGGTATTGCCGGAGGTGGCCTCCACCACGGTCTGGCCGGGCGTGAGCCGGCCGTCCCGCTCGGCGGCCTCGATGATGCCGAGCGCCAGGCGATCCTTGACCGAGCCGGCCGGGTTGAAGGCCTCGACCTTCACGTAGACGTCAAGATGTTCGGGGGCGATGCGGTTGATGCGGATGACGGGTGTGTCGCCGACGGTGTCCAGCACGCTGTCATAGCGGCGGCCGCGGCCCTCTGTCCTGCGCGTGGTCATGATATCCCTCTTCTCACCTTTTGTGATCCCCGGAGGGTAGCTGAATCCGCGCCGGGCGTCTTTGATTCTCCCGAATCCGCGCCGTGCCGCGCCCGCCGCCCGGCCGCCGCGCTGTTGCGCGATGGCGACGCCCCGGGCCAAGGCGGAGCGTGGATATGCCGGTCCCGGATCGACCGGCCGGGTCCAGGGCCGCTTGGCCGGCGGCGGGCCGCGCTGCCTGGCCGGGCGATGAATTCGCAAGGCCGGACAGGGCCTTGCCGACCCGCCTGCGCCT
>PR_CR_10_Liq_1_inCRDRAFT_1000567_pt1 | contig 22815 bp, 10 predicted proteins | sample PRCRCaboRojoPR_3_FD_10241 | JGI IMG/M metagenome (IMG submission 10241)
TTTCAGGCAGTCCTTCAAAGGGAACTTCCTCTTCAATGCCCTCAAACACTTCTTCCGGACCAGTTTCAGGCAGTCCTTCAAAGGGAACTTCCTCTTCAATGCCCTCACCGAATATCCCTTCAAATAGCTCCTCTGGCCCAGTTTCAGGCAGTCCTTCAAAGGGAACTTCCTCTTCAATGCCCTCAAACACTTCTTCCGGACCAGTTTCAGGGAGTCCTTCAAAAGGGACTTCCTCTTCAATGCCCTCAAACAGTTCTTCTAGACCAGTTTCAGGGAGTCCTTCAAAGGGGACTTCCTCTGCAACACCTTCACCAAATATCCCTTCGAACAGTTCTTCTGGCCCATTTTCAGGCAGTCCTTCAAAGGGGACTTCTTCTGCAATGCCCTCAAACACTTCTTCTAGACCAGTTTCAGGGAGTCCTTCAAAGGGGACTTCCTCTGCAACACTTTCAAATAGCTCCTCTGGACCAGTTTCAGGCAGTCCTTCAAAGCCAATTTCCTCTGCAACACCTTCACCAAATATCCCTTCGAACACTTCTTCTGGCCCAGTTTCAGGCAGTCCTTCAAAGCCAATTTCCTCTGCAACACCTTCACCAAATATCCCTTCGAACAGTTCTTCTTCTTCTGGGCCAGCTTCAGGCATTCCTTCAAAGGGAACTTCCTCTGCAATACCTTCAAAGCCTTCCTCTGGGCCTTCAACTTCAGTTCCATCAGAGATGGGTTTTTTCCTACCCTTTAAGCATTTGTTCCCGCCATATACATTTACATCTCCAAAAATTTCTTTTTTTCTGGAAAAGTCTGTACCAAAAGGGGCTTTGCACCTGTGACTCTCCAACTGTCCATGTTCATAGGAGTATCCAAAACCTTTCATGCCTTTTTTGTAGTCATGCCTAAAGGGATCTCCTGTGTACCTCGCAGAAACTATTTGCAAAGCAAATACACTCAAAAAAAGGAGAAATCCTTTTACTTGCATATTATCTCGAAAAACACCGCACTTTTATATAAAATTGAAGGAAAATATGAAAGATTATTACTTTTTGATTAACCAAAGATAATCAAGTACCTTTTGGTCTTGAGAAGAAACCTGCTCCCAGAACAAGTGAGTCGAGTTGAAAACAGTGAGTCTTCCGTAACCTTTAACGGTGTTTTGGCTCTTAGACCAGGGAAGAGGAGTAGGCGACACTGGCGCGTAGGACTCGCCTTGTCCAGGCATTCCACTGATTATACTTACAGAAGCCCTTGCGTTAACGCACAGGTTTTGGGACTCCTCTTCACACCCCATGCTAGAGTTCTTGTAAGCAGGCCCAAGTCGCTCGTAAGCGTGCACGTGCCCGAAGAGTAGCAAGTCCACTTTGTTTTCATAAAATATGTCTTCAAAGCTTGCCCTTACAGTGGGGGCTGAGTGCAGACAGTCTTTGTTGTGCCTTTCCCAGGGAATCCCAAGTAGTCCCGTTTTGTTAGCTGAACAGTAAATAGGCCGGTGAGTGTACATAACTACCCAGGGGTACTTTTGCCTGTCTAGGTTCTTCAAGTCGTTCTTTATGAACTCAAGTTGCTGCTGCTGCAGCTCAGGCTTTCCTTGAATGACGAACTCAGCACTGAAAGCAATGAAGTGGGCTTTTCCCGCGTTGAAGGAGTACCAGAAGTTAGTGGAGTTCCCTGGCATCTTGAACCTGTACTTATACTGACTTGTATTTTCCATTTCCCAAGACTCGTGGTTTCCTTGAGCTACCATGTAAGGAACTCTGCTGGCAAAGGGCTGAATCATGTTCATGAACTCGTCTCCTTTAGCTCCTAAGGTGTCTGACAGCTCATAAGCCATGTCTCCTGCGTGGATGATTGCATCGTATTCGTAGTTTTTGGTTTCGGCTTTAAGAGCATCCACAGTAGAAGTTGTTTCAGGTTCAATGCCCATGTCGCCGTAGACTATGAACTTGCGTGGTTGGCCTAAGTCTGGCTTCTTAGCTTGGAACACAAAAGGCTTGCTCCACCCACTAAGATCATCTCCAACTCGGTACTGGTAAAACTCGCCAGGGCTCAGGTTCTTCAACTCGGCGTGGCAGGAAAACAGAGTCCTTGTGAAGAAATTAACATCATTGTTGGGGTAACTCACCCATGTGCCTTCTACTTCTGAAGTGTAAGAAGTAGTTATCTGATTGGGGTTCTTGATTCGGGTGTACTGGACTTTAGATTCGTAAGAAGGCACAATCGAAGCCCAAGAAACATACATAGAAGTTTCTTCATCGCCCCAGGAAATATGGATTTGCTCGGGGTGAGATAGTGGGAGTGAATTTGTTAAGCCAACTAGCAACAACACTAGAAATACCATGATTGGAATTAAAAATAATTTAAGTCCGGTTAAAAGGGGGTGAAAAACACTGCTTTCGAGTTTTTATTCTAGAGTCCCAGTTCTGGAGAACAACTCAAGGATTGGGACTCTAGTAAAGTCAAACTATGAATACAAGCAATTAGTACTGAAACTAAGAAACAGCAGCAATCAACTTGCTCTTCTAACTTAAAACTTAATTTAAGCTTCTAAAACTAGTACTCAATAGCAGTAGATCATAGAAGACAACCAGAAAAACAAAGAAGAAGCCGAATAAATATGGAAGCACTAACATCTAAGTCGTGTGCTTAAGGTTGGAGTAGGTTCTTTGCTTGACTTGCTGGGAGCACCAAACACAAAGAAAACCAAACCCTAAGGAAGTTCAACTCAAGCACAAAAGCCCAAAGAACAAGACTCAAAGCAATTAAAAAATTAATCTAGTTAGTTATTAGGTTTAGGGTCCGTAGACAACGTCAACCTGATCTTGAGTAAAGTTGGAAAGCCCATTTAAGTAGTATTTTTTGGTCTACTTAAATGGACAGTCTCTCCTTTACTGGTCTTTCTCTTGTGCGGGATGAGCCTCTTTCTTGAGACCATTTTAGTAGTATTTTTTGTTCTACTTAGCACAGAGTCAGATCTTCAATTAAGTGAACCAAACCTCCCCATTGACCTTTTCCCAAGAGGTCCTTTCGTGGAGGCTCAGGTTCCCTAAAAGTTCCTAGAGTCCAATCTAACGAAAAAAGTTTATGGCCATTTTAAATAGGGTTTGAATAAGTTAAGAAATAGTAAAATGGGATGTTGTCAAGCTGTGAACAACGAAAGAGAGATGAGTTTAAACAGCTCACTAAGTACTAAACAAAACGTTAGCGCCAAATACAACGAATTCCTGGACCTGAGTCTTACTTCCCCTAATGAAATACTTAAGGACTCCGAAAAATCAGAAATCAACCCAGACAACTGTAAATACTTTAACGAAGTAGACAGGGTTTTCCAGGTGAGTAATCAACTCTTGAGTTTAAGACTGAGAAACAATTTTGTTTCCAACTACTAATTAAATAATTATGTTTATTCGCAGTCTTAAAAGGCTCATTAGCCAAACTGAAATTAACATATCTAGAATCAATAAAAGACTGAACGAATTGTCTTCTGCAGGCAACTACGAAGACGTAAACCAAACTTAGGCACAAAAACTAGCTTTGGAGGCTTTTAACCTCAGCAAAAGTTTGGGAGAAGAGTCCTGGATGCACCGGAACACTCTTTCCAACTTAGGTCTGGTCTACAACGCTAAGGGAGAGTTCCACAAAGCCCAAGAAGTGTTTGAGCAACTCTACGAAACTCACAAGTCCCAAGAAACCAGCAACTGGTCATTGAAAATTCTGGAAAACTTAGCCTTTGCTTGCAAAGGAAACCAACTTTTCCAAAGAGCCCTTGAGCTCTACAGAAGGTTGCTAGAACTCAGAGGACAAGACTCCAGCCCTACTGACCTCATGGCAGCTCGCTTGGGAATTGGAGAGTGCCTTAGAATGCTAGGGCAGCTCCAGGAAGCACAAGAGGTCCTAGAACTTGCTTTGGAGGAAATTGAAAAGGCTTACGGCAAAGGAAACATTAATACTGTCAAAGCATTGAGACAAACAGGGCTTGCTCACAAGGCCAAGTCTGATTTTGAAAAGGCAGAAAGTTTACTGAAAAGGTAAGTTCCAGGTAGAGCCTACGAACTAAAACTAAGTTGGCACGGAGCTTCAAATTCAGAAACAAACCTGCTTAAAGAAGACCTGCACCAACTCTACTCAGACTGGGACAAAGAAGAACTAGCTAATCAGTTACAAGAATAACTAAGAATTATAAATGGAAAATTTATGCAGAGAATCCGACCTAGATTTCTTCGAATCTTTAAAGGAGGAACTTAATCAACAACTTGCACTCAAAAAACAAATTTATGACTATGACTTTGACAAGGACACTCCAGTTGAGAAACCTAGTCGGTTCATTTGGAGTTCTGAAAATTGTAAATTTAACCACTCGAGTTTTGATGACTATCTGAACAACAACTCTAAGAATTCAAAGCAACCCTTGCATTTGGAATATTTAATTAACCAGTAACTAAGGCCCTTTTTACATTCTAGAACGTCCATGCAAAATATCAATGTTATGGAAACTTTCTAGAAAGTTTACAGTTAGTTATTAGTCTTTAAAATCAGCAAAATCATCAGGCAAGCACTCATCAATTTCGCCTTCGTTGAAGATTTTTTCAATGTGCTTGGGTCTTTTGGTGGGGTTTCCTAAGTCTTCTTCGTCAAACAACTTGTCGTTGCGCTGCATCATGCGGTTTATGGAGTCTAGGTTAGCTGAAGGGGACTCTCCAAAAGCATACAGTCGCCGAGTTCGGGGAGTCATGAAAGGAGATCTTAAGGGAGAACGCACAGGAAGTGGGGAAGGAGAAGGACTGTAGCTTATCATGGGCTGAGGAAGGCTTAGAGGAAGTGGACTTGAGGGGTTAAACGCAGGGAGTCTCGGCTTAGAAACAGGAGGGGCAGTGGACCTGCTTAAAGCAAGTAGGTAGTTCTTCATGTGCCTCACAAATACTTCGTTGTAGAACTGGATGATGTCTCCGGTAGTGTTCATGTCATCTATGCGGACTTGTCTAAAGAGTTTTCCTGAGTCACTGTAGAACTCTGTGTACTTGGTTATTAAGCTATTAAAGGTGACGTTTAAGTTTTTGGCCCTGCAAACTCCGTAAATAGTGGAAATAACAATTTGATCCATATGCCTATTGATGAACAGTTCGGTTTCCTCACTCAAAGCATTTTTCATGACTGACCAGATTTCTTCCCTGATGCTTTCATCCAAACCTAGCATTTGGGAGAGTTCCATGATTCTAATTGCACTGTGAGAAAGGACTCTCCGGCAGAACATGAGAAGTGCTGGGTGGGAAATGTCTTCGTTGTTGCTGAGATGCTGTTTGATTAGGTGAGGAATGGGGGAAGAGTCGTTCCAGGCCAGAGAAGTAATGACTCTTAACTCGAGGTTTTTGAAGTACTGGCGAAGAGGAGTGGGGATTTTAGGGTCGAAGTCTATGAAGTTCTTCATGAGTTTCCAAGCGTCGAAAGCTGTGACTTTGCACAAGTCAAGGACTTCTTCGAACTCCAAAGCAGTGATGTTGTGGATGAAGAGCAGAGTTTCGAGGCAACAAGCCAAAATAGCTTTGTAGAAGTTTTCGTTCTTCAAAACTATGGACAAGTCCCTGGCTTCGGACCTGAGTTCTTGCTGTTTTTCTTCGTTATTTATGAGGCCTGACAACACTTTGTAAAATAACTTAAAGGTCAGTTCGACTTTACTGTTGACCTCGTTTTGCTTGATTGACTCAATGTTAAAGTTCTCCCTTAAGAAACTAGAAGTCTGCACCTTTCCGATTTCATACTTCTCAAAAAGAACTTCAAATTCTTTTTTGAACTCCACTATAATCCTTTTGACCATTTCGAGTTCTGAAGCAGGGAGTTTTTCCATTACGACTTCGGGAAGTTCCATTGGTTGGGAGTCAGTGTGGGAGTTGAGCCAGGAGTCCATTTCCATCGCAGTAGTCATGGGAGTAGGTGGCGGGAAGGTTTTTATTGAATAAGGTGAGTTGCTTACTTGGTTAGGGAACTTGATTTCGTGGAGTTTGGAGTGAATAGACAAGTTTTCGTCGTCCTCGTAGTTTAGAACTCTTTGGGAAGAAAACCTGTGTGTGGACTTGATGTAGTTTACGTGGGGCTTCAAAGGAGTGCTGATTTTGGTTTGTTTAAAAATAAAGTGAGTTTCGTCAATGTCATCAGGAAGCAGTTTTTGGATGTAGTGCTGGTTCAGGCTTTGGAGGTTGTAAGAAAGGTGTGGAGAGTCCAAAATTCCCTGGACACTAGAAGAGTTGGGCTGGGTGCCTCTGAGGACGTCGTGTTTTTTGAACTGCTCAATCATCAAGGCAAGGTGAGTTGCAGACACGTTGACTTGTTCGGGGTGGGCTTTGAGGATTTCACTCAAGAATCTAAGGACCTTGTCAGAGTCCCTTTCCACAGCACATTGCACAGAGTCTCCTCTGTTCATGACTATGAAGTGGAAAGTCCCAAGTAGCATGCAGGCGCATTCTACGATTTCGTTCCTTCTTTGGAGCAAATTGATTTTGGCAAGTGAAAAAACTAACCAGCCCATGTCTTTGATTTTCCTCACGTCTTCTTCTGGGCCTTCCAACCTAACTTTCTCCCAGACTTCTTCGTACTTGTTGAAGAGAGTCAAAGAAAAAGCAAAGTTGTTGATGATGCGCTGCAGTTCAGCATTTACATTATCTTCAAGACTCAGGCGGGAGAACTCCTTCAACTTCAGAATAAAAGTGTGCAGGTCTGGAGCCGAGGGGTCTCGCAACAGTGCACTTATAGAAAGAGGACGAGTTTCTGAGCGCGAGTTCCGAGAAGCTGCTAGAATCACACACCTTACAATGCACTTGGACTTGACTTCGTCCCAGGAGTCATCCTTTTGCTTGTAGTCGTAAAGGTAGTTTTCAGCAGTTAGGCGTATGTGACTGTCTAAGTTCAGCCTGTTGCACAGTTCACTTAGTAGAGTTTGGGATGGCGAGCTTTTGGTTTCGCTGGTGTTCATTTATAAATGGAGTCGCGGTACTTATTTGATTAATTCGTTACGCGGGACAGGTACTTTGCTGCTTGTAAATGGTAGTACAATCCATAAAATATGACGGAAAAATACTTCGAACCTTTAGGCTTTGAAGTCTATAATATTGGCAAGCACATAAAGCCCTCTAAAAAAAGGTTCCAGTGGAAGTTTCACTTAGATGGAAAAGAGCACATAGTAGAACTGATCTCGAGCTTTTTGTCCTGCAAAAGGAAAGCTTTAGTTGATGGAAATATTGTCTTTGAAGCCAAAAAGCACTCCGGGTCCCCTAAGGTTTACTCTCTCAGCGTCCTCAAGCACCAAATCATGATATACGAGTTTTCGTACCAGAAATGTGACCTCCACTGCGATAACATTTCATTTCACTTGGAAAAAGGCCAGGAGTTCTTGAGACCTGTTGTGTCCTCTCAAAAGATTCCTAGACATCACAGTCACTTTTATAATTACTTTGGCGAAGAAACTTCTCCGAAAACACCTCCAGTCAAAGACTGCGAAAGTGCTGACGTATCGCCTCAGAGTGACCTTCCAGACAAAGACTTTGAGGAGTTGGACTGTAAATACAGTAACTAAGTTTACTTAAAGATGAATTTTAGGGCTTCAAGGATCTTGTCGTGAATAAAACTTTTATGGGATTGCTGGGCCAAAGGAACTAGGAAACTTGTTTTGTTTTTAGTTTTTTTGTAGTTGCTTGGAAGGGTGTGGAGGGCTACTCCTTTTTCAAGGATTTCAGTAGTAAGTATGCTTTCGTTTTCAACAATCCAAGTGACCTTTTTGTCCCTGGGGTTTGCCAGAACTGTTTTGTGCAGGTACACCACACAAACCATAACTTGTCCCCTCAAGTCCTTAGCCACTACTTGTCCCATAAACCTTTCTTTCCAAAACATGCCTTTTTTGAGTTGTCCCATGAAGAATAGAACCTGAGCGTCGTACTCGTTGTAAGGTTTCAAAATGCAGTTTGGTCCGTAGAGGGGTCTTGGAGCACGTTGTCTTTGGAAAGTTGTGGCTTTTTCAAAGACCTTAGTGGTGTTTTTGATGCCTTCAGCAGTTCTAGAAGCAGCATCGAGCATGCCTGCCATGGGTTTAACTACAAGTCCAGATATTCCTCTGAAACCTCCCATGAACATTCCCTTTATCTTGTTTTTTTTGTAGCCTTTGACAGGGTCAGTGACTATCCCAGTGAGTCCCTTTCCCACTCCTGAGAAAAAGGACTTGAAGCCCATGCCAAGTCCCGAAACAACGTTGTCAGGTCGGTTTTTGGCCTTTTCTCTTTGGCGGTCTAGAATGTAGTCGTGGTCCTGAGTAAGGTTGGTGATCCCTGTAGCAAAGGAGTTGGCAAGTTTGGAAACTGTTCCAAAGGTCCCTTCAACTGTGTTCTTAAACAAGGACCCTGCTCCTTTGATTAAGCCTTTGCCAGCACTGACAGGTCCCTGGATCATTCCCTGAGCAGGTTCGTAAAAAAAGTCAAACACTCCAGTGCCTAAGTTGTTCAGCAAGCCTATGGGGTTCCCAAGAATCTCTGCGTGGCCTATGAGTGTGAAGAGTTCACTGGCTAGCTGGGCTTTGTAGTGCATCCAAAGGGCCATGATTATCTGGAAGCGAGACCCAAACACGTCGTTCATCTCCACTGAGTAGAGTCTTATGGGTGCAGAGTCTATGGCAGTTATAACCATGCCCAGAGCGTTTGCTACAGTAGCAAAGCTGTCTACTGAGGACTCTTCTAAGTCCTTGAGAGGAACGAAGGAAATCAAAATCTTAATTGGACAGAGTTTGAGTTTTTCAAAGTAGTACCGAGTGTCCTGGACTTGGAATTCTTGGTGCATCCAAGACTCTGAAGAGTTCATTTCGTAAAGCTGAGTTACTTCGTATACTGGGTTTTCCCCCAAAAACAACCTTCCAGAAATCTGGAGTAGTTTTTTGACAATGAGTGACTCTAGGTTTAAAGTGAGGTCTTGGATCAAGAGTTCACAAGTTTCGAAGTGGCGCGTGTTTTGACTTCCAATGTACGAAATCAAAGAGAGTTGCAAAACGTTGTGGACTTCTGAGGTTCCTGGGTAGAGCAAAACGGGAAACAAGGCATTGGGGTTGTACTGGTTGTCTATTTGCATTGACTGGACGATCATTTCGCTCTTCCACTGGTGTTTAGTTCTTTGGGCCAAAACCACTACGTCTTTGGCTGAAAAGTACATGATTTCAGTAGACTGGTTTTGGTAGTGTTCCACCAAACTAATTCCGAACTTAGAAATGTTCAAGTTGTACTGGGTGTAGATCCTTTCATTTTCGGGGTCGTACCTTCCAAGAGGCACGTCAGCAAACTTAAGTACTTTTGTGGAGCCGTCGTTGCAGGTCATTCCGTAAAGCATGTGGCCGATCTCAGATGTTTTCATGATTTTGATCATGTAAGTTTGGTTGATTTTGTCAAAAGAAAAAGAGTACTTGGCCCCTGTCTGCACAGGGTAGTCTTCCAAAGCTCCGTCGAAGAACTCAATGCTGATTCTGTGCTCGTTCAGTGGCTGTGCCCAAGCAAATGCTGAGTAGGTGTTTACGTTGACCCACCTAGACTGGGACTTTGACTTGTGCTGGTAAACCAACATAGAGGTGTACTTAGAGTGGTTCTCGATTCTGTAAGAGCACTGGTTTTCGTCTTCTTCTTCAAAGACCACGTAAGCAGTGCAGTTCATCAACTTAACTTGAACGTTCACCAACTTGTAGATCCCGAAGTCCTCTAGGTTTTTGCACTGGATAGCAAAGTTAGCAATGCTGGAAATGGACAGAGCACCTGACCAGTCCCAAGAACCCTCTGCAACTTTGACTTGGAGTAACTGGTTGGGTTGGGAGTTGTCTGGCCAGTGGAAAGGCATAGTTGTTTCTTTGGTCAGAACTACTTCAGCACTTGAACTGCCATACTGCTTCAAAAACAAACTTTGGTCCATTTTGTTGACCAACAAGAACCTAGGGGACACCACAACTGTTTTGGTGAAGAGAAGTTCGTCTTTGATAGCTTGGGCCAAGTAAACTTCGTACACAAACTCGTATAGCATTTTATGTCCACTAGGAGTTTTTTCGCTTTCTATAGAAACTAAGCTTTGGGCCCCCACTGCACCTGTTTTGAAGTACTGGCTCTTTTTGGAACCTAAGTGAACAGCCATCTTTTTGGTGGAGTTGCAGGGAAGCATTTTGGTTTCGAAGTTCTGTGCAGGGATGGTTTTTGAAGCTCCTCTTTTTCTGTAGCTGAAGGAAACAGGCAACTGGGTGTTGTTGATAACTACTAAGTCCACGAAAAAGGTAAAAATATGGGCTCCTTGGTTCTTGTAGTCCAAAAGAAGCTGGAGTCCTTGTTTCTTGAAGTCCTGGAGGTTGATGAACCTGGGAGTCTTTTCCCGTCTTGAAATAATTGGAACCATGCTTGACTTTTTCATGTTGGGCAAAGTAACCACTATGCTGGTTTCACTGTGTCCACTGGTTTTATGCGAACTTAGTTTGGTTCCCTGCACGCATATAAGGGTGTCGAGGTGTTTTTTCCGGTCAATGATTATGCTAACCTCGATTTCGCAAGGCAGTGAGTTTCTGAAGATCACAGGTGCTTTGATGTGCAAATAACTCACTTTGGGGTTGGACTCGAGTTTTTGCAAGTAAACTACTAAGTAAAAGTTTTCAATTCTGATTTCAGTGTAGTGGCCGTGTTTCCTCATACAGAACTCCTGCAGCGAAATCATACTCCACTCATGGAGACTCAGGTGGTTGGGAGCCAGTCCTAGTAAGTGCTTTTCAAAGTCAACAGGAACAGGAGTCTCGGCCCCAGCTAAGCACTCCACTTCGTTGGTTTTGTGGGGCTTGCTGAAAAGCACTCTGAAGTTAAACTCAGTTTCGTTGACGATCAAAACATTGCTGGTCACAGTCAGGACTTTTCTGGTGCCGTTTAGTTTGATTTCTACGTTTATAGGAACAGTCTCACCTTCGAGTTCAACAAGGTAAGTTAAAGCCTGGACCTTGTTGATGGGGACATCCTTAATTGGCTGCAGAGGAACGCCTTCTTTGTAGAGAGTTAGGTCGAAGTACTCAGTTGACAAGTCTAAGTTGCGGATTTCAGTTGAGTCTACTTCGTAGTCAAGAGTTTGGTCAGGGTCGATTACTATAAGGGAGCCTGTTTGCTGGTTGCTTGTGTGTGACTTTTTTTCAGCCATGATGGGGTAACCTGTTTTGTTTTGGATTGCCAGTAAGGAAACTACTTCTTTGGTTTCTTCAGAAGGTTGGGAAGTCTGGGTCCAGGACTCAGAAACTAAAAACATGTGGTTAACCATGATTTCAGAAATGCTGATGTTGAAAGGCATTTCTTCTTCAACCAGCACAATGACTTGTTGTTTAGGAGTGTTTTCAGGAGAGTCCACTACGTCGATTCTGGTGTTGAAGAGTTCCACCAAAGGCTCCCACACGTCGAAAATGGGGTTGTAGAAGTTGGACTTAAGGGATATCATAGTTGCTAGAGTCCAGTTACTTTCCTTCTGAGTCATCCGGGCGTTAAGGTCACCTAAGTTTACTGAGATTAAGGGAGAGTAAGCTCCTGAAGCATCGTTGACTAAGATAGCGTAGAGTCCTGCCAAAGAGAAGTTAGTGATAGTTGTGAACTTTTCTTGGGATTCTTCGCTAAGTGACTTTTGCTTTTTGATTTGTGAACCGTCAAGTGTGCTTTTTCTGCGTTGAGTTACGCTTCTTCTGAAAACTGGTTTTTCTTCCGACCTTAAAATAGTTTCGTTGATTTCAGGAATCTCCTCAATTTCAGTGAAGTTCTCAATGAACTGGAGTGCTTCAATCAAGTCGTTGCCCTTTTGGAGGGTTTCTTGTTGGTACTTCATGATATTGCCTAGCAGGAGTAAGTCTCTGTGGGAAATAGTTGCCTGGAGAGCTCCGAGCATGTAGTTAACCTTGTACATGTAGGTTTGCTGGACTCTTTCTTCAGTGCTTTCCCAAATAGCCTGCAGGGGTTCTACTATTTTGCGTTTGCGTATGGTTTGGAAAGAAGACTCGTTGGACAACTGTTCTAGGTTGCAGGAGTAGATTTCTAGTTCGTGACTAGTGAACCTCTTCACACAAGAAGGAACTTCGCCTCCTTTAGACAGTCCTTCGTGCTCGCGCATGTAAACAAAAGTCACGTCTGACTGGGCTACTAAGACTTTGCTAGAAACAAAACTAGGCAGCACTAAAATAGGTTGTTTGATGAATAAGTTAACGCCTAGACGAGGAGCTTCGTAAGTAGTTTGGAGTTCTTTAGAAACTAGTCCCAGTGAAGGTCTGAACTTGTCCATGTAGTCAAAGGGCGTGTGGTAGTCTTTTGAGTAGTCTGGAATTCCGTAGTAAAAGAAGTTCTGGACCTGCAGTATGGCTGCGTAGTGGAAGTTTATTCTGAACTGACTCATTTCTATAACAATGTCTTTGTTTCCGTCCCAGGCACTCTTGAGGTCCAGAGTAAAGGCTTTGTTGGTTTTGTTTTCAGAGTCGTAAAGAGGCCCTAGAAGTATATGAGAAAGCCGCATGCTAGAGTCGTAGTCAAGCAGTCCTAGCAAAGTTTCAGAAGGAACTGTGAATACGTGGCCCACTAGTTCCTCACTAGCTAGTTCGGATTCAACCATTTCGGAACTAATCAGCCCCAGCAAGTTAAAGCTTTCGAATCTGATGTCCATGGAGTAGTCGTTGTACTTTTTGAGAACAAGAGTTTGCTTGCACGTGAAAATTTCCAAAATATTTTCGGCTTCGTGGTTCAAAAGCACAGAAATAATGTCTATGTCTAAGTTTAAGTCAATGAACACTCCTCCGTGGTCAGGGTCGTCACTGGGCTGGATAGGCGGTGCACAGTTAGGGTTGATGAAGTTGTCTAACTGGTCGTCGTAAGACAAGTTCAAGTCAAACAACTTCAGAAGCAAGCAGTAGTTGGCCTGGTCGAGAGTTAGGTAGATCTTGGCGCACTTCCCCAAAATAAAGAACCTTTTGTCAATGCTGGGGTTCCTTTCTTGCTTAGGGGTCATAACTGGGCGTTCAATTTCCATGTCTAAGTTAAACTCCTCAGCTACTTTTTGGTCGTGCACACTGATGTTTATGTTGGCCATTTGGATTTTGTAAACGTCATCCCACACTGTGTCTCCTCTTTTGTCTGAAAGTTTTTGGTAGTTTGAAATGGTGATGTTTCCCAAGTCAGCTAAAAAGTAGTCTTCATAATCAGGTCTGGGAGTGAGTGTTACTAAGGGGTTGTGGATTTGAATTGAGAACTTAGTGAAGCTAAGTGCCTGCTCAGAGATTCCTTCTTGGAGTGACTGGACTGCTGACAAGTTAAGTAAATGGGACAACTTGTAGATAGGAGACCAGTGGTTGGCGTCCCTAACTCTGGACTGAGTGTCAAAGAGTCCAAGTATTTTGTAGTTGAAGAAGTCAACTATGCGCATGAACGGCTGGTTGAGAAACACCAACTGGACTGAAGAAAGTTCTAAGTCCACTGAGCCCCCAATGTCTTTGGGCTTCGCAGGGTTGTCTTCTGAAAAAAAGAAAATGCTGAACCTCAACAAACTTTTGGACCCTTCGCGCAAAGAAAACAGCTTAAAAGGCTTGACTTTTTCTTGAATGACAGTTGAAGGGTAGTTAGTTAGATCGCAAACTTCTAGGTTGCCCAGCTCTCCTTCCCAGTTCCACCCTCCATTCATCAGCAGAACTCTAGAGTTTAAGTTACTGATAGAAGCCACTGCAAGTGAGATTTCGTTTTCCACAGTGTTTAAGTACAAGTCAATGTTGGAAATAAACACCTTCAAGTTAAGCAGCACGTGGGATGGCTGCAACTCCCCCACAGCCTCAGTTTTTTGGACAGCTTGTTCTGAGTAACCTGCAAACTCAAAAAAGTTCATGATGCTTGTGAGTAAGTCTGGGTTCCAGTTAAGTTCTACACTTCCAAAGGCTATTTGTACGTCCATGTCTGTGTGCTGGTAGTTAGGGTGGTTACTGTTCAGCATGCACAAGTCAAGGTGAATTAACTTTTCGTGGTGGTAAGTTCTGATGAGTGTGCTAAAGTGAGGTGTGGAGGGTCTTTGGAGGTCGTGGACCAACAAAGAAGCCAAAGAAGCACTTGCACTTAGTTTCATGGACTCCACGGCAACTTGAGTTTTTATCTTTCCAAGTTCGAATTGAGTAAGTTTTACTCTTTCTTCATTAGTAAGTACTACTGAAAAGGCTGGAATGGCAAAGGTGAAGTTCACTAAACTCTTGCTTACTTTTGACTTGGAGTAAGAGCTAGCTGCTGCACTAGTGTAACTTTCTAAGTCAGTTACTTTGTCACTGAGTCCCTGGAACCACCTTCTGAAGAGTGGTTCTTTGTCAAAGCTCAGCACACACTGGCCAAACCTGTTTTCTAACATGATTGAGTAGTCCACTCCGATTTCGCCTGAAACGTCAACTATGTCGCAGTCCTTGACGTAGAAGTAAGAAGAAGCAAAGGTTTCTTTTTCGTTGTTGAAGAAGTAAATGTAAGGCCCTGAGAGCACTGCTAAGTACTTGTACCAACTCTGGACTCCAGTACCTTTTTTGTTGAGTTTAGAAATCAAAGCTGCACTTTTGAGTATTTCGGACTTTTCCAAAGAAATNGAGCTCCAAACGTCTTCTCTGATAGAAAACACTTCAGGCAACTTAAGNAACTTGTTGTATATTGAAGGGGACAAAAACGCAGTGAAACTAGGAAGTTTCCCTCTGAAAACAAAGTCAGGCTCTGAAAACAAGCTAGGGTCAGAAAGGTCCCACTTGCTTTTTCTGAACCTGGACTTCATAAAGTCCATTTTGGTTTTGATTCCGAACTTGCTAATAACTGGAACTTGAACTTCTTCTTCATACAGCAGTTCTATGTCACTCACAGACACTTTGAAGTTTTCGTACATCCCTTCGTTGATTTCTAAACTGTTGTTTAGTTTGAGTTTGCCCAGGTTGACTAAAAAGTTCCCTTTATTGTTTGCACAGGGAATTCTAACTCGGGGCCCACTAACTGCTATGTGGATTAGGTACTTGGTTTCTCCGTACAACAAGTCAGTAATGGTTCCTTGGGTGGTGTCCTGAAGTTCCTGAATAGTGTCCCAAGCAGCCATTTTGGCGTTTTGGTCTGCATTTGGGACAACAAAGAAAGATATTATTTGGGAAACAGCTTCAGAACTGTAGTTGATTTCCAGTGGCTGCGACTGGAGGTGCAGACTTGCTTCGCATTCCATTTGAAGTGGTTTGGTGTTTAGGTCAACTTGCCAAACTGGGTAACTTGAGCAGTTTAGTTTCTGACAAACAGTTTCTGAGTCAGTTTGGACTGAAAAGTTCTGCATGCTGACAGAAAAGTCCCCTCCAGGTTGTCTCATGCCTATTTGAGCACAAAGTCCTTCGTAGGTGAAGGATAAGCTTTGGTCTTGGGACTCTGAAATCTTTTTGTTGAGTTTGAAAATTCCTTTGTCTAAGTTGAATTGGAGTTCCAGCCAAACGTAGTGTCTGGGAATTTGGACTTGGAAGTCTTGCTGTGAAACGTCAATGTCTTCAAATATTTTTTCGTAAAGTTCCTCTTCTTGTTGGGAGTTTGTGGACCCCCACCAAGAATTGAACCAGCCCTTTTTGGGTTCGGGTTTGGGTTTTCCAGCTTCTTTTTCTAGAACAGCAAAGACCTTAGAAGTCCACTCGTACAAGTTTTCTAAAGAACTTAAGTAAATGATGTTTTCGTATTCAGACCTGAAGTCAGAACTGAGTTCTCCGTGTTTTTTGAGTTTTCTGTGGAGCATTTTGAACCTTTCTTCGTGTTTGGCTTTCATGTCTGGTGGCATTTCAAACATGTTCACTGCTCGGTTTTTTCTTTGCTTGACGGTTTTTTTGACGCACTCAATAGCGAACTTCCATAGTTCATTGGGAGTTCTTTCTTGGGGAGCAAAGATTCTGAACTTCTTTTTGTTTTCACTAAGTAAACCTTACGCCTTCAAAATAAACTTGTTGTAGTCTGCAAAGTACTCTACTAGTTTAATGGTGTCGTGGAACTGTCTTTTTTGGAAGCAAGTAACTACTTCGTTTAAGCTTACACTTATGCTGTAGCGGGGTTTGTCGAAACTAGTTAGATCGTTTGAATGCTGCACTTTGGCCTGCACGTTCATAGGCGAGATCAAAAACTCCATGTCTTTCTGGTGGATTAAACTGTGCATTGCAGAAAGTACTTCTTGTTCAGGTTTGTTTTTGTGCAGCATCAGGGACTCTCCTGAGTTCCAGTAAACACCCAACCCAACTACGTTGAGCACTTTGTAAATGCTCATTGTGGCTTTTCCGCTTTGGTACCTGTCGGCAAACTCAATGTTCCAGTCTTGGTTAGTTGTGAAGCACTCGGTTCTTTCTAAAGTAACTCCACACGAAAACTTCCTACCCAGCATGTCTTGTTCGAACCTTACGTGGATGTCTTCAATAGTTACTTTCAAGTTGTCCAGAACTCGGGCAGTGAGTTTTTCTAAGTAGGTTTTTTGCTTGAGGTCTTCTTCGGCAGAAAGAAGGGTGTTTTTTTGCTGGAGACGAGTTTCGTGGGTATTGATGAGGTCGAGCTTTTTCAAGACTTCCCCCTGTTGGCTGTAGTCCCACTCGGACTTGTCGTGGGGAGTCACGAGTACGTAAAGCCCCTGGATCTTGATTTCAACAGGACTGCTGGAAAGTCTTGTCCAAGGAACCTTCACTACCAACCGAGTCAGGCGTCCGTATTTCAGAACAAAGGGGAGTTGGAGAGACAAAAGTGCATCAGACTTAAGGTACACGTTTTCAAGAGTGATGTCTCCAGACCACAAGCCAACCTTCAGCTGCTCTTTGTTGAGGCCTTCTATGAACCTTCCGAGCTTCGCTAGAAGTATTTTTTCAATTAAGCTTTCAAACATTTATAAGCAATATCACTGTCTAGTTCATTAAATGCTTTTTGGAAACGAAGTTTACGCTCTTAAAAAACTAGAAGCTGACAAACTAAGATCTGAAAAACTAGCAAGGAAACTTGCCCAGGAAGAAGAGTCAACTAAGTCAGAAACCAGTCGACGCCAAAAACAACTGAAGATCCAAAAACTAGAAGCTGAACTCAGAGAAGCCTACTCCAGAAAAACCAAGTCCAAAAAGAGTTCTGTGTTTTCTGTGTCGTCTTATAAACCAAGTGGACTTGAAAAGTTCAAAGAGTTGCACAACTTGGCCAAAGGGATGATCTACGGAAACAAAGTTGACTTCGAAATCTCTCCTGGTCCCAAGCAGGCCAAGTCACCTCCTAATGCCCAAAGGGAGTCTTACGAAGACGGAATGACCGTTCCTATTTACATTCCCCAGTCTTTGCTTAAAAAGTCCCAAAAGTTGCCTCCACCTACTGTGCAAAAAACCCTCAAAAACGGAGAAGTAGTCACTTACCACCTGCTGGACACCAACACTCCAGTTTACGACCCTCTAGTGAGGGCTGAAGCTAAGTTCACTAAAGAAGACATAGACAACTTGAAAAAGAACCTAAACGGAAAACCGCTATACGAAGAACTTGAGAAACTTGCCAAGGACCTTTACTTAGGGAACCGCAAAGAAGTCTCAGAGCCCCTAAACTCTGCAAGGTCAAGGTCGATAGCTCCCAAAGTTAAGTACCTCCACAACAAAGGTGAGTGCCCAGAACTGCCTCCAATTCCCCACAAACCCCAAGAAAGGAGTTTTACCCCGATAGCAAATGCTTACTTCCACTCCTTCAGAGAGTTTTCGAACAACGAAAGTCCCATTAAGCCCAAAAGGGACTGGGTGAACAAAAGGATCAGGGAGTACTCGAGCATTGTCAAACAGCACTACAAACCCGTTGTTTCGGAAAAGAAGTCTCTGGAACTCCAACTGCTGAGAGAGAAGTCCCAGTCGCGAAGGCCGTCACCAACTAAAAAGATGAACCTTTTGAATATGACTTCTCAAATGTAACCTTATAATAAATGGACGAGCGGTTAGTTAAGTTCGGTGAATTCCAAAAGAAAAGCAAACTTGCCAAAATAGCAGGACGCGAGAGTGAGTTAACGTCCCCAGGAACACTCGGGCTCTCTCATGTAAAGAGCCAATTTAAGTCTCTTTACACGGTAGACATCTCCAAAGAACTGGAAGAGTGGGACCTTCCCTTTGGTTCAGACAAACCTAGTGGAGCAACTCTGTCCAAGAAGTTGCCTCCTTTGGAACAAGAAGAAGACTCCGAAGAAGAAACTCCCCGGACCCCCACTTCGGAAGAATTTGATTATAACGCCCTTTTGAAAATGATGTCTAGCACCAAAAAGTCCAAGTCTTCTGGCCCCTCTTCAGCACAACAGACACTTTTTGTCGACAGAGAAAGCAACCTCTTCAACGAACTCAAGAAAATCCGCACAGGAGAAGACGCTATTTCTTTCTTCGCGAAAAACGGGAACACCACTCCTGTTAAGTTTTTGTACTGCGTCAAAGCCCCCCCTGAAAAGTGCGAGTTCCGTCCTTACGACTTAGTGGTGGTGCCTGAAAAAGAAGTTAGTGGAGAGTACTATACCATTTCAGCACAGGGAGTAGTGCACGTAGTTCCTAAGTTGCGAGGAGAAGGGTCAGGAACTACTTTTTACTCGTTGTCTGACTGGATGCACCAAAGCAAGATGTACAACCTACTTACTAGTATGCAGTTCTTCAAGAGTTACCTGAACGGAAAGGTGTTTAAACTTTGGCGGGAAAACGTCAGGTACAGGCACTACTGCGCTACTCGCGAGAAACTTAAAAGGAAACTCTTTTTTGCAAAGCCTGTTTTTGTGGAGAGTTTCCCCAAAGTGAACGAGTTGCTGTACAACATGACTACTTCGAGAGTTCTGGAACTCAAAGACAACAGAGTTTCTTTGGACATCAGTGCCTACGCTGACGACCAAAAGGAGAAAAGAGTAGAGTCCAAAAAGGAGTTCGAAGCCATCATTGAAAAGCTCATTGCAGAGGCACAGAACGTGTGCGAAGCTGTTAAGGAAAGTGCTAACTTGCCAGACCTCGAAGACATGAACCCTGAAAACTTAGGCAGGAAAAACAAAAAGAAGTCAATGGTCCAGCAAAAAAAAGACGAAAAAGAAAGAAACCACATGCTGAGACTTGCCAAAGAACACCGGGAAATGCTAGACCCCTACATAAGGTTGCTGGACTACCTGGTTCTGGAAACACTAAGTACTCTCATCCAAGGCCGAGTGCGGATCTTCAAAATCACCTTGATGGAGACCAAAACAAGGGTCTTCAACACCAAAGTTGCTTACGGGAAAGATTGCATGCTTTTCAACCCTAACTGCGACGAGTTCAAAGAACTGCTGGAAGGCATAATTGAAAACGTGATTGCTGACTTCAACAGTCTTTCCAAACTAGTTTACCGGTTTGACGAGTACGTTCCTGACGACTTGCCCGGGAGGTTCCCCAACATCGAGTACATCATCAAGCACTCAGAAAGCTTCCGGAGGAACAAAGACCAAATAATCGAAAAGATCCTAGTGGACTTTTCTGAAGCAGAAGAGTACGTCAACGCAACCTTCGAAAGAGCCAGAGACGTGTACGAGTACGTGGAGAGTTGGAACTTCGAACAGTTTAAGTCAGAAGAACACACTGTGCAGCACATAAACGACGAACTCAAGAGACTCAAGGAGTGGCAAAGCAAGGACGTGGCAACTAAAGTTCCTTCCAACCCACCTGCCAGCATCAAAGGAATTCTCAACATTGAAGGAAAAGAAGTCAAGGGGGAACTGAACTCCAAACTGACCAAAATGCAAGAAGACCTTAAGAACTACCTGAACAACATGGCCAAAGCACGGGCAGACGCAGCCAACGACGAGATGACCAACATCAACATCCGACTTACCCAAGAACCTTCTAACTTGTCAGACTTCGTTAAGTTCAAAGAAGACCTTGAAGAAAGCAGAATCAAAATCAAGAACTTCGAAAACATCAAAGCTGAGTTGGACAAGATCGAAAAAACCCTTAAGTCCGAAAAGTTCGCTCACGAAATCCAAACAACCAGCATGAAGATCAAGGAACTAGAAACCAACTGCGTCGAAGCTGTTAAGAACGTTGAAAAGGCAGACGGGTTCCAAGAAAACAAACAAGAAGAAATGCAAACAAGACTCTTGAAAAGAATTGACGACCTAAAAGAAGCCCTTAAAAACGACATTTCCAAAAAACTCGACGAAGGCAGCTTAGTGACTGTGGATGCCATTCCTTCAGAAGTGTTGTCTGACATTTCCAAACTTGAAACTAAACTTAAAAAGTGCCAAAGCAACGCAGAAAAGTTCAAGCACTACCAGCAAGTGTTCGAGATGAACGTGACTCAAGTCAAAGAACTAGAAGAAACCAACATGAAGTTCGAAGCCAAACGGAAACTCTGGACTCTCAAAAAGGACTGGCAGGAGTTCAAAGACAGACTAATGAACGAGGACTTCAGAAGTCTCGGCCAAGACACCAAAAAGCAAGTGATGACCTTTTCGAAAGGCGTAACTCAAGTCAGAGGAGTCCTTGCTAGCATGAGCAAAGAAGGCAAAGACGCTGTTTCTGAAGACCTGTTTGAAAAAATCAAGGAAGTCAAGGACATGCTTCCCATCATTGAAGAACTGAGCATTGAAGCCCTCAAAACTAGGCACTGGACCAAGATCTTTGACGCCCTTGAAGTCCAGTACGTAGAAGGAAGGCCCTTTAGTTTGTCAGACCTGCTGGAGTGGGGCATTCTGAGCATCAGGGACAAAGTAGAAGAAATCTCTTCAACTGCAGCTGGAGAGTTTGCCCTTGAAACTTCGCTTGAAGAAATCAAGCAGGCTTGGGCCAAAACCTACTTTGAACTCAGCAGGTACAGGGACTCCAAAGACAAGTTCTACATCACTAAGATTGAAGACATCTTAACTCTGTTAGAAGACCACCAAGTTTCTGTGCAAACTATGCTAGGAAGCAGACACGTCAAAGAAATCAGAGGCATTATTGAGGAGTGGGACGTGAAACTCCGTTTGATCCAAGACGTGATAGACGAGTGGTTGTCTTGCCAGAAACAGTGGATGTACCTTGAAAACATCTTTAGTGCCCCTGACATCCAAAAGCAACTTCCCAGAGAAACTACTAAGTTCCAGTCAGTTGACAGGTTCTGGAGGGACCTTATGCTGAGGACCAACAAAAACCCCTTGGTAGTTGACGCTTGCTCTTCAGACGGACTGCTTGACAAGTTCATTAAGAACAACAAGTTGCTTGACGAAATCAAAAAGGGTTTGGATGAGTACTTAGAAAGCAAAAGACTGGCTTTCCCTAGGTTCTACTTTTTAGCAGACGACGAACTTTTAGAAATCCTAAGCCAAACCAGGAACCCTTACAAGGTTCAGGACCACCTGCGTAAGTGCTTCGACAACATGGCCAAACTGATGTTTAAAGAAAGCAAAGAAGGACTTAGCATAGAAGGAATGATTAGTGGCGAAAGGGAAGAAGTAACTTTCAGCTCGCCCGTGGTGCCTGAAGGAAACGTTGAACACTGGCTCAACGCTATCGAAGACATGATGAAACTCACTCTTTACGACTTCACTAAAAAGGGGTACCAGATCTACCCCTCCAATGGACTTGATAGGAAGTCTTGGATTCTAGAACAGGGACTTCCTGCACAAAGTGTGCTCACTGTAGATCAAGTGATGTGGACCTACAACGCCACCCAGGCTATTTACGAAGTAGAGCAAGAAACGAATCGCAACGCTGTTGATGAATTCCACAAGTACTGCATGAAGCAAATTGACGACATGGTAGGCATAGTGAGAGGTGACCTTTCGGGAGACCAAAGAACTTTAATGGGAGCTTTGATAGTCCTGGACGTGCACGGAAGGGATGTAATTGGCAACTTAGTTTCCTCCAACGTGAAGTCAGTTTTTGACTTTGAGTGGAGCAAACAACTAAGGTACTACTGGGAAGCAGACGTAGACAACTGCATAGTTAGACAAACCAACTCTAAGTTCACTTACGGTTACGAGTACCTCGGAAACGGTCCAAGACTAGTGATTACTCCGCTTACTGACAAGTGCTATCTCACACTTACAGGAGCACTTCACCTGTACTACGGAGGAGCTCCTCAGGGACCAGCAGGGACAGGCAAGACTGAAACAACTAAGGACCTGGGAAAGGCTTTGGCAATCCAAACGGTTGTGTTTAACTGCTCGGATGGACTCGACGTGATCATTATGTCTAGGTTCTTTTCTGGACTAGCTCAGGCTGGAGCTTGGTCTTGCTTTGACGAGTTCAACCGCATAGATATTGAAGTGCTTTCTGTGATTGCACAGCAAATCCTAACTATCCAGTACGCAATCAGGGCTAACCAAGAAGAATTTGAGTTCTTTGGAAGAAACCTGAAGTTAGACAAAAGGTTTGGAGTTTTCATTACTATGAACCCTGGCTACGCTGGACGCACAGAACTTCCAGACAACTTAAAGGCCCTTTTCAGACCGGTGTCCATGATGATTCCAGACTATGCTATGATTGCAGAAATTGTTTTGTTTTCAGAGGGGTTTAAGGAAGCCAGGTCCTTAGCCAGGAAGATGGTTCAGCTGTACAAGTTAGCTTCAGAACAACTGTCCAAACAAGACCACTACGACTTCGGAATGAGGGCTGTGAAAAGTGTGTTGGTCATGGCAGGTCAACTCAGGAGGAAGAATCCAGACACTTCCGAAGACGTGGTTTTGATTAGAGCTATGAGAGACTCCAACGTGCCTAAGTTTTTGGAACAGGACTTGCCTTTATTCAGAGGGATTATTAAGGACTTGTTTCCTTCTGTGACAGTTCCTTACATTGACTACGGAGACTTAGACAGAGCCATCAGAAAC
>PR_CR_10_Liq_1_inCRDRAFT_1000568_pt1 | contig 22813 bp, 7 predicted proteins | sample PRCRCaboRojoPR_3_FD_10241 | JGI IMG/M metagenome (IMG submission 10241)
CCCCCNCTTCCTAGTAATGCACCTACACCTCCCCCACTTCCTAGTAATGCACCTACACCTCCCCCACTTCCTTCACAGTCTGTTGCTAGTTTCTCTCCTCCAAAGTCTGCGGCTCAGTTCCAACAAAACTTACAAACGACTTTAGAACGCAGAAAGAGAATAATTGACGGAGAGGAAAAGGGTGAACTTTCTGTGCAAGAAACCCTGAACTACGAAAGCAAAGTACTGGGAGTTCCTGAAAGAGTAGTTAACACCTATGCTCCTGGACCTGGAACCAAAAAACCAGAAGAAAAAAAGGCCCCAGATCAAATGTCGAACTCTGAGAAAAAAGCAATGCTTGAAGGGCTATTTGGAAGCAGAGCTCCTGCTGCAAAACCAGTTGAAAAACCACCTGAGAAGCCAGTTGAAGAAGACCAAGAAGAAGACAACCCTATTTTCTCTAAGCCCAGACCCTCTACAAAGCAATACCCCTCCTTGTTTTCAGAAGTCACTGAACAAGAAAACGCTCCCAGACTGAGCCAAAAGTCAAGTTTATTTGAGTTCATGGAAGAGGAAGAAGAAGACGTTGCTGAAAAACTAATGAGTGAAAACCCTTTTCTGTTCAAAGACAAAAAAGAACCCCAAAAACCAGAAGCCCCTAAAAATCCCTTCACTGAACAACCAAAACCAGAAGAACCCAAACCTGACACTGAAATCACCATGAACAGACCTACTAGAAGAAGAACTATCAACAAAACATCTAAAGAATTTGAGTTTGATGAACAAAAACCTCAGGAAAAACCTCAGGAACCCCAAGAACCCAAAGGCAGAACAAGCTTATTTGATGAACCCAAAAGCAAAACAAGCTTATTTGATGAATCCAAAGCAAACCGTCCGTCTAAGATGTCTTTGTTTGATGACGAAGAAGAAGAACCTAAGATTTCTAAGAAAAAAACTCTCAAACCGTCCTTGTTCGACGATGATTAAGATAAACTTATAACAAACTAAGTAGTGGTACACTGTTACTTAGGAGCTAAAAGTGCATTGCCAATTTGGCTTCTGTTGCCGTTGATTTTTTTGGAGTCTAAGTATTCAGGAAGGCACTTGTAGAGCTTATCAGGAGACAATGCTCGGCGGGACCTTGAGTTGGGGTACTTCATTCTGGGCAGTTTAAGTGCTCCGTAGTTGTCTCTTAAGAAAGCGTCTTTTTTGAGTCTAGGGGGTTCAGAAGTGTCCCTAGGTTTACTTAATTTGTGACTTTGGTCCCTGGAGTGTATTATTTTTTTAGATAAGTTTTTTGAAATCATAGAAAACTTCGCTAAGTTGGTAGGAGGCTTTTTGAAGGAAGCAGGCTCAGAACTAGAAGCTACAGAGTCAGTATACTTAGACTTAGGAAGCTTCTTGCTAATTTCTTTGAAGCTTTTAGGAAGCCTTATGGTGTTTAGCAAAGAAATAGTTTCAGTGCTGTCAAATTTGCTTTCTTCAACTCCAGACCTCCTGGCTATACTTGACAGTCCTAAAATTTGGTTGCAACTCGGTCTGAGTTTAGGCTCCGTTCTGAGTAGTTTAGCTGTAAACTCGTGCAGGTCGGTAGAAAAGTTTTTAGGCAAAGGAGGGTACTCGCCCTTAATTACTCTCCTGTACAAGCCTTTCATGTCCTCAGCTCTGAAAGGAGGCTTGAGAGAAGCTGCTTCGTAAATAACGCACCCCAAAGACCAAATGTCACTTTTGGTGTCGTAAGGCACGTCTTTCCAAACTTCAGGACTTGCATAGTAAGGAGTTCCTGTTTGAGTGTGCAGCAAGCCCATTTTGGCGACTTTGGAAACATTCATGTCGCCAAGTTTGGCTTTCCCGTCCCTAGTTAAAAAAACATTTGCACTTTTAAGGTCTCTGTGGAGGATGTTGAGGTCATGGAGTGCCTTGAGGCCATTCACCATGTCTATAACTAAGTTCCAGATAAAAGCCTCGCTCATGTACTTGCCCTTGCGTATTTGTTGCTGGATCTTTTGGTAGAGGTCGCCTCCTTCGCAGTACTCCATGACTATACAGAGTGTCTGAGACTCTTGGTCGAAAAAGGCTTGTTTGTAACTAATCACGTTGGGGTGACTGATGCTGGCAAGTATCCTTATCTCGTTAACAGCGTTTCTTTGTTCTTTTTCGTTCAACTTAGCAATGTGGACTTGCTTGAGGGCGTAAACTTGGTTATCTGAGTGACGGACGACCTGAAGAACTTTAGAGTAGCTGCCATCACCTAGTCTTTTGACTACTTTAAAATCCTTTAAAGACATTTCAAATTCCAATTAGATTACTAAGAAGCTTTTAAAATATGCTTAATACATTCACCAACACCATCAGTGCCACAAAACCCCAACAAAGCTTTCCAAAAGCAAAGAAGCACATCTGTGCATATTTGTAAGGTGTGGTAAAGATTAAATGGTACAGCAAAAGGGCAAAAAGCAAGGTGGCAAGAAAGGAGCCAAGAGGCGTGTAGTAGACCCTTTTGCCAAAAAAGAAGTCTACGATGTTAAAGCCCCTTCAATATTTGCTAACACCGCTGTTTGCAAAACCTTCGTAAACAAATCTGCCGGTCAAAAGATTTCCTCAGATTACCTCAGAGGGCGTGTCTTCGAAACCAATCTTGCAGACTTGCAAAACAACGACGAGTTGGCTTACCGCAAAGTGAAGCTTGTCTGCGAAGAAGTCCAAGGAAGGAGCTGCCTCACAAACTTTTACGGACTAGACTTCACAAGGGACTGGCTCTGCTCTCTCCTCCGCAAATGGCAAACTCTCATTGAAGCCCACGTTGACGCAGTTACCAAGGACGGCTACCGCTTGAGAATGTTCTGCATTGGTTTCACAGCCAGAAGAGCCAACCAAGTCAAAAAAACTTGCTACGCCAAGCAGTCCCAAGTTCTTCAAATAAGGAAAATTATGATGGACACTATGACCAACGCTGCCCAAAGCAACGACCTCAAGAACTTAGTTCCCATTCTGATTTCTGAAAGCCTCAGCAAGGACATCACAAAGGCCTGTGCTCACATCTTCCCCTTGCAAAACGTCTATGTCAGAAAGGTCAAAATGGTCAAGAGGCCCAAGTTCGACATAACTAAGTTGCTGGAAATGTATAAGAACGTGCCTATGGAAACTGCTTCAAAAACAGAAGACAGCGGTGCACAGAACCTCCTTACTCAAGAACTCCAGGAGCCCCAGGAATAACTTAACAAATCAACTTGGATAAGCATAGTTACTTTTTACCTGTCATAGCTTTTTCCACGTACTCTAAAACTTCTCGGTCGCCTGACTTCTGTGCGATTTCTTCTGCAACTTCGAATTGCTTGGACTTAATAGCTACTTCAGCTGCACTTTTGTAAGCACCTATGTACTGGAGCATGCTTAACTGGTAGTCGACTTCGTTCACTTTGAGAATGAACTCTTCTGCCATGCCGAACTGGTTCTTTTGCACAGCAATATTGGCAAAAGGTTTGAAGCCTATAGGGGGGTTTTTCTTCTGACGAGCTAGTTTTTCAACCCCTGGCCAGTCGTTTTGTCCAGCCCTCACTTTAAGTTTTAGGTACCAAAGTTTTTTGTCAGACACTGAAAACTGCCTAGCTAGTTTTTCAGCTTTGGATTCGTTGTCTTTAAGCAGTAGTCTGCAGATGCTCTGAGTCACAGAGGACTCTAGCATTCTGGGGTCGCCTGTTTCTCTTGCTAGTAGTTTTTGTCTTTCAGTGAGTGCAAGTTGTTCTTTTGTCAAAGCAGCAAACAACTGGTCCTTTTCGTGCTTTTCGTAGAATTTCATAGCAATGTTTAAGAACTCAGTTCTTGACTTCAAGTCACTGTAAGAAAAGGCTTTTGTCACCGAAAAGTTCCCAGCATCTTGGAGTCTTTTCAGGTGCCTGTACGCGTAAGACAGCAAGTCATCGTCAATTTGTTTAGCGTAGCTCAAAAGCATCTCTCTGGCAACAGGTTTGTTAAGCACTCGCTCAATAGTGTTGGTTTCTCCGGGAACGAAGTCAGGACTTCCTCTTAGGGCTTTGTCTTCTTCGTGGATCTTCATAATCACCAAGTAAATTAAGTCGGGGTCGCTGCTTTCAATAGCTCTGTCTAAAGCTAGCTCGAACTCTTCCATGTAAAGCAGAAGAGGCACTTTCCTTGAAATAGCAGGTTCATTATCAAGTAGTTTAATAGCAAGTTCTTTGCGGTTGCAGTCTAAGGCTTTGCGTGCAATGTCTGTATAAGAAACTGACTTGCACTTAAACAGCTTAGAGCATATGAGTTCTACCATCTCATTGTCTGAGTAAGAAAAGTCTTGAAGCTTCACACAAGCCCAGTGCACATAAATGTTGTCTTGTCTTAGTTTCCAAAACTTAGCTATTTCCAAAGCTAAGTAGTGGTGGTGGTTGTTAATGAGTCTTTTAATCAGTAACTCTCCGTTGTCTTTCATGTACTGGAGTTGTCCGTAGGTCAAAGGCCTTGCAATCTTTAGCTTTCTAACGTTGTTTAGCACTTTTAAGTTCTTCACTGCGTTTACTAGTTTGGAAGTGTTGTACTCGTGAGCTAAAAAAGTCTTTCCGAATCCTGCAGCTTTTAAAAGTTGTTCTTGACTGTCAATGTCGAACTCAGAAGTAGCAGCTTGAATCAAAAGGTCAACTGACTCGTAGAGGTTTTCATTAGCTTGCAGGTTCCTGATGGACTCTCCCGAGCCTGCTGCGTTGTCTAGGTAAGCTTCGTAGGCAGCTAGCAACAATGCAGGCGGGGAAAAGGACCCTATACTCAGAGTTATTTGCAGGGCTTCGTCTACTTTTTCCCAGAACTCGCACTTTTCAGTAGTGATAACTCGCATTCCGTCTAACTCAGGAATGCAGTAACACCCCAACTTAGACCGGTTGATTTCCATGCTTGCAGTGGTTTGGTTAGGACCGAGGATTCCAATGAATTCATTGTACACCAAGCACACAGCGTCACTTCCGCACCACAGCATTTGTCTAGGTCTAGCTCCTGTGTGCAAGTCAGTTCGTGCCATTAGTTTGGAGAAGTTGCTGTTGAGAACTATAACCACTCCTCCTTCTAAAAGCAAAGCCAAGTACTCGCCAGACACTGACAAACCCATATCTTCAACTCGGTTGATGACTTCATTTGTGAAAGGAATCTGAGAAAAGGACTTTTGAGTGCCGTTTTCTTGCAGCAAAATCAACCCTCCTTCAGGGTTGCCGCAGAGAATGTCTAGGTTTCCTGAGTAGGAGTGTGAAGGAGGAATGGCTTTGAAGCAAGTAGGGTAGTTCCTTATTCTCAAGTTGCCTATAACTTCTGGTCTGTAACTAAAGCAATTAGAAATGTTCCGCACGTAACAAAAAATATTGTCGTTCGTAAGCATAATTAACATGTTTTCAAACACTTCGCAGTCCAAAACACTGCTTCCTGACAAACTTGTAGTTTCGAACAAAGGAGGTGGGTAAGCTACCTTTTCACCCTGCACATTGTATAAGTCAATGTCTGCATTCTCGTAAACGATCACCAGCACTTCGTCGTTAGTAAAGCCCATTCCAACCATCTTCCTGTCAAAGTTCCAAGGAATCTTTCCAGTCACTTTCCCTGCAGAGTCGTGGATAGTTAAAAACTTCCTGTAAAGCTGATTAGTATCAGGAATCCCCATCACAAGGCTGTCTGGCCTCATCAGTCGTGCAACTGGGCCTCCGAACCCTGCTCCTGTTACGTAAAAGTACTCTAAGTCCCTGTCGTTCTCCCACTGCATGTCGTATAACTCTATTTGTCGGTAGCAGTATTCACCTAGCTCTGTCCAATTTAGAAGTGCCATTTTCTATTAGGCTTAAGTTACCGTGTTTCCAGTTTCACAACTGTACTTTTCGTAAATCCTGTCTTCAACCACTTCTTTGATTCTTCGAAAGCCTTCCCAAACGTCGTAGAAACTCGTGTAGATAGGCGCGAACCCTAATCTAAGGTTGTCAGGCTTCCTGAAGTCGGGAATCACGTTCATCTCCCCAATAAGTGCTTGGTCAATTCGCCACCCTTCTGGGTGTCCCAAAGTAATGTGAGACCCCCTTGCATTGGGGTCTACTGGGGACTTCAAAGTGAATCCAAGGGGTTCTAGCCACTCTTTCCACAACTGAATTGCGTACTCGGTTAGTTCTATAGACTTTTGCCTTAAGTTCTGCATTCCTGCTTCTAGCAGCAAGTCTACCCCCTTCTCAATGGGCAGAGTCGACAAAATAGGCGGAGTTCCTGTTAAAAAGTGCTTAATTCCTGGGCTTCTTCTATACTCCAAGTCGAAGCTAAACATTTTGTCGTGCCCAAACCAACCCCTGATAGGGTTGGAAAGTTTTTGCTGCCAGTCTCTATGTACATAAAGGAAAGCTAACGCCCCAGGACCTCCGTTTAAGTATTTGTAAGTACACCCTATGGCTAAAGCTGCACCTGAGTTGTGGAGGTTGCCAGGAACCGAACCAACAGAGTGGCTCATGTCCCAAAGCATCACAGCCCCACTTTCATTGGCAATCTGAGTCACTGCCTCCATATCGTAAGTGTAACTGCTTTTATATATGGTATGCGAAAGAACCACCAAAGCAGTGTTTTCGTCAATAGCTCTTCTCAAGTCTTCGACAGGTCCATTTATTTCATCGGAGGATTTAACGACCTCTAAGTACAAACCTCCGCCTAACATTTCACATATTCCTTCAAGCACGTAAATGTCAGAAGGAAAGTTAAGGTTGTCGGTAATTACTTTTTTTCTTCCTTTGTTGTACAAAATTCCGGCTACAGCTAGCTTAAAAAGGTTGGTTGAGGTGGAGTCACCTATCACAACCTCATCTGACTCTGCTCCAATCAACTGAGCAACCTTTGCTCCAATTCGGGAAGGCGAGTCAATCCAGCCGTCATTCCAACCTCTAATGAGGTTTCTGCCCCATTGGTTCTTAACAATGTTCTGAAAGGAGTCTAAAGTTCTTTTTGGCAAACGCCCCAAAGAGTTTCCGTCTAGGTAAATAAGGTCTTCCTCTTCGAAGCAAAACTCCTCTCGGAAGTGCGCTAGTCTGTCCTGTTTATCTAGGTCTAACGCTGTTTCTCTAGCGGTAAAATCGGCCATAATTTTTTTTGTTTAAACAGATTTAAGTTAATAACTCACAAAAACCCAGTCAATCTAGAAATAAATATCTTAATCTTTAAGTACAAGCTACAGTTCTGAGACTTACATTAAAGACTACAATTAAATGTCCAAGAAATCAAGCTTCTCATCATCATTTAGCAAGGATGAAGTAGGGATTAAAGGACTTAACTTGAGGTCTTGTAAGTGCTCTTCATTAGTTAGAGGATTGGTACCATTGGTGTATTCATACTCTTCGACAAACTCATTTTCAGCTTTGTAGTCATCAACTTCTCTATACTCCTTTCTGTTTAAGTGCAAGTAATTGGCCATCATGCCCAAAACTTCTTCAACTCTTTTGACCCTTTCCTTAGACTCCCACAACTGCTTCTTCAAAACTTCATTTTGATCTGTGAGTTCAGCAACTTTTTCTTCTAAGCCTAGAATTTTGGAGTCAGAAGTAATACTGCGTTTGTGCAGTTGGTACAACTTCTGCAGAATAGGAGACAACTCTGCGTGGGAAAAGTTGCTTCTAGGAAGAACTGCCCAGTTGTTTTCTGAAACTTTTCTGTTGATGTTTTTGAGTAAGTCAGAACGTCCTTGCATAAACAAGGGGTGCTGAAACACGTGTTTCTGACCTGAGTTGCGGCATTTATGGAAATCGTACATATTCAGTTGGCGCACGAAACTGGCTAGGTTGCTGTGTTTGAAGTACATGGGCAGTACTTGTTCACTGAACTCATTCACGTTCTTGATAACAAAGGACTTGCCGTCTTCGTTCCAGGAAACTATTTCGTTGAGAGAATCTTCGTTGAGCATGTCAAACACCTTTTGAAGGAAAGATGCTGGCATTTGGTTGTCTGACTTCCTTTTTGTTTTCATTTTAATTACATTAAAGGTTATCTGTTGGCTTATGCCATTTGGTTTTAACTTTGAACTGGAAAACTACCTATTTAAAATTGTTCTGGAACAAAGTAACCTTTATACCAACAATTTAAGTACCCAGCACTTGCAATTGTGATTAAATTAGTTACTGAAAGTTGCTAAAAGTTAAGTGCTGTGCTAAAGTTGAACTTGGAAAGTAAAATTATAAACTGCTTAAAAATGGAAAAAGAGCCCACTGTAAAGTTCCAGGTACTCAGGGAACAGGCCAAGGCCAGAATCATGGAAATGCTTGAAATGTCACAAGGGGCCAAGCTTTTAGTTATAGACCCTTCCTTAATAGGCCCCTTGTCACTTATAATTGAGCACTCTGTTCTCAAAGACCACGGTGTGCTTCCTAACATCAAGCCTGTTGAACCTGGCGACATGCACTTCGAGTGCCGAGATGTGTACTACATAGTGCGTCCCACCATCCAGATGATGCAAATCATTAGTTCCCAGATCAAAGACAGCCGAGAAAACCAAGTAGAAAAAAGGTACTACCTCTACATGTGCCCTAGAGTCACCACTGTGTGTGAAAAGATCCTTACAGACAACGAAGTGCTAGGCGAGTTCGAAGTAATTGAACCCCTAGCTATTTACTTGATTCCTCTTGAAAAGGACCTGATTTCCATGCAAATGGAGTCGGCCTTCAAAGACCTTGTTCTGGAAAGGGACTTTACTATGTACCACTACATAGCAAGGGCTATTTTACAGCTAGAGCACTGTTTTGGACCGATTCCAGTCAAAGAAGGAAAAGGAGTGTCTTCTCCACACGCACTTAGAATCCTTAAAATGCTGGAAGAAGAAGACCCTGAGTACATAAATGAGCACCCCCTTTCAGAAATCCAGTCAATAGTTCTGATTGACAGGGAAACTGACATGATTACTCCCCTGTGCACTCCACTTACATACGAAGCATTGCTAGACGAAGTCTTTGGAATAGCCAACAACGTAGTCAAGGTTCCGCCTAAAGTCCTTGAAAAAGACGAGACAGACAGAGACATCAAGCTTTCGCTGACTTCAGCTGACACTGTTTTCCAAGAAATTAGGGACCTTAACTTTTGTGTTCTGAAGCCATTGCTCGTTGATAAACTCCAGTACATCGACAACACTTACAAAGAAAAAGACAAACAAAAAACTGTGGAAGAACTTAGCAAGTACATGAAAAAGTTCAAACAAGCCCACAAAGAAGCTTCTTCTGTGCAGAACCACCTTAACTTAGCTATTCACATTACAAATACTACAATTAAAGACCCCTTTTTCAACCAAAACCTTGACGTTGAGCACTCTATCATAATGGGAGACACTGACTCCCAGGTGTACGACCACATAGAAGCTTTGATAGGCATGGAAGAGAACTTAGAAGTAGTTCTTAGACTGCTGTGTCTTCTTTCCCAGACCCAAAACGGCATTAAGTCCAAAGTTTACGACTTTTTCCGAAAAGAAATTGTCCAGACTTACGGGTTCCAGCACATAATCACTATATCCAACCTAGAAAAAGTTGGGCTTATCAAAAGGCAAGAAACACGCAGTAACTGGAACACCCTTAAACGCAACTTCCAACTAATTAACGAAGACGTCAACCAAAGACAACCAGACGACATAGCTTACGCCTACGCTGGGTACGCACCTCTTTCTTTGCGCTTGTTGGAAAGTTTGTACACTACAGGCTGGAATACTGACTCCGTGAGGAGTCTTGCAGGGGATTACTACTTTATGAACTACGAAATCGAAGAACAAAGCACAAAGGGAAAGCCTGTAGTGGTGGTGTTCTTTTTGGGAGGAGTCACTTTTGCAGAAGTAGCTGCTATTCGGTACTTGAATTCCAGACCTGATGCCCAAAGAGAGTATGTGATTGCAACTACCCACTTGATCAACTCTAACTCTTTTCTCAGTTCTGTTGGCGAACTTGTCCAGGCTGATGTTCAGAAAAGTTCCATAATTTAATAATAGATGTTTCCTAAAAAGCCTGACTGGAAAGTCATCACTATAGTTGGAACTACTTTGTCACTGGGAACAGTTATCTTCGGAGGCTGCGTTTACAGGTTCAGGTCTAAGTACAAACAACTCTACCGCTCCAAGTGACATCTATTAATAAGTAATGGTTATAATATCTTATAATGAGTGAAGAAAAGCCACTACTGGACAAAAAAGGAACTTTTAAAAGGTGCTGGACTTACTCAGCAGTGTGTTTAGGAGCAACAGCATTAGGAGTAGCAGTGACTTCACAGGTTATTCTTGGTGTGAATGACAGTGACTGCCAAAAACCAGTTAGGCTCTGGCTAGAGGTGCTGTTTTGGCTGCTGGGTTTGCAAGGAGTGTTTTTAGTAGCTTGTGAGTTGTTGTGCACTAAACTGAGACAGAGGTTCGAAGGGTGTTACATAGGAGTAAATTCACTTGTAGTCGCACTGGTGTTTATGTGGATGCTAATAGGGACTGTTTGGGTGTTTTACGACACAGAGGAGTGTGAGAAGAGTTTTGAAGAAGGTTATTTATTTTCCCTGGTGGTTTTGTGCATATTTTACGGCTTAATAAGCACTCTACTGGTGCTTTTTTTAGTTTTAACCTGTGTGACCTGTTGGGGGTCTTTAAAGATTGATAAGTTTGTAAAAGGTTAAGTTACTTAGGGCCTAACTTGGCTTTGACTTGGTTGATTTTTTGGTTTACTTGGTTGAAAGCGTCCATCATGGACTGGAACTGGTTGGCGTCTACGTTGGCAACTATCTTTTCGAGTCTTTTGACTCTTTGGAGTAGTTGGTCTACCATAGAGATATCATCGATTTCCTTAGCTTCTATCTTTAAGTTGGACTGGAGTTCGTACTTAGGTTCAGTGAGTTTAAGAGGAATTCCGGTTTCGACAACTACTTTGAGTCGGTTTCTTTCTTCTTCTTCCTGTTGTTCAATGAGTCTTAAGTTCTCTTCTTTGTACTTTTGGATTTGAGAAGAGAGTTTTTCTTGGTAGTTGGCTTTTCGCTGTTCAAGTTTCGACTGGAGTTTCTGTTTTTGTCTTTGCCTTTCTTCTTCCATAGTTTTTTCCCACTCTTCCATTTCTTGTTGGTGCTTCTTGATGTACTCTTCCATTTGTTCTTGAGTGATGCCTCTCCTTTCCATCTCGCGCAGCATTGCTTGTTGTTTTTCTTCCATTTCTTGTTTTTTCCTTTCGATTTCTGCTAGGTGTTGTTGTCTGCTTTCGATCTCTTGTATCTCGCTTTGGATGTCTTTGATTTCTCTTTGCTTGCGTCTTTCGATTTCTTTGAGTTCTTCTGCGCGTTTGTCCAGTTCGTTGAGTTTTTCCGCGTGTTCTCTGTCGATTTGCACTCTTAGGTTCTCCAGTTCCTCTTCCATGTCGTCTAAGTTGGCGTTTATCACTTTGGGGTCTGCTCCTTTAATGCGTTTGAGGATTTGAGTCACTTCTTTTTGCTGTCTTCGAGTTAAGTTGGCGCACTTGTCCCTGTAGTCTTCTTCAATCACTCTGGCAAGTGAGTCTTGTTCGGAGTTGAGTTTGTTGATGAACTCAAAGTCTATTTGGTTCAGTGAATGCTTCAGGTGGGCTTCTAGTTCAGCTTGTTTCTTGAGTCTTTGGTCCTTGTTCAAGTCGCTGTTTCCAAGTTCTCTAAGGTCAGCGTTGTGCTTAGCTCTGAGTTCTTCTTTGAGTTGAGACTTGAAGTTAATGGCTTTTTCCAAAGCTTGTGTTTGAGCGTCTTTTAGTTTGGACTGCTTGTTGGCAGTTAAGTTTGCAAGTTCTCTGTCGTGTTTGGACTCTAGTAACTGTCTAGCTAAGGATATAAGTTCTTCACTGGTCATTTCAGGGTTGTTAAGAAGCTCTTCGATGTTTTCGAGTTCGTACTCAGACTTAGCTTGGCTTTCTTTGAGTTGTTGTCTTTTTTGAAGGGAGTCTTTTTGGTCGTGGTATTCTTGGGTGATTTGGTTTTGTTTTTGGGCTCTGAGTTTCCTTCTTCCAGCTAAGCGTTTTTGGAGTTCGGTTTCTTGTTTGCTGGTGTAGAGGTTGATGGCTTGGTTGCATTCTTGGAGTGACTTTATAAGTTCTTCCTTTTCTTGTTCTGTGGAAGCATTGCTTAAGGCTTGTTCGAGTTCTGTTTTTTCTTGTTCGCGTTGTCTGAGTTCCTGTTTTTCTTGAGTTTCGATTTCTTCGTCGATGCTTTCGAGTTGGTTTTGGTAGTTGTCTTCTAAAGACTGGATTTCCCCTTGGTACTGCTGACTTATGGCTTCAAGTTGGGCTTGCTGTTCAGGGTTTAGTTCAGAAGAAACGTCTACTTTGATAGGGACTTGTCCAAGTAGGGCTCTTTGGTCGAGTTGGTAGAGTTCTTCTCTATGCTGGTCAGTTAGTGTTTCTTTTTCTTCTGTGAACTGAGTGTCTAAGGACTCCATTCTCCTCTTCCTTCTTTCTTCGAGTCGTTTGATTGTTTCAGCTTCTTGTTTGGCCTTTGACTGTCTGAGTTGTTCTTCAATGCGCTTGGACTCTATTTCGAAGCTCTTCATTAAAGAGTCAACTTCTTCTTGGCTTCTAGAGTTGGCAATGTCTTGTTGGAGTTTTGTGCGCATGCTTTTAAGTCGGGTTTCAACTTCTTTACGGTTTTCTTTTTTGGAGGCTTCGAGTTGGGTTACGTATTCTTGGTTGATGGCGTTTTTGTTGTCTTCGTATTTTTTGTTGAGTTTTTCTTTTTCGTGTTTTTGTCGTGCAATGATTTCTTCGCGTTTGGACTCGAGGTAGTTCCTGTCTTTTTGGGCGGCTCTTCGTTTTGCAGCTCTTTGTTGGAGTCTTTTATTGATGTCGCTTTGGGCTTTTTCGACTTCAGAACTCAGGATCTTTTCAAATCTTTGTTGGTTGGCGTACAAGTCTTTGATGAGTTCGTCTTTGTCTTCTTGTGACAGGTTGGAGTTGTTGTTGATTTTTTGTTTCATTTGTTCAAGTTTTTCTTGGTTTTGGGTGGTTTCGAGTATGGACTCCAGTTTGTTGGCAAACAAGTTAGTGAACTTCTGAACGTTTGGAGAAATTTCAAGTTCTGGGGGTTCTTCATTTTCTTCGTCTTCAAATTCAACTTCTTCAACTCTTTGTTTAATGGCGTTGGGGTCTATGTCGCCTAGTCTGTCTTCTAAGTAGTCTCTGAGCAAGGCTGCTTCTTCCAGAACTTCGTTCAAAGCAGTTTTGGTGTCTTCTTCTTGTTCTTCAAAGCTTTGTTTTACCCTGTCGTAGTACCTGCAGACCCTTTCGTACATTTCTTGGAACTGTTGTGGTTCCAGTAAGTCTTTTTCCAAATCCACTGACTCTTCAGGGTCGTCGTAGGAACCAGCTGGAGCCAAAGGAGGCCTGGTTAGTTTGCACTTGGACAAGCAAGTTCTCATCATAGAGTAAAAACGCTCTTTTGCGTGCTGGGTAGCCCAAGCTTGCCAGTTGAAGAAAGCTACTATTCCCATCAGCACTATTAGAGTCGCCATTACTGACAGCATAATTCCAATGATCTCAGCCCACTTGGGTTCTTCAATAAGGTTCCCTTTAGAGGAGATTCCTATAGCTTCGAGGTTAGCTTGAGTTCTTGGCAAGAAAGTGCTTGAAGAAGGACACGACTCTGAGTCTCCCATAACTGCTACAATGAGTTTCATGTTTGTGTACTCGCTGTCGTAGAAGTCGTAGATGCCTGGTTCGTCAAAAGTAAACGAAAACAAAGTAACGTAGCTGATTCCGTTTTCTTTCCTGAACTTAAGTTCTTGGAAGGGTGAGTAGTCAAAGTTCTTGTTGGTGTTAATCAAGGAGTCTCTGTTGTAAACTGGGTAGGACTTAGAAGACATTGAAAACATAAACGAGTCACCTTTGTTGATACAAGCCAGTGGGAAGTCCAGGCCTTGAGACGTAATTCCTGAGTCTTGGAGTCTTCTAGACTTGTACATCGACGTGAGCTGAGAAGGAACTCCGTAAATTCCTTGGGGACCTGAAGTAGGGTTCATTTCTACACTGTGCACTTTGCAGTTGCCTTGGCAGTTTATGTTCCCCATGTAAGTGCTTCCTCCCAAACTAACGGGGTCTTCTTGACCGTCTTTGGTGATTTTGAACTTACCGTCTGAGGCCACAGAGATCTTAGGCATGGATTCTTGGCAACTCTCGTCACAAACTTCCTGGACGTTTTCACACTCGCACACTCCACTACTTGCAAGCATCTTCCCGGGGTTTCCGTTGCAGCTTTCTTCACAGTCGTCTTCGTTGTAGCAGTTCCCGTCAGTTCCTCTGATAGTTCCAGGATCGCAAGTTGAGTACTCTTTGGGGTAGCAGTCCACACTTGAGTCTACTTCTCCGTTAACTTCTCCTTCTACTTCTGCTTCGTAAGTCGGTATGCAAAGACAACTTCCGTCTCTCTTTTGGTAGGACCTAAACAAGCCTACACACTCACAAGTACTGCTGCCTGCTGTTGAAGTAGCATGCGACCCACATGCACTGCACTTAGAAGCCCCTTCAAAGTCCCCATAAGTGTTTTCTGGACAAAGCAAGCAAAAAGACTCGTCAGTTCCTGCTTCTTTGGGGTTGTAAGTAGTTGCTGGGCAAGCAGTGGCTGAAGTTGCACCTGCTGGGCAGTAGTAGCCTGCAGGACAAGGGTAACCTCCGTCGCTGTACTTGTTTCTGGGGTCTTCACGAATTGCTCCTCCTGTGCAGATGTAGCCTGCTTCGCAAGTTTTACAGTAAGAAGAGTCGAACCCGTCTGAGTAAGTGCCTGGAGCACAGTCAATACATGAGTTATTTTTGGCGTAGGTGCCTGGACGGCAAGACTGTGGGTAAAAGGCTGAGCCTTGGCACACCGTTCCTGGAACACAGTCTTCAGTGATAGTTACATTGGGGTCCAAGTACTGCGACAAGTCAGTTCTGTCGTACATGGGACAGTAGTAGCCAATGGGGCAAGGTTCAGGCACTTCAGTTCCTTCGTCACAAATGAACCCAGGCGGACAGGGTATTTCTCCAGAGGACCCTAGTGGGCAGTAAGTTCCAACTGAGCACCGAGTTTTTTCGTTAGAGGATCCTAGGCAGTAGTAACCGCCAGGACAAGGCTCGCACTCCCCAACAGCTCCCAAAGTATCATAGCCTCCTAAAGTACCTGGAGGACAAGGAGTGTAGCCAACTGCTCCTTCTACACAGAAGTACCCTATTTTGCATGGGTGTTTCTTGTAGTCAGCAATTCCTTCTTGGTTGCATAAGTAGCCAGCTGGACAAATCTTGCAAGAGTCAGCATCGTCCGCGCCTTCTTGGTCGTTGTAAGTTCTTTTGGGGCATGGTATTTTGTCCTGGGCGTCAGGGGGGCAGTAGTACCCCTTGTCGCAAAGTTTGGGTTCGGGTTCTCCACTTAAGCAGTAACTTCCGGGAGGGCAATCTGTACAGTCATTAATTTGCCTTGCTCCAGGGTCTCTTCTGAACTTACCTTGAGGACACTGCGTAGGAATCACAGTCCCCTTTTCGCAGTAGTGTCCTGGAGGGCACAGCTTTCCCTTAGCTTCATCAATAGGCGAATCTGGAGTAGGAGTGGGACTTCCAAGAATGCAGTAGTAACCTGCTTCACATTGGCCTGAAATTCTTCCGTCAACGCAGTACTGACCTGCAGGGCAAGAAGTGCAGTCTGTGCTTGCTGCCAAACCTTCGTTGTCTTTATTGTAAGTTCCGTCGGGACAAATTAACCCATAGCCAGTCCCAGCTGGACAGTACTTGTACTGCGGACATAGTTCGTCTGCATCCTCAGCTGCGTTGTTGCACTGTCTTCCAGCTGTGCAGGTTTCACAAGCGGATTTCCCAACAGTGTCCGAGAACTCTCCTTCTCCACAAGGGTGTTCTTTGTCGAACCTAGTTCCAGCAGGGCACTCGTAGCCCAAGGGACAGTCTTGAGGTGTAGCTGTTACGCCTTCACAGTAACTCCCAGCTGGGCACAGTGTGCATTCGTGTTGTTGAGTATCTGGATTATGGTAACCCATTTCACAAGGAACAGCTACATAAGTGCCTTCTTCACAGTAATGCCCAACTGGGCAAATTCCATCAACAGGAGTTTGGGAGTCTTTTCCGCCGGAGACTCCAGGCTGACAAACAAATCCATTGCTGCACTTACCTGTTGGTGAAGTAAGTCCTGTAGATGCACAGTACTCTCCGTGGGGGCAAATAATACAGTTGCTGCTGTCTCCTAACCCTTGTGAAGGGTAGTAAGTTCCTGTAGGGCAGTCAAACTCTTGGCTACTTCCAGCCGTGCAGTACTTTCCTGCACTGCAAATGTCTCCTGTAATTCCGTCAGTGGGGGTTGGTGAAACAGCTTTTGAAACGCAGTAGTACCCTGCAAAGCAGGATCCTGAAGGAGAACCTAGTCCTTTTTTGTTGCAGTACTTTCCTGGGTCGCAAGGTTGTTTAGAACCACTGCCTGTCGGGCAGTAGTAGCCTTTATCACACAAACCAGAAATTGGCTTTGCAGAAGTCGATCCAGCTTCACAGTAATAACCTTCGTCACAAACGTTTGTAAAGATTTCAGCTCCGAGTTGGTCGCAGTACTTTCCTAGGTCACAGTTTTGGCAGGCATCTGAGTCCTCAGCTCCTTTGTTAGGGTTGTACTTTCCTAAAGGACAAGGGTTAGTGTACCTGTAACCTGTTTTTGCAGGGCAGTAGTAACCTTTAGGACACATGACTTCTGCTATGGCTCCTTCTTCGCAGTAATTTCCAGCGGTGCAGTCTTTGCAAGTGTCTTGGCGTGTAAGGTCTTGGTACTCCCCAGCAGTACAAGGAATTTGGTCAGCACTTCCTGCAGGACAGTAGTGTCCTCGGTCACACTCGTTAGTTGGGCTTATATCTCCACCAGGACAGTAGTACCCAGCAGTGCACGTTTTGCGTGGAGTTCCAACGTCGCCATCACAGTAGAAGCCAGGGGTGCAGTCTAAGCACTCGCTTGAAGCTGAAGCTCCCTTGTAAGGAAGGTACTTTCCAGTGTCGCACTTGATTTTGTTGGAGGAACCTTCAGGGCAGTAGTACATTTTAGGGCAAATGTCTCCGCCTGTTCCAGTAGGCGTAGGGGTAGTTGACTGGCCACTGCAGAAGTAACCTGCCTTACAGTCCCCTTCAGGAGTTGCCATTTCGTAGTTTGGGCAGTACTTTCCTGCCGTGCAGGGAATCTTAGCACTTGAACCTTGAGGACAGTAGTACCCAGGGTCGCACCTTCCTCCATAGGTACTTCCATCTTCAGGCCGAGGAGTTGGAGAAGCCGAAGTGCAATAGAATCCTGCGTCACAGGACCCACCTACACTGTCTGCACCTTTTTTGTCACAGTACTTTCCAGGGTCACAGTCTAAACAAGAAGCAGCTGACGACTGTGCTTGGTTGGGGTTGTATTTGGAAACAGGGCAAGGGTTTTCTTTGGAGTACTTAGTGCCAGCAGGGCAGTAGAAGCCTTCAGGGCATATGTTGACAGAGTAGTCCGAAGTCCCAGGTGGACAGTAGTACCCAGGAGGACATTCTTTGCAGTCAGCTTGTCCAGACTGGTCTTGGTATTTGCCAGCAGGACACTTTTGTTGCTTAGAAGACCCTTCAGGACACTTGTGGCCAGCAGTGCATTCTTTTCCGGATGGTTCTCTTGAGGTACTGCTTTCTTCACAGTAGAAACCCTGTCTGCACTTAACAGTAACTTCAAAAGTCCCTGTGTTGGGGCAAGCCCACCCTGAAGGACAAGGTAGACATTGGTCAGAATTATAAGCTCCTTCAGAGGGGTTGTAACTTCCAGTTGGGCAAGGCGTAGGGTTTTCAGTTCCTTCCTCGCAGTAATGGCCTTTAGGACAAGGTCCGTATTTGTTGGCTTCTTCAACTTTAGGTTGTTTGTAAGGGGATTCGCCTTTGCAGTAGAAACCAGATTCGCACTTTTCAGTAGTATCATCAGGTGCAGCATCTTTTCCTGGTTCAGCACAGTAGTGAGTAGCAGTGCAAGCAGTGCATTCGCCCAAGTTACTAGCTCCTAAGTCCTTCATAAAGGTTCCTGCAGGGCAAGCAACAGGCTGGAAAGAACCCTGGGGACAGTAGTTTCCTTTTGTGCAAGAAATTTGGCCAATCATTGCAGTGTTGGGGCAATAGTTTCCAGGAGTGCAAGGAGTGCAAGAGCCTTGTTCTGGATTAGGGTTGTAAGTGCCTGCTTCACAAGGGATCTCAAACACACTGCCTTCAGGTGCGTAATAACCTGCTTGGGCTGAGTGTTGTTGGCCTGAAGTTGCAGATCCAGTGCAGTAGTAACCTGCAAAACATTGCCCAGTAGGTTCTGGGTTGGAAGAGCCTTCACAATAATACCCTGGCAAACAGTTCACACAATCACCGTCGCTTCTAGCGCCTTGGAAGTTGTTGAACTTTCCGTTGGGACAAGAGATAGGAGCTGTGACACCTGCAGTGCAGTAACCACCTGCTGGACACAGGTTACCCGTTTCACCGTCTTTAGGAGTTGGAATGTAAGCTCCTCCTTCGCAGTAAAAGCCTTCTGTGCAGTCTCCTGTTGAGCTGGTTTGGCCAGGAGTGTCGCAGTACTTGCCTGGATCGCATTTAGTGCATTCAGCTGAACTTTTGAGGTTTATACTATTCCCATAACTTCCTTTGGGGCAAAGTAGTGGAGTTATAGTTCCTTCGGGGCAGTACTTTCCTTGAGGGCAGTCCGTAGGAGTATCCATAGCTTCAACGGGACAGTACTTTCCAGCGGGGCAAGTTGCGCAGTCTTTTGCTAGTCTTCCTTTTGTATTGGCTCTGAAGGTTCCTGCTGGGCACTTTTCTTGAGTGGAACTAATTGAGCCAGCGGGACAGTAATGCCCTGTTGCACACTCAAAGGTTTTGTAATCAGCAGTTCCTGGACTGGATACATAGTAGCCTGCTGGAACTATGTCACAGTCGTACTCAGACTTAGCTCCTCTGGTGTTTCGGTAAGTCCCAATGGGGCAGTCTTTTTCAGTGGTTGTGGCTTGGGGGCAGTACTTCCCTGGACTGCATCCATGAGTGTCTAAGGTGGGGTATGCGTCTATTCCAGCTGACCCATCTTTACAAAACATTCCTGCTGGACAAGGAGAAAGGTACATCATTTCTTCTGAAGTTGCTTCTTCGGCACATATAAATCCTACCACGCAGTCTCTTTCAGCATTATCTCCTTCGATTGTATACTTCCCTTTTGCTGCTGCAGTGCATGATTCTGCGCCACTGCTTCCGTTGTAGTATCCAGCTTTGCAAGGTTTGCAGTGGGGGTATTTTCCTGGGCCTGGGGACTTGGCTCCTAGTTCGTCCATGTAAGTTCCATCAGGGCAAGCAGTTACAGCTGTGGAAGCAGGAGGGCAATAGTTTCCTTTTGTGCACATTTTGCACTCAGCTTGGTGTTGAGCTCCAGCGGTATCTCTAAAAGTACCAGCAGGGCACGGGTACTGCTCACCAAACTCAGTTCCTCTTGGGCAGTAATAACCTAAAGGACAGGCTGTACCACTGTCTGAAGCTACTTCACAGTACTCTCCAGCAGGGCATATCAAGCATTCAACAGCTTCCTCTGCTCTAGTTCTAGCGTTGTAAGTTCCAGCTTTGCAAGGGTATTGATTTACGTGTTCAGTTCCAACAGGGCAATAGTAGCCTGCGGGGCATTCTTGAGGTGGGCTGTCTACATAGTTAGTTCCATATCCACATGCAAACCCAGGAGGACAGGGGTCACACTGAGTCACTGAGTAAGCTCCATAAACATTGCCTACAGTTCCAGGAGGACAAGGCACTTGAATTGGCAAATTGGCCCCAACTGGTGGGTCAACGTCGTAGTTTTCTTCACAGTAATACCCTATTTCACATAAAACGTAAGGTTTCACGGTGCCCATTCCTACACAGGCATAACCAGCTAAGCATGGGTAGCAACTACTTGGGTCTGAAGCTCCTTGGTAAGGGTTGTATTTTCCGGGTTCACAAGGCACTGGGACGGTTGATCCTTCTTCGCAATAGTGGCCAGCTGGGCATCTTAAGCAGTCTTGAATTCTGTGACTGTTGGGATAAGGGTTGTAAGTTCCTCTAGGGCATGGAATTTTTGCCGGAGTTCCAATTGGGCAAATGTGTCCTGATGGGCACTGACTAGGATTGGTTGAACCTTCTACACATTCGTAACCCTCAGGACACTGATAGCAAGATCCAGGAGCTATGCCTCTTAATTTGTTGTAGTAAGTTCCTTCAGTGCAAGGAGTAGGCGCATAATCGTTTTCTACTGAGCAATATTTTCCTCCTGGACAAGGATACTGTTCGTAGAGTGCAATTCCAGTTTCTGTGCTACAGTCGAAACCTGGAGGGCAAGGAAAACAGAAATCACCTTCATTGTAAGCTCTTGCAGTAGGTCCAAAAGTTCCAACTGAACACTCATTTTCGTTTCCCCCAGTACACCAACTACCAGGAGGACACTCATGCCCTACCATATCTGGCCTGTCAGCTCCCCTAGGAAGTATGTAACCATTAAAAGCAACGCCAGTTGCGCTACCCCCAATGTATCTGTACTCATTACCCCGAGGTATTATGTTGAAGTTGTCATCGGTTCCTCCAGGAAAAGCATAGCACCTTCCCCAGCCTTGTTCACAAAAAACATTGTCTTCAAAATCGGAATAAGGACCTAAGTAGCATGACTTTTCATCCGGATCACACAACTCATAAGTGGTCCCTGGAGCTTTGATTCCAGGGTAAGCATCAAAGATATTAGTAGAGCTGTAGCAAAAACTAAACCCAGCCTTTGAGGTTGTGCCTCCAGGACAATTAACAGGCCTTGTGCCTTCTGAAGCTGTGCAGTATTCCCCAGCAGGACAAAGTTTGCACATGTTTTCGTTTGGCTCGCGGTAGGTTCCTTCAGGACAAATTCTAGTAGGTCCTAAGGCCTTGTCACACTCGTGATGGTCAGGGCAAGTAAGGCAAGTGCTCATTCCAGGCAAAGAGTACTCTCCTGCACTGCATGCAGTTATAGTAGTTCCTGAACAAGAGTGACCTCCAGGACAGGGCACACAGTACTCAGTGCTTCCACCTATTAAAAATCCATCAGGGCAGCTTCTTTGGGAGTCGAATTCGGGAGAAGGCAGCATGTTGTTTGCTGAAGGAGAGACGCAGGTATTTTGTCCAGGAGGTGAGTAAGTTCCGTGCTGGCACCTTCTAATTTGGTAGCCGTCGTTGTCAGGGCACTCAAAGCCTCCAGGACAAGGCAAACACTCAGTGTAGAAGTCGTAAGAGTAAGTTCCGTCTGGACAAGCTTCTTTGTCAGAAGTGGGGTCAGGACACTTGTAGCCAGCTGGGCACTTTTGGCACTCAAGTTCGCCTGAAAGAGAGTAAGTCCCCATTTTGCAGGGAACTGGAACTTTTCCTTTGCAGTTGAACCCAGCTTTGCAGGTGCACATGGAAGGGTTTGGCCACGAGTACTCAGTTTCGTAGCAAATGTTGATGACTTGGCCTTGGATGCTTGCAGTCATTCCGCTGTAATTAGGGTCTGAGCTTGTAGCTGTTGCAGTGATTGTGAACGAGCTAATGTCTAGTCTTGAAGTTTCTGTTAGTCCGGCTTTGACTTGCACAGCTTGGTAAATCTTGTAGTCAATGCCATCAAATTCAAGTGAAGTGGGTGAAAGTGAAACGTCAGGGTCACTGCTTTCAATTGCTAGGGTTACTCCGCTTGAAGGTGGCCCACCCAGTCTGACGTGGAAAGTTTCGTAGTGGTAGTTGTACAGAGCTACTGAGCCTGGGTCAAACCTAATGTCAGTGGGCTCGCTGGACTTGATTAAGATAGTAGTTCTTTTGTTTGCTGGGTAGAATAAAGTAGTTCCCATTTTGTAGTCAGCATCAGTTGAACTTGAAGAAATCGAGTACTCTATCACTGCTTGACTGAAAGATGCAACTTGGTCTGCTGTGACTGTGAAACTTTGAGAGCCTGAACTTGTAAAAGTCAGGCTTGGTGTGCTCAGAGTTATGAAGTTACTCGTGGTTGAAATGTCAATGATTACGTTGTTCTTGGGTTGCCTGCCAATAGAAACTGAAATAGTAACAGTATTGCCTTCCTGAACTTCTTTCGCAGTAGGCACAGTAACGCTTGGTTCGTTGTACGCGAAAACAGTAATACCTACTTCATTGCCATTAGTAACGTCACAGGCTTGGAAGTCTACATCTCCATTGTAACGCTCATCGGGGGAACTAACCACGTGTTTAATTTTGGGTTTGTAAAGGTCTTGGGTATCAGTGAAGTTAGCCACGTTGAAGTTCACAGTCTGGTAGTTGTTATAATTTGCGGAGGTAAAAGTTAGACTAGTGGGTGAAAGAGAGGTTATGGACGGGTCTAAGGAACTAAGAGTTATGCCAACGTTGCTAGAAGGTTCCTGACTTAGCTTGATTCGGTAGCTTTGTGAGTTTACTCCTTCGAAAATAGGCTCTGGAATGTTAACTATAACCTTAGCAGTTGACTCAACGCTGACTGCTAAATCAGTGATAGTTGCAGAGCCACAGGCAGAGCAAGATACTGAAAGAGTGTGGGACCCTGGTTCTGATAGTTTTACGCCAGTGAAGTAAAGCTTTCCTTTGTCAATAGAAGCTGAGGTGCTTCCACCATAAAGAGTTCCTGGCCCATTTACAGTGAGGGTATATGGGTTGCCAAGATTCACTTCTACATTATTTGAGTCGGTTACTGTTACTGTTACGTCAAAGGCCTCGTCTACGTAAACTGATCCTGGGCCAGCTACACTAATAGTGTTTGGGCTACCTGAATTCACAGTGAATTCTTTTGAGTAACCATCTTCGCAATTAGGGGCAGAAGCTTTGAGCACGAAGTTTCCAGAACCGGTAAT
>PR_CR_10_Liq_1_inCRDRAFT_1000569_pt1 | contig 22797 bp, 22 predicted proteins | sample PRCRCaboRojoPR_3_FD_10241 | JGI IMG/M metagenome (IMG submission 10241)
GTGATTGATCCGGTTAAGGGTGACAAAGTCACATTGCCCGATGTGAGGGCAGGGGTGCTGATGGTGTTCTCGGTTTATGAGAAAGCCAGTTTCGGCTTGGTGCTATGGGCTGACCGACCACTGGCGGTGGGTGACAAGGTGAAAAACCCCTAGGGATTCAACCGTTAATTAAGAGGCAGGACGCCTCGTTATCTAATGCTGCTGCTCAAGGAAGAGCTTTATGGCACATGTGTTTGGTCACAACGCCGATGCTGATAGTGCATGGATCGGTTTCTTAACGCTCACGGATCTGAGCCCTAGTACCCGGCGCCGGCTGTTGCGGGCTGGTTGGCATCCCGGCATCGACCTTGACCCCGCTGAATGGGGTGAGGCGGTGATTGCACAGCTGCGGCGGGTCGAGTCGGGGCTGGTGGATATTCGATGGCAACCGCCGAATTGGTGCGAAAGCCCGGTGACCCTGTTAACACTTGCCGACGCTGCTTATCCGCCGCAACTAGCTGCTTGTATCGACGCTCCGCCTGCGCTTTTTGTCATGGGCTCGACCGATGTCTTGTCACTACCTGCGGTGGCCGTGGTAGGTACTCGAGCCCCATCTGCGGTTGGCGTACAGCAGGCTGGGTTGTTAGCTGCTGAGCTAGCTGGCACCGGTTTGGCTGTCGTCAGTGGTCTGGCTCGAGGTATTGATGCCGAGGCCCATCGGGCTGCGCTGACCAAGGGTGCCAGTATTGCGGTAATGGCTACAGGGATCGATCAGGTTTATCCGCGCAGTCACCGTAGCCTTGCACAGACCCTAGTCCAGGGTGGAGCCGTGATTTCAGAGTTTCCACCGGGGTTCGAGGCAAGTCGTTGGCACTTCCCACGGCGTAACCGCACCATTTCGGGCCTTAGTCTTGCTACCGTCGTCGTTGAGGCGGGTCGTCCAAGCGGATCTTTATTGACGGCAACCGCCGCGGCCGAGCAGGGTCGCGATGTCTATGCATTTCCCTGGTCTGTGAGCCATCGTGGCGGAGAGGGGTGCCTTTATTTGCTGGCTGACGGTGCGCTCTTGGCACGTTCAGCGCAAGATATCATTGCTGGCCTCGATAGTAGTGTCGCCGGCCAACTGAGTTTGTTAGCGGGCCATCGAGTTGCAGCGAATTCATCATCTGAGGCGTGTCCGGCGCATCCGATACCCATAGAGCAACTGCCCCCAGAGGCGCAAACCCTAGCCACGTGGCTCGGTGATAGTGAGTTGACCTTTGATGAGTTGTTGGCGTTAACAGGTGAGCCCGTGACGGCACTGCGCACCTTATTGGCTCGTGAGGAGATCGCCGGCAGGGTATACGTCACGGCCCAGGGTTATCGCCGTCACACCTAAGCCTTGATAGTGCTTCGATCTCGTCACCGGTGTTTTGTCCTACACTGCAGGCTTTGACTTAAATGAAGGTTTTGTAGTGAGCGCTTACTCTTTTAAAACATCAATGGTTGCGGGCATTGTGGCATCAGAAGGGGTTGTCGCCTGCCCCGCTGAGGCGGTTTGGGGATTGTCTTGCGACCCGTTTTCGGCGTCAGCTGTCATGGCGTTGCTCGCGTTAAAAGAACGTCCCGTTCACAAAGGTCTAATTGTTGTGGCCGCTGACCCCACCATGTTTGCACCCTTGCTAGAGGGTCTGACGGATGCCGAACGCGCGCGAGTGCGGGTAAGTTGGCCCGGTCCCAATACCTGGTTGGTTCCCAATAATGGTTATTTTCCGCCATGGGTGACTGGCGATAGCAGCGAGGTGGCTATCCGAGTGACGTCTGCCCCTGCGCTCATCGATTTGTCAAACGCCGTCTCTGGGCCCATTGTCTCGACATCGGCAAATCCCGCCGGCGCTCCACCCGCCCGATGGGGCTTTCAGGTGGTGCGTTATTTTGGCCCTGGGTTGCCACGGTCAGTGGGTGGGGTTGACCTGAGCGCTAAACCGTCAACAATACGCCGCGTCAGCACTGGGGAAGTTTTGCGAGCGTAGTGGCGCACTTTTATCTCATCCCCCTGTTGATACCGGTGTCGGTGCTTCAACCACAGCAGCGTGCCTAGGCCAACGACAATAGATGCTGCCAACAGCATCATTCATCAAAGCATTAGTGGGTAAGCATTACCTGTGTAAGGGGGAAGACATGGACGCTGCGGCAGTAGAGTCGTATCTCAAAGATTTACAACGTCGCATCTGCGATGAGTTAGCCACCCTAGATGGCGGCAAACATTTCATTGAAGAGAGCTGGGATCGCCCGGAGGGGGGCGGTGGTATCAGCCGAGTGATGGCGGGGGGTGATGTCTTCGAGAAGGCAGGTGTGAACTTCTCCCATGTTTTAGGTTCGCAATTACCGGCCTCTGCCACCCACAACCGACCTGAGCTAGCAGGCCGCAGCTTCCGTGCCATGGGCGTGTCACTGGTTATTCACCCTCGAAACCCCTATGTACCGACGTCTCACGCCAACGTCCGATTGTTCGTCGCAGAGAAGCCCGGTGAAGAACCCGTCTGGTGGATGGGGGGTGGATTTGATTTAACCCCCTATTATGGCTTTTTTGAGGATGCTGTCTCTTGGCATGCCACGGCGAAAGCGTGCTGCGATCCCTTTGGTGACGATGTTTATCCCCGCTACAAGCAGTGGTGTGATGATTATTTCTATTTAAAGCACAGGGATGAACCGCGGGGAGTGGGCGGTTTGTTTTACGATGACCTCAACGATGGGGTTTCGAGCGTACCTTCGAGTTTATGCGCAGTGTTGGTGACGGCTTTATGAAGGCCTATGGCCCCATTGTAGAGCGGCGAAAGGAAACCCCATGGGGTGAGCGTGAGCGGCAGTGGCAGCTGTACCGTCGCGGTCGTTATGTGGAGTTTAACTTGGTGTATGACCGGGGCACCATTTTCGGGTTACAGTCCAATGGCCGTACTGAGTCGATTCTGATGTCGCTACCGCCCCTGGTGCGCTGGGACTACGATTACCGACCCGATAGTGATTCCCCAGAGGGACAGCTGACTCAGTATTATTTGCAGCACCGTGACTGGTTGTCGGCAGATCCTGCGACGGCGCCATGACGGCAGCACTGGAGGCGGTGATGAATGAGCCCGCTATTTCGAACGGTCCAGCGGCCTACGCTGTGTTTGGTAATCCGATTAAACACAGTAAATCGCCGGCCATTCATGGTGCTTTCGCCGCCCAATTTGGTGCCGACGTTAGTTATCGAGCGGTTGCAGTGCCCCTGGAAGCATTTGAGGAAAAGGTCGCAGCGTTTTTTCGACGGGGCGGCAGTGGTCTCAACGTCACCGTACCGTTCAAAGAGCGCGCTTGGGCAATGGCCGACAGCGCTAGCGACCGTGCCAGCAAAGCCCGTGCTGCCAATTGTTTGATCCCCCTCGAAGGAGGTGGCTTGCATGCCGATAACACCGACGGTCTCGGTATGGTTCGCGACATGGTGATCAATCAGGGTTGGCAGTTGGCGGGTCGACGAACGCTGGTACTTGGCGCGGGCGGTGCTGTGAGAGGCATATTACAGCCGTTATTGGCAGAGCGCCCCGCCAGTTTGACGGTGGTCAATCGGACAGCTGAGCGTGCGCAACAATTGGCAACTGAATTCGCAGATGCACCGCTGAGCATCAGCGCAGGCGGCTTCGATAGTGTGGCCGGATGTGAATTTGATCTGATTATTAACGGTACCAGTGCGGGTCTTGCCGGTGAGATGCCGGACCTGCCCGAGGGTTTGTTATCGGAGCGCTGTTGTTGCTACGACCTGGTTTATCAGAGTGAACCCACAGCCTTCATGCGCTGGGCCGCGGCGCGTGCGGCCTGGGCCGTCACCGATGGCCTAGGTATGCTGGTGGAGCAAGCCGCCGAAAGTTTTTATTTATGGCGTCAGCAACGTCCATCGACGGCGCCCGTCATCCAGCAGTTACGGGAACTGATGACACCATAAGCTCTACTCGGACAGGTATTGGTTTTTAAGACGCACGTAGTTGGCTGGACTGTAGGTCAAAAACCGCCGTTCACCGTCGTTCATCGGTCTTAGTGGTCGCGCTGGTGACCCGGCATACACGAAGCCCGATACCAAATGCTTACCCGGGGGTACCAGCGCACCGGCTGCCACCATCAGTTCCTCATCAAGCACGGCGCCATCCATCACAATCGCCCCCATACCGATAAGTACACGATCGCCGACCGAGCAGCCGTGCAATACGGCGCTATGGCCCACCGTGACGTCGCTCCCGAGCGTTAGCGGCCATCCGTCAGGATTAAAATCACTGGCATGGGTCACATGAAGTACGGCGTTATCTTGCACGTTACTTCGGTCACCGATACTGATGCGGTGCATGTCGCCACGGATAGCGCTTTGGGGCCAAATACTGACGTCGTTGCCTAGACTGACGTCTCCCAGCACCACCGCTGACGGGTCAATCATGACTCGTTCTCCAAGTTGTGGGCTGACCCCCTTAAATGTTCGAATGTTGTCTTCGCCCTTGTAAGTCATCACACTCACCGCTTTATCAATTTACCATCGCTACTGCGCACTGTAGCGCAGCAAGCCTGTGGAGGTACAAGGTGTCTGAATCTGACGGGCATGCACCAATAGCGCCCAAACCCGCCCGCTTTATTGCCGGCGCGGTCTGTCCTCGCTGTGGCCAGATGGATCGAATTGTTGTGAGTGCAGATGGCGAGACACGCAGTTGTATCGCTTGCGATTTTTCCGACGCAAGGCCAGAACCCAAGCCGGCGGAACTGCCGACCCGGGTCACCCGTGCTGCGTCAAGACGGGTTGAAACCCGGGCGGAGCCGGTTCGTTTAATGGATCCGACAACCACTACTGATACGCAGCCCCCGGCGTCACCACCGTCTTCTGACCCAAATAGTTAGTCCGAAAGACGTAGATTTTCACCCTGACCTAATACTGTCTTAAAAAGGCATATTAGCCGCCACTTGGTCTCTATGTGGGTCTATGAACACGCTATACCACTATATCTAGTGTTTTCGATGGGCTAGATAGGTCATATTCACCATCTAGATGCAATTAGCTTGGCTAACACTGTGATTTTCATGGCATTTCCCATTAAACTTACGGCTTCTGCCGGGGGCCGTGCCCTCGGTACCAAGGGGGGGCTTACACCGCTAACAGCGCAGGTGCGTTCTCTCGTGGAAAACCAATAAAACCAGCTTGCTATGTCTTCAACGGACGGGCAGTGGGTAGGTCGGACGTGGTGTTAACACGTCCTTTAAGAGAGGCAAAACCATGTCATTTGGAAACATTATTCGCGCGCTTGCTGGCCCCGTATTGGCCTTCGCGTCCGCGGCCGTTTTTGGTCAAGGCAACCAGGTCAATATGGCCAAGGGCGTCACAGAGGTCGGCGCTGAAATCTACGATCTGCACATGCTTATCCTATGGATTTGCGTGGTCATCGGGGTCGGGGTGTTCTCGGTGATGTTCTACTCGATCATTTATCACCGAAAATCCCGCGGTCATGAGCCGGCCCAATTCCACGAAAGCACAAAGGTGGAAATCGCTTGGACGGTAGTGCCTTTTCTGATCCTCATTGGCATGGCGGTGCCCGCTACCTCCACCCTTCTCGAGGCCTACAACACTGACGATGCGGAAATCGACATTTTGGTGACTGGCTACCAGTGGAAGTGGAAGTACGAGTATCTCGATGAAAACGGCGAAAATGTCAGTTTCTTCTCTAACCTTTCCACCCCTCAGAGTGAGATCTACAACAGCCAAACCAAAGGCGAGAACTACTTGCTAGAGGTCGACGAACCTGTGGTTATCCCTGTCGATACCAAGGTGCGATTTCTGCTAACCGCCAATGACGTTATCCACTCCTGGTGGGTACCTGAAATTGCCGTTAAGAAAGATGCTATCCCCGGCTTCATCAACGAAGCGTGGACCAAGGTTCCCGAGCAGGGCATTTACCGCGGCCAGTGCACCGAGTTGTGCGGTGCTTACCACGGCTTCATGCCCGTTGAAGTGCACGCTGTCTCACGCGAGGAATACGACGCCTGGTTGGCGGCCAAGCGCGCCGATAAGGTGGCCCAGGCTGCGGCCGCAAGCCAAGCCTTAAGCCTCGACGAGCTAATGGCAAAAGGTGAGGCGGTTTACAACGCCCAGTGCATGGCTTGTCACGGCATGAATGGCGAAGGGGGCGTTGGCAAGGCGATCGCGGGCAGCCCGGTAGCGCTGGGTGACATCGGTCGTCACCTCGATATCGGTATTAAAGGTGTCGCAGGCACTGCGATGCAGGCTTTTGGCGGCCAGATGTCAGATGTGGACATGGCAGCCGTTATTACTTACCAGCGCAATGCGTTCGGTAATAACACGGGGGATATCGTGCAGCCCTCAGACGTTGTTAACCACAAGAAAGGTTAATTGGGAGACATAACGATGGGTGATCATCATCACGGTCCTGCCAAGGGCCTTTCACGTTGGTTGTTTACCACCAACCATAAAGACATTGGAACCATGTATTTGTGGTTCTCCTTNGCCATGTTCATTTTAGGTGGCGCTTTCGCCATGATCATTCGCGCCGAGCTATTCCAGCCCGGCATGCAGCTCGTGGAGCCTGGTTTCTTCAACCAGATGACTACCTTGCACGGCTTGGTCATGGTGTTCGGGGCGATCATGCCGTCCTTTGTTGGCCTTGCTAACTGGATGATTCCCATGATGATCGGAGCGCCGGATATGGCGCTGCCTCGCATGAACAACTGGAGCTTCTGGATTCTGCCCCCCGGCTTCTTGATGTTGGCGTCTACCTTGTTCATGGAAGGTGGTGCACCGGCATTCGGGTGGACCTTCTACGCGCCCCTGTCGACCACTTACGCGGCGCCCTCGGTGACCTTCTTCATTTTTGCCATCCATATCTTGGGTGTGTCATCGATCATGGGGTCGATCAATATTATTGCCACCGTTATGAATATGCGTGCCCCCGGCATGACCTACATGAAGATGCCCCTCTTTGTGTGGACATGGCTAATCACCGCATTCCTACTGGTAGCGGTTATGCCCGTGCTTGCGGGTGCGGTCACCATGATGCTCATGGACATCCACTTCGGCACCAGCTTCTTTTCCGCGGCCGGTGGCGGTGACCCGGTGTTGTTCCAGCATATCTTCTGGTTCTTCGGTCATCCCGAGGTATACATCATCATTCTGCCCGCCTTTGGTGTGGTGTCTCAGATTATCCCCGCGTTCTCGCGCAAGCCTCTGTTCGGTTATGCATCGATGGTTTACGCCACAGCGGCTATTGCGTTCCTGTCGTTTATTGTGTGGGCGCACCACATGTACACGGTGGGTATGCCAGTGGCCGGTGAGCTGTTCTTCATGTACGCCACCATGCTTATCGCGGTGCCCACTGGGGTGAAGGTATTTAACTGGATCAGCACCATGTGGCGTGGCGCACTGTCCTTTGAAACGCCCATGCTGTTCTGCATTGGCTTCTTGGTGCTATTTACCATCGGTGGTTTCACGGGCCTCATGCTGTCGATTGCGCCAGCCGACTTCCAGTATCACGACACCTACTTTGTTGTCGCCCACTTCCACTACGTCATGGTGGCCGGTGCTGTGTTCTCTATGACGGCGGCGGTTTACTACTGGCTACCCAAGTGGTCCGGTCGCATGTACAACGAGAATATGGGCAAAATCCACTTCTGGGTGTCCTTCATCGGCTTCAACATCACCTTCTTCCCACAGCATTTCGTCGGCTTGGCGGGCATGCCTCGACGTATTCCCGATTACGCGCTTCAGTTCGCTGACTTCAATATGATGTCGTCTATTGGTGCGTTTATTTACGGGCATCGCAAATCCTGTTCTTGTACAACGTGATTGCGACCATCGTGTCCGGTAAGCGCGTCACTGACGACCGCGTATGGGATGGTGCTGAAGGGCTTGAGTGGACTGTGGCAACCCCTGCCCCTTACCACACCTTTGAAGTACCGCCGGCGATCGACCCGACGCCAGCGCACGGTTAATTTAGGTTTGTTGATAGCGTGTTTCGGATAACGCAAAACCCCGCCATCGATACCGTCATCAAATTGGTGACGGTTGCGGTGGCGATGTTTGCGTTTGTCTTTGTCGTCATGGTGCCCTTGTACAACGTTCTTGTGACGTCTTGGGCATAAACGGTAAAACAGCAGGGGCGGCTTATACCCCCGTGAGCAGTGCTATCGACGAAAGCCGCGATATTCGAATTCAGTTTGTCGCCACCAATAACGAGGGTATGCCCTGGGTGTTTCGGCCCGGCAGCACCATGATGACGGTGCATCCGGGCGCTGCAAACGATACGGTATTTTTTGCACAGAACCCGACCCCTGACCCAATGGTGGCACAGGCTATACCGAGCATTTCACCCTCGAGAGCAGCCGCTTATTTTCACAAAACCGAGTGCTTTTGCTTTAACCAGCAGCCCCTCGATGGCAATGCCAGTGCCGAGATGCCTTTGCAATTTATTGTCGACCGGGATCTCCCGGCTGATATCAGGACAATCACCCTGTCCTATACGATTTTTGATGTAACAGACCGGGCAGCGAATACGCTCGCTACCCGATAACACCCGGCCCTAAAGTCGGGGTTTACGATACGGAGAGTACGACATGGCTTCCACCCAGACCGCCGCTGCGGGCCACGAGAAATATTACGTTCCAGAGAGCTCGAGCCTCGCGGTACGCGCTACCATCGGTTTAGTAATGACAGTATTTGGCGCCGGCCTTTTACTTAACGACATGACCTTTGGCGATCCTGAAGCCAGCACTAACTCCAAGTGGGTTCTGTACATTGGTCTTGCGTTCTTTGCTTTCACCTTGGCCAGCTGGTTCAGAATTACGATTAAAGAAAATTTACAGGGTCTTAACAGTGCACAGCTCAACCACAGCTACGTGTTGGGTATGTTCTGGTTCATCTTCTCGGAAGTCATGTTCTTTGCCGCATTTTTCGGTGCACTGTTTTACGTGCGTCAGCTTGCTGGACCTTGGCTGGCGGGTGAAGGGGAAGGCGGCCGCATGAATGGTCTGCTCTGGCCCGGCTTCGAGTTTGCATGGCCACCGGTGACGACACCCCAGGAAGCAGTGGGTGGCGTCGATGCTCAGGCGATTGCGAATAACGGGATTTTCGGTACGTCTGAGCGCAGCATGGCCTTCGCCGATGCGCATCATTGGTACCAGTGGCTGCCCATGTGGAATACCCTGGTGCTGCTATCTTCTTCGTTCACGGTGCACGTTGCACACACGGCGCTACTGAAAGATCAGCGCGGTAAATTCAACCTGTGGCTCGGCATCACTGTGGGCTTGGGTATTTTCTTCCTGTTCTTGCAAGCGGCGGAGTACTACGAGGCCTATGCTCACTTCGGCCTGACACTGAATTCAGGAATCTATGGCTCAACCTTCTTTATGTTGACAGGCTTCCACGGTTTCCACGTGGCCATGGGTATGACCATGTTACTTATCCAATTGATTCGCTCGGTGAAGAACAAGCATTTCACCGCGTCAGATCACTTTGGGTTTGAAGCGTCAAGCTGGTACTGGCACTTCGTCGACGTGGTCTGGGTGTTCCTGTTCCTGTTCGTTTACATTCTGTAATCGCGTTTGCGTTGAACAGACGGGCGCTCAGGCGCCCGTTTTGTTATGGGCTTCTACCCTTTAGCCTGGAAACCCTAACGTTAAGTGCGTGTTACGGATTGGATGTTTCGACGGCGCCTCTTGGACCCCCATCCCAGGGGTTGCGATGGCCCAGCTGCCCCGTGGCAACACCGTACACAATAACAAGTAGTAATCCGGACGCTAAACCCAGACGAACACCCAAGGACGTGAACAGGCGCTTTTTCTGCAGGTTACCTTGATCCATCATGAGAAAGTAAAGCCCAGATCCGAGGCTTGCGACGAGTGCGATCATGAATAGAACAATCAATACCTTAAGAACCATAGTGATCTCTTTAGAGCGACGTACCGTCGCGGTGGCCATGCAAACGCGGCTCATCCGCTCAAGCATGTGGGGTGCATGAGTGGCACAGTTTAACGCGAACTTGGGCCCATTGCGGTTTAGCTTCGAGTGGCGGCTAACGTTGCTGACATTGACGCTGATTCCCCTACTGCTCAGTTTAGGTTTTTGGCAACTCGAGCGTGCCGATGAGAAACGACTTTTGGCCCAGCGCTACCAGGAGCGCGCCGGGTTGCCGCCACTTTCAGCGCAAGAACTGCAGGATTTATTGAATACCACCCCTAGGGAGCGCTGGTTTGAACTGATTGCCGATCGATCGATATTCGTTGATGGACGCATTGATCCCGACCGTTATGTGCTTATCGATAATCAAACCCGCAACGGGCAATTTGGTTACGATGTCGTAGTCTTTGTCGAAACCAATACCCTTTGGGTGCCGGTGAATTTGGGCTGGATGGCGGGTGATCCGGCCCGTCGAACATTGCCTCAGCCTCGATTACGCGATGGCTCAAGGCAGGTGTCTGGGCGGGTTTATCTTCCGAGTTCGGCACCTTATATGCTCGTGGACCCGGCGCCAGTAACTTCGCTGCCCTCGGTTGTCCAGCGCTTACAAACCGACATGATCGATGCCGATGCGCTATTCGATAGCCGCCGCCAACTGCTACCGGTTGAAATCCGCATCAAGGGTAATGATCCCCTGGCACTACAAGCCGATTGGCCCGTTGTTAACCAAAGTCCCGCCAAACACACCGGCTATGCGGTGCAATGGTTTACCATGTGCGCCGTTTTGCTACTTGCCTTTATTTTTGGCAGTTCCAATCTGTGGTCCCTAGTGCGCCGCGGATCAACTGCTCCGTAACGTAGAGAAAGAGATGACCAGCGCGACCCGCAACGATCGCAATAACCGCATGATTCTGGGCCTGATTGCCGGCTTACCGCTAACGATGATTCTGGCGGCCTCGTGGCTTTGGTACTTTGTGATTGAGGGGGATCTCGATCTCATCGGTGCCATCGGTACAGCCAATCACGGCACACTCATTCAACCGCCACGGCAGATTCAACCTTATACCTTTAAGGATGATGTCGGCGCAGCCTTCCAATGGCGTGATCTGGAGCCCCGCTGGACCATGGTGGTCGCCAATCGAGGCGCCACCTGCGATGGTGCCTGTGAGGCCCGTCTTTATGTGACGCGACAGATCCACATAGCACTGGGCAAAGAGTTCAATAAAGTTCGGCGCGTCTATATTGGCGATACGCCTATAGGCGAAGCCCGTATTGTGCCATTGATGCCTCGCCCAACCGGTTGGCCTACCGATGTTGCCCCCGGTGCACTCGGTACGTATCTGGCTGAAGGACATGTCGGTCTCGTTGCTCTGGCCACTGAGCCCGACAACTTTTCGACCCTATTTCCGACCCTGGCTGACAGCCCCGAGCAGTGGTACCTCGTTGATCCCGCGGGCTGGGTCATGATGCGCTACCCAGATGCCTTGGATTATAAAAAGGTCATTGCTGACTTGAAGTTCCTACTGAAAAACTCTGGAGAGTTGCAATGACTACGTTGTCGGCCTCAGCAACCGCCCGTTGGAATGACTACCTGGAGCTCACCAAGCCACGGGTAGTGGCTCTGATGATTCTGACAGCGCTTATCGGTATGTGCATGGCGGTGCCTGGGTTTGTGCCCTGGCAACCTCTGGTCTTGGGTAATCTGGGCATTGCCTTGTGTGCCGGTGCCGCCGCCGCCATCAATCACATTGTGGATGAACGCATCGATCAGCAAATGGCTCGAACCAAGGGGCGACCCGTTGCCACCGGTCGATTAAGCCAAGGCCAGGCGGCTGGATTTGCGTTGTTGCTGTCGGTGTTGGGGGTTATCACACTAGTACTGTGGGTGAACACACTCACGGCGGTGCTGACCGTTGCCAGCCTGATAGGCTATGCCTTCATTTACACCATGTTTCTGAAGCGCGCCACGCCACAGAATATTGTCATCGGTGGTCTTGCCGGTGCCGCGCCCCCGCTCCTCGGATGGACCGCTGTCACGGGAGAAGTCCACGGCCATGCACTCCTATTGGTGCTCATCATCTTTGCTTGGACACCCCCCCACTTCTGGGCCTTGGCTATTCACCGGAAAGAGGAGTATGCCGCGGTGGGCGTGCCCATGCTTCCGGTTACCCACGGTGTTAAGTTCACGGCCCTGCACATCTTGTTGTACACCATCATTATGGTGCTCATTACTCTACTGCCTTTCGCAACGGGCTTGAGCGGCTGGTTTTATTTGGCAGCGGCTCTGGTATTGGGTGCCGTGTTTTTATACTGGTCTATTGAAATTCTTCGCGGCCGCAATGCAAAAGCGCCCATGGAGACCTTTAAGTACTCCATCACCTATTTGCTTTTGCTGTTCATCGCCATGCTGGTCGATCATTGGTTTTTTGGAGGTATTCTGTGAGTCTCTCACTGAACCGTCGTATCGGAATCACGGTTGCTGTTGTACTGCTATTCATCACCGTGGTCCTGGGCAGTTTCGTTAATCGCATTCAGCAACCCCGGGTCATGTCGCCATCAGATATGCGCGCTAATGGCTTATTTCTGTTTGAAACGCCCCGGGATTTAGGGCCGTTCTCTCTCGTCGACCACAAGGGGCAGCCGTTCACCCCTGAACGTTTTGCCGACCACTGGACATTGGTGTTTTTCGGCTTTACCCACTGCCCCGATATTTGCCCCACCACTTTGTCGTTTCTAGCCGATGTCCAGGCACAACTCGAGGCGACTGAGGCCGCCGATACTCAAGTGGTCATGGTGACGGTCGATCCGGCCCGGGATACGGCGTCTGCTCTTGCGGACTATGTGCCTTATTTCAATCCGGACTTTGTCGGTGTCACCGGCGAATTTGTCGATATCTTGCGCTTTGCTCAGAGTTTGAATGCCCCGTTTCGCAAAGTCACCGAAGAGGATGGCAGCTATCAGGTTGATCACAGCGCCAATGTCGCCTTGATTAATCCCCGTGGTCATTTCCACGGATTTTTCCGTGCGCCCTTCGATCTTGCGAAGTTTAAGGTGACCTACCGTTCAGCCCGCTATTTGTGGGAGCGCTGATACCATGACCCAACGCCTTGTGCTTGTTGACGGTTCCTCCTATCTGTTCCGTGCCTACCATGCGCTACCNGCGCTCACGAACTCNAANGGTATGAATACCGGTGCCGCCAAGGGTGTCATCGGCATGATACGCAAGCTACAGGCGGATTTTCCCGATGATCAAGTGGTCGTTGTGTTTGACGCTAAGGGCCCTACCTTTCGCAATGCCATGTACCCCGAGTACAAGGCTAATCGGCCCCCCATGCCTCAAGAATTGCGTGAGCAAATTGCACCCATCCATAACGTTATTCAGGCGATGGGTCTGCCACTTATCTGTGTCGAAGGGGTCGAGGCCGACGATGTCATTGGTACTTTAGCTTGTCATGCTGCCGACAGGGGTCGTCCGGTGTTGATTTCCACCGGTGACAAAGACATGGCGCAGTTGGTGAATGAGCATGTGACCCTCATCAATACCATGACTAACACGACCCTCGATCGCTCGGGGGTGATCGAGAAATTTGGTATACCCCCCGAGCTGATTATCGATTTATTAGCGTTGCAGGGTGACAAGGTCGACAACATCCCGGGGGTACCGGGTGTTGGAGAAAAAACCGCCATCGCGTTATTACAGAATATCGGTGGTATCGACGCGCTGTATCAAAATCTCGATCGAATCGCCGATCTCACTATTCGAGGTGCCAAGTCGTTGGCGGGCAAACTCGAGCAACATCGGCAGGAAGCCGAGCTCTCTTACCGATTAGCCACGATTAAACTCGATTGTGATTTGTCATTAGCCGAGGGTGACTTAGCCTCAAGACCCGCTGATCGTGAGGCCCTGATCAGTTATTTTACGGAGCTAGAATTCAAAGCATGGCTGGCCGAGCTACTGCATTCTGATGGCGACTCAACTGCGTCGAAAGCCATCGATGATCCGGACCATGCACCGCAAGCGCAGCCCCTCGAGGTCGTCACAATTACCCAATGGGACTCAATTTAACGAGTGGCTAACTGCGCTTAGGGCTGCCCCTTTATTTGCCTTTGATACCGAAACCACCAGCCTCAATTACATGCAGGCTGACATTGTTGGCCTGTCATTTGCTGTTGAGCCGGGTCGCGCTGCCTATGTACCCCTGTGCCATGATTATCCCGGCGCACCGGAGCAGCTCGACCGCACTCAGGTACTCGAAGCCCTAAGGCCGCTTCTGGAAGATACAGACCACAAGAAGTTGGGTCAGAACTTGAAATACGATGCCAACGTTTTGGCTCGCTGCGGCATTGAGTTAAAGGGTATTGCGCACGATTCTATGTTGCAGTCCTATGTCTTGGATTCCACCGCAAGCCGTCACGATATGGATTCTCTGGCCCTGAAATATTTGGGTCAGCGGGCCATCAGTTTTGAGGACGTGGCGGGCAAGGGTGCCAAGCAGCTGACGTTTAATCAGGTGGCGTTAGAGCAAGCGGCTCCTTACGCGGCCGAGGATGCGGATATCACTCTGCGCTTACACCAGCAGTTATGGCCAAAGTTGGAGGCGGAGCCGGCGCTTGCGGACCTCTATCAGCAATTGGAGATGCCGCTGGTACCGGTGCTAGCGCGCATCGAGCGCAATGGCACATTTATCAATCGTCAGCAGCTAGCCGATCACAGCCACGAGCTGGCCCAGCGTTTGGACCAACTTGAGCAACAAGCCCACGAGCTGGCGGGTCAAGCCTTTAACCTGGGGTCTCCCAAACAGTTGGGTGAAATTTTATTTGGCAAACTTGAGCTGCCGGTGTTGAAGAAGACCCCGAAGGGCGCGCCCTCCACTGCGGAAGAGGTCCTGGCCGAGCTAGCTCTCGATTACCCCCTACCCGCGGTGCTAATGGAATACCGCAGTCTCTCGAAGTTGAAGTCAACCTACACGGACAAGCTGCCTACCATGATTGATCCGGTAACGGGTCGGGTACATACCTCCTACCATCAAGCGGTAACGGCGACNGGTCGGCTGTCATCTTCAGACCCGAATCTACAGAACATCCCGATTCGTACCGATGAGGGCCGACGTATTCGACGGGCGTTTTGTGCACCCGAAGGGCGTGCTATTGTCGCGGCGGATTACTCTCAGATTGAGCTGCGCATCATGGCGCATTTATCTGAGGATGCGGGTTTACTACACGCCTTTAGCGCCGACCTCGATGTGCATGCGGCGACAGCGGCAGAGGTATTTGACGTGGCCCTTGAGGCGGTGACCGCCGATCAGCGACGCAAAGCAAAAGCCATTAATTTCGGTTTGATTTACGGCATGTCTGCCTTTGGACTGGCGCGACAGCTTGGGCTGGGTCGCAATGAGGCCCAAGCCTACATCGACCTCTATTTCGCCCGTTACCCGGGTGTGGCCGATTATATGACCCGCACCAGATCTCAGGCCCATGAGCAGGGATATGTGGAAACCTTGTTGGGGCGGCGCTTGCACTTACCCGAGATCAACGCACGTAATAAACAGCGACAGCTCGCCGCTGAGCGCACCGCCATTAACGCGCCCATGCAAGGTACCGCCGCCGATATTATTAAGCGCGCTATGATCGCAGTTGATCAGTGGCTAGAGAGCAGCAATCTGGATGCGCTTATGATCATGCAGGTCCACGACGAGCTGGTGTTTGAAGTGGCCGAGTCAGATACCAGCACGCTGGTGGCTGCACTACCAGAGCTGATGGGTCAGGTGGCAGAGCTGCGCGTGCCATTAAAGGTCGATATTGGCGTTGGCAGTAACTGGGATGAGGCCCACTAGTCGTCTGAATCGGCGGCTTCGTCAAACACGGACGCATCGGTTAACCAGGCTCGCAATAGTGTTTCGAGCTCTTTTAGACCGTCGCCTTTGAGCGAAGAAAACAGCTGCACCGAGGTGGTATCGCCGAATTCCAGTAGTCGAGCACGCACCGATAGCAAGGTGTTTTTGGCGGGGCCGCGTTTGAGTTTGTCGGCTTTTGTCAGCAATACGTGCACGGGCATAGTGGCGGAAGCGGCCCATCGGACCATTTGCTCATCCTGGTCCGTCAGCGGATGGCGAACATCCATTAACAACACCAGACCGCGCAAACTCTGGCGCCGTTGCAAATAGGCTTCCATGTGCTTATTCCACTCTCGCTTCATCTTGAGTGGCACTTTGGCGTAGCCATAACCCGGTAAATCGACCAGACGCTGCTGCTCGGAAAGGGCAAAAAAATTGATCAGTTGTGTTCTGCCCGGCGTCCTAGATGTGCGTGCCAACTTGCGATTTCCAGTCAGCGTGTTGATGGCACTGGACTTCCCAGCGTTCGAGCGGCCGGCGAAGGCTACCTCTGAGCCCGTATCAAGTGGTGCATTGGTGAGCGCACTGGCGCTCTGGAGAAAAACCGCCTGCTTGAAGTTGATCGTGCCAAGTTTGGGCGGGAATTCCGGTGTCGTACTTTGCTGTTCGTTGATAATGCCGGTCATAAGTGACTTTTATCCACAGGCCACGATTGACTATAATGCCACGACACGAGGGTCAAAGCATGTTGCTGTTGTGACTCTCTTCACCAAGACCACGGGTCTACAGCACCCGCAATAGGGGACATCATGATTTCACGTACACACGTCAGTCGAATTCTTGCGCCGGCTTCAATGGCTTTGGCCGTTATGGTATCAACGGCTGCTGTTGCTGCGCCGAACATGGACAAGTACAACAAGTCCTGCGCCATGTGCCACGAATCAGGTGCTGCCGGTGCGCCTAAAGCCCACAGTGAAAAAGCGTGGGCGCCACGTATGGCCAAGGGTATGGATGAGCTGCTCAAGTCCGTCAAGAACGGCTTGAACGCCATGCCGCCCACGGGGCTGTGCGCCGATTGTAGCGATGAGGAATACAAAGAGCTCATCACCTACATGGCATCACCCAAGTAAAGTCACTCGATAACAGGACCTCAGGATGTTTGTACGAACAACAGTTCGCACGTTGGCCTTTGCCATCGTAGCACTCGGTACCACCGTCGGCGCATCGGCGGCGGTACTCAAAGGCGATCCTGCTGCAGGTGAAGCGAAGGCGGCGACCTGCGGCGCCTGCCACGGTGTCGACGGTAATAGCGCCGTCCCGAATTTCCCGAAGCTGGCTGGCCTGGGCGAGAAATACCTCGTCAAGCAAATGAAAGATATTCGCAGTGGTCTGCGCCCTGTGGCGGCCATGGCGGGTCAGGTCGACAACATGACTGACCAAGATCTTGCTGATATTGCCGCCTACTACGACGCTCAGGTCCGCAGCCCAGAAATGACCGATCCAGAGCTTCTCGAGCTTGGTCGCAAGGTCTATATGTCTGGCATTATGGATCGAAAGGTCGCTGCGTGTTCCGGTTGTCACAGCCCGTCCGGTAAAGGCAATGCCCCTGCTGGCTTCCCAGCCTTGGCAGGTCAGCATGCGGATTACATCGCTGCCCAGTTGAAAATGTTCCGAAAGGGCTATGAGGATCCAACGGGTCGAGTAAACGACGGTGACAGCAAAATCATGCGCACCACGGCATTTGAGCTAAGTGACCTCGAGATTCAGGCGGTTGCCGCCTACGCCTCAGGCCTACGTTAATCCGTATCCGGCGCAGTCGCGCCGGTACTCGGCGGTCGAACGACGTAACAGGAAGTACGCCCATGGCAACCTTACGACGACATTTCCTCCAATGGCTAACCGGTCTGAGCTTAGCGTTGGCAACGGCGGCGTGCACTGCTGACACCCCCGCTTGGCAAGAGGGAACCCACTACGACGTTATCAACCCAGCGGTCCGTGTCGGCGCCTCTGATGAGGTCGTGGTCACCGAGTTTTTTTGGTACGGCTGTGGCCATTGCTACACCTTTGAACCGCTGCTAGAAACCTGGAAGGGGAGCCTGCCCGCCGGTGTTGTCGTCAAAGGATCGCCGGCCATCTGGAATGGCCCCATGGAATTACATGCGCGAGCCTTCTATGTGGCAGAAGCATTGGGGGTTCTCGACATCATGCATCCCGTTATTTTTAACGCGATGCATGTTCAGCGTAAGCGTCTCGGCAGTGAGGCAGCTGTTCGAGAGCTATTTGTCGCCAACGGTATCAGTGGTGCCGATTTCGACAAAGCCTTCGATTCCTTCGGTGTAAATAGCCAGGTGCGGCAGGCGGATGCCCGTGCCAAATCCGCCAAGATTACCGGCACACCATCGCTTATGGTTAACGGTAAATACTTAATCACGGCGCAAAAGGCTGGCGGTCAGGCAAACATGCTGAAGGTGGCCGAGTATCTGGCCGACCGTGAGTTAGCTGCCGGGTCGTAGACCTCTCCGTTTCAGTGATCTGATACGGTTTTCCCCGAAGCACCCGGAAGCGGCAGTGCTGTGCGCGACACTACTCGTCGCAACTCGAAGCTCGAGTGAACACCGCTGACGCCGGGTAGCCGGGTTAATCTGCCCAATAAAAACTGCTCGTAATGGGCCATATCCGCGACGACCACTTTGATGAGGTAGTCAGCGGCTTGGCCTGTCACCACGCAGCACTCCACCACCTCTGGATAATCCGACACCGCTTGTTCAAAAGCTTCGAATCGCTCTGGCGTGTGTCTATCCATGGTAATGCCGATGTGTGCGGTCAGGCTAAGACCCAGACGGGCTTGATCGAGCAGTGTGACCCTGCCTCGGATAAGGCCCTCTTGCTCGAGCCGTTTTACCCGCCGTGCGCAGGGTGTGGCGCTAAGGCCAACACTGTCGGCTAATTCAAGGTTACTTAGGCTGGCGTCTGCCTGCAGTTGGTGCAACAGCTTGATATCGATGCGATCTAGCTCTAGAGCCGGTGTCATGTAATGTCATCCACTAACAAAAAGATATTTATTAGATAATATCACTACGCTAAGCGCATTTTGATGTCAATTTTAGTCACTGTCACTGGGGCTTGTTGGTTACACTAATGACGATTAGAAAACCTTAGATGACAGTGCTGTTGAGCAGCCTGTCGCAGGTTTAGCTGTCATTCAATACCCTAGGGATCCAGCCATGAACTCCGGTTTTAGCCATACCAAATACCGTCCATTTCAGCCCGTTGCGAAGGCGAATCGTCGCTGGCCAGACCGGGTCATTGAGAAGGCACCAATTTGGGCGTCGGTAGACCTTCGCGATGGCAATCAGGCCTTGGTCGAGCCAATGAATGCGGCGCAAAAGCTCCGGCTTTGGGAGCAGTTGGTCAAGATCGGGTTTAAAACCATTGAAGTGGGATTCCCGTCGGCGTCGAGCCACGACTTCGATTTTTTACGTAAATTGATCGAAGAGCAGCGAATCCCCGAGGATGTAACGGTACAGGTTCTCACCCAGGCCAGGCCCGAGTTAATTACCAAAACCTTTGCCGCTTTGAAGGGCGTCAAGCAGGCGGTCGTTCATATCTACAACAGCACCTCTACGGTGCAGCGTCGAGATGTATTCGGACTGGATCGCGAGGGCATCAAGCACATTGCGGTTGAGGGTGCCAAGCTCGTAAAAGCTGAGGCAGAGCGTCACCCTGAAACCGACTGGACGTTCCAGTACAGCCCAGAGAGTTTTACCGGTACTGAGCTCGATTTCGCGGTGGACATTTGCAATGCGGTGAACGAGGTATTGGCACCGACACCGGAGCGACCGGTGATTATTAACTTGCCCGCAACGGTAGAAATGAGCACACCCAATGTCTACGCCGATCAGATTGAATGGTTCTGTGACCATGTGGCGAATCGGGATGCGCTGCTTATTTCCCTCCATACCCACAACGACCGCGGTTGTGCTGTCGCGGCCGCGGAATTGGGCGTGTTGGCCGGCGCCGATCGCGTTGAAGGCACTTTAATGGGCAACGGTGAACGTACCGGTAACATGGACATCGTGACCATGGCCATGAACCTATATAGCCAGGGGATTGATCCTGAGCTCAATTTGGCTCAGATGGATGAAATCGTGACGGTTGTTCGTGAGTGTACCCAGTTGCCCGTGCATCCCCGCCATCCCTATGCGGGGGAGTTGGTCTTCACAGCATTTTCGGGAAGCCACCAAGATGCCATCAATAAATGTCTTGCGCGTCGGCAAGACAATGACCCGTGGGAAGTCGCCTATCTTCCGATTGATCCCGCCGATATTGGTCGGACCTATCAAGAGGTCATCCGTATCAATAGTCAGTCGGGCAAGGGCGGGGTGGCTTACGTCCTCAACCGAGATTACGGCTACGAATTACCCCGTTGGTTGCAGGTTGACTTCAGTAGTGCCGTGCAGCGACAGGCGGAACTGAGCGAAACGGAAGTGTCTTCCGATAGCATTCATCAACTGTTCTGCGATACCTATTTGCGGGTCGCCGATGGATGGGCCTTGGGCAACTATCAATTAAGCCGCGATGGTGCCGTCGATGCTCTTGAGGTGAGTCTACAAACCCCATCGGGTACGGTCATGATCAAAGGGGCGGGCAATGGCGTCGTCGATGCGTTCGTGTGCGCAATGGAGGCCTTTACCGGCCGCAAGATTGTACTGGTTGAATACAGTGAGCACACCTTGGGTAAGAGCGCCGATGCGGAAGCAGTCTGCTATGTGCAACTTAACATCGAGGGTGATCGCCCCTGTGGAGTGGGTCGCAGTCACGATATTGTGCAAGCCACACTCGCCGCGATCTTGTCGGCACTGAGTGCACAGGGTTTAAGGGCCGTTCAAGCGGCATAAATCGGCTGCACCCGCAGCTTTGGTCGGTTGGGCGCAAGATTTTCACCACCCTTGCGGTGTGCCGAATAGGGCCCCCTGTGTCACAATGTCGCTTGGGGTCCCGTTAGGAGCACGGCGTTGACGCCTGCACATGGCCAGCAGTAAACGATCTCTACCCATCTACGGCAGTGGCCGTTATCGTGGACTCTCGCGTCTGCGTGATGAGCTATTGCAGTCAGATTTGGTATCACCGATAGACGTCGATCCGAAGGACATCCAGTTCGCGCGGCGCCTCACCGTGTACCGCTTGATGCTCATGCTCATGTTGACGTCGGTGTCTTTCGTGCTTGCGGAAGCGGTCGTGGTTGGTGGTCATTTAGCGCTGACCATTGTGGCGGGTATCTCAGCGTTGCTGATATTTGCCACCAGTGTGCGTCTGGCCACTCGTCGCCGAATATTGATACCGCCATTATTCACCGTGGGTTTAAACATCACCGTTGTCATCATGGCAATTGGAAATGGCGCTGATCACCACGGCCTTTGGCTGTTCCCATTGATGATTGCACTAGCGGGCCTGTTACCGATACCTGTCGCGTTAGTGGCAGGCATCATCAGCTTAATTGCTTTGGTTTGGGTGCGGGAAAATACCGCGAATGTTGAGGATATTGCTGAAGACGCCGCGCTTATAGCCACCTGGCTAATCTCACTGGCGGTCATGCGTCTAATGACGCGTCAAACCGATGAGCTGGCCGATCTTGCACTCACGGATCCGCTTACCGGGGCCTACAACCGCCGTTACCTGTTGCCGCAAACCCAACGTAATATTGCGGACTACCAACGTTATGCCCGCTTATCGACCTTGCTCATGGTCGATATCGATCACTTCAAAGTGATCAATGACAAATATGGTCATGCCCACGGTGACAAGGTCTTGCGCTCGATTGTGGGACTGATCGACCAACGGATTCGCGGCGTAGATATGTTATTCCGTTTGGGCGGTGAGGAGTTTGTTGTGCTACTGAGTGAAGTGGGTGCACAGACCGCCGCCAAGATCGCAGAAGAATTACGGGTCGGTATTTCACGGATGGATGTCAGTCCCGCTCCAGAAGTGACCGTCAGTATTGGGGTGTGCGATGTGACCCAAGTTAACTCTGCAGACAACTGGTTGAAACAAGTCGATGAAGCGATGTATTCCGCGAAACAGCAGGGCAGGAACCGAGTCGTGGCGGTGGATACCTCGAAAGTACCCGACCCTCTCATTGCCAGCAATTTGCCGATTTGGCGCTAGCCTACTACTGGCCACGCTACTTGCTGGTTGTTCCAGTACCTCCTTCCTTTATAACCGTCTCGATACATTTATCGCCTGGGAGCTCGATGATTATGTCGACCTGACACCGACGCAGGCCGACGAGATGGATCGTGTTATCGACGACTTTATGTGGTGGCATAGAACCCAGGAATTGCCCCAGTACGTCGCATTACTCGATCGTGTCGATAGGGACTTAACCCAACCTGTGAACGCCGATGTGCTAATGGATGTAGAGCATTCGGTAGAGAGTGCGCTTAACCGGCTGCGAGACCGAATGTTAACCGACATGCTCGCGTTCGGTGCCACTCTGTCCCCCGAGCAGCGATTGCAGTTTGTTGAGACGCTGCAGGCACAACACACCGAGTTATCCGAGGAGCGCCTTGCCCGATCAGAACAGCGTTACCGTGAAGATTTAGAAGATCAGCTAGTGGATAGTTTGTCCGATTATTTGGGGCGTTTAACCCCGGTTCAGCGGGAGCAGGTGACGCAAGTGGTACCAGCATTTCATCGCCTTGATGGCATGTGGATGGAGGACCGCCGATTATGGTTAGACAGGCTGCACGCCATTATTGACGCGAATGAGCCCAACTGGCCGGACCTGACCCGTGAGCATGCCCTCAACTTTCAGGCAACTCGCTCCCAGGGCTACCGCGAGGGGTTTGCCAATAATATGCAGCGTCTGCGAGAGCTGTTGGTGGTGGTGCTCAATGACCGTACTGAACGACAGGATACGAAGCTGCGCAAAAAGCTAGCGCGTTACCGGGATAGCTTTGCAGAGCTTGCTGCCGATGGCGTCGTACCGGTGGCCGCGATCACCACCACCGGATTAGTCGAGTAGTGACA
>PR_CR_10_Liq_1_inCRDRAFT_1000570_pt1 | contig 22767 bp, 25 predicted proteins | sample PRCRCaboRojoPR_3_FD_10241 | JGI IMG/M metagenome (IMG submission 10241)
CGGCCGGTGCCGTAATACTGTTCAGTTGCCATGTTCAATCCTAAATGCTTTAAAACCCGTTATTGGTGAGTGTGGTGTGATGTCTTGGCCCAGTGTGCGCGAACAACCGCGCTCAAATATCCAATGTTTGAGGCTGTTGGCCCGCATGCGGATGCTCTTGGCCAGCGTACACTTTGAGCTTGCTGAGCATTTCGCGGCCCAACGGTCCTTTTGGCATCATGCCCTTGACCGCTTGCTGAATGGCACGCTCTGGGTGCGTGGCCAACAGCTTGTCCAGTGACACAGACTTTAAGTTGCCGATGTAGCCGGTGTGACGGTAATACATCTTGTCAGTCATCTTATTGCCGGTCGCATTGACTTTTTCGGCGTTGATAATCACCACATAATCGCCGGTGTCGACATGCGGGGTGTACTCAGGCTTGTGCTTGCCGCGCAGCCGTTTGGCCACTTCTGAGGCCAGGCGGCCAAGGGTTTTACCGTCTGCATCCACCAGATGCCACTGGCGGTGAATGTCTTGGGCGCGGGCGCTGTAAGTCTTTGACATGATCCTGTGCAACTCTCTATTGAAACCAGACTTCTGGGGTAAAGAGCGAGAATTTTACAGCAAACTCGGGGCCTTGGCAATGGCCGCGCGCAGTGGCGGCACCCGCCGCCTGACCGGGCGCTCGATCAGTCCTCACAAGGCTGATCGGGCAATCTGAGCCGCTCGACCACCTCACCGCCTTGGATGTGGCGCTCAATGATTTCGTCCAAATCGGCCTCGTCCACGTAGGTGTACCACACCCCCTCGGGATAGATGACCAACACCGGCCCCTCCTCACAACGGTCTAAACAACCGGCGGTGTTGGCCCGCACGCCCCCAGGTCCGGTCAGACCCAGTGCCTTGAGTCTCGCCTTGGCATAACCGCGCAGCTCACCTGCATCGCACAAAGCGCAAGAGGGCCGCTCGGCCCCATCCGCACGCCGATTGGTGCAAAAAAACAAGTGATGCCGGTAAAAGCCCACGCTTAACTTACGATTTGGGCTTGAAGTTGTAGACAAGATTGACCGTTGACAGCGTGTCGGTCTTTTTCGTCCCCGGATCGACATCGGTGTTGTGGCGAACGGTCAATCCGGCTTTCAGTGACATCCGCGCGTTGATGGCCACGCTCAGTCCCGCCGCATTCTCTGCAAACGTATTGTCAGACCCCGCTTCAATCAAAAGTTTATTTTGAAACTCGGTGGTCTCAGACACGGTCCAGGTGTAGTCAAAAAAGGCACGGCCAATCAGCTGATTTTCCTCATTGCCCGTGGCCCGCACCTCTGACAGGCGCAAACCCGGACCCGCTTCGACGCGAAGCAAATGCAATTTTGTATCGACCAAGCGGTAACCATAACCCAGCGCCGCCGAGGCTTGATATTTCAGGCTTGAAAAACGGTCGCGATCATAGCGCAACGCGCCGACCGCATATCGGTGATCACCAAACCGAAAATCAGTTCGGTTGGCCGCCACAAAGCGATTGGAAGAGGTCTGTCCGCTGTCTCTGGAGTACACACCGCTCAAGGTGGATTCATTGCTCCAATTGTTGCGCTCATATAACGCCTCCAGCCGCGCGTTGGCTGACTCTGTATCGCTGTTGCCCCGGCTGAACACCAGCCCAAATTCACCTGAGCCTGACCATTGCCCAGTCTCAGCCATGGCGCTTAACGTAACCAACGCCAGCATCCAGCCAATGGTGACAACCCGAATACCTTGCCTCATATCTGTCCTTCATACATTCAAGTTTTAAAAATCTGTCAGGCGACACCTGCTCAATCGCCGGTGCCAAAACGTGCCTTACAACAGCCTTTGAAATTATACGCCCCAAGGTGCGTACTGTGATCACACATGTCGGTTTAACCAACGCCTCACCGATGCGTTTCTACCCTCCCAACCGACGGATCAACCAGCGCTCTGCCCAGCTGTGCATTGACCAGTCTGATATAAACCCGCAGTGGCCCCCTCTGTCTTGAACATCCAAAGCCAACGCATCAGACGCGTTCAGCGTTTCGAAATCTCTGATCGGAATAATGGGGTCATCCGCCGCGGTCAAGATGGTCGTAGGCGTGGCCAAGTGCTGCAGACTGTCGCCGGCGACCGAATAGCCCTCTAAATAGTCGTCGAGACACGCAAAGTCGGTATAGCGCTCAATCAGCCATGCGGTTTGCTGGTTAAGGCGGGGCAGTTGAAACCACTCCGAAAAGTCATAGTCATGCGGAAACAGCCGCTGTTTGATCCGAAGTGAGCGGCGCCACTTGTTCACAAAATAACGGTGGTAGACCGCCGGGCCAGTCTCCAAGGCATGCATCACATGCTTCGGTCGAATGACCGGGCTGATCGCCATGGCATGGTCAAGCGCTACGCCCGCCTGAGCCGCATCGCGTGCCACCCGCAAGGTGAAGTTACCGCCCAGCGAAAACCCCACCAAGTACACCGAAGCGCCCGGGTGACGCTGTCGCCAGTCGGCGGCCAGCTGACCCACCACGTCACAGACCTCCAATAACAGACAGGAGTGGAAGAGGCCAAGATTCAAATGATGCGACTCACCATGATCCCTGAGGTTCAGTCGAAAAGTGGCCGCACCCGCCTCATCAAGCGCAGTGGCCGCAGACAGCAAATAGTTTGAATCCGCGCTGCCCTCCCATCCGTGGATCAAGATCACCAACGGCGCCGATGAGGTCGTTTGAGCGGCGGGTGCATTGCGATAACCCAGTAACCGAGTGCCATCGTTGGCGGCCCACACTTCCGGTTGAGTGTGGCGTAAAAACCGCTGGGCCCGACGTTGGACCACGCGCCGCCGCCACGGTCCAGACGTCATCAAAGATTGAACGTGGGCGTTGGCAAGCACCCCTCGCGGTTGAAATGGCTGCTCAGGCGACATAAAAATTCTCAATAACTTGACGGGCCTGACGGGCCAAACCCTCCCGGCCGATCTCTAAATGGGTCAATGGCTCAGCGACCATGACCTCAGCACGCAACCGAGGATACGACAAGATGCGGATGGCGTTGGCCAAAAACCCGGTGCCGGGTCCAAAAACCGCAATGTCGTGCGCGTTGGCCCCGGTGCTGGGGTCTCGGTATCGGATCGCCATGGGCACCACCCCCACCCTTGCTCGGATCGCACTGCCCAGCAGCCGTGAGTGAAATCGGCCCACTTTGGGTGGCCCCGGAATCCCTGCTTCAGGGAAAACCCCCACCGTGTCACCACACTTTAAAAGCGCGGTCATCGTGCGCTGCACTTTCTGCCGCGACCGGCTGTCACCGCGCTCGATGAACAATGTGCCGGCAAGCCTTGCAAGCGGACCCACCACGGGCCAGTGGGCAATCTCGGCCTTGGCCACCAACCACACCGGCCGCTGGGCATGGATTAATAAGATATCCAGCCACGAGACGTGATTGGCCACCACCAGCGAGCCCCCCAAGGGCAGTTGGCCTTCAATCGACAGCTCCACCCCACAGATCGCCAAGAGGCGTCGCACCCACCAGCGATGGACTCGAGCACGAAGCATTTGGCCATGGGTGGGCAACCGTCTCACGCCGGGCAAATAAGCAAGCAAGGCCACCGGCAACAGCAGCGCATGCGCCAACAGCAGCGGCAGTCGATACAGCAATCGCCACGTCTGAGTGGGCTGTAAGCCTTGGCGGCTCATGCTCCGAAGTTTGCCTGTTGTCATTGGGCCATATCAGCGCGGTGACCGGTTCCAATTCGGGGGTTCATTGTATCTGGCCTATGGATTTGTGCGACCATATAGGATTAATCCAGTACGGATTTAACCGGCTGATCAAGTGACGCCAACGCAGGATCGACAACGTGGCCAGTCAAAAGACCTTACACCAAATCAAAATTGCCTCCAGCGGCCACGTTTTTAAAGCACGGCCCGGCGAAACCATTTTAACGGCAGCGCTGCGTCAAGGCATTGTGCTCCCCTACAGCTGCAAAAACGGCACCTGCGCGAGCTGTCAATGCCGCGTGATTCAAGGCGGCGTGGACTACCCTCACAACCCACCACAGGCTTTGGCGTTGGACGATCTGGCCACTGGGGCCGGATTGACCTGCCAAGCTGTCCCCACGTCGGATTTGGTGATTGAAGCCCGAGAGCTCAAACAAATCGCCGACATCCCGGTGCGCAAACTCCCTGCTCGAGTGGAGAGCCTGCATCAATTCACCCCGGACATCATGCGGGTGAGACTGAAGCTGCCCAAGGCAGCCAGGCTGCAATTTCTCGCCGGCCAGTACATCGATATTCTCCTCCCAGAGGGCAAGCGGCGGGCGTTTTCGATCGCCTCACCGCCCTCGGAGACCGAACACATCGAGCTTCACATCAAATACGTCTCAGGCGGCGGCTTCACCAGTCACGTCTTCGAGGGGATGGCTGAAAAAGAAATCGTGCGCCTTGAGGGGCCTTTGGGGACATTTTTTGTGCGGCGATCATCCCGCCGGCCGATGATTTTAATGGGCGGTGGAACCGGGTTTGCGCCGTTAAAAGCCATGATCGAAGAAATGGTTCACGACATGGAAACCCACATCGGCGAAGATGAACCGCCGCCGAGAGACATCACGCTGTATTGGGGAGTGGCCACAGAGGCGGACCTTTACGCCAAGACGCTGGTCAACGAGTGGACACAAACATTGCCCCACTTTCGATTCGTGCCCGTGCTGATGAACCCCAGTGCCGATTGGACAGGACGCACCGGCTTTGTGCATGAACAAGTCGTCCAGGATCACCCTGACCTGTCGGCTTTTGATGTGTACATGAGTGGCCCACCGGCCATGGTACAGGCAGCACGAAGCGCCTTTCTGGAGGCCAACCTCCCACAGGACCGATTGTTTTATGACTCGTTTGATTTTGCTCCTGACGTCCCCCTCAACCCCAGCGACTAGTGCCCTGCCTCACCCAAACAATGCGCGTAACGCCTGACCTGGATCGGGCTGGCGCATCAATGATTCACCAATCAAAAACGCCCCCACGCCGCCGGCTTGCAGCATTTTGACGTCCTCTGGGGTGTGGATCCCACTCTCGGCGACCACCAGCCGAGACTCAGGCACCTGTGGTGCCAACCGAAGGGAGGTGTTTAAGTCCGTCTTAAANACGTGAAGGTCGCGATTGTTGATCCCCAAAAGCCCAATGTTCACCTTCAACGCGCGCGCCAGCTCTTGGTCATCNTGCACCTCCACCAAAACCGACATCCCCAACTCATCAGCCAGTGCGGCCAACGCTTGGAGCTGAGCATCATCCAGGGCGGCGACGATCAAAAGCACCGCATCTGCGCCGAGCACCGCGCTGTCCCAAATATGCCACTCATCGATTAAGAAGTCTTTGCGTATCACTGGCAAATCAACGGCTTGACGCGCAGCGACCAAGTGCGCCCGATGGCCTTGAAAATACACCTCATCGGTCAGCACCGACAGCGCCGCCGCGCCCCCTCGTTGATACGATTGCGCCAAAGCCTCGGGGTTGAAGTCTGCACGAATCAAGCCCGCCGATGGAGAGGCTTTTTTGATCTCGGCGATCACCGCATCTTGGCTGACCGCGGCCCGTTCAGTGAGCGCGTTTGCGAACCCGCGAGTGGGCGGTGTGTCTCGATGCCGCGCTTTGAGCTCAGCCAGTGGCGTCGCTTGCCGGGCAGCCTGGAGCTCATCGGCTTTTGTGGCCAGGATTTTTTTTAAGATATCGGTGCTCATGAACCCTCGAACGATTGCGTGGCTTCGGCATAGCGCTGCAGCAGTGTCCACCCTTGGCCACTGTCAATGATCTCAAAGGCCCGCTCCACGCCGGCGGCCAAAGTGCTCGCCTTATCGGCCACATAGATGGCCGCACCGGCGTTGAAGGCCACGATTTGGCGCGCCGCCGCCGATCCGCGGCCTTCTAAAACGGCTTGGACCATGGCCAAGCTTTCCTGGGGCCCGGTGACTTTTAACCCATCCATGGGTTGCGGACTTGAACCCAAAGATTCAGGGTCAAGCGTGTACTCATGCACCACGCCATGAGACAGTTCAGCGACGTGCGTCGGGCTGGCCGGCGAAATCTCATCGAGGCCATCGTCACTGCTCACGACCAACACGTGCCGCGCGCCCAAGCGTTTCATCGCCTCGGCCATGACCGCCACCCGATCCGGGCTGAACACGCCCAAAACTTGATTTTCCGCGTTGGCGGGGTTGGTCAATGGACCCAGTAGATTGAACAAACTCCAACACCCCAGCGCCCGCCGAGGCCCAATCGCATGGCGCATCGCACCGTGGTGCTGAGGCGCGAACAAAAACGCGATGCCAAGCTGATCAATCAACGCGCGCGCCTGGTCCGCGCCAAGATCAAGCCGACATCCGGCCGCCTCCAACAAGTCCGCCGCCCCCGATTGGCTGGACACTGAGCGGTTGCCGTGCTTGGCCACTCGAACGCCCGCGCTGGCCGCCACAAAGGCCGAGGCGGTGGAGACATTGAACGTCGATGCGCCATCACCTCCAGTGCCGACGATGTCGGTCAAACCGGCCGCGGCGACGGCCACAGGTGTGGCGAACTCGCGCATCACGGCCGCGGCGGAGGCGATCTCGTCCACGGTTTCACCCTTCAGGCGAAGCCCGATCAACAGCCCTCCGATCGCAGCCGGATCAGCATCGCCTTCCATGATTTGGGTCATGGCCTGTTGCATCAGCGGCCCTGATAAATCATGTCCAGCCACCAGCTGGTTCAGCGCCTGTTGAATGGGCGATGGATTTTGATCACTCACGAATCACTTTTCCTTACATCTGGCTGATTAAAAGTCTGCCTTGTTGACGTCAACGCTCACGCACTTGGTCTAAAAAGTTTTTTAAAAGCTGATGGCCATGCTGAGTCAAGATGGACTCAGGATGAAATTGCACGCCTTCAACCAAATGCTCGCGATGTTTGAACCCCATGATTTCGTCTCGATGATCAGCGCCTTCGGCCACTGTCCACGCCGTTTCTTCCAAACAATCGGGTAAAGACTCCCGTGCGACCACCAAAGAATGATACCGCGTGGCCTCAAAGGGATTATCCAATCCCTGAAACACGCCTTGATTGGTATGGTGCATGGGCGAGGTCTTCCCATGCATGACCGCCCGCGCACGAACCACCTGCCCGCCCATGACTTGCCCAATCACCTGATGACCCAGACACACCCCCAGAATGGGGCAGCGTCCTGTGAGCTGCTCAACAATCGCCAGGCATACTCCCGACTCGTTGGGGGTACATGGCCCCGGCGATAGCACAATCGCATCGGGGTTGAGCGCATCCACCCCAGCGAGGTCAATGGCGTCATTTCGATGAGTGACCACATCCACACCCAGCTCACCCAGGTACTGCACCAGGTTGTAGGTGAACGAGTCATAGTTGTCGATCATGAGTATTTTCACAGGCTCGATTTCCACGCTATCGCCGATGCACACTGATCGGCCTAACTTTACCGCCGCGACCGATCGCGAGCGGCACTATAAAGCACGCCCAACCCCAATCAGGTGAAACAGGGCTTGATTTCAGCCGAGGAGTTTACCCACCGCTGGCCTCAATCACCGCTTTGACCAGGGCTTGGCCTTTATTGAGGGTTTCTTGCCACTCCAGTGTTGGATCTGAATCGGCGACAATGCCGGCACCGGCTTGGATTTGCAACACGCCATCTTTGACAATGGCGGTGCGAATCGCAATGGCCAAATCAGCTTCGTTGTGCCAGTTGAAATAGCCCACGGCGCCGGCATAAATTTCTCGAGGCACAGGCTCGAGCGCTTGAATAATCTCCATCGCGCGCACCTTAGGCGCACCCGACAGCGTCCCGGCAGGGAAAGTGGCTTTTAAAATGTCCATAGGCTGCGTGCCCGGTTCGACCACACCATGAACTTCGCTGACCAAATGCATCACGTGCGAGTAACGCTCAATCACCATTTTGTCAGTCAAGGTGACTGTTCCGGTTTGCGCGATTCGGCCAATGTCATTGCGCCCCAAATCAATCAGCATCAGATGCTCAGCCAGTTCTTTGGGATCGGCTTTAAGCTCCATTTCGAGCGCCAAATCCTCCTCTTGGTTCGCGCCCCTTGGGCGGGTGCCGGCGATGGGACGCACCATGGCTTGATTGTCTTGGACACGGACCAACACCTCGGGCGACGCGCCGACCACGTGGAACCCACCGAAATCCAAAAAGTACATGTAAGGCGATGGGTTCAGCGCCCTGAGTGCCCGGTAAACATCAATCGGACGCGCGGCCAACGCCAGACGCATGCGCTGTGACAACACGACCTGCATCACGTCACCGGCGAGAATATATTCTTTGACCGCACGAACCGCTGCCTCAAACGCCGCTTGTTCAAAATCAAACTCAAAGTCGTCCAGCGCGGGAATAGGCAAATCGAGCTTGGCGGGATACGTGGATACCCCCGCGCGAAGTTGCTCAGTCAAATCATCCAAGCGCGCCTGGGATTCCTCCCAAGCATTGGGATTGCCAGGATCAGCGTTGACAATCAAACTCAAGCGACCGGATAAGTTATCAAAGACGGCCAACTCCTCGGCATCCACCACCATCACATCGGGCACGGCATCGGGATCAGGCGGGCGTTGCAAGCGAGGCTCAATCAGCCCCACAATTTCATAACCGAAATACCCCACCAAACCCCCCGAAAATCCCGGCAGCTCTTCCAGTTCGGGCGCATCCACCGCCTCAATGATGTCAGTCAGCGCAGCCAGCGGATCGGGGTGCGACTGTGTGGCGACCACTTCCCCCTCGACCAGCTCAATCAGCTCATGGCCTCGGATCTGCCAAGCGCGCCTGGCGGGCAGACCGATGATTGAATACCGACCCCAGTTTTCGCCGCCTTGGACCGATTCCAATAAAAAGGTGTTGGGCCCATGGGCGAGCTTGAGGTACACCGACAAAGGGGTGTCCAAGTCTGCTGCCACGGATCGCCAGACCGGAATGCGGTTGTGGCCCGCTGCAGCGAGCGCCTGAAATGTGGCCTCTTTCATGCCTCGATCAGCTCGTTGATTACTGAAGCGTAGTCGTCCGCATTAAAAATCGCCGAACCGGCCACCAACGTATCGGCCCCGGCGGCTTTGATCATTTGAGCGTTGCTGGGCTTTACACCCCCATCGATCTCTAAGCGAATGGGCGCGTCGTTTTGATCAATCCATGCGCGGGCTTGTTTGAGCTTATCCAAGCTTGATGGAATGAAGGCCTGACCACCAAACCCTGGATTCACAGACATGATCAGAATCAAGTCAATTTTGTCTTTGACCCAATCCAGACAATCCAAAGGGGTGGTCGGGTTAAAGACCACGCCCGCTTGAAGCCCGTGGGCACGAATCAAATTTAAGGTTGCATCGAGATGCTCCGTGGCTTCTGGGTGCACGCTGATCAAACTCGCGCCCGCGTTGGCAAAATCGGGAATCAATCGATCGACGGGCTTACACATCAGATGCACATCGATGGGAACATCAATGCCATAGTCTCTTAAGGCCTGACACACCAAAGGGCCCATGGTGAGGTTGGGCACATAATGATTGTCCATGACATCAAAGTGCACCCAGTGCGCGCCGGCATCAAGCGCGGCTTGGGTGTCTTCACCCAACCGGGCAAAGTCCGCAGACAGAATCGAGGGGGCAATGATCAGCGGCTGTTTCATGGACTGGAAGGTGCGTATAATTTGGGATTGACTTCCATTGTAACCCGTTGCCGTGACCGATTACCCCACCCCACCTTTGACGTTGGTCCACCAAGGCAAAGTCAGAGACATTTATGCAGTCGATGACGATCGCTTGCTGATTGTTGCCAGCGACCGTTTGTCAGCCTTTGATGTGGTTTTGCCCCAACCCATCCCGGACAAAGGTGAGATCCTCACCCGCATCTCCAATTTTTGGTTTGACCAAACCGCCCACATCATCCCCAATCACATCGTTGCATCGGGTCCAATTGGGGCAGGTGAACCATCGCGCTTAGAAGAAGCTCTGGGGGCGCTTTTCGATGATGCTGATTTAGCGGCGACGCTCGCGCCACGGGCCATGCTGACCCAACGGCTCCACCCTCTGCCCATCGAGGCGATTGTCCGAGGCTACATCACAGGCTCAGGGTGGTTGGATTATCAACGCACCGGACAAATCAGTGGCATCGACCTGCCCGACGGCCTGGCGCAGGCCCAAGCGTTGCCCGAACCTCTGTTCACACCCTCAACCAAAGCAGGCACGGGTGATCATGACCAAAACATTGACTTTGAAGCGATGCAAACGATGCTCGGCAGCGCTTTGGCCATCAAAGTGCGCGATGTCTCATTGGCGCTGTATCAACATGCAAAAAGTTTTGCGCGTGATCGGGGCATCATCATCGCCGACACCAAATTTGAGTTTGGCACCGACGGTCGCGGCGGGCTGTTTTTAATTGATGAGGTCCTGACCCCCGACAGCTCTCGGTTCTGGCCGGTGGATTCTTGGGTGATTGGGCAAAGCCCACCAAGCTTCGATAAACAGTTTGTCCGGGATTATCTTGAGACCCTCGATTGGGACAAAACCGCTCCGGGCCCACGCTTGCCACAGGCCATCATCGACCAAACCCAAGCGCGTTATCACGAGGCAGCGCAGAGACTGCTGCCTTCGGCGAACCGTTCGAGGTAAAATACAGCGCATGAGTTCGACCAACCCCAACGCACACCGCGACGCGAGTCAAGAAAAAACCCCCGCCAACACGGAGCGGGTGTATCAAGTCACACGCGCTGACTTGCCTCTAAGCTGCCCCACACCTGAGATGAGGCTTTGGAACTCACATCCCAGGGTCTATTTGCCCATTGAAAAGACCGGGCATGCCCAATGCCCTTACTGTGGCGCGAACTTCGAACTGATCGAAGACTGAGGCCAACGCGATGAGCGTGGCCTCTTTGCGCATCACCCAACTCAGCGCTGCGCTCATCTTTATCACCTTGGCCGGTGGGTTGGTTCTACCCAAAGTCGCCGGCTTTGGTTTTTTAGCGCTGTCGCTGATGGCTTTGATTTGGTTGACCACCCAGCGGGCGTGGCTGGATGGCCAATTGATGGCGCTTGAGCGGATTTTTGTTTTGTCCATTGCGCTGTTTGTGGGGATCTGGTTGCTCGCGTGGTGGGGCCATGGCTTCTCTGAGGCAGGCGCCGACGCACTGGGGCGCATGCTTCGCTTGCTGCTGATCATTCCTTTGTTTTTGTTCATCCGACGCGTCGATGGGCTGGATCGGGCGTTTTGGTCAGGCCTGATGGCCGGTGGGCTGCTGGCAGGCGGGTTTGCATGGTGGTTCTTTCTCACTGGACAAACCGCCACCTTCGACCAACGCGTGGAGGGTGCCACCAATCCCATTTATTTCGGCGGCATCGCGCTGGCGATGGCGGTGATGCTGCTGCCAAAACTGCTCGATGCGCACAGCGCTTTGGGGCAGCGGGGACTGGTGGGTGTATCGATCCTCATGGCGTTGTGCGCGTCACTTTTGAGTGGCTCTCGCGGTGCTTGGCTTGCCCTGCTCCCGATGATGGGGCTTTATATGGTGACGCTGGGTCGGCGCCAGATGCCTTACTGGCGCTACGGGGTGCCCATTGTCGCGGGTCTGGGGGCGATGTTGGTTTTATTGACGCCCAGCATCCCCACAAGCGAGCGATTCGCTCAAGGCTTTCACGAGCTGTGGTTGCTCAGTCAAGGCACCCTCACCGAGGGTGCGCTGGGCCGACGCTGGCACATGTGGCAAACGGCCTGGTCGGCGCTGGACGGCCATTGGCTGATTGGCATCGGGCCGGGGGCGTTTGCTCAGATTCTGCAAGCGTCGATCGATGCTGGGGTTGCCAGCGAACTCATGCGACCCTACCGTCACCCCCACAATCAATATCTCTCGGCGCTGACTGACGCAGGCGTGCTGGCGCTGATGGCGCTGGTGGTCACGCTCGGTGCGGCTGCTCGGCGATTTTATCGATTATTTTTCAGCGGCCTTAACAGCACCCGCCAATTGGGTTGGGCCGGCTTGGCCGCGGTGACCTTACTCGCGGTGATGGCGCTGTCGGAATCCATCTTTGAGCGCAATGCGGGGATCGTTTGGTTTGGGTTGCTCACCTCCAGTGCAATGGGTTTGGTGCACGCCCGACGCCGCCATGAGCTGAGCGCGCCGAGTCAGTCAAACCGCACCCAGTCTTTGAGCGTAATCATCATCACGTGCAATGAAGCCGATCGGATTGATGCCTGCCTCCAGCCCCTCGTGGGCTGGGCCGATGAAATCATTGTCTTGGACAGCGGCAGCCGCGATGACACCGTGGCCCGAGCGAGGCGCTACACCTCACAGGTTGATCAAACCGATTGGCCCGGGTTCGGTCGACAAAAACAGCGCGCCCTCGATCGCGCCCGCAGCGATTGGGTGCTGTCGTTGGATGCCGATGAAGTCATCAGCGACGAGCTCAAAGCCGAAATTGATTTGGTGTTGACCCCGACGGATTCATCACCGGTTGAGTCGTCTTCGGATCGTGGCGGACAGTTCGATGCCTACACCCTGCCGTGGCTCACCCATGCTTTTGGCGCGACGCTCAAACACGGCCGCTGGTCGCGCACCCCGCTTCGTTTGATGCGGCGCACCGCGGGCCGATTCACCGATGCGGTGGTCCATGAAAAAATCGTTTTAACAACCGGCCGTCATGTGGGGCATTTGGAAGCGCCGCTTCATCATTACTCCTACCGCGATGTGGACCATGCCAAAGCCAAGCTCGATCACTATGCCCAACTTCAATTTGCACGCCGCCATCACCGAACGCCTTGGGGGGTGGCCTTTGTCAAGGCGGGCTTTCACTGGATCGACAATTTGATTTTTCGGGCCGCACTGTTGGATGGCCGAGCAGGTTGGGTGTTGAGCGGCCTATTGGCGCGCTACACCTACCGCAAATACCGTGGCCGCGCCGCGTTGGGGGGCGACCCTCAGTAACGCCGGCCGCCTTCGGGGTCGGTCTTGAAGCGGCGGTGCAGCCACCAGTATTGCGACGGTGCCTGTCGGATGTGACGCTCCAAAAATGCATTGTAGCGGCGAAGGTCTGCCGTCCGATCCGACGAGGGAAAATCGTCCCATGCGGGCTCGACCTGCACCTTGACCCGGCCGGTGTTGGGGTCTTTGATGGGATAAACACCCACCACCTTCGCTCGGCCCAATCGCGCCAGTTCAGGCAAGGCACGGAGCGTCGCTGTGGGAATCCCAAAAAACGGCACGAATTCACTCAATGCAGGGCCAAAGTCTTGATCAGGCGCATACCACAATGCACCGCCTTGTCTCAGGTAACGCACCATCCCGCGCAGATCATCGCGCGAGAACATGTGCTCGGCAAACCGCGACCGACCCCGGTTTTGGAAGCGCTCTAAAACGGGGTTGCGAAGCGGCCGATACGTCCCGCTGGCCGGGGTGGCCTCCCCCAAAAGTCGCGCGGTCGATTCCATGCAGACGGTGTGGCCGGTGACAAGCAATACGCCATGGCCTTGGGCTTGACACGCCTGAATGTGCTCAACGCCCGTGACCTCCCCCAGCTCAAGTGACGCGGGTTGCTGAGCCGACCACGCCACCGCGATCTCACCAATGGCCTCCGCCAGATGCTTAAAGTGCTCGTCGGTCCACTGTGCGCGTTGGGCCGGCGAGTGGTCTGGAAAACACCACGCCAGATTCTGATCGACAATTCTGCGCCGGCGCACCATCAAGCGCTGAAGCACTGGGGCCAAACCGCCGGTGAGTCGTCGGGCTTGCGCCCATTTCATTCGCCCGATCAAACGAATGGGCAACAACGCAAGCTGGGTCAGCACCGATTGGGTCAGCGAACGGGTCATGCCCCATTATTGCGACTTTTAATCCGCTCTGTGCGACACTTCGCTCTATCATGCTTGCACTTTATCGGCTCTTAACGTTCCTCGTGGCCCCGTTGGCGATGTGGCGTCTCAAGCGCTTGGGCCAGACCGCCTCGCCCGAGGCGCGCGCCATGGCCATCAGCCGCCAGGGCCAATGGCCCCGCTCAACGCCACCGAGGGAGGTCGATGTGTGGTGTCATGCGGCGTCTGTCGGGGAAGTCAACACGCTGGCGCCTTTGATCGAAAAGGCCCTTAAGGAAGGCCATCGAGTGCTGATCACCACGTTTACGCCCAGCGGGTTTGATCAGGCGCTCACTCATTTTGGCGACCGCGTACAGCTGGCGTTCGCGCCCCTGGATACCGTCTCGGCCGTGCGCCGATGGCTGGATGTGGTCAACCCCCCCATCCTGCTGGTGGCCGAGACCGAGCTGTGGCCTGAGTTGTTTCACCAATGCCACCGACGCAACATCCCCGTGGTCTTGGTCAATGCGCGTTTGTCGACCCGGCACTTTAGGCGCTATCGCCGATTTTTTGGGCTTTATCAACACGCGCTCAAAGCGATCAACACGGCGGCCTGCCAAAGTCCTGCCCAAAAGATCAATTGGCAACAGCTCGGCCTGTCTGAGGCCCAAACGGTCGTCACAGGCAACCTTAAGGCGGCCGGCCACCTGCGCGCCATCCGCACTCAACCTGCCTTGCATCAGACACCGTTTTGCTGGGTGGCCGGCAGCGTCCACCCGCCAGAGTTTGCCGGTGTGATTGAAGCACATCAAACGCTGATTCAAAGCCACCCCACCGCGCAGTTGATTTTGGCGCCCCGGCATTTAATTCACCTGGACACCCTCCGACAGGCGCTGACCGATGCGGGTTTGACTTGGCGTCCGTTCTCACCCGGACCCGACGCCCCTGCCGCCCAAACCCAGGTCCACCTGATTGAAACCATGGGCCTGTTGCCCACCGCCTATCAGCACGCTGACGTGGCTTTCGTTGGGGGCAGCTGGGTCCCGGTGGGCGGGCACAACCTCTATGAACCCGCCGCCGCGGGCTGTGCGGTGTTGACCGGCACGCACACCAACCAGCAGGCCGATGCCAAACGCCAGCTTCAAGCTCAAGGGGCACTGATGGAGGTGACCGATCCGGCCGATCTCACTGAGGCGCTGACCACCTTGGCGGGCCAACCCTCGTTGACCGAGCAGATGCGCAACGCTGGCCATGCCGTCGTTGAGCAGCAAGCCAAAAGTTTAGATGAGACATGGACCGCGATCGAGCCGGTGCTGCGCCAAACGCTGGCACAGCACCGCCGGTCAGTGCATTCAATCCAGTAGGCTGTTGACCTCGGCCAAGTCATCCTCACTCAAAGAGCCCGCTGCCTGCTCCAATCTCAGCTGATTGAGAATGAACTGGTGGCGCGCCCGTGAGTAGTCGCGCTCGGCCTGGAAGAAACGCTGCTCTGAGAGCAACACGTCCACAATGGTCCGCGTGCCCACCTCAAAACCGGCGTTTGTCGCTTCAAGGGCGGCGTTGGCTGAGACCAGCGCTTGGCGCCGCGCCTCCACTTCACGGATGCCCGCAACGACGCTCCGATAGGCGGTCTCAGTTTGGCGCACGACACTGCGTTGGGTTTGATCGAGCACCTCATCGGCCAGTTGGAGAACAAACCCCGCTTGGCGACGGCGCGATTGGGTGGCAAAGCCCTGAAAAATGGGTATGTTCAACGTCAGCTGCGCCTGCCATCCGTCGGTTTGGAAGCTGGTGATGCCAATCGGCGCCTGAGTCTGCGGGTCTCTGGCAGTGAACTCATTGTTCACGTTGCGGCTGTACGAGCCTGACACCCCCAACGAAGGCAGGTGGCCTGCGCGCGCGATCCGAAGGTCAGCCCGCGCCACATCCAACTGTCCCAGCTGCTGCTGGACCAACGGACTGTTTTGTAACGCCATCTCCACCCATTGCTTGGCATCAGCCGGCTCTGGATTGTCCAGTGGAATGTCATCGACCAACCGAGCAAAGTTTTCAAAGTAAGCGCCAGCGGTTTCTCTCAGGGCCTCTTTGGCATCTTCGAGTGCATTCTCAGCCAGAATCGACCGCGCCCTCGCGCCATCAAATGCCGCGCGCGCCTCATGCACGTCGGTCACCGCGGCCAAACCCACCTCAAAACGCTGCTCGGCTTGCTCAAACTGCCGCCTGAGAGCGGTCTGTTCCGCCTGGGCAAATGTCACCGAATCCAGCGCCGTCAATACATCAAAATAGCGTTGCGTCACCCGAAACAAAAACGCCTGCCAGGCTTCTTTGTACTCGGCCTCAGCGGCGCTTAACTCCGCACGGCCGCGCGCCAGCTGACCCCAATTGGCATCGTTAAAGATGCTTTGGTTGATGCTCACCCGATAGGATTCTTGATCCACATCCGATGAGGGCAATGTCCTGCCCCCCACCTCGGGCTCAGAACTGCCAATGGAGCGACTCGCTGAGCCGTTGATCGTCGGCAGCAATGTCGCGCGCGCCTGTCTGGGGATCTCTTCGGCGGCATCTAAGCGTCGCTCCGCCGCGGCCAGCGCGGCATCATTGGATTGCGCGAGCTCATACACGCCCAGCAAGTCCACCGCTTGCGCCCCCCCACTCAAACTGAGTGCGGTGGTCAGTGCGACAGATGCCGCGAACGTCGTTTGTTTTTTTTGGTTCATACCCTTAACCGTCCTGCTGGTTGTCCAACAGCCCACTTAACCACAAGCGGCTGAAGGCTGAAATTAAAATTCGAATTGTTCAACGTCCTCAGCACCCATCAATCGAGGCACGTCGGTTTCAAACAAACTCTCCGTCTGCCACTGCTGCGCGCCGTGGCGATGTAAACACACCGCCTCCATGGCGGGTGAGTGGCCTCGGATGGCGACGACTCGCCCACCGACTGCGGCATGTCTCATCAAGCCGGCCGGTACGCTGGCGGCGGAGCTGGTGATGACCACACAGTCAAACTCACCCCCACCCAACACGCCTGAGTCTAAAAACGCATCGTCCAAGGCATCGCCCTCCACCACCGAGACATCTTTGACCTTGGCGTTGTTCAGGCGGGCCTGAGCCGCTTCAACGAACTGAGGCACAATCTCCAGGCTCATCACTTGCCCGCCCAAATGCGCCAAACACGCGCTCAAAAACCCATACCCCGTGCCCACCTCTAGGACGGTCTGACCGGGTGATAAGTTCAACGCCTGCAGCAGCCGACCCTCTTCGACCGGTTTGAGCATGACCTGGCCGTGGCCCAGGGGAATGCGCACATCCATAAACGCCATGCGCCGATATTTTGACGGCACAAACTCCTCACGCGGCACCGCCTTTAGGGTCTCGAGCACGCGCTCATCCAGCACTTCCCAGGTCCGGATCTGCTGCTCAATCATGTTAAACCGGGCTTGTTCAACGTTTAACGCCATGGGCTTGCCTTTGGTTCATGCCAGCTTTCAACGCACTATTGTAACGCCAGGCCCACCCGCTTTGCCTGTGTCCAAGGTCATGGATGGGGTGGTCTGGCCTGCGGTAAGATGACCTCATGCAAGACGATTGGCTGGACAACACCCCCTGGACGGTGAACTTGTTGCCCTACATTCAGGGACTGCAAGCGCGTGGTCTGATCGAGGTGAACGTGGTGGTGATCCATGCCACTGAACTGCCCACGTTGGCCGAGGCCAGGCGCTATGCCGAGATGATTCACTACCCCGCCACTCAAACCGGCAACAGCGGTCATTTTTACATTGACACGGATGGTCAAGTGGCGTGCTGGGTCACACCGGATCGGGTGGCCCACCATGTCAAAGGGCACAATCACGCCTCGCTGGGCATCGAACTGGTCCACCCAGGACGCTACCCCAATTGGTACGCAACCGACCACCAAGATTGGTCGACACCGTATCCCGATGTCCAGATTGAGGCACTGATCAACTTGCTTGATCAGCTTCAAGTCCGCTTGCCGAGGTTGCATCACATCGCCGGGCATGATGAGCTCGATCTGGACAGGGTGCCCGCCAGCGATGATCCCACCCAAACCGTGCGCCGCAAGCTTGACCCTGGCCCCACGTTTCCTTGGGAGACGGTGTATGCGCGCACCAGATTGACCGCTTATGTCCGCCGATAAGGCCCCCCGTCACCCAACAGCCCCCACGACGGCTTTGAGTTATGACCACGTGGTGGATGCTCATCAGCGGATCGCCTCGATGATCGAGCAAACCCCCATCCTCACCGCGCCCGCGTTGGATGAGGCCTTGTCGGCATCGATTTTTTTTAAGTGCGAACACCTGCAAAAAACAGGCTCATTTAAATTTCGGGGTGCGTCACACGCGGTCTCACACCTCGATGAGCACTGTCCCGGCGTCGCCACCCACTCCTCGGGCAACCACGGCGCCGCCCTCGCGTTGGCGGCTCAGCGCATGGGCATTCCCGCCCGCGTGGTGATGCCGCAAGGGGCCATTCAGGCCAAAGTGGACGCCGTGGGCCGACACGGTGGGGTGGTGGAGCACTGCGCACCGAGCCAACACGCCCGCGAGGCCGGGCTGGCACGTTGGGTGGCCGCGGGCTGGTGGCCGATCCCACCCTACGATCACCCCCACATCATCGCTGGCCAAGGCACCCTGGGCCTGGAGCTGATGCGCCAAGTCGACGCGCTCGATGTGATCATCTCGCCCATCGGCGGCGGGGGCTTGATATCGGGCATCATTCTGGCGGCCCAAGGGCTGCCTGTGAACCAACGCCCGCGCATCGTTGGCGTCGAACCGAGCGGCGCTGATGATACTTACCGCTCCATCCAAGCCCGACGCCGCATCTCAGACCACCAACCTGACACCATCGCTGATGGCCTCCGCGCCCTGGTAGGCGAGTTGAACTTTGAGATCATTCAACGCCACATTGATGATGTGATTTGTGTCAGTGAGGCGTCGATCGTGTCGGCCATGACCTGGCTGTGGGAAGACCTCAAGCAAGTCATCGAGCCCTCGGGCGCGGTGGCTTTGGCCGGCGTGCTGAAGCATCCCGAGCGCTTCGCGGGCCAGCGCGTGGGCGTGGTGCTCTCGGGGGGCAATCTGGATCTCCCCTCACCTTTAATTGACGCGGCCTAGGTGAGTCTGACGGGCATGGAACTGTGGCTGCTCAGACACGCCCAAGCCGAACCCACCGCGGCGAGCGGCCACGATCGAGACCGCGAACTGTCAAAGGCGGGCCTGGCCACATGCCAGATCCTGAACCGCTGGCTCAAAGACCGACTGACCCAGCATCCCATGCCCGCCACCATCGGCTTTTCGCCTGCCGCTCGGACCACTCAAACGATTGATGAAGTCACGCGCGGGGTGCCGGGCGCCGTCCCTGAACAGATGGAAGCGCTGTGGGCCGCGAGCGCAGGTGATTTGGTGGCGCTGATCACCCGCCTGGCCGATCACCCACGGCCGGTTTGGTTGGTCGGTCACAACCCTGGATTGGCTGATGTTGTGGGCTGGCTGGCCGAGCCGTTGCCGCCGCCGGGGATGAAGCCTGGCACGCTGGTGCGCCTATCGGTGGCGCTGCCGCTGCACCCGGGTGTCGGGGCCATCGAGGAGGTGGTTCAGCCGAGTGAGTGGCTGTAGCAGTCGACCAAATGTTCCAGCCCTGCCTGATCGGCAGCACTGAAACGATCCGGCTCGGGGCTGTCGATATCCAACACGCCGATGATTTGATCAGAGTGTCGCACCGGGATGACGATTTCAGAGCGCGACTGAGGATCGCAAGCAATGTGGCCCTCAAACGCGTGCACATCGGCCACCCGCTGGGTCTGACCGCTCGCCACCGCCGCACCACACACGCCCTGGCCTTTCTCAATGCGCACACACGCTGGTTTGCCTTGAAAGGGGCCGACAATCAACACGGGCTCACCCTGACCCTGAGGGTCATCATCTAAAAAATAAAACCCGACCCAGTTGATGCGCTCTAGGTGTTGATGGATCAGCGCAACCAAATTGGCGGCGTTGGCCACGCGGTGTGTCTGGCCCGCCAGTAAGGCTTGCGCTTGCATACTAAGGTCGCGGTAAACCCCGGTGATGTGTTCAGGAGCGCTGCTGTAAGTGTTTGTGGTCATAGGTTGGCCAGTGTAGCTCGATTCAATCGGCAGAGAGCACTGTGGGGGTGATAAAGATCAACAGCTCTCGACGCTGGTCATCCTCACTCGATCGACGAAACAATCGACCCAGGCCAGGCACCGCAGACAGGATGGGCACGGATGCGTTCAACGCGTTGTCCTGCGCTTGAAAAATTCCGCCGAGCACCAGCGTTTGCCCATCGTCGACCCACACGCGCGTGCCCAACTGTCGGGTGTCGATCGAAGGCACTGACCCACCCCGTCCGGTTTGGTAGATCTGACCGACCGTGTCTTGGGTGATCCCCAGATCCAGTTGGATGCGTCCATCGGGCAGGATCAGGGGCGTGGCTCGAAGCGCCAGAGCCGCTTCACGAAACTGCACGCTCACCGCCCCGGCATTGCCGCTTTGAGCGCTTTGCACCGCCTCAAATGGGACCGCGACCCCTTGCTGAATAAACGCCTCAGCCCGATTGGCCACCAAGATTCTCGGCGTTGAAATCACCCGGCCCTCACCGGTGGCCTCCAATGCACTCAACTCTGCATCAAGGCGATAGCGCGCGCTTAACACCGCCAGATTGAATCGCCCTGAAGCGCCCACAGCCGGCAGTTCAACGCCCGCTGAAGCGGCGGTCGATGGGGTGGGTTCTGCCGACTGTGGTCGCACCCCAAACCGCATGCCCAAAGCGCGATTGAAGTCGCGATTGGCGATCACGATGCGCGATTCAATCAGCACCTGGGCGATGGGTTGATCCAGCTCGCGCAATCGGTCTTTGATCGCACTCATCTGAGCGGCAGTGTCTTCAATCCAGAGCCGGTTGTGGGTGTGATCGACATGCACCTCACCCTTGGCAGACAGCATGCCATCCACCAGCTCAACCACTTCGCCCACGTTGCGATGAGTCAAAGTGTGGCCCTCCCGAACCAGTGGCTGTCGCGCATCATGTTCGGTCCAATAACTTGGGGTCGCCACCACCCAGACCCCAGACACTTCACGCATCTTGAGCCCGTGCAGGTGGGTGATCAGTGCCAACACATCATGAATCGGTTGGCGGTCGATGTTCACGCTGACCTGAGCCTCGATGGGTTCGGCCAAAACAACATCCAATGGCGTCAGCTCGGCCAACTCGAACACGACCTGATCCAAAGGCGCGTCTTGGAACTCGACGCTCACCGATTGAGCAGATGCGGTCGCGCCGGCCAGCGCAAGGCCGGCCCACCCAGCCCATCCCGCAAGCCACAAGCCCCGCCTTATTGCCATGTCCACACCCGCGTGGATTGATCCCCCGTGGCGCTGAGCGTCACCCCATCGGACTCAATGGCGACCACCGAGCGGCCCTCAGCCCCGATCGGACTGCCCTCACTCAGCGCCCGCAGCCTGCCCGTCGGGTCCAGCACCCAGGCCCATGGTTGATCATTCAAGTGTCCGATGCCCACCAGCCGCAGCCGGTCCAATGGAAGAGCCTGCCACCAATCCGCGCCGGGGCTTTGCCACACCACCGAATCCATCGCTGAGAATGCGGCATCCCCATCGCCGCTGCCGCCCGTCGATAAGCTTGCCCACACCGGATGAGGTGGTGGTGTGTCGCTGGGCAACCCTAAGACCCGAAACCGCGCCTGAAGTCGCACCCTGCCCTGTTTGTCATGCGCCTCGGGGATCAACGTCGCCCAATGCAGCATCACACGCCCGCCGATACGGGCGGTTTGTGCGGCCTGCAACCAATCCAACACGGCCAACACTCGGCCCGTGGCTTGCAGCTCGACATCAAAAAAGTTCAGCCCCTGTTGACTCAGCATCCAATCCAAGTCCAACGGTTTCACCAGCCCAGCCGCATCCAGCGCATTCGTGTCATCGAGCGGCGCAAGCCTTTGTGCCGGGCGAAGAAAAGCAACGGTTAAGCCTCGATGCGCCGCTTCGCCTCGAGCGTGCGAAAGCCAAGCGTGTTGAGAAGCCAGGCGCGTCATGCGCTCAGCCAAACGCCGGTGGCGGCGGGCGGTTTGTTGATGCTCAGCCAGGGTCTCTTGATCCGCAGCGATGGCTTTTTTGGCCACCGCCACCCGTTGATCCACTTGCTCAAGCCGCGCTTGGGTGTGATCCAGGCGTCTTTTCGTGGGTTCGACCATCATGGCCTGTCCCAACCACAAACAGACCAAGGCCCAAGCCAAGCCCACCGATGCGCGAACCTGGCCGGGTGCCACGCCAATGGTGGACCACTCTGTTTGCGCCCACGCTGTGGCCCGCCTGCCGACGGTCATGGCCGAAGCTCCAACACAAATCGGCTTAAGCCTTGGGCATTTTGCTGTTGATCCAAAAGCTCGACGTGCTGATGTGGCAATCGTTCGGCCAAGCGCGCTTGATACGCCAACACCTCCGCTGCGGTGAGGCCACGCCCCTCAACGCGCAGCGCGCGAGTGGGCATGGCGTCCGGTGAGCTCGGCTGAATCAAATAATGCGTGGCCCGATCGAGCCACACCCAGTTGGGTCGGGCGCGGATCATCACCTCCAAGACCCCCGTATCAGGTTCAGTGATCGAAGCAATGCCCGTGAGCATGTCAATGTCTCGAGTCCAATCGGCGGCGCGGGCTTCCTGGTCGGCCACCGCTTCGGTCAACCGATCGAGCGTTTGATTGAGGGTGTCGAACTCAGCATTTTGGCGCTTCAAGGTCTGTTCGGCTGCAANGAGACGCGCTTGGTGTCGAGAGGCGATCCAAGCTTGGCTCAGGGCAATTCCGATTCCCAACATCGCCAGCATGACAAGGTAGCGGCGGGTCTTGATTCGCCTCGCGCGTCCTCGCCAATCCAGTAGGTTAAACGGCATCACCCTTCACCTCCGCTCAGCCCAACCATCCAACA
>PR_CR_10_Liq_1_inCRDRAFT_1000571_pt1 | contig 22725 bp, 23 predicted proteins | sample PRCRCaboRojoPR_3_FD_10241 | JGI IMG/M metagenome (IMG submission 10241)
CCCGATGCGGACCCTGCCGATGTCGCAGCGGACCTGCTGGCACAAGCTGAACACGCCGAATCGCTCCCCGCGTTGGTCACGTGGTCTAAGCCGCTCGTCCAAGCCGTGGTTGACGCGGCCCGCGAACAGTTGCAAGGGGTGGACCAAGACGCACGGACGCGGGCAGGCGATGCGATGGATCAACGTTTTGTCGCGTATGTGGTTGCAGGCCAGGATGAAGCCCTGCAGGTCGCCAATGCGTTCGCTCCAGAGCACCTCTGCTTTCACGTCGCAGACCCATGGTCGCTCATTGAGCGCATTCAACATGCCGGTGGTGTCTTCATGGGTGCCGACACGCTCGAAGCGTTGGGGGATTACCTCTTAGGCCCGAGCCACGTGATGCCGACCGGAAGGACGGCCCGGTTCTCAAGTTTTGTCAACACGCGTGACTTCGAGCGCGTCATTCCGTTTGCTGAGGTTGGGCCTGACGCCATCGAATCGTTGGGACCCAATGCGGTACGCATGGCGGAACAGGAAGGCCTGCCGTTCCACGCGAATGCCGTGAGGCGAAGGCTGAAACGCTCTTGATGCGACAGGCTGTACGTGCGCACTAACCTCATCGCTGTCCTCATGACGTTGGTGGTGGCGGCAGGGACCGTCATGCTGACAGACGCCGTGGCCGTCGTCACGCACCCTGCACGCACGGCTGCTCCTTCGTGCCAGGCAGGAACGGCGTTTGTGATGGGCGCAGCCCAGTACGACGGTACGCCTTCGCCGGTCTTCAGGCGGCGTTTGGACACCGCCCTCGGATTGTACGAGCAAGGCTGCGTGTCGCGGATTCTGGTGAGTGGGGGAGGCCAGCCAGGAGACGCAACCACCGAAGCGGACAGCGGCCTGGCGTACCTAACCGCACGCTCGGTGCCGGTCAGCCGTGTCGCGGTGGAACCAACCGCCTCGAGTACCTATCAAGCAGCACGGCGCGGCCTACCGCTCGTGTCCGCCCGTCCTGTGGTCGTCGTTACGGACGCCTACCACGGCCGCCGGGCCGCCTGGGTGTTCAAGCAATTCGGCGAAGACGTCGACCTCAAGCTCGTCCCCAGTCGCGCTTCGTCCTGGTCGCATTATGTTCGTGAAGTGGTAGCGCTCAGCGCGTACCGACTCGCCTACGGTTGGCCGTGGCTTCACCCTTCTGACCTTTAGCCACTGCGCCGTCGCAACAACAGTTGACGACCGATTTCGACGTACATCTGAAGGCGGGTTCGTGCACCCCCAGCAAACGACGCCTTTTCTTCCTTCATGACCTGGCCGACCCCACGCAGCCGGACCTGCGTCTGTTGGATGCCCAAATGCTTGAGTCCGCGTTCGATTAGCACCTCAACGCCGTAACCGCTTTCGGTGAACGGACCGAGCGCCCGTAGATCAACGGTGCGAAATCCGCGCTGCCCACTGAGGTTGGGCGCAAGGGTTTGGGCGACCGACGTTGCCCACCGCCCACCAATCAAGACCCCTCGTGACGCCAACGGGATGTTGACATCAAGCGGCTCGACCAACTGCTGAATATGGTGTGACGTCAAACCGGTCAGGTCGGCATCCACAAGCACCGTCAGCGGCGATGNCACCTGCTCAAGTCCGGTCGCNAAAGCCGCCCCTTTGCCTCGGTTGACGTCATGCCGGACAACCCGTGCGCCAAAGCGTTCAGCAGCGGCAGCGGTTTCGTCACTGGAGCCATCATCCACCACCACAACCGGCCCGAGTGCAGCGCCCCGAGCTGCCTCAACAACGGCACCCACGCGAGGGGCTTCGTTGTAAGCACAAATGAGGACGGTGGCTGTGTCCGACACGTCACACCAGCATCGCAGCGATTTCCTGGACGGTAATCAGCACGATCAGCGCTAAGACCGTCATCACCCCAATGAAGTGAACCATCGCTTCCTGCTTAGGAGCGAACGGTCGGCCGCGCATGGCGGCAATCGACGCCACCAGAATACGTCCGCCGTCCAATCCAGGGATGGGGAGCAAGTTAAAGATCGCCAGCGAGAAATTGATCACGGCCGCTAGAAACAGCACCGGTGCGATGCCAACCTGTGTTGCCTGATTCACCATGGAAACGATCCCCACCGGGCCGGCAACATCTTCACTCTGACGGCCCGTGATGGCGGCACCAAAACCACTCGCGAAACTTCGCACCATCTCCGGAACGGAACGCACGACAAACACCGAAGACTCCCATACCGCCTGCGCATACCCGACTGACGCGACCTCCCGCGGTTCAAGTTGAACGCCCAACAGCGGCCGTTCGTTCTCAGCAAGGTCCTCAGGAGGCCAAGCAACGACCACCGTACGCTGCTCGCCGTCCTGCACCACGCGCAGCTCAAGCTCGCCAACCGTGCCCTGGATGGCTTCCACCACCTCGTTCGGGTTTGGGTCATCCACGCCGTTGATACCCACAAGAGCCATTCCCGGTTGAAGTCCCACCTCAGCGGCCACAGAACCGGGCTCAACACCCACAATGTTCGTCCCTTGTACGACGTTCGCGCCCGGATTGACGAACGAGCGGTAGAGCGGTTCAAGGGTGACCGCGCCAGCCATGAGGAACACGCCCAAAATCAGGTTGGCGATCACCCCGCCGATCAGCACCCACACCTTGGCAGGCCAGCCTTTGGCGGCCAAGCCGTCACGCGCAGGCTTTAGTTCTCCAGAATCGTCAACCTCTGGTGCCAAGCCTTCCACGTCCACGTATCCGCCAAGCGGAAGGAGCGAGAAACGCCATTCGGTGCCGTACGCCTGGCGTTTGAACAGGATCGGTCCGAAACCCACGCTAAAGCTACGAACACGCACGCCAACCTGACGTGCGTTGAAATAGTGAGCCAACTCGTGCACGAGCACCGCACTGAGCAGGATGGCGAGAAAGACAAGGGCGGTAACCATGCCGTCAAGTATGGCGCATATTGCCGTTCATGAACGTTGCGGCTGCGCCGTTGGCAGACCGTCAGTTCAAGCGAAGGACCGAACGACCTCATGCGCAAGATGGCGCGCCTCAAGATCGGCAGCCTCGATCGTTTCCCAACTGAGGTCGTGCCCCTCTGCTCGCTCCATGACCGACTCAATCAGCGTGGGGATCTGATCGAACGTCAGGCGGCCTTCCAAAAACATGGGTACCGCCACCTCGTCTGCAGCGTTCAAGGTTGTGGGAAGGGTACGCCCCGCCTGAGCTGCTTCCCGGGCCAGCCTCAAGGCTGGAAAGCGTACGAGGTCGGGTGCCTCAAACTCCCAAGTCCCTAAGGGTTCAAACGGTGCGACAGGTGTTTCTGGCCTTTCAAGGCCGGCAATACCCCAAGCGATGGCGATCCGCATATCGTGCGGGCCGACATGTGCCTTAAGGGAACCATCTTGGAAGCGCACCAAGGCGTGGACGAGCGATTGGGGGTGGACGACCACCTGCACCCGTTCAACCGGTAGGTGAAAGAGGTGAACCGCCTCGATCAGCTCCAGGCCTTTGTTGAANAACGTGGCCGAATCGATCGTGACCTTCGGTCCCATNCTCCACGTTGGGTGGTTCAGTGCTTGTTCAGGGCTGACGTCACGGAGGTCGCCCGCATAAGTCCGAAACGGCCCACCGGATGCCGTTAGAAACACCGTATCGATCCGATCGGGATGCTCCCCAACCAGAAGCTGATCCACACCAGCATGCTCGGAATCCACCGGCGAGAGTCGCCCACCGTGCCGCTCAAGCAGGTCGTGAATCAGAGGGCCGGCTGTCACCATCGCCTCTTTGGTGGCGAGGGCCACATGCTGTCCGGCCTCCAGGGCATGCCGTACGGGCTTCAGCCCAGCAATGCCCGGAATCGCCGCAACCACGGTATCGACCGGCATTTGGCTGGCATCCCGAAGGGCGTCCGGACCTGACGCGACCTGGGTACCCGCCGGCGCCTGAGCCGCAACCGCATGCAAAACGGACGCATCACACACCACCAACTCAGGCTCAAATTCGCGCATTTGCTCAATGAGCACAGCGTCGTTGCGGCCGGCAACCAGCGCCTTGATGCGCCAACCGTGAAAGCGTGCCAGATCCAACGTTTGCGTTCCTATGGATCCTGTGGATCCAAGCACGGTAAGGGTGGTCATGGATCGCATCGTACCGAGCCCACCCACGGGCGGACGCTTGCCGGGTCCGCGGTAAGGTTCACACAACCGCTGGGCGAGACCGCTGAGCGTCAAGAAAGGTTGACCCATCCCGTGAATACCTCCGACCGCAAAGCCTGCCTAAGCCTCCTCCAAGCCAACGGCTTCACTGACTTTATGGACGGTCCAGAGGTGGCGGCATGCCTGACCACCGCCCGCGAGGCAGGCATCGCCACTGTGGAGGCCTGGGGCGGCATGGCGGGCGCGGAAAGACGGTTTCTTTTCGATCGTCAGCGGGTCAGCGCGCCACAGGTCTGCTCGACCGTTCGTTTTGAGCCTGAAGTCGATATCGCTGCCGTGCGGACGCTGCTTGCGGCGTACGGTGTGACTGAAGCACAGATCGGTGACGTCCAGCGGGTTGGTGGGACCCTTGAGGCTCAGGTGCGACTCGGTCGTGAGGAGGCCCTGGCACCCGTGCAGGATGACCGGATTGTGGCGGTCGATCCGTGCGCGCAACCGGTTTGGAAGACCGTTCAACGCATCGCAGCTTCGATGCGTACCGATGCGCTGGGTGCGGCAGCGTTCAACGCGTCACGCAGCTGGTTCAGCAAAGGTATTGCCGGTGGCAACGTGTTCATCGATGGACGTCAAGCTGGTAAGGCGTCGCCAGTAGAGGTTGGCAGCGAAATTTTCGCGCGAGGGCTTGGGCGTGCACGGCTCGTTGAGGTAGGTGGGCAAACCAAGCGTGGCCGCACGCACGTGACCTTCGAGCTTGAGTCAAGCGGCTAGTTCGCGGTTCGCACGCGTTTACCGCCGCCTTGTGCGCGGTCTTTAAAAACCACCCGCACGGGTACGCGTTCGAAACCGAGGTCTTCCTTAATGCGGTTAATCAAATACTGCTCGTACGATCGGGTCACGAACGATTCATGATTGACCGAAATGATGAACGTGGGCGGGGCCACGGCCGCCTGGGTGGCGTACAAAATCTTCAGCGGCCGACCTTTGAAGTTCGGGGGAGACTGACGCTCAAGCCAGACCTCCACCCACGCGTTCAGCAGGCCGGTGGCGATACGTTGGTTCGCTTCCTCGTAAACAGATGCACACTCGGCCAACAGTTCCACAAGCCCGTCGCCATGCAGCGCACTGATCGCCAAATGCGGCGCTGAATGGAGGTGTTCCAGCGTGGTGCGGACGTGCTGCATGGCCTCACGCTTCTGTTTGCCTTCCACCAAATCCATCTTATTAAGAGCCACAACGGTGGGTGTTCCGTGTTCAAGCGCCATGTTGGCAAGACGGTGTTCATGGTCACCCAGCTCGAACGGGTCGACCACAAGAATCACCACGTCGGCTCGGCGGATGGCGCGTTCGCTTCGCAATTTCGTATAAAACTCAAGATCCTCACTGGGTTTACGGCGAATCCCGGCCGTATCGATCAACACAAACGGCCGCCCACCCCACTCGAGTTGCACGTCAATCGCGTCGCGGGTGGTTCCCGCCTCACTGCTTACAATGACGCGCTCTTCGCCAAGCAGTCCGTTGAGGAGCGACGACTTGCCGGCATTCGGTCGACCGACAATCGCGACGGTCAGCCGATCGGTGGAGGTGTCGAACGATTCATCCTCAATGGCCAAAGGCCGAATCAGATCCACGATTTCGGGAATGCCGCGACCGTGGTTGGCGGACGTCAAGACAGGCGTACCGAAACCCAACCCGTAGGCTTCCATCACGGCCGCACTGTCGGCATGACGTTCATCATCGATCTTTGTTGCGACCGGAACCACAGCGACATTACGCGCCCTGAGCCAGTCAGCGATGCGTTCGTCGACCGACGAGATGCCTTCCCGACCGTCAAAGCAGAAAAGCACCAGGTCGGCATGCTCAAGGGCGTGCTCCGTCCGCCTCAAGACAGCGCTTTCCCAGGCGTCTGCAGACCAAAGACCGCCCGTATCAAGGAGGGCGTAACGCCAACCCTCTTCGTGTTCGATGATGCGTTCCTTCACGTCACGGGTGACGCCTGGGACATCTTCCACAATCGCGTCACGCGACCCCAGCAGGCGGTTGAACAAGCTGGATTTACCGACATTGGGACGCCCGACGATCGCCACGTTAATCAAAGCGGTCACCCACCTTCACGCCGTTGTTTCTGGCCCATTCATGGGCTGCCACCCGCGATTTTCCGGGTGCGGTGACCTCCCGCAAGCGTACGGCACCTGTCGCGCACGCCACCAGGACGCCATCGTGGTCGATGGCCAGCACCTCACCCAGCGAGGGGTTTTGGGCCCAATGAGGTGCTTCTTCTCCGCTTAAGGTGTTGACCTTAAAAACGTGTCCGTGAATGGCGGTTTGGATGCCGGGCCAATCTTGCAAAGCGCGCCAACGGTTGACCGTTCTCGTAGCGCTTTCGTTCCAGCGGATACGACCGTCGGCTTTGCGGATTTGAGGGGCTTTGGTGGCTCGCGTGTCGTCCTGCGGCTCACAGGCGAGCGTGCCGTTCTCGAGGGCGTCGAGTGCCGCTTCCATCGCGTCGGCCGACCGTTGCGATGCGGCCTTAAACAAGCCTTCAAGGGTCATATCGGGCGGGATGGGAAGGGAGAGGGTTAAACACACAGGCCCGGTATCCATGCCGACATCGGTGCGCATCACGCTCACGCCAGTCTCAGCGAGACCGTCCAGTAACGCGTGCTGTAAAGGTGCCGCGCCCCTGTATGCCGGTAGCAGGCTTGCATGCGCGTTCAGGATTCCGTGACGGGGCGCGTTGATGAGGGATGCCGGCAGGCGCTGACCGTATGCCACCGTAACCGTGACGTCGGTGTCTGCCAGGGCACGCTGAACCTCAGGATCATCGCCCACCTTTTGGGGCGTCCAAACGGCCATGTCACGCTCGCGTGCCCAGCGTTCGACCGGCGTGGCCAACACCCGTTTGCCGCGTCCAGCGGGCTTGGCGGGTTGGGACACGACCGCGGTGACGGTATGCAGCTCGTGCAGACGCTCAAGCGTTGGCAGGGCATACGCCGGGGATCCCATGAAACCGACACGCATGGTGTTACCGCACCCCAGCGTCGAATGTGGGGCCGACCGTGCGAACGATGCGCTTGGCTTCACGCTGGATGTCGGCAAGCTCGCTGCGGTGCTCTTCTAAGAATGTCTTCTTGGCGTCACCTTCAAGTCGGTCGAAGTACAGCACGCCGTTGAGGTGGTCGATTTCGTGCTGCAGCACGTGGGCGAAGTGCCCCTCCGCCGTGAGCGTGCCAGGATCGCCCTGGAGGTCTTGGTAGTTCACTACCACGCGGTCATCACGTGGCATGTCTTCAAACCAAATGCCAGGCACGGACAGGCAGCCGTCCACGCCGTGCTGCAAGCCAGACCGCTCGCTGATCGTGGGATTGACCAACACGTGCGTGATGGCGTTGTCGGGTTCATCATCGCTCTCCGTCTCGTGCAATTCGGTGGCCAGCAACAGCCGGAAGGGCACGCCCACTTGCGGGGCTGCCAATCCCACACCGTTGGCTTCAACCATTGTGCGCTGCATCGCCTCCGCTAAAGCACGTAGGTGTTCGTCAAACGTGGTCACCGGCATGGCTGGCTTGCGGAGAATCGGATCGCCGTAAAGACGAATGGTAAGTGTTTGGCTCATCAAAACCTTCCCAATGCCGCCCCGAGCAGGCGGGCACAGACCCGAAAGTCTACCGGCATCCCGATGTTGCGTAGGTGCCCAGCCAGACGGAAACGGCCGCTGGACTCAAGCGCGATCGCCGTCGCGCCGCTGAAAAAACGCTTTCAGGTCCGGTAGGAGATCGGAAGGGGTCATGTCGGTCCGCAAATGCCCGTTTTGGGCGACTGAGACGTCCCCCCGTTCTTCGCTGACGACAATGACGTAGGCGTCCGATTGTTCCGCCATGCCAAGGGCTGCCCGGTGGCGGGTGCCAAGGCGTGCGTTCCAACCGCCCTGAACGTCCGACAACGGGAATATGGCCCCGGCCATGGCGAGTCGGTCGTTACGGATCACCATTGCACCGTCGTGGAGCGGCCCTTCGGACTGAAATACTGTCTCGATCAGTGACGCTTTCACGGGGGCGTTCAACTCAACCGCTTGGTCGCCCACATCGGCGATCGGTACGTTGCGCTCAAGCGCAATCAGGGCCCCTGTGCGGGTGCGGGACAACGTCCGGACCGCCTGCATGATCTCGTCGATGGGCCGATCGGCACCGGCCCGTCTGAGGCGCCTGCGACCGACCCTCTCAAGGGCGCTTCTCAGTTCNGGTTGNAAGACGATCACGAGCGCCAAAATACCGACCGGAGCGAGACGGTCAAACAACCAGGTCGTGGCTGACAAGCCAAGCAGGCGAGCCAAGCCGTACACCAGGCCGACCGCCAGGATGCCGCGAAGCAGATTCCAAGCGCGCGTACCCGAGATGAGCACGAACGCCTGGTAGGCAAGCAAGACCAACACCGCCACGTCAATCGCATCGATCCAGTCGAAACGATCGAGGATGGGCATGCAGCGTCTCCTTGCGCATCTTAAATTTGGTTTGGATGCCCTCCAAACCACACGAATGCTGTTCTGTACGTTACCATCGCCAGCATCGTTAGCTGCCGCCCTCAAGGGCGTGGGAGGACCGTTATGCACGAATTTCAAGACCGACTAGCCCAACTCCGGGGGTATCTTTGACCTCGATGCGAAGCGTTCGCAACTAGGCGAACTCGAACCGGAACTCAACGACCCCAACCTGTGGGGCAATCCTGATCACGCCCGAGCGGTGACGCAGCGTGCGTCCCAGTTGCGTAATGTGGTGGGCACGTTCGACGAGGTCGCCTCCGATATTGATGCGTTCTGTGAGCTTGAGGCGATGGCCGGCCCGGAGGACGCGCCCGACCTGGCCGACGAGCGCGAACGTATCGACGCCCGCCTGAGCGAGCTCTACAAAGAAACCTTGTTCAAAGGTCAGCACGTCGACCGGCCGGCGATCGTCACGATCAAGCCGGGAGCAGGGGGGACGGAATCCTCCGATTGGGCCGGCATGCTCCTGCGGATGTACCGCCGCTACGCGGAACGTAACGGCTTTCAAGTCGAACTCTTGGACGCCGTCGGCAACCAAGAAGCTCCCAACGGGGTGGATTACGCCCAGATCATCGTTCGTGGACCGCGCGCTTTCGGTCTGCTAAGTGTTGAGAATGGCGTCCACCGGCTGGTGCGCGTCAGCCCGTTCGACGGTCAAGGACGCAGACATACGAGCTTCGCATCGGTCGAGGTCATGCCCGAAATCGACGACACCGCCGACGTCAGCATCGACCCGTCCGACGTGCGCGTCGACGTGTACCGCTCCTCCGGACCTGGTGGACAGAGCGTCAACACCACCGATTCCGCCGTACGCCTTGTCTACAAGGGCGGCACGCCGGATGAAATTGTGGTGACGTGTCAAGACGGAAAGAGCCAAATCAAAAACCGCGAAAAAGCCATGACGGTGCTCAGGAGCCGTTTGTTTGAGCGTGAAGAACGCAAACGTCTTGAGGAGCAAATGAAGGCTCGCGGCGAACAGAAAGCCATCGAATGGGGTTCGCAAATCCGTAGCTACGTGCTCGATAAGCGTTACGTCAAGGACCACCGCACAGCGCTCATGTCGCACGATCCTGACGCCGTGCTGGACGGTGAACTCAACGATCTTATTTGGAGTGGTTTGGAATGGCGGGCTTCCGGTGGCGAGGAATCGTCCGGCGAGTGAACCTGACGTGACGGCTGATCCCGGCGACCGTTCGGGGTTGCGCATCCTGGCGATCTCGGATGCGGTATCGCCATTCGTCTACTCTTCTAACTTTCCAGACAACCTGCCACCCATCGATCTCATCCTTGCAGCAGGCGATATGCCCGGTTACGTGCTCGAATTCCTGGCGACCAAATCGACCCTCCGGCCGCTGTACGTCCTCGGTAACCACGCCAACGGCTACGTTCGTGATCCGGACACCAACGAGACACGCCTTCCGGGAGGCTGCATCAACCTCCACCGCCGGGTCATTGAACACAAAGGTCTGCTGATCGCCGGCTTTGAAGGCAGTCCGCGCTACCGTCCTGGTGAACACCAGTACCGCGAGTGGGAGTTTGAACGTTTCGCCTGGCAGATGGCCCCGGCGTTACGTTTCAACCAATGGCGCCAAGGTCGCGCCGTTGACATCCTGCTGACGCACGCAGCACCGGTCGGTCCGCATGCCGGTGAGGACTACCCACACCGGGGGGTTCCGGCGTTCAACCGTTTTCACGCGCGCTGGAAGCCTAAACTTCATGTGCACGGGCACGTGCACCTGAACGGTGCAAACGCCCCACGGCAGTACGTCACCGAGGACGGTGTCACCGTCATCAACGCCTTCGAGTTCACCCTCATCGATTGGCCTTTACAAGCCAACACAACACCCCAACCGAACCACAACCCGTAAAATTCGTGGCGTGGCATGGCTTGAACCCCTCAGCGACACAGACTGGCAGCAACTGGCTGACGGTGTGGCCTGGTTTACGCCTTCAGGCAGCCGTTCACTACGGCTGACGGGTCACGACCGGCTTAACTTTTTGAACGGACAGGTCACCCAGGATATGCGCCGGCTGCAGCCTGGCGACCGTCGCCAAACCCTCATGCTCAACATCAAAGGTCAAGCGCAGGCGTTAATGGACGTGCATGTACGACCAGACGACGTGCACATCTGGGTCCACGGTCACCGCCAGCCGTTCGTATGGGACGCGCTCAAGCGACATATTGTTTTTGATGACGTGACCCTGACCGACCTCACAGAGACACTGCAACACGTGGTTGTGACCGGCCGCGAAGCCGAGACGTGGACGCTGGATCGATTAGGCATCGCGATTCCGCAACCCACCTCGTTTCAAGCGGTGGAACGCGCTGGAGCCACGTTGCTGGTGGCCGCATTCGAGCGATCCCCGTTCCCAGCCGTGTCCATCTCCATGCTCGCCAAAGACGCCTCGCGCGTCGTTGACGCCCTTGGTTTAAACGACCAGCACGCCCTTCCACCTGATGCCGAAGACGTGCTCAGTCTTGCTGCTGGGCACCCCGCAATGACCGAAGGTTACGGCGTGGGTCAGCTCCCACAAGTTCTTGGTCTTGAAGGCCTGGTGGACCACCACAAAGGCTGTTACTTAGGCCAAGAAGTCATGGCCCGACTCGACGCACGGGCCAACCTCAAGCGCGTGCTTAAGCCCTTCCATCAAAAGGGCGCTGCTGAAACGGTCGATCCCAGCGAACTGCAAACGGCAAGCGGCGTGAAGGCAGGCGTCGTCTGGCAAGCGTCCACCATGCAGCCAGGCGAGGTTCGCTTCGGCCTGGCCTTGTGCGACAAAGACGTTCTCGGGGAGGAGAGTCTCATGCTGGACGGTGCGCCTGTCATCACCGAACCGCTCGCTCTCATCGGACGCTCAGAACCGTAGGTACACTAAGGCCTGTGAGCGAACAAGGGCAGCTGCCACAGCGCACGAGCGTGTTTGTCCTCCTTTGGTTTCTTCTCATCCCTGCGGCATCCGCTGAGGGTTTCGCACTGCACACCATCCAACCCGGTGAGACGTACGCCGACGTGGCGTCGATGTACAACCTTCCTGTCGATGCGGTCCTCGAAGCGAACGGTACGCAAAGTGTGGTTGTGCACCCAGGAGACCTCATTCGCGTGCCCCTCGGTGAAGCCACCGGCGGTTACGCCTTGCCGGCTCCCGAGCCTCCGCCAGGCTTCAAGCTCCACGTCCTGCAATCGGGAGAGACGTTAAGCGCCATCACCGAACGTTACGGCATCAGCATGGAAAGCTTGGTCGGCGCCAACCCAGACCTCAGCTCGCTCGACCGTTTACCCGTCGGGGTTGAGTTGCTGATTCCTCCAGCTGGCACAGGCCTTCTCGTGCCCTGGGAGCAGGGCCTTGACCTGGCTGGACTCATCCACCACTACGGTGCAGATCCCGTGGATGTGGTGCGTGCCAACCGTTTGCACACACCAAACGATCTCAAACCCGGCATGCTGCTGTGGCTCCCCGGGGTGGAACCCACCGCAGCGCTTGAGCGTCTCGCCAAAGTACGCGAGCTTGAGAACATGTACGTCTGGCCGGTGCACGGTCGGATCACCAGCTACTTCGGGCGTCGTAACCTTGGCATGGGCACATCCAACTTCCATCGCGGTCTCGATATCGCCGCGCCCACAGGCACGCCGATCGTCGCATCGCGCAGCGGCACCGTGAGTTTTGCAGGGTGGTCAGGAAGCTACGGTTACCTCGTGCGCATTCGTCACGCCGGGGGAGATGAAACCTGGTATGCGCACCAAAGCCAAATCCTCACCAGCAACGGTGCGTGGGTGGACCAAAATGAGGTGATCGGTCGGATCGGGTCGACTGGCCTGTCAACCGGACCCCACATTCACTTCGAGATCAGGCGCAACGGAACGGCTCTAAACCCACTTAGCGAACTGCGCTAGACCGTCAACCCTCCGTAGCGAGAATCCGGCCGCACGACGGGCAACGTACCAGGTCGCCTCCGCGCTTCAGTTTCTGCTGAACATGCAAAGGAAGCTGGACGTTGCAGGCACCGCAACGCTTTTCGGCCGTGACCTTCACGATGCCGAGGCCGCGCTTGGCCTTCCGCACGCTGTCGTACTGTTTAAGCAGGGTCGGGTCAATCCCCTCCGCCATGCTGTCTCGTTTAGCCTCAAGTTCTTTTTGGGTGCCGTTGATGTCACCCAACCGGGCCTGTTCGGCTTCCTCAAGTTCTTCAAGTGCAGGCACGACGGAAGCCAGACGCTCATCAAGCGCAGCAAGCTTCGTTTCGACACCCTCCAGCTCCTCCATGAGCGGCAAGATGTCCTCTTCAATCTCCTGAGCGCGTGTGCTGAACTGCAACTCCTGGTTTTGGAATTGGGATGCCTCTTTGGCGGTCCCTGCTTGCAACGCCGAACTGGATGCCAGCTTAATGCGTTCACGCAAGCGCGCCAATTCGGCCTCCGCCTCGTTTACCTTGCTTTGCAGTTCGTTGCGTTCCGCCTCCCGGGCGGCACGTTCGTCATCCAACGCCTTACGGTCCTGCCGCGCCTCAATCAGTTCGGTAGGCACGTCGTTCTTTTTCTCTTCCAACGCCACAATCTCAAGGTCTACGGTTTGTAATTCAAAAAGGTCGTTCACGCCATTCACCTCGTCGTTTCATTTGCGACAGCACCATCAAGACAGCCCATGCAAAACCCCCGCTCGGCCTGCGCCGAGCGGGGGTTCAACGGGACACGTTTGCCGCGTGCATGCTTCACGCCGGCAGGGTAGCACGCGTACCGGGTAGACTCGCCGCGATGCTTGACGACACCCCGCAGGCGGTACTGGCAAACTTTAAAGCCAACGGCGTCCAGGCCCACGTCTTTGCGCGGCCTGAAGGCAGCGCTCTGCTTGAACTCCTGATTGACGGCCAGGTGCTTTACGCCTTTGAGCGAACGAACCCCTACGATGCGACCCCAGGAAAGCATGACGTCGTGCTCAACGTCCAAGCGGACTACGTCGACGTTGCTTCAGAAGACCAAACCCATGAGGCACCCACCTGGCAGTCGCATGAACATGGCCGCTTTACGGCGCACGGCGAAGTCGTGCAGGTCGGCGACGAGTATGCGGTCCTCAACGTGGGTTGGCCCCTGGTCGTCTTCCCAACCCAGGGACGGGAGTTCCGTGAAGGTGAGCGGTGGCACGTCGATTCACCTTGGCCTGTTCACGCCTTCGTGCGTCGCTCCGACACGGGCAACCGAGCGCAAGAACCGATCGACGACGCTGTGTGAACGCGTTCCAACGCGCGGTTAGTTCAGGGGTACGCTTACGCCCATGATCAATCTTGATGAACGCTACTCGCTCGAGGCACATGTCGCCGACGGTGGCCTTGCGGTGCCCTCCTCAGGCGCGTCGACTGACCTGAGGCAACGCCTCGCGGCTGGGCTGCAACGCCTTCAAGGTGACCGCCAGCAACCAGACAGCATGTTGGGTTGGATCGATCAACCGACCCGCACGCTCGATGCGCTTGCCGACCATCAGGCCGTCTTACGTCAAGCCTTCCCGGACGTGACGGATGTGGTCGACCATCAGGCCGTCTTACGTCAAGCCTTCCCGGACGTGACGGATGTGGTGGTCCTCGGTATCGGCGGGTCCGCGCTTGGCATGCTTGCCGTCCACGACGCGTTCAAGCAACACCATGAAACAAAGCCGCAGCTGCACGTTGTTGACAACGTCGATCCCGACGTCATCCAACCCCTGATGGACGGTCTTGACCCCCGGCACACGGTGGTGAACGTCGTATCGAAAAGCGGAACGACCGCTGAAACGATGGCGGCCTACATGCTCTTTGAAGCGTGGCTTCACCGTCATTTAGGGGCGGAGAAGGGCGACCGCCACATCGTGGTCACCACCGATCCTGAAGCCGGCATCTTGCGTCCGATGGCGCAATCGCGCGGCCTCATTACGTTTGATATCCCACCGTCGGTGGGAGGCCGTTACAGCGTGCTAACACCGGTCGGCGTGGTGCCGTCGATCCTGATGGGCTACGACGTCCAAGGCATGGCCGAAGGCGCAGCCTCCGTCAATGAGGACGTGGCGGCGTTGGGCGTCGACAGTCTGCCTGCCCGGTTGGCTCTGACGCACGAGATGCTGCGTCCGCTTGGCCTGAATATGGTCGTGATGATGCCGTATAGCTCACGTCTGAGGCGGCTCTCTGATTGGTTCGTCCAACTGTGGGCCGAATCGCTCGGTAAACGTCTCGACCGTAATGGCGGCATTGTTCATGCAGGGACCACCCCCATTCCTGCGTCTGGGACGACGGATCAGCATGCGCAAGTTCAACTTTTTAACGAGGGCCCTAACGACAAGTGGACGGTGTTCATTAAACTCGCAGAAGCGGCCCATCACGTCGTCCTGCCTGAACCCAACGACAGCCTTCAAGACCTCGCCTACTTGGGCGGCCACCGCCTGCAAGACCTCATGAACGCTGAGCAGCTTGCGACTGCCGCCGCCCTCGCCAACAACGGCCGTCCAAGCGTGACCCTCACCATCGAGCGTCTGACCCCCGCAACCTTCGGTGCGTTGCTACAAACCTTCATGTGGCAGACCGCGCTGGTGGGCGAACTGATGGGGATTGATGCCTTCGATCAGCCTGGCGTTGAAATGGGCAAGCGATACACGTACGCGCTGATGGGGCGTCCAGGATTCGAGTCCGTGCGTGACGAGTTGGGGTTGGACGGAGACGCATGACCGGCGGGACAGCGCAGGCCACGCTGCCGACCATGCTCAGTTTCGTCAAGTTTCAGCACACCCTGTTTGCGCTCCCATTTGCCTTTCTTGGNGTNTTTTTAGCCNCCGATGGGTGGCCTGGCTGGTTGACCGTNGCNCTGGTGCTGCTTGCCATGGTGGGTGCACGCACCAGCGCCATGGGGCTTAACCGCATCATCGACCGTGAGATCGACCGNCGAAACCCAAGGACCGCCGACCGCGAACTGCCCTCTGGCCGCTTAAGCCTGGCTGGCGCGTGGGGCGTCACCCTGGCGGGGGCTGCGGCGTTCGTCTTGGCGGGCGTCAACCTGAATCCGCTCACCACCGCGTTGCTGCCGGTCGCCATGCTGTTTTTTGTGGTGTATCCGTACCTCAAGCGCTTCACCTGGCTCTGTCATGTGTGGCTCGGTATTACCGTCGGAGCGGCAGGCGCTGGAGGGTATATCGCTGTCTCTGGCGCGTTCACGCTTGAAGCATGGCTGCTTTGGGCTGCAGCCGCAGCATGGATTGCTGGCTTCGATGTGGTGTACGCCATGCTTGATGAAGCATTCGATCGGCAGCATGGTGTCCACAGCATCCCTGCCGACTTGGGCAGGAACGCAGCAATCGCGGTCACCACTGCCATGTACATCACCGCTGTGGCGTCATGGGTCGGGCTTGGGGTGGCTGCTGCGCCCCTAGGTGCCGCGTTCCTGGTGGGTGTCCTTGCCGTTGTGGCACCGCTCCTGGCATGGCAGTTACGCCTTCTCGTGCGGGACGGCGCCGGCCGGGCGCTGGGGGCATTCAACTTAAACCTGTGGATCGGAAGTTTGCTGCTTGTAGCGAGCTTGCTAGACATCGTTTGGTTACGTTAGCGGTCGCAGCTAAGGCGAACCGCTGGTAGCGTGGAGGCCATGAAGGTCCTGCCCTTATTCCCACTTGAAACCGTGGTATTTCCGGGCATGACGCTGCCTCTGCGGGTGTTTGAAGCCCGCTATAAGCGTCTGGTCAAGGCGGCCATGGACATGGAAAAGCCAGCGTTTGTGGTCGGTACCTTGCCGGACACCGGTGAGGCGGAACCGGCTGAGGCGGGCACGCGCATGGAGATCGTAGAAACACAAGACCAGCCTGACGGCACCATCCACCTTCTCGCCCACGGCATTGAGCGGGTACGTGTCACCTTGGACACGGTTGAACTCGTGGCGGAACCCACCGGTGGGGAGCGCCCCCTCCACTGGGTAAACGCCGAACCGTGGCCTGTGGAGCGTGTCGATCCCAATGCTGAACGGCTGGCTGCTTGGGATGCCGTGACCGCCTTTGAGGCGTACAGCGAGCGTTTCTTTGCGGAGTCCGTCCGTAAGCAAGCACGTGCCGCCATGCCTGATGAGCCGCTCTACCAAGCAAGTTTCGTGTGTGCCAACCTCCACCTGCCTTACACCGAAGCGCGACGCCTACTCGCCGCGCCCTCCTTGGTGCAGCGACTCAGCGACGCGACCGACATGATGTACGAACGCCTGACCGAAGATATTGAAGACGTCCTCGGGGACACTGGGCAAGCTTGACGCTGCGACGCGGTGGGTTCCGGTGGGCGGATCTTCCATCCATCCTGGAAGACCTTCCAGCCTCGGGCGGCACGGCCCGCGAGGAACCCGAAGACTTCATTGTGCGTGAAGTGCCCGCCTACGAACCAAGCGGTCACGGCTCACACTTTTACATGCACATCAGGAAACGCAACCTCACCACCCGTGACGTGGTGAAAGCGTTCGTGGCGCACGGCATCAGCGAATCCCGGATCGGTGTGGCAGGCCTAAAGGATAAGCATGCCGTCACCGAACAGTGGTTATCGGTTCCTTGGTCACAACACGATGACGCGCGTCGCGCCCTTGAGGCACTCGACGGCACGGAGATCTTGCAGGAGTCACGCCACAAAAACAAGCTTGGGGTGGGGCACCTTCACGGCAACCACTTCACCCTTCGTATCCGTGACGCCTCAGATGCGCAGGTTAAGGCGGCCAGCGAACGCTTTCAAGCCCTCACGCAGAGGGGGGTGCCGAACTACTTCGGCCCGCAACGATTTGGCCGTTATGGCGGCAACGTTGAGGACGGCCTCAAGTTGCTTGACGGCGCCCAAGTCAGCGGCGACCATCGCCTGAAACGCTTTTTCCTGTCCGCCGTTCAAAGCTGGCTTTTCAACCGTGTGTTGGCGTTACGCATCGAAGAAGGACTGTTTTTCGGCTTGACCGACGGCGACTGGGCCCGTAAACACGAGACCGGTGGCACATTTAAGGTGGAAGATCCAGCCAGTGAAATCCCACGCGTCCAACATGCTGAAATTAGTGCCCTGATTCCGTTGCACGGCAAGAAGGTGCGGATGTCCGACGGGCATGCGGGTGAGCTTGAGGCCCAGGCGTTTGGCGAACTTGGCGTTCGCTGGGCGCAGCTCGCCACCCGTCGTGGCGACCGGCGCTTAAGCCGCGTGCTACTGACCAACCCAAGCTTTGAGGCGGAGGAGAACGGTTACACCCTCGCGTTCCAACTGCCAAAAGGTTCGTACGCCACAGCGGTGCTGCGCGAGGTCACGTCGCAGCCGGTGGATGAACCGACGGTCCCCCAAGACGAGGTCAAGGTAGACGCGTTAACCACCGTCTCTCAAGCCAAACGGCCATCAGGAAAAACACGCCGCTGAGCCACACGAACGGTTGGTAAGGCCTGTCACCGTTCAAGGACCGTAACGTCAAGACGGACCGATCAGGCCACTCCGTCACGGTCGTACCCCCATGTCGCTCGACCCACGCCAGGCCGTCCTCAACGGCAGGATCCAACTCGCGCGTCCCTGGCAGCTGCACCCGACGCCGCTCGCCGGCACCACCCACGACCACAGCCGTGGTCGGCGCACCAGGCACGCGGTCAAGCACCACCTCAAAACGTCCAGGCCTCGTCTCCACCAAAGGCTGTTCGGTACCACCGGTCCGAACGAACCAAGGCTGGTCCCCACCCTCGGTTGGCCCGTTCACGGTCACCCGCACCGCATTCAATCCGACGCTGCTGACGGCTACTTCCACATCCTCGCGCGCGTTTTGCGTCCACCAGGTGGCACGAACGATGTCATCGGTCAGGTCCGACCAATCAGCAGCCGTAAAGGCCACACTACGCCCGGAACCGACGTTGGCAGCGGCCACCCCCACCCGTGCCTCAGCGTCACCCACCAACACCGATGCTGCCGGTTTGGCGGTGGCTTGATGCCAACGCCCCGCCGGGAGCTGCAAACCAGAAGGCGTGGCCGGATGGGCTTGGGTGGTGACGGGCCCGGCAGGATCAATCAACCAAGCTTCCGATTGACGGTCGGACGCTTCATCGACACGATCGGCGATCGCGTCACCGTTCGTCGCAACCGTTACGGAACCACCGGTGGGTACCACCAACGCCTCAAGCTCCTCAACATCCGAGCGATCGCCGATGGCCACCGCTTGCAGCGTGATGCCTGCAGCCTGCGCGCGCAACACGAAAGCCTCCGTGTCAAACGCGCCCGTCAACTGAGGCCGACCCTCCGACAGTTCACCATCCGTGACAATCACGATTTCACGCCGTTCAGCCTCAGTGTCTTCAAGCCACGCAAGGGCCTGGTTTAAGGCAGGATCAATGTAGGTGGCCCCGTTCGGCTCAAGCCCCCGCAAGGCAGCTTCAGCTTGGGCACGCCCCGATGACGTCACCAGGCCGAACGGAACGTCGGTTTGAAACTCCGTCGCGAAGGACACCACCCCAAACCGGTCGTTTGCCTCAAGCCGCGAGAGTAGCCGCACGATGCCTGTCACAGAACGACCAAGTCGGTCTCCCTGGGCCATGGATGTGGAGCGATCGAGCACCACAACCAACGCCTCACCCGATCCCGGCTGTGGCGGCAGACGCACCGGCAGCGCCGCAGCGACCCGTTCGGCCTGCCAACCGCCAGCCCTAAACGATGCCTCACCCCCAACCAACACCAGGCCACCACCACGGTCGACGAACGACGCGACGTCCCCAAGGGCGGCCTCTGTTTCGGCCAGGGAACGGCCTGTGACCACCACGTCTGGCCGTGAGGGGAATGGCGTCCCAGCCTCCAACGGCATCACCTGAAAACCAGCCGACGTGAGGGGCGCGACCAAGTCAGGCGCCCCGACAAGGCCGACAAGCGCGGGCTGTGCTACCTGAACGGTGTCACGCCAGACGTCAACCACCTCCCCTGATGGACCGTCCGTGAGCTGAATGGCCAGGGGTAACGCTCCGCGCGCCTCGTTCGGAACGGTCAGCGGCACCACGGTCGGGCCAGCATCCCCAGCGACCACGGGGACCGATCCCGACGCGTCCCCGAGCGACCAAGACAAACGCAGTGGACGACCATCAGGTTGGGCGGCAACGGTGACTTGCGCTTCACCGGTGCTGCCAGCCGGTAACCGCCACGGTGTGGCCACACCGGCAATGCGCGGTGACGCGATCGTTGGTACCAGCACCATCGTCAAACGCTCCGGCGGTCCTGGAAGATCCAAACTGGCGTCCGTGAAGCGGCCGTCGGACACCACGATCACCTCGTCGCTACGTGTCATCGCCACCGCCACTGCCGAAGCGATATTGGAACGGTCGGAGGGTTCGCGGTTGATGCCTAGTGCACGCGGCTGCGACACCCCAGGCTGGCTTGCCCAGCGCACGTCGTCAAGACGCAAACGCTCTATATCGCCCGCTACCTCACGCAACGCACCGGCATCCACACTGCGTGAGTCGTCGATCACCACCACCGGTTTGCTCGGAGCAAGGTTGGGTGCAAGCCAGGGCGCTATCAGCATCACCATTGACGCCACTAGAGACACAGCCGAAGCCCAACGTAAACGCATGATTGAAGCGTAGCAACCGCCTGCTCGAACCGGCGAAGTAACGCAACACCGCAGCGGTAAAGTCGAACCATGGCTGCGGCTGAGACGCATGACGGTTGGCACTACGAACGCACCCTCTACGCCGCAGGCTTCACCCCAGTCGCTGGGGTTGACGAAGCCGGCCGGGGAGCGTGGGCCGGCCCTGTCACCGCCGCGGCGGTCGTCCTACCCCACGCAAAGCATGCGTTCGTTGACTCGAAACGTCTCACGCCCGCCCGCCGTCAGGTCTTAGCAGACGAGGTGCGGCGGGTTGCCCTCGCGTTTAGTGTGGTGCACGCACCGGCATCACTGGTGGATGACATCGGTGTCCTTGAGGCCACACGGTGGGCGGTACGTCGTTGTGTCACCACGCTTCACGTGCCACCTGCAGCGTTGGTGACGGACTACCTCACACGCGTCGGCCTACCGGTTCGCGCGCCTGCGAAGGGCGAGCACGTCAGCTGGCAGGTGGCGGCTGCGAGCCTTCTAGCGAAAACGGAACGAGACCGTTACATGACCGACGTCGCCCACGCGGCCGACGACCGATTTGGGTTTGCAGGGCACAAAGGCTACGGTGCAGCAGCCCACCGCGAGGCCCTCGCCAAGTTCGGCCCCAGCCGAGAGCATCGCAAGACGTTTGCTCCCGTTCGTTCGTTGCTTAAAGGCGCCGACCCGGTCCACGAGGACGGTCGCTCCAACGTGACCGAAAATGGTCTATTCTAGGGCTTGCTCATGTCTGATTGCATTGCGATTCGCCTCAACCAAGGGCCCAAGCTGACGTGGTTTACGGCACCGGCCGATCCGCCACCCAAGGATGCCGCTGTGGTGGTTCAAACCAAGCGTGGCCTTGAGATTGGCACGGTTCGTAGCGACGTGATGCCGCGTGATCCCGCTCGCGGTGAATTCGTGCGGGTGGCTGAATCGGACGACCTTCGCCAGCAAGAAGCCCTGGATGCAAAAGCCAACGACTTGCTTTGGCTGGCACGCTCGCGTGCCCGCGAGGTCCTGCCGGATGAACGCATTAAGATCGTGTCGGCGTCCTTCTCGTTGGACGAACGCGTGTTGACCATCACCTACTCCACTGAAGCCAAGCCCGACTTGCGGTTTTTGGTGCAAGCCGTACGGCCGTACACCGAAGCCCGCGTTGAGCTTGTCAACGTCGGCCCACGCGATGAAGCGCGCGTTATTGGCACGCTTGGGGCGTGTGGCTCCGGCTCCTGCTCGTCAACGTGGCTTCAGAGTTTTTCGACCGTGTCGATTCGCATGGCGCGCGATCAGCAGTTGCCACTGAACCCCGACAAGATCAGCGGCACCTGCGGACGGTTGATGTGCTGCTTGCAGTACGAGCACGATATGTACCGCGAGTTGGTCAAAAACCTTCCCAAAAAGGGGTCAAAAGCCTGTCATGCCCATAGCGGAGCGTGCGGCAAGGTCGTCAAGGTGCACGCACTGGATCAAAGTGTGGACCTTAAAACGGACGACGGCTACCTCGAGCGGGTCCCCAAAGATGAACTGGTGTCACCTTCAAGAAACGACCGCAGCGAGCGCTAACGCCAAGTGCGTGGAAAGCGTGCGCTGGGAGACGTAGGCCGCTTTCGCCTCGCGTCGTTCAACCATGATGTGAACCAGCGCCCCCAACCACTCCGGTCTTTCGGCGCGCACAAGCTCCACCAGATTCCCCTCAAAGTCGACCTCAGGATGCTTCCGTTCCGCCTCCACAAAGCGCTCACACGCGTCCAGCAAGGCGGCGGTGTCGTGGTCCATGGCTGTCACCAACGCCTCAATCGGTTCACGCCACTCCCCGTCGGACACGTCGGCGCTTCTTGAACGCATCACCGCACCCACGCGACCGTAACGGATGTCCGATCGCCAGGCAGGCTCGTTCGCTCCCGGTGTGACCGGCACCGATCCAAAGCGGACGGTTTCTGCACGCGATGCGACCGTGGGCAGGACCGAAGAGCGACTGGGGGCGATCAGCACGATCTTCGTGTTTGCGGGCGGCTCCTCAAGCGTCTTCAAAAACGCGTTAGCAGCCGATTCCGTCATTTTGTCGGACGCCATCACGATGGCCATCTTGATGGTTCCACTTGGGGCAGAACGCAACCACGGAATCAGCGGGTTGGGGTCGGCGCCCGGGCCACGGCGAAGGGCAATCTGATCAAGACGCAGGACAGGATTCGCAGCTTGCGCACCCGACCGGGTGGTGGCCACAGGTTCTTTAATCAGCACGTCGGGGTGATAGCCGGTTTGCCAACGTTGGCACGAAGCACAACGCCCGCAAGGACGCGTATCGCTTTCGCAGCTCAGGTAGGCAAACCACCAGAGCGCGGTCGTACGCCTACCCACATTGGGTGGACCAACAAACAAAAATGTGGCCGCGGTGCTGTGGGTCAGGTGGTCGCGAACGGCGTCATGACCCTGAACATGCAAGGTGGCAGGGAAGACGGCAGCCGTTTCGTGTTCCACGCTAAAAACCTACCAAGCCGGTGCGGATGGCGACGC
>PR_CR_10_Liq_1_inCRDRAFT_1000572_pt1 | contig 22697 bp, 20 predicted proteins | sample PRCRCaboRojoPR_3_FD_10241 | JGI IMG/M metagenome (IMG submission 10241)
GGCAATCATCTGGCGTGGTTCTTTTGGATTGATCCACAGGCAGTGGTTGTCTACGTGCTTATTTTTTTCCGGCACGCGCTCCCAACTTTTACCGCCATCATGCGTAACGTGCATGTAGGTATCCATGCTATACACTACATCCACTTTCGTGGGATGGGGTACCAATTCCACATAATAATTGCCACTTGTTTCGTAATCGTTGGTTTTAGAGAAACTTTCCCCCCGGTTATCAGAGCGATAGGTGCCGTGGCCCTCTACCAAAGCATAAATTACGTCAGGATTGGCCGGAGCAATGGCCAAACCAATGCGGCCTTTTTCAGCCGGAAGGCCTTTCTCCAATTTACGCCAGTTTTGGCCACCGTCTTCACTCTTATAAATTGCACTTTCCGGGCCACCGCTTACGTAGGTCCACACGTGGCGTCTACGTTGATGGGCGGTGGCGTAAAGTACCTCTGGGTTTCGGGGGTCCAAGTGAATTTCATTAAAACCGGTGTGCTCAGAAACGTTCAGGATTTGCTCCCAGCTTTTACCACCATTGGTGGTTTTATAAATACCGCGTTCACCACCGGCACTCCAAAGCGGACCATAAGCGGCAACGTAAACCACATCTGAATTTTCAGGGTGAACCTTAATCATGCCAATGTGCTCAGAGTTTTTAAGGCCCATGTTTTTCCAGCTTTGGCCGCCATCTTTACTTAGGTATACGCCATCGCCATAAGCTACAGAGCGCTGATTGTTATTTTCACCAGTGCCTACCCAAACTGTATTGGGATTATTGGGGTCTAAAGTGATACAACCTATGGAATATGATTTTTGGCCGTCAAAGATGGGGGTGAAGGTTACCCCGTGATTGGTGGTTTTCCACACGCCACCGCTGGCAACCCCAACGTAATACTCGTTATGGTTTTCAGGGTTTACGGCTAAGTCGGCTATTCTTCCAGAAGTTAAAGCAGGCCCTACCGATCGGAATTTTAATCCGGTTAATGAAACATTAGAAATAGAGTCTTGGGCAAAAAGGGAAAGACTGGCCAGCACCAAAGTTACCAGCGGTATTAATTTGCGCATAAAAATAATTTAGAGCACAAATCTAACAAAGGCCGCTCAAAAAGCGGCCTTTGGTAATGCTTGCTGTTAGTAGGAATTAACCGATCACCATTTATAGGTCATGCCAATTACTACGTTATGCAGGGTCACTTCGGTTTGTAAATCGTCTAAAACTTGTACCTGTGAACCTGTACTGGCGTCAAAGCCGCTGTAGGTGACCAGATTTTGGTCAAAATTGCTTTGTACATAAGTTGCATTGACTTGCCATGCTCCAAATTGATAGCCTAATCCACCTGAAATGATGGTGACATCTCCGGTGGTTTCCTCTTGAAACGCTTCATCATACGGGCTTTGATTGAGACGATATCCACCGCGTATGAATAGGTTGTTCCATTTGTATTCTAAACCAGCAGCCAGGCTGTTGCTTAAATTGGTAAATAGTTGATTAAGTTCGGCATCATAACTATTTATTACGGCATCACTAATGTTGTAAGAGCTGCGAGCCGTGTATAGACGGGTGTTTTGAGCGTTGGTGTATTGGTAATCGGCACTTAAAATTAATCGTTTGGCTATTACCGATGAAAGGCCAATTCTAAAAATAGAAGGCGTGCGTAGTCTATAGGAATATTCTTCACGGGTTAGGATATCACTACTGGTATTACGATTTACACCATCAAAGGGAGGTGCGTTAAAACGAGCAGTTACGTCCAAATCGTAAATCTGGCGCACTAAGTACCAACTAGGCGATTGATACGAGGCACCAATTCTAAATTCAGGAATGGGCGCGTATAAAAAGCCTATGTTAAAATTGAAACCATTTGCTCTTAAGTCGCTTAAGCGTCTGTAGGTATACTCCGTTAAATTGTAGGGCGGAGCATCTTGCTGATCAATGTATTCTGTGATAAACTCTTCTCTTCTGAGATTTAAAGAGGGAAATCCAAAGCCTAATCCGTAGCTGAATTTGCCATAAGATTGACCACTAATGGCAAAACCGGTTTGGTTGAGAGAACCGGTTTGATTGTAGGTGAAGCTCACATCACTGGTAGCAGTACGTGTATTGTTGGTAGAATCAAACCTACCGTAGGCATAGCTGGCGTTGGGGTTTCGTACTACATCATTACCACCCACCGTATCGCTCACTAAAACGTAGGCCTGCCAAGCAGCGTAAGCATCATCCGTAATAGTATCTACATCTCCGTTGGCTGATGTTTTGCCCCAAAACTGCCCTAATGTTTGGCTATTGTCAAAACCCAGAATATCATATCGCCTGGTGCAATCAGCCAATTGGTTATTGTAAATTCCAACACTAAACTTATGGTCATCTGGAGATTCCCCAAACTGGAATCCTACACCTAGGTTTTCAAGATTTACCGAGAAATCTCTTTGGTTAGCCTCTGCCCCGTAAAAGGGGCCTAATTGGGCTTGCTGCGTTTCAAAGCCTAAGGAAAAACTGAATTCGTTAAAGCGATAGCTAGAAAGAGTGGCCGGATTTATGCCAATAGCACTAGCATCATTCCCTAAAGAAGTAAAGGCACCGCCCATGGCTGTAAACCGGGCGGTACCTCTTAATTGATTATTTATAAATGTCTCAGACTCTGAAGCAATTTGAGCGTGAGCACTGAAGCTCAACGTTGTGAGCACCAGTGCTATGCTTTTTTGCAAGTTCATCATTACGCTTTTGCTCATTATCTTCTTCCTCCTCTTGATCCACCAGAGCGACTGCTGCCACCTCTTGATCCACCGCCAAAGCTGGGTGAGCTACTTCTAGATGGAGAAGCGCTGCGCGAAGGCGTTCTTGACCGGGAAGGGCTGGCACTTCTAGATGGCCTGGAAGACCGCGAAGGTGAAGCACTTCTTGAAGGACTGTTGGAGCGTGAGGGGGTATACGTGCGATTAGTACGGCTTGAATTATTGGAACCCGAACTGCGCTGACTGCGACTACGCTCATAAGCACGCTGGCGCTCACTTGGACTGCGGTAGGTGTTGTTGCTTCCGCGATTGTAGCGCTCCCTGCTACTTCTATCTTGGGTGCGAGTTTGAGAGCTACGGGTATAAGTTCTCCGGTCGTTCTCTCTTCGGCTGTTAGTAGCTGTGGGTCGGCTCTCCCTTCTTAAATCGCCCCGTGAGGCTGAACTAGATCTGGAAGAGGTACGACTTTGAGCTGCGCTGGAAGCATTACTTGTGCGGTTAGCGGTTATTTGACGTGCCTCATTGTAGGTGCGGTTTGAATAAGCTCTGCCCGTTGCCGCACGCTCAGTGGTGCTTCGGTACGCATAATTTCCTGCGCTTCTTGCAGAACTTGTACCAGAAGATTCAAAACGGCTGCTGCGACCTCGCTGACTAACCGAGGCTGAACTGCGGCTAGAACGATTTACCGTGTTGCTGCTATTGTTGTAAGTGCGTCCAGATCTTGAGCGGTTAGTCATTGAGCTACTCTTGTAAGATCTTCTATTTATGCCATTACGGTTACTAGTGAAACCACCACTGCGGTAACTCACTGGCCTTACACCCGCATACACACGATTATTTCTAAAACCGAAATCATTGGCACCTTGGTAAAAGCCGTTGTAATAACCGGCCCAATATGCATTGTGCGCTCCCCAGGGGCCTCCCCAACCAAAGCCTCCGCCCCAGCCAAAGCCTCCGCCCCAGCCAATTCGCCAACTTGGTCCCCAGCCCCAGCCGTAATTAAATCCCCAGCTAGGTCCCCAAAACCAAGGGTCCCAAAAAGGGTCATAAAAACCAACACCAAGGCCCCAACCGGCATTCCAGTTGTTCCAGTAAAAACCATTGTTTACAAAGGGTTGCCTTAAGCTAGGTGTAGTGTAAAAGTTATTTACAATTACGTCCCCATTGGAATTAATAGCCTGATTAGGATTAATCGCATTGTCATTAGGGTCATAATAATCTAGATTATCTGCCGAGGCGGGTTCGTTCAGATCGTTTAAATCAAATTCGTTAGAACCGTTATTGGCGGTAGTATTAGCGCTCGGCTCATAATATAAACCATCTTCATAATTATTATTGACTACAGTTTTGGTAGCACATCCGTACATTCCAAAAAAGATTGCGAAAAGGGCGAAAACTAATTTTTTCATGGCTCTATTTTTTAAGGGGTTTTCTTTATAACTAGCTTTGTTGCCCAAAATAGGACAAACTCCATACCATTTTTTATTCATGGCCGAGAAGTTAACAAAAAGAAGTGAAGATTACTCACGTTGGTACAATGATATTGTAACCCGTGCCGATTTGGCTGAAAACAGCGGTGTGCGCGGCTGCATGGTAATTAAGCCCTATGGCTTTGCTATATGGGAAAAGGTACAGCAAGAGCTGGATAAAAAGTTTAAAGCCACAGGCCACCAGAATGCCTATTTCCCACTTTTTATTCCCAAATCCTATTTTTCTAAGGAGGCTTCACACGTAGATGGATTTGCCAAAGAGTGTGCGGTTGTGACCCACTACCGGCTTAAAAATACTGCAGATGGCAAAGGCATTGAGGTTGACGAAAATGCACGCCTGGAAGAAGAGTTGGTGGTGCGCCCCACATCAGAAACCATTATCTGGGATACTTTTAAGAAATGGATACAGAGCTATCGGGATCTACCGCTAAAGATTAATCAGTGGGCCAACGTAGTACGCTGGGAGATGCGTACCCGTTTGTTTTTGCGTACCGCTGAATTTCTTTGGCAGGAAGGCCATACGGCACACGCTACCCGCGAAGAAGCCGTAGAAGAAACTGAGCTGATCTTAGATTTATACGCAGATTTTGTAGAAAATTTCATGGCCATTCCCGTAATTAAAGGCGTTAAATCAGAAAATGAGCGTTTTGCCGGAGCCCTAGAAACCTACTGTATTGAAGCCTTAATGCAAGACGGTAAAGCTTTACAGGCCGGTACCAGTCACTTTTTAGGCCAAAACTTTGCCAAAGCGTTTGATGTAAAGTACGCTTCAAAAGAAGGAAAAGAAGAATTGGTTTGGGCCTCTTCCTGGGGCGTTTCTACCCGTTTAATGGGCGCCTTGGTTATGACCCATTCAGATGATAATGGCCTTGTTTTGCCTCCCAATTTAGCACCTTATCAAGTGGTTATTGTGCCCATTTACCGCAGTGAAGAACAGTTTAAACAAGTGGAGGCCAAAGCTACAGAGCTAAAAATGCAACTGGAATATGCCGGGGTAAGCGTGCATTTTGATGACCGCGATACGCATAAGCCGGGATGGAAATTTGCTGAGTACGAGCTTAAAGGCGTGCCTCTAAGAATTGCTTTGGGGCCCAGAGATATTGAAAATGGTACCGTAGAACTCGCCCGTAGAGACACTCTTTCTAAATCTATAGCCCAGCAAGAAGGGCTTGTGCAACAGGTAAAAGAAACGCTGGACGATATTCAAAATACCCTCTTTAAGAAAGCTAAGCGTTACCGCGATGAAAATACGCGGGAGGCCAATTCTTGGGAAGAGTTTAAAACTTTGGTAGGCCAAGGGGGCTTTGTTTCTGCCCATTGGGATGGTACAGTAGAAACCGAGGAGAAAATAAAAAACGAGACTAAGGCCACCTTGCGCTGTATCCCGCTTAATAGTAAGCAGGAAGAGGGTCAATGCATTTACAGCGGAAGTCCATCGCGGCAGCGGGTACTTTTTGCCAAAGCTTACTAGGGTAAGAGCCACACCAACGGGCTGGTATAACACCCAAAAAACTTAAAAAAAGTTACCAGGGGGCTTGCAGGTTTTAAAATCAGATGTACATTTGCACTCCCAATTTAAACAATGGGATTTTATGGCCCCTTCGTCTATCGGCTAGGACGCCAGGTTTTCATCCTGGAAAGAGGAGTTCGATTCTCCTAGGGGCTGCAATTTTTAAGAGATATGGCTAATCACAAATCAGCATTAAAAAGAGTACGTTCTGATCGTGCTAAACGAGACAGAAACCGCTACTACCACAAAACTACCCGTAATGCGGTTAGAGCTTTACGTGCAAACGAGAACAAGAAAGAGGTAGAGGCTAAAATGCCTGAGGTTTTCAGCATGATAGATAAGTTGGCCAAAAATAATGTGATTCATAAAAATAAGGCCGCCAACTTAAAGTCCAGTTTAGCCAACCACTTGAACGCACTCAAGTAGTATTAAGCAATTAAAATTTTTAAGCCCTCCGAATATCGGGGGGTTTTTTAGTTTAAACTGTTTGCCATGTTTAAAGTTTCTCTCTTATGGATTCATTAGTAACAGAAAATCTAAAACGTTTTAAAGAGAATGTACCCAAAGGGGTGGAGTTGGTAGCGGTTTCAAAAACCAAACCCATTAGCGATATTGAGCAGGCCTATTCGGCTGGCCAGCGTCATTTTGGCGAAAACAGAATTCAGGAAATGGCTGAAAAGGCCGAGGCTTTACCAAAAGACATTCATTGGCACATGATAGGCCACGTGCAAGGCAACAAAATAAAGTACATGGCGCCTTTTGTGCACCTGGTGCACGGCATAGACAAACCCAAAAGACTTAAGGAGCTCAATAAAGAAGCGGCCAAGAATGACCGGGTCATTAAATGTCTTTTACAAATACACATTGCTCAGGAAGAAACCAAGTTTGGCTTTTCGCCCGATGAGGCTTTGGAAACACTACAAACAGACCCAGAAGGCCGATACCCCAATGTACAGATTGCAGGTCTTATGGCCATGGCTACCAACACCACTGATCAGGCGGTGGTGAAAAACGAATTCAGAGGAATGCACGAACTCTTTAAAAAAGCCCGGCAAATTTATTCTTCTCCCGAGTTTAAGATACTTTCTACTGGTATGAGCGGTGATTATAAGCTGGCCATAGAAGAAGGTTCAAACATGGTACGAATTGGATCGGCCATATTTGGTAAACGCGATTAAACCGGCCACTATTTGCGGTTGGCCTGACCAAAACCAAAACTCACACCTACGGCCGGTAAAACATGGTTGCTGGCCCAATAGGAAAAGTTGTCATTGAAATAGTCATCACGATTTGTTTGAGGTGCTTCCAAATCCGCTCTATTCAGAGCACCTCCGTATATTAATCCTCCGTAAAGCTCTAGATAAAAGGAGTCAAAAACCTGTTGAAACCCTACGGCCAAAGAGACATTTAATCGGTATACCGATTCTCTAAAAGAACGGGTTTCATAGGTAAGATAGGGTAAGCCATCTTCGTAAAAATTGAACCAATCAGCACGGTCGTAATTGAGATTGATTACACTCAATTGACTGCCAAACCTTAAGAAATAATAATAATTACTGCTGGTGGTTCCTTCTCCTGCAAAGAAGAACTTATCAAAAACCTCTAGTCGAATACCATTATTAGAGGTTTTATAAATACCGTCATATCCTTCTACTAAAAAAGGGACGCTTAATTTGGCACCCACAAAGTTTTTGGGAAGCACTCGAAAAGCTACCTCCAGACTGGGGCTCAGGTAAATAAGATCAGCCAGATTGGTTTGATACTGGATGGCATGCTCATGTTGCGAATATTTTTTAACTGCGGGCTCCACTTTAATAGAGGTAGTTTGCGCCCAAAGAGCCCAACTAGGCAAAAAAGCCAATGAGAGAACGATGATTTTTTTCATAGGGAGCTCAAAAAATTTAGTTGACCATTGCTAAAGCGGTACTGGTCTAAGCCGTCTGTTGAGGAAACAATAATTAAATCGTTTAAGGGAATTATATCACGGGCATTTTCCAGTTCTTCTATAGCGGTGAGAAAAGAAGGAGCGGCCGGATTGCCTACATCAAAAACCTTTAAACCGCGGTCACAAACTAAGAGAGTGTCACCGTACAGCCCCAGGCCATAAGGGTTTATCAATGAAAATTCTTTCACCAACTGTGGGTTTCTTAAATCGCTGATGTCAATCACATCCAGCTGATTTACAGAACGGTTACAGAAATTGTTGCCTTCTTCTGAACGCAGGGTTACGTAGGCATGGGTGGCGTTGGCCACAACCGGATCACAGGCCACTACATGGCGGTAATTACTAAGCAGCTCTATGGCGGGAGCATTGGAAATATCATAAATAAGCATGCCCGAGTTAGTGCCAATAAATAGAGTGTTGTCATCGTAGGGAAAAACGGTTTCTACCAGCGCCTGAACCTGATGCTCGCTTATGTAAACCGGATTTTCTTGATCATTGAGGTTAAAGACTTTTAGTCTATTTCCATCTACCGCAAACAAGTGATTGTTGGCTATGGCGAAACGTGCTAAACTTCCTCCTGTTCCGGTGCCACTACCAATTTGTATAGTGTTGGCGCTACTGCCCTCTTCGGCACAGCCAAAAGCGGCCAATAAAAGAATACTCAAGGCTATTATTTTTTTCATCTCTTTTCCCATTTAATAATGATGGTATTCTCAGGCCGGTTTTGTTTTGAGTAAATATCCTCTACCCTTAAGCCATCGGGCGGGCCTGGCTCTGGAAATACGTTGCGGTTGCGGTCTACCTCACTTAGGTTGGCCCCATCGTATTTAAGCGCCACCAGATCTGTGGCATTGTCTGCGTAGATAATATTGTTTTTTATGGAGATGTCTACATTACCGGGAATGCTTATAAAGGCTAACGCTTTGGGACTAGAGGGGTTACTGTTGTCAATAATATGAACTCCTCTTTGAAATTCATTAATGTACAAGAGCTTGTCTTTCGTGTAAATTTTCCCATAGTTTTCTATGGGTTGAGGTGGTAGTAGTTTTATGGAATTCTCAAGCACCTCACGTTCCATTAACACGGGTTTATAGGCGCTGGGCGGATCATAATACCAATCTTCATAATAGCATGCCTGAAGCATAAGCAGCAAAAGGCTTAATAGAAGGAGCTTTTTCATGGGCACTTGTTTCACTAGTAGACGTAAACTTTTTTTAATTAGTTGGGTCTTTTTTCTGGCCGGTTATTTTGGTAATAGCGGTAATTGATATCTACATTGATTCGAATGTTCTGGAGCAATTGCTCATTAGTGCTGTAGCCCACACTGTATTCAATGCGCACTAAATCAAAGATATTATTAAAACCCAGAAAAACCTCCCCAAAAGATTGTCCATCGGCTATAGCCAGGGCACTGGTGCCGGCCAGGGTGTGAATGCCACTGCGCTTTAAAAAACCCACTTTTGAAAAAAGAGTGCCTTCAAAAAAGTGCTCATAATGGGCCTCTATGTAAGAGCGGTTGGTGCTAAAGCCATAGTAGGGCAAGGTGCTGAACTGCTTAATGCGGTTTTTAGGAGAGGGCGTGGGTTGGAGAAAAAACACCTGTATACCATCAAAATGCTTGTAATCTACAAAGGGTATATTTTCATTGATGGGAAAATGCCCCAGACTAATGTCATACTGAGAAATTCCTATGTTACCTACCCTAAAGGCCTGATGCACACCCAAGCTTTGAAACCAAAAATCAGTTTCACCAAATTGAGTGGGCAAGCCTATTTTTAAATTATAGTACAAACGCGGTTTTTGGATTACCAGATTCTGCTTAAATCCTAGCTTATGCTGATAGCGTTGGCTATAGCGATGTTCGTACAACTGACCAATCTGATAGCCTATCTCCAAGCCAAAGGTAAAGGCTTGGTGTGGGGTGAAACCATTTTCATTGATAGCTCCTTCAAAAGTGGGATTGTTAGGCGCAAAATCAGAATTGGGGTTCAGAAGGCTGTAGGAGGTATTGTTAAAAAGTGGGAACCGCTGCGCATACTCTAAATAGCTTTTTACGCTAAATCCATTTGTGGCTTCAAACTCATAGCCTGCTCTCAGAAAGTTCTTGGCGTAAAGCCTTATCAGATTTTCGCCCAAACCTAAGGCATAAATGGTATTTATAACCGGCAATACAGGTTCATCTGAATTAAATTGTTGGTAACGCTGCCCACCTGATAAAGAAGCCACTTGGGGGTTATTGGGGTTAAACCGATAGCTGAGATTAAGGCTTGGCTTAAAGGTTTTATCGGCCAGACCATAGCGCAGGGTAGGGGTGAGCTCCCACTCTTTAGCGGGATAGGTAAGCCCAATGGGTAAGCTAAAATCTCCGTACAGGCCTTCAACGGCATTGTAACCCAAAGCCCGATACGCTGCTGGCATTTTCACAAAAAAATCACCAAATCGCTTAAAATGACTTTTATAGGTCCAATTGTAATAATTCAGAACATGCCGGTGCAAACGGCTGCCCTCGTAAAATCGCCACTTGGGGGGGGCTTTACCCAAGTTTTTTTCATTAAAAAAAGCGCTGTCATAGGGAGCCAAACCAGCGGGTGCTAAACTATCCCAAAGCTTTAAATTAGGCTCATAGTCCGATGCATAAATGGAGTATACCTCAGCAGGATTTGGTAGAGGAGAAATGGTATCTTTAAACGCAAAGTTCAGGTGAAATTGATCAATTTCATAGGCATAGTGAAAGCCTACGTGCTTTGCCTGGAAATAGTTTTTTTGTTTCACTAAAAAGTAGCGGTCTGCCGTTTTGCCGTAAAGCTGATTTACACCAATAGAATCATAGCTTTCTAAAATACTGGGTCTTGCGTTGCAGTATTGAGCTTGCAAAGGCAGGCCTGTACTGGCTAAAACATCGGCTGTGCCCTCAAATAGAGGAACGTCTTCTTTTTGGGGTTTAAACAAAATGCGGTATACTTTTTCCTTTCCTAAAAAATAAAAACCCTTTACCTGAAATTGATAGTAGGCCCTGCCTTGAGAAGAAAGCGGCCCGTAAAATCCACGATTTAAAACGTCATTAAAGTAATTTTTTTCTTGCCACAAATGCACGGCATGGGTAGGTAAATGAATCCAGTTTTCGGCTGCCACACGCCCGGCTTCTTTTTTGGCCAACACTGTTTCTTTATAAGTAAAACGGTCTTGATAGAAATTACGCTTAAGTACTTCTGCGGCATAGGCCTTTCCTATATCGTAGTCAGCGGGTGTGGCCAGGCCAGAAATGGGCCAAATGTTGAATAAAATTTGGTCAATCCAGGCCACTTGTTTTTCGTAAGTAAGACTTTGATAAGGACCGCGTGGGCTGGTAATGCCGCCCCGGGCAGCCGCTAACAGGCTCATTACGCTATCTGCGTCTAATGCAGCCCTCAACAATTTTTTTTGAAGCACCACCTGCGTGGTGAAATCTTGGCGCTGGCTAATCTGCCGGGTATTGTAACCCTCGGCCACAATTAAAAGGGGGAAATCTTGATTCTTCAAGTCAACAGAAGCATACCCAAAACTATCGCTGAAAAAAACTTTTTTTTGAGCCGTTATCAAAGCGGCCTCTGCAATTTTCTGGTTCAGTGAGTTGGTGATTAGCACACTTCGGGCTTGACCCCAAATGAGGTTGCCGGAAAGGCTGATGAAAAAGACCAAAAATAAAGCAGTACTATGCCGCAAGACGTGGCGAATTTTAGGATGGTAAAGTAAAACAAATTGGGGCATTTGGTAAGGAACCCATCTGGGCTTTGTTTACTTTAGCCCCTATGTTTTGCGTGTTAGATATTGAAGGAACCGGAGGGCCGTTTGGCAAGGAGGCTATAATGGAAATAGCGGTGTTTAGATTTAATGGAGAAGAGGTTGAAGATCAATTAATAAGCCTAGTGCACCCGCACCGTAAGGTGCAAAAGTTTGTAAGCAAAATGACGGGCATTACCGATAAAATGCTTTTGCGTGCACCGCGATTTCATGAAATTGCCAAAAGATTGATTGAAATTACGGAAAATGCGGTGGTGGTAGGCCATAATGTAGACTTTGACTACCGAATGTTGCGACAGGAGTTTGCCCGTTTGGGCTACCAATATGAGCGCAAAACGCTGGACACTATTGAACTTGCCAAAGATCTTTATCCGGGTTTAAAAGCCTATGGTTTGGATGCCATGTGCGAGGAGTTGGGTATTTACCGCGCCAATAAACACCGGGCAGAACATGATGCCCGGGCTACTTTGGAATTGCTAACTCTTCTTCAGGAGAAAGATCGCAAGAAGGGCATTAGCAAAGTGGGAGAAAGCATTAAAACCACCAACTATCATAAAGATAGAATGTATGATTTGCAGCGCTCAGTATCTCACAATAAAGGGGTTTTTTATTTGCATGATGAGGCTGGTGAATTACTTTACATTGGCGCTTCAGAGAATATAAAAACCGCCTTAAACCGCATGCTTTTGGCCGAAAATGAAACCGCTGAAGATTTAAGGAAAAAAGCCCACTCGGTAAGAGTTGAGCCTTGCGGTAATTGGTTGGTGGCTCGCCTAAAAAGGCATGAAGAGCTGGAAGCTGTAAGTCCACCTTTTAACGCCCAGCTCAAAAATGATTTTCTCTACGGTGTTTTTCTAGACAAACGCAGATCTAAACCTGGTTTTAAAATTACCGGTTTAGACAAAATGAAAGGGCAGCCACCGCTCTTAAAGATAGCAGACCCTAAAGCCGGCATGCGTGCGGTGCGAATGTTTAAACGTTTAAAGAACGATGAATTTCAGGCTGAAATTTTAGCGCAATTAGAAGACTTTCCGGCCAACGAACTCTACACAGGTAAGGGGCGAAGCGGCACAGAGCACTGCATATTTGTAGTGAAAAAAGGAGTGCTAAGAGGCTATCACTACTACAAGTTAAGCGACCAAATTGATGACCCGCAACGGTTGCAAAAAAATATGGCTCCCGTAAAAGCGGAAGCCGTATTTCTTGAAATGTTAAAGTTGGGAATACTTGCCGGAGAGTTTAAACGGCTGGCTTAAAGCAGGTCAAAACCCATGCTCAATATCAATTGGTTTACGCGCATATCGGCAGTGTAGGGGGTTTCATTGATAATAATAGAGCGAGCAGTTTCAGAAAAGTGACCTTCATATTTTAGGTCTACGTGAAATTTACCAAATTCTACACCCACCCCAGCTTGATAACCAAAAGATCCGGCTTCCAGGTCGTCACGGGAAATTTCATTGCTGGAATCTAAATTTATGCTGTAAACCGGAGCGACCATTAGGCGTACCGGCCCTATTTTCTTACCTATTAAAACGGGAATATCTAAACGATGAAAGTTTAGGTTGAGATTTTGCTTATTGCCCGCCTCTAAAGCATGCACATTGGCGTTAAGGTTGGTGTATAAAACCTCAGGCTGAATAAATAAAAGCAGCGCATTGATTTTGGCAAAAGCCCCTAAGTGAAAGCCAAAATGCCGGTCTGGAGATTGCAGCTCTTCAATGGCCCCTGCGCTGGTTTTAAAATTTTCTAAACGAATGCCGGGGGCATTCACCCCCGCCTTCACTCCCAGGTCTATTTGTGCTTGTATGCTGCCTAAAGTCAGGCAAAAAATAAATACCCATGCTTTTTTCATGACTGTTGGATTTTAGAGATTGTGTAAAGCTTTTTGAATGCTTTGTTCTAAGTTTTCTTGGTCACTGGCTACTTGAGCTACAAAAGGCCTACCCACTATTTTTTGGTAGAGCTTTTGGTAACGCTGGCTAACCGTGGCTATAAAGTTGGCCGGCAGGTGAGGCTTTTTCTGGTTTTCTTTTCCCTGAAAGCCTTGATTTATAAGCCATTGCCTTACAAATTCTTTACTAAGTTGTTCCTGCTGTTCACCTTTTTCAAGTTTATGCTGATAGTTCTCAGCATGAAAGTATCGGCTACTATCTGGGGTATGAATTTCGTCAATTAAAATAATTTTACCCTCGGCCGTTTTACCAAATTCATATTTGGTGTCAACCAGAATTAAGCCTCTTTCCTGAGCGTAGGACTGGCCTGCTTCAAAAAGTGTCCGGGTGTAGCGCTCTAAAATTTCATAGTCCTCTTCACTAACCAGGCCTTGCTCCAAAATGGCTTCTCGGCTTATGTCCTCGTCATGCGCGCCAAAATCTGCTTTCGTGGTGGGGGTAATCAAAGGTTGCTGAAAGCGCTCATTTTCACGAAACCCATCGGGTAAACCCAGGCCGCAAATACTTCTTTCACCGCTTTTGTACAAGCGCCAGGCGTGCCCGGTAAGGTAGCCTCTAATCACCATTTCCACTTTAAAAGGGGTGGCCTTTCGGCCGATGGTAACATTAGGATGCGGGCAGCTTAACTTCCAATTAGGAACCAGGGCCTGTGTATGGTCTAAAAAGAAGTTGGCCATTTGATTGAGCACCTGACCTTTATGGGGAATGCCTTCGTCTAGCACCACATCAAAAGCCGAAATTCGGTCTGTTGCTACCATCACTAAAATATCGTTTTCCAGGGTGTACACGTCTCTTACTTTACCTTGGTAAAAAGACTGTTGCCCTGGGAGGTTCAGTTGGGTGCTTGTAAGGGGTTGGTTCATCTACTTTTTAGATTTAGCCTCTTCGGCTTCATAAGCTTTAATAATATTTTTCACCAATTGATGCCTGATTACGTCATGCTCATTCAGGTAAATGAAATCAATTCCGGCAATGGGCTTTAACACCTTTTCTGCCTCTGCCAAACCTGATTTTTGCTTGGGCGGCAAATCAATTTGACTGGCATCACCGGTAATAATAAACTTGGCGCTTTGCCCCATGCGGGTTAAAAACATTTTCATTTGGGCATGGGTGGTGTTTTGCGCCTCATCTAAAATTACAAAGGCCCGGTCTAGCGTACGTCCGCGCATAAAGGCCAGGGGGGCAATCTGAATCACCTGATTCTCCAGGTAAAAAGCCAGTTTTTCAGCGGGAATCATATCGCGCAAAGCGTCATATAAAGGCTGTAAATAGGGGTCTAACTTTTCTTTTAAGTCACCCGGTAAAAAACCTAAGTTTTCGCCTGCTTCAACGGCTGGGCGGGTTAGAATAATGCGCTTTACTTCTTTGTTTTTGAGTGCCTTAACCGCCAGGGCTACCGCTGTGTAGGTTTTTCCGGTACCGGCCGGACCAATGGCAAAAAGCATGTCTTTTTCCAAAACGGAAGCCAGCATTTTACGTTGGTTTAGGGTACGCGCCTTAATGGGCTGTCCGTTGCTGCCGTGTAAAATTAAGTCACTGTGGGCATCCTGACTTTCTTCCAATACCATTTCGTCTTTAAGAATGCGTTCTAGCTGATTTATGGTTAGGGCATTGAAGCGGTGCAGATAATTAATAATCTCCTGTACCTTTTCTTCAAATTCCAGAATGAGCGTTTCCTTACCATTCACCATAATCTGGTTGCCGCGGGCAGTAATTTTCAGTTTAGGGAAATGCGATTTTATGAGGTTCAGATATTTATTGTTGGCCCCATAAATGGCCACCGGATCAATATTTTCTACTTGCAGGGTTCTCTCGCTCAAATTGTTTCTTTCGCTTTTAATGATTAAGAATACAGGCCTTTAATTTTAACTAATTTTGGCCGTTACAAAGTAACAAATTAACAGCCTTATAAACCCCTTAAACTAGCTAAAATGCTGCCTTTATGCCAGTTATAACGCTTACATCTGATTATGGCCTACAAGACCCTTACTTGGCAGCGGTAAAAGGTGCCTTGTACAGCCTTTTACCAGATGTTACACTCTGCGACATTAGCCACCAAATTGAGCCTGGTAATCTTATGCAGGCCCAGTTTATTTTTAAAAGTAGCTACAATTTTTTCCCATCTGGTACGGTGCATTTGGTTTTGGTAAAAGAGATTGTTCGCAGCAAACGTTGGCTGGCCGCTAAAATTAAAGATCAGTTTATAATAACCAGTGATAGCGGATTTCTTTCACTGCTTACCACTCAAACCCGCCCTGCTGAAGTCATAGAAATAAGCCTTCCGCAAGAGCAGCCTCTTTTTCCCGGGCGTGATTTTTTAGCCAAGGCCGCCACCCACTTGGCAAGGGGTGGGGCATTAAGCATGATTGGCAGAACCACTGAGAAGTGGGCCCTAAGCACTTTGCCCAAGCAATTTTATGAATCAGAGCGCAACCGCATGGTAGGCCATGTTATTTACATAGATAATTTTGGCAATGTGGTTACCAACATTACCTGGGCTGAGTTTAGCAAATATGCAGGCCAGCAACAGGTGCGCATAGATCTACCGGGCAGGCAAACCATCAGCGCTATTCTTAACAATTACCATGAAGCGCGAGCCGGTGAAATTATAGCTCTGTTTGGTGCAGAAGGTCACTTGGAGCTAGCCTTGGTTGAACCTCGCGGTAAGCAATTTAACGGGGCTAACTCTATGTTAGGCCTAAATATTGGCAATACTTTAACTGTAACGTTTACATGATTACCCGAATAGTAAAAATGACTTTTGACCCAGCCCAGGTGCCAGCTTTTCAGGATAACTTTGAGCGCCACAAAAACGAGATTAGAAGCTTTGAGGGCTGCGAGAAATTATTGCTGCTGCAAGATTTGAATGACCAGCGCGTTTTCTTCACCTACAGCTGGTGGCAAAGCGAAAAGCATTTGAACCAATACCGCCAATCAGAATTATTTACCGAGGTTTGGGCCTTTACAAAATCGCTCTTTGCTGACAAGCCCCAAGCCTGGAGTGTAAAGGTTAAAGACCAATTGTAAATGAGAGCACTCATAGCTAAAGAAATCAGAAGCTTTTTCAGTTCCGTAATTGGGTACCTGGTCATTGCCGTGTACCTGCTGATAAACAGCGCTTTTTTATGGGTTTTCCCCGGTAATTTTAATTTGCTAGATGGCGGTTACGCTACTCTGGGAGATCTTTTTACTATTTCACCCTGGGTGTTTATGTTTTTAATACCCGCCTTAACCATGCGCATGTTTGCCGATGAAAAAAAAGCCGGCACCATGGAGCTGCTTTTGACCAAACCTGTTACTGATTTTCAAATTGTGTTTTCAAAATTTTTGGCCGGCCTGGTACTGGTGCTTTTTTCTTTACTGCCCACCTTGCTGTATTACTTCACCGTTTATCAGCTTGGTGCTTCTCCAGGCAATGTAGACTCAGCCGCTAGCTTTGGCTCCTACTTAGGACTCCTATTCTTAGGAGGCGGCTTTGTAAGCATTGCCCTTTTTGCTTCGGCTTTAACCGATAATCAAATAGTGGCCTTTTTGTTGGGTATGTTTCTGTGCTTTTTCTTCTACTACGGCTTTGATCAAATTGCCGGCTTTGACCTTTTTGGCTCAGCTGATCTTTTGATTCTGAAGCTGGGAATTAATGAGCATTATGTTTCTATGAGCCGAGGCGTGATTGATAGCCGAGACGCGCTTTATTTCTTCAGCCTCATGGCGATTTTTATTGAGGCCAGCCGTTTAGTAATTCAAAGTAGAAAATGGTAATGAAGGGTAGAAAAAGTAAAGATCTATTTCGCTTTGTGCTAGTGCTGTGCATTTTGGTGCTGCTCAATATTATTGGTGGCCTGCAATTTTTTAGAATAGACTTAACTGCTGAAAATCGCTACAGCCTTTCTGAGGCCACCGTTAAATTGATTGAACCCATTGATGAGGTGGTTTTAGTGAAAGTTTACCTTGAGGGGGATTTCCCCGCTGGTTTTCAGCGCTTGCAAAGTGAAACCCGGCAAATGCTGGACGAGCTGCGTGCTTACAACCCAAACATAGAGTATGTTTTTATTAATCCCAGTGACAACCCTACCGAAGAGGCTACTGAAAAACTCTACCAGCAACTACAGTCACGTGGTCTAAAGCCTTACCAGCTGCAGGTAAACGAACAGGGAGGTAACAGTATTAAAACCGTTTTCCCAGGGGCCGTAATGAGTTTAGGCGAACGCGAAACGGCCGTCAATCTTTTGGTAGATCAACTAGGCGCATCGCCTGAAAGGCAGATAAATTCCAGCATTCAAAATTTAGAGTACACCCTGGCCAGCGCCATACGCAGTCTTTCAACAGAAAAGAAACCCCTGATAGGCTTTTTACAGGGGCATGGAGAATTGGGTCCTCGTGATTTGGCAGATATGGGGAAACAGCTTTCTAAAAACTTCTCAGTAGACCTTTTCAACATCAGAGAGTTTGTGCAAGACTCCATCACCGGAGAGATTAGTGTGGCGGCTCAACAACGTAAGCTCAATCGTTTTGACGCGCTGGTGATAGCCAAACCGCAAAAGCCCTTTACTGATTTGGATAAATACCTTATTGACCAGTTTGTAATGAAAGGCGGTAAAACCGTTTGGATGATTGACCCTGTGCAAGCCAGTATGGATAGCCTTTCAGAGTCTTCGCAGTTTTTGAGCCTCCCGCTGTATGATCGTTTAAACATCAATGATTTACTTTTTAAATATGGGGTACGTTTAAACACCAATTTGGTTACTGATTTGGTGGCAGCCGGGGTAAGTGATCAGCGTCAGATACGCCCCTGGATTTACTTCCCTTTGGTAATGCCCAGCGTAGAGCACCCCATTACAAAAGATTTAAATGCTATTTGGCTGCGTTTTACCAGCACCTTAGATACCATTATTACCAAAAATTCGCGTAAAACCGTTTTGCTGAAAAGCTCTCGCTACGCCAACAGCTTTGCAGCGCCCCACATGGTGAATTTAGCGGCTTTGTACAATCCCCCTCCGCAAGAACGGTTTACCAAAAGCGGTTTGCCCCTGGCGGTTTTGGTAGAAGGTAAATTTGAGTCACTTTACAAAAATCGAATTCTGCCAAAAGATGAAAGCCAGCAGCTGAAACCTCGTTTTGAAAGCCCTGAAAATCAAATGGTGGTGGTAGCAGATGGTGATGTAATCCGCAATCAATTCAACATTGTAAACCCCAATATACCAAAGCGGGTACCCTTACCTGTGGGCTATGATCAGTTTACCGGCCAGCAGTATGGGAACGCAGATTTTATGCTCAATACCATGGACTATCTGCTGGATGACAGTGGCTTAATTGACGTGCGTTCCCGAGAATTGAAAATTAGACTTTTAGACCGCAAACGGCTAGCCAGTGAACGCTTGCAATGGCAATTGGTTAATACCCTTATTCCACTGCTTTTGGTTATAGCATTTGGTGTAGTTTATACCCGCTTACGAAAAAGAAAATACGCGCATTAACAAAGGTTTAAATGAAAAAGAATCTCATTTATTTAGTTATTTTTTTGGTGTTACTGGCTGTGGCTGGCTGGCTCATCAGTGAAAATACAGGTAGCACAACTTTAGAGGGCCCAGAGAATTATGCCTTTACGGTAACCGACACTGGGGCGGTGAATAAAATTGTGATTAGCACCAAAAAACCCAGTAGCGTTACCTTGGTGCGCAGGCCCCAGGGCTGGCTGGTAAATGATCAATTTCCGGTTAGGGAAGAAGCCATGCGTACTCTCTTAGAGACTTTGGCCACCATGCAATTGCGCAACTTTGTGCCCAAGCGCCTTAAAGCTAATATTTCCAAACAATTATCTTCAGAAGGTAAAAAAGTAGAGATTTACAAAAACGGCAACCTCTTTAAAACACTTTTTGTGGGAAGTGCTACCAATGATCAGCTAGGCACCTACATGATGCTTAAAAATGGTGACGCACCCTACGCGGTATACATTCCTGGATTTAATGGCTTTTTAAACACCCGGTTTATCACCGAGGCCCATGTTTGGCAACGCAGAGACTTGGTGCGCGTAAAGCCAAGGGATATTAAAGAAGTAAAATTAACTTACCCAGACTCAGTAGAAGCTAGTTTTACGCTTAGGGTTTTTTCACCCGACAGTGTGTACGTAATAAGCTCCAAAACAGGCGACCCCATGCCCAATGTCAATCAGAATAAGGCGCGTCTATTCTTGTCTTCTTTCAAGAACTTAAGGTACGAGGGGGCAATAGTGCCCGAAGATGGTATTTACAAACGCAGAGACTCTTTGCTGGCCAGCACTCCGGTATTTAGATTAGAGGTAAAAGATATTGACGGTAAGCGGGTGGCGGTAAGTGGCTATCACATCAAAAATGCCTATGAATCTATTGTGCCGGGCGATCCCTCTACCTATTATGACCCAGACCGTTTGCATGGCTTTATTAATGATGAGCGCATGGTTTTACTCCAATATTACGCTTTGCGCAGAGTGTTGGTAAGCCCTGAGTTTTTTGAAGATCAATAGCGGTTCATAAATTATACAGGGCCTTTTAAAATGCCCGCATTTATAACTTTATATTTGTCAGCTAATAGTGATCAATCGGCTTACAGCCTAAAATATACGCTTAACTCAAAGAATACAACATGAAATTTATTGTTTCTAGCGGAGCCCTACTAAAGCAACTTCAAATAGTTGGAGGCGTGCTCAATACCAATAACACCCTGGCTATTTTAGATAACTTTCTTTTTGACCTTAAGGGCAAAACGCTCTCCATTTCAGCATCTGACTTAGAAACAACCATAAGCGCCACCTTAGAAGTAGACAGTTCTGATGAAGGATTGGTAGCCATACCGGCCCGTTTACTTTTAGACGGTTTAAAAGCTTTGCCTGAGCAGCCGGTAACCTTTGTAGCTGATGAAAAGTCTGGCACCGTAGAAATGAGCTCAGACTACGGTAAGTATTCTTTAGCATTTGTAGAAGGTGATGAGTTCCCCAAACTGCCCGAAATGGAAGATGTGAGTACCACCACCATACCGGGAGAAATATTGGCTACCGCGGTAACTAAAACCCTTTTTGCGGCCGGTAATGACGAGCTTCGTCCGGTAATGTCTGGGGTGTTTTTCCAATTTTCAGCAGACAATTTAACCTTTGTAGCTACTGACGCCCATAAGCTGGTGCGCTACCGCAGAAATGATCAACACAGTGACCATACAGCTGAGTTTATTATGCCTCGCAAACCGCTTACCATCCTCAAATCTACCCTGGCCTCGGTGGGCGATGAAGTAAACATTCACTACAATGAAACCAACGCCCGTTTTGAGTTTGAAAATATTATTTTAACCTGTAGACTTATTGACGGTAAGTACCCTAATTATGAGGCAGTAATTCCCAAAGAAAACCCCAATGTGATGGAGATTGACCGGGGTACTTTTCTAAGCTCGGTAAAAAGGGTAGCCATTTTCTCCAATAAAACCACCCACCAGGTGCGGTTGAGATTAGCGGGCTCAGAGCTTCACATTTCAGCAGAAGATATTGACTTTTCTAACAAAGCCCATGAGCGCCTTACTTGCAACTATGAAGGTGATGATATGGAAATCGGTTTTAACTCCCGCTTTTTGGTAGAAATGCTCAATAACTTAGACAGTGATGTGATAAACTTGGAAATGTCGGCCTCTAACCGTGCAGGTATAATTTTGCCGGCTGATAGCCTGGAAGATGGGGAAGACGTGTTAATGCTGGTGATGCCCGTAATGCTCAATAGCTAAGCTTGGCGCAATAGCGTACCTATGGAAGTTTTGGTAGTAGGAGACGTACACGGTTGTTACTACACACTCAAAAAGCTCCTTAAAAAGAACTTCAACCCATCGGGGCAAACCCTTATCCAATTAGGCGACCTCATTAATAAAGGTCCGCACAGTGCCAAATGCATCAAGTACTGGTTTAAGCTAGAGGTAAAGTATCCTGGTAAAGTGTTTTTTTTACGCGGTAACCATGAGCAGGCTTTCATAGACTCTTATTTAAACGATACGCTTAAAAAAACCCACCCAAAATTATTGGCCAATTTGGCACAAGCGCAGTTGGACCCAGAAATTTTGTATCGCTGGCTGCTCACCAAAGCACTTTCTTGGGAAAATGATGATCTCCTGGTAAGCCATGCCGGTATTTCATCTTTTAGCCCTGACCCTTTTAACCTAAGCGCAGAACACAACCTTTTAGTGAATCGTAAGCCTTTAAAGCCACTTTCTAAAACTCAGGTAGTGGGCCACCAAGTGCTTAAAGAGTCCAAACCTATTTTTAGAGTTAAAGAAAATGCCTGGTATATTGATACAGGAGCTTACCTGGGCCAAGCTTTAACAGGTTTGCTATTTAATCAAGGAAGGGCCAGATTAGTTAGGGAGTCTACTTCCTTAAAAGATTATGAGCAGCGGACTTAAACCCTACTTGANTTTTGGTGATAGCAGTCTTCTGAGATGAGGAAAGCTTTTTTATTNAAGCGTTGGCCGAAAAATAGGTGAAAGCAAAATTCATTTACTTTTTCTGGCAGGGTTTAATTTAGATCTATTTTACGGTATAAGTTTTACCAATTGAATTGTGAATAAATAGGATTTCAATTCAGCAAATAATTTTGGAAGTCATCAGAATATTACAAAAATTTGAAGGATAATTCGCGGAAGCCGAAAAGCGTATAGAGTAGGCGTTTTAAACCACACACAATGAAAAATTATAAAAGTTTATTAATCGCTGCGGTTCTAGTTCTTACCGCAGGTTTTACTGCTAATGCCCAAATTAGGTTGGGTGCAGGAGTTATGTCTGGCCTGCCAATGGCGGGAGACTTTGGAGATGTTTATGGGTTTGGTATTGGAGCTGGAGTATCTGGAGAATATATGGTTACCGATAATATTGGGGCTGGTCTCCAGGTTGGATTTATGTCGTTTTCGGCAAATGAAGACTTTGATGGCCTTGATCCTCTTACCATGATTCCTGTTCATGCATTTGGAAATTATCACTTTATGCCTGATGAAGAGTTTAATTTTTACGCAGGCTTAGGACTAGGGATGAATATGGTTTCCCAAACCGTACTAACCTTTGACATTGGCAATCCCTTAGACCCTAGTGATGATAAGATAGAAGAGGAAACTCAAACCAACAGCGGTTTTGCAATAGTGCCTCGCGTGGGTGTAAATTACATGTTTAGTGATGAGTTAGGTTTAGATTTCAACATTGGCTACTCAATATTAAACATTACCCCTGATGGTGCTGATGAGTCTGTAGACTTTAGCTACATTCCTATTAACTTAGGTATTGTTTACGT
>PR_CR_10_Liq_1_inCRDRAFT_1000573_pt1 | contig 22673 bp, 14 predicted proteins | sample PRCRCaboRojoPR_3_FD_10241 | JGI IMG/M metagenome (IMG submission 10241)
CCTGGAGCGCAAGGAGTGGGCATTTCAGACCCTTCTTCACAGTAGTAGCCTGAAGGACAAATGTCGCCTGTTAGTCCGTCTCTAGGCCTATTTGTAGAAGCTCCTTCTTTGCAGTAGTAACCTTCATCACAATTCCCTGTTACTGCAGCTAAGCCAGTAGTTTCACAATACTTACCAGGAGTGCACTTTACAGGTTCAACACTTCCTGCTGGGCAGAAGTGACCTTTGGGACATACTGCTCCTTGGGCACTGTTGTCTGGGTCTGCTTTAACTGCTCCTTGGGTACAGTAGTACCCTCCATTACAGTCTCCGTCTGGCGCAGTGTTTGCGGTTCCTTCACAGTACTTCCCTGGAGGACAACTTATGCACTGAGTGCTTTCCCAACGACCTTGAAGTGGATTGTAAGTTCCTTCTGAGCAATCAATCTTGTTTGAGGTCCCTGTAGGACAGTAGTAGCCTGCATCGCATAGAGTTGGAGTTTCAGTTGCTGCGTTAGGGCAGTAGTAGCCCCTAGGACAAGTTTTGCATGAGCTCTGCAGAGTTTGGTCCTGGTAAGTTCCAGGTGGACAGTCTTTTTCTTCACTACTACCTTCTGGACAGTAATGGCCTTTTGTGCATCCTCCCGAAGCAGGCATTAGTTCATAGCTTCCAGCCACACAGTAGAATCCGGGCGCACAGTCCCCACTGATAGCTGAGAGTCCTGCATCTCCACAGTACTTTCCTTGGGGGCACTGTATGCAGTCCTCAGGTTCATCATTTCCTTCGGAACTAAGGTAGCTTCCTTTGGGGCAAGCAACCGGTGAGATTGAACCTTCAAGGCAGTAGTGTCCTACAGGGCAGACATTTCCTGTGACTCCGTCAGTTGGAGATGCATCAGAGGACTTTCCTATGCAATAGTAGCCAGGACTGCACTTGCCGGTAGGAGAGTCTAGTGCATCACTATCGCAATAGTAACCTCCGTCGCACTCTTTTGCGTAAGCTATTCCTGAAGGGCAGTAGTACCCGGCTACACATTTGCCTCCCCTTGCGTCCCCTGGCAAAGCAGTTCCTGGGTTTTTAGTTTTCGAACCAATTTTGCAGAAATAGCCTCCGTCGCAGTCGTTTGTGGGTGCACTGTTTCCTGTTCCTTGGCAGTACTTTCCTGGAGTGCACTGTACGCACTCTGACTGCTCAGTAATTCCTTCTCTGGGGTTGTAAGTTCCTTCTGGACAAGGGTACTCATTGTTGAATTTAGTTCCCTCTGGACAGTAGTGACCTACTGGACAAATGTTAGCAGTGTAGTCGCTTGTGCCTGTTGGACAAAAGTAACCCTTTGGACAAACATTGCAGTCAGTTTGCCTGTCTAAGTCTTGGTAGGTCCCTGCTGGGCAGTTTGTGGCTTCATAGGATCCAACGGGGCACTTCTGACCTTTGGTGCAGTAGTGCTTCTCTGCTCCGTTTTCGTTTGGACGAGGAACTCTTGTCCCAGCGAAGCAGTAAAACCCTCCGTCACAGTCACCTTCAACAGCTGACAGTCCAGTGCTAGTGCAGTATTTTCCTTGGGTACAGTCTCCACAAGCAGTTTTTAATTCTGACAGAGTGTCTGGGTTAAAACTCCCTGATGGACAGGGGAGCTGAATTGGGGTTCCTTGGGGACAGTAGTAACCTGCTTCACATGAACCTTGGTCTGAAGTAGTTGCGTCTGGCTTCTTAAGAGTACCTTTAGTTTTGCACCAGTAGCCTGGGTCACACTTTCCTGACTCTGTAGTCAGTCCTTTTTCTGAGCAGTAGTATCCTGGAGTGCAGTCTTGGCAGTCACTTTCTTGAGTTAATCCTTTGCGAGAACCAAAAGTTCCAATTGGGCAATCTTCAGGGATTTGCACGTCGGCTTCACAATAAGAACCTTCAGTGCAAGGCTTAGGCTCTTTCAGCTGCTTTTCGTCACAGTAAAATCCTTCAGGGCAGTCATGGCAGGAAGCTTGTGCGTAGAGTCTGTTGAACTTGGGAGCTTGACAGAGTAATTCTGTGCTTTGGCCAGCAGTAGTGTAGGTTCCGGGATCTGCAATGTTTTGCTTGCCCCAATAAGAACCAACAGGGCAGTAGTACCCAGCTTCACATTCGTTTGCAGAAATGTCAGCTTCGTCACCTTTACAGAACTTGCCTGCTGTGCACGGTCTGCACCAAGAGCTATCCTTTGCTCCTGTGTCTGGATTGTAAGAGCCTGGAGGGCAGTCTCTTTTTCCTGGGAACCCTGGCTCACAGTAACCGCCTGCTGAACAGTCTGAGCTAGCTGGAGTTCCTGAAGTACTTCCTTCGCTGCACTGGTAGCCTGAAGTGCAGTACCCGTCTGCCACCATTAGTCCTGGTTGTGAGCAGTAAGACCCTTCAGAGCAGTTAGTGCACTCGCTTTCTTGCGTGAGTCCTAGTTCACGTCCTAGTTTCCCTTTAGGGCAGAATATTGGCTCGCTAATTCCGGCTGTGCAGTAGTAACCAACAGGACAAATTATAGGTTCTGCAGTTCCAAGTGGGCAGTAAGAACCTGCAGGGCAAGCTGAGCAGTCTCCAGAAGAAGCCCCAGCGGTTTCTCTTCTATATTCACCCCCAGGGCATGGGTTCATAAAAGGCCCGTGTGAACCTTCAGGGCAGTAGTAGCCAGGGGAACACTCTCCTATGTCTGAATAAGAACCTAAAATAGTGTATTTTCCAGGTGAGGATTTTACACATTCGCCAAAACTAGTGGCACCTGCAGTTTCTCTTTTGGTGCCTGCTGGGCAAGGAGTGGGTTCTTTAGAGTTGATTTCACAGTAATGACCTTTGGGACACACAATTTTAGTTGAGGTTTCTGTGCCTTCTGGACAGTAGTAGCCTACTGGGCAATCTGTCTTAGCTGAGTCTCCTGTTCCTGCATCACACATGTATCCAGCTGGGCAAGGATAGCACTCGTAAGCACCAGCTTTTGAGTAAGTTTTAGCAGGGCATTGCAGTTCTGTAGTGCTGCCTTCTGGGCAGTAGTTTCCTTCTGTGCAAGGTGAGCATGATGATTGTCCAGGTGAGCCGTTGTAAGTTCCTTTAGGACATAGAGTGAAAGTAGGAGAACCTTCTAGACAAAAAGCCCCTTCTGGGCAGTCAGTACACTCTGAGGAATCAGTTAAGTTGTAAAGGGTAGTGTATTTTCCTGCTGGACATGGATGCTGAGTAGGTCTTTCTGTCTTTAAAGGACAATAATGACCAGGTGCACATCTTCCAGAAATAAACTCAGCTCCTCTTTCACAGTATTTCCCTACTTCACAGTCTGTACAGTCACTAGAATCATCTGATCCAATCTCCCAAAGATATGTTCCTGCTGGACAAGCGTTCTGGTGGCTGAATTTAGTTCCAGCTAGGCAGTAGTGACCTCTTGGACACCTATCTTTAGAAGTTGAAGTTGACCCGTAAGGACAGTAGAAACCTAGTGGACAGTCAGTTGAGCAGTCAGAGAATAAAGTGTTACTAATGCTATCAGATTCTTTACCAGCAGGGCAAGGGTGCTGTTCTGGGTACTCAGTTCCTGTTAAACAAACGTGTCCTGGTGCACAATCTACTTTATCACTAGTAATCATTCCTAGCTTATCACAAGCTTCTCCTGCATCACACCTTGAGCACTCCCATATGAATCCGAGATCTGTAGAGTCAGTATAAGTTCCAATAGGGCATTTTACTTCTTCAGAACCAGGAGTGCAAAAGTGCCCTGCAGAGCAGGCAGTACAAGTATTGGTGGCTTGGTCCTTTCCAGTCGTAGTTTGTCCAGCATCACAAAACTCAGGGAAACTGCTTCCAGCTGGACAATAAGTTCCAATGTGGCAAGGATATTCTGCAATATTGCTTCCTTCAGGACATTGCTTTCCCGCGGCGCATGTTTGACAATCACCAACTTCATCTTGGTCAGTATTGGAATTAAAAGTTCCTGCTGGGCAGGTGAACGTATCGCCGTAAGCTGTTCTTTCTAAGCAGTAGTGGCCTTTTGGGCAGGATTTTTCGACATCAGAACCTCTTGGGCAGTACTTTCCAGGATTACAGGCAATACAATCACTTAATTTATCTGCTCCAGTGCCAGTTCTAAAGTACCCAGGAGGACATTCAGTTTGAGTGTTTGCAGAGTTCTTGTATAGAGGAATAGGCGAGCAAAAACTACCTTCTGCACAAGCAGTTGGAGCGGAAGGATCGTCACATTGACTGCCAGCAGTACAAGAAATACAAGCTTTAAAGCCCGCATCAGGTTTGGTTCCTCTAGGGCAAGTCCAAATTCCAGTGTTGGGTTCCTTTACTATCTGGGCATCAGCGGCTGGAGTACAAGTAGTTCCTGCTGGTTGGCTAGAGTATTGTCCCAAAGGACAAGCTGTGCAGGCAGATGCCCCTCCAGATGAAACAAATCCAGGAGGACAAGGCTTCTTTCTGATGCCGTCGCATTCATATCCTGCAGTGCAGGTAGTGCATGTAGTTCCTGACAAGTACTGACCTAAAGGACAAGGCAACTTAGACATTGTAAATGCAGGGTAGTAAGTGTCTTCATCAATACATTCCATCCAACCCTCAAGAGAAAACGTTCCAGCATCACAAGAAACTGCAGAGCCACTTGTACACTTATGTCCTATGGGGCACAGTTTGCAAAAGGTCTTAGTTGAGTCTGAAATAGAGTAAGGGTCGCAAAACAAGTCCTGTCCTAAGTCAAACGAATAGCACTGCTTTCCTGGAAGACAAGTAGCGCAAGTGCTTGTTCCTCCAGCAGAGTACTCTCCTTGTGAGCATTTGACTGGGCCATTAGTTCCCCCAGCGCACTTGTAGCCAGGAGGACAAGGGTGAATTGCATGTCCGTCGCCTAAAACATAGAATCCTGCGGGTACAGTTACAGTGTCTCCATGAGGGTCACAAAGCTCGCCAGAACAAGTAGAGCAAGTTGTAGATCCCCATGCTGCGATTTCTCCAACGGAGCACATTACAGGCATTCCTGGGCCGTCGCATGAGTGGTTGGGAGGACAAGGAATGCAGTTCCAGTAGCCTAAAGGAGAGTACTCGCCACCAGAACAAGCTGTTTTTTCTGAGTACATGTCGCAAGAGTAGCCTTGAGGGCAAGGTTCACATTTTCCGTTGTAAGAGTACATTCCAGCTTGGCAAGGTGAGATTGCTTTCACAGTTATTTGAGAACCAGGAAGGGGATCAACACCGTCGTAGTCAGAGTCAGTAGAGCTGACTGTATGAGTTATAGTGCAGGAGTATTGAAGTGCGTTGCCTGTAGCTGTTAGTTTGATATAATGAGGAACATCGTAGTTGTCAATGCTAAAAGTCAAGCTGCTAGGATTGACTGTGAAGTCTGGGCAGCCACTTGAGTCTAAGTTAACAGTAACCGAGTGTGTAGGTTGAGTGTGAAGCACTATGCTGTACTGTCCTCCTTTTTCTTGCAAAAACACCACTTCGTCAGAAATAAGCACAGCTGCCTGGGTTTCTTGGCCAACCGATTTCAAAAGCATACGTGAGTTTGAGGTTTCCAAGCCAAAGAAGCCAAAGAAACTCCACTCAGGAGAAGCTAGTTCTTCTTGGTGAACACCTTGTTCTTGAGTTTGATTGAGCGGCAAGGTTTCAGCTTCTAACACGTGGACCGGTTCTGAGTAACCTTCCACTGACTCAACTTCCACAACAAAGAAGTAAGTGCCTGGAGCACGAACCTTGAGTCCAGGAATTTCGAATTCGGGTTCAGAAACTTGGAAGGTCCCCCCATTTTCTAGATAAGTTCCGTCGTGTAACTGTAAAGAAACCAGTCCTTGGTAGTCAGTCATCAAGTAACCAAATTCGTCGTAGAGTTCCACAAAAACTCGAAGGGCCTCCGCTGAGTGGACTTCTTGCTTGCTTGAGTAGACCTTTACTTGATTAATGGTTTGAGAAGGCCTTACAATTATTTCACCAGAAAAAGCCGGTTCGGCACCGTCAGTGAGGCATACAACTCTGTAGGTTCCGCCTTTGAAGATCTTGAGGTGCTTGAAGTGGAAAACCTCAGAAAGGGAACTGAGGACGGTTGGACCAGCAAGGAAGGCCTGGGGCTCAGGCACCAAGCATTCAATTTCGAAAGCTCTGTCTGGCAAGTCCTTGACAGCAACCTGCAGGGAAAAGTTTTCGCCTGCTTTGACTTCTTTAGGAGCTTCTCGGACAGTAAGTTCTAGCGCGTAGCTGAGAGCTAGCAAAAGAATAAAGCTTTTCATATTTATATAAGTCTCTGAGAAAAAGTTATATTCTGAAATAACGTCAGTTTATATATGGCAAGTCAAGGAACTACTAAAAATAACAAGATTCTTGACCGGTTAATTTCCAACTACCCGAACGAACTAAAACTTGCGTGCGAAGAAATGGGCTTTACAATGAGTGACTTAAAGTCAAGGTAAAACTTAGTTAGTAACTACTCCCCTGCAAACAAAAATCTCCCAAGTGACATTAAAAGTCTAGCCATCGAACACCACGAAAAAAGACGAGCTAACCGAATCAAGCAAGTCACGGGTGCTCTCAAGCACTTACTAAGCAACTCACGCTCGCCCAGCAAGCTCAACCAAGACACTAACAAATATAACGACACCAGCCCGAAACCCAACGCAGACTTAAAAGCAGTCGTTGAAAAGAACAAACAAAAACTCAAAAAACACGAAGAGTCCTTTAAAAAGAAAATAATCAAAAACGAAGAACTCAAAAACTCGAAAGTCCAGCAAAAACGCCAAGAACTGCTAACTGAAGTAGTAAGCTTTACTTAGGAAAACAAAAAACAAAAAACCAAAGAAAAACTCGAAAAAGCCATAGTCAACAAAAAGAAACTAGAAGCTATGGAACGCAAAAAGGCCAAAGAGCTCCAAAAAAGATTCCAACAAAAAAACTCTTACACCCCTAAAGCAGCCTCTTACAGCTTCTCAGAAGGCTACGAAAACAGAATCTCCCAAATCCAACAAAAAAAAGCCAAAGACGAAGAAAACTTCCAAAAACGACTCCACTCAGTCGACTCGAAGTTCGAACAAAGTTACAAACGCTACGAAGAAACCAACCACTCCAAAGCCTACAACGCCAAACTCGTCACTCAGAACGTCGAAAAAGTATTTAACAGGAACAAAGAACTCAGCCAAAAAAAGGAAAAAGAAATTGTAGACAAAATCCTCGAAAAGTCCAAAATCTACGAGTCCAGAAGAGACAAAAGAGCCCAAATGATGAAAGAAGCCTCCGAAAGAACTAAAGAACTCAACCAAAGAAAGATGCAAAAAGCCTTCGAAAACATCAAAAGACTCAAAAAAGAAAACTTCAAAAAGTTCAAAGCCAAAGCTGATGAACTACAGAAAAAAGACCGTGTCTTTTCGGCACAGATCAAACAAGACAACCACGAGTCACTCAAACGCAAAACCCTCAACTCCTTGAAAAAACACGACCAACGAGAAAACTACAAAAGACAGTACCTACTCAATCTGCGTCACAAGGAAAAAGTACTCCAGAAACACGGCTACATCTCTACGGACACTTCGATTTTTGAACTTGTTAAGGACTCTAAACTTTCGCCTAAAAACAGTAACTAAACAGTTAATTCAAGTCGTTGTAGATCTTGTGGAGCAGTGACACCTGCCCTTCTGCCAAAGGCGAGTTCTCTGAACTCAAGCCTTTAATGACGTCTGAAAAAGTAAGGTACCCTGTTTGGTTGGGGTCGAGTTTTTCTAAGAACCAAGGAACTTCTCCCTGTAAGTTGAGTTCACTCATCACTTCTGAAAAGGCCAGTGTGTCCAGAACTCCGTCTTGGTCACAGTCGTGGTCCACAAGTTTAGTTACCAAAGGTCTTAGGATTTCTTCGTGACTTGTAAGCTGGAACTCCAACATTACGTGCACTAACTCTTTGTAAGGTAAAAGTGACTTGGTTTTGCGAGGAGTTCTGACTTGTCTTTTTCTGCGGAAAATCACTTCTTTGAGGCTCTTGATGTCAGTGGGTGGGTAGAGTCCACCAATTATAGTCATCCACTCTTCGTCTTCTAAGTCTCCGTTTTTCTTGTCATTTAAGTAGTCTTTTAAAGCTTTTTCTTGCATATATGGGTATTTGGTTTTTATGTACTGCTTGTACAAGTCAAAGCAGGTATTTTTGATTTGTTGGAACACGCTGTAAAACTCCTCGTTGACTTGGTTTTTAAGTATTTTTCCGAACAACACTACTTCTACGTCGTTGGAGTACTTGTCTATAGCTTTGTTGAGTCCAGTGATCCACTCTTGAGTCAAAGACTTAAGTCCGTATTTTCTGTTAAAAAAAGTAGGCAGGTACTGCGACAAGGTTTCCCGAGGCTGGGAAGACTCCAAGCATTTTTGGTCGTATTTTTCTTTGTTAGTCATGAGTTCTTCAAAGAGGTCTTTGGTTTGTTTAAGGCTGAGTTCTTTGGTGTGGAAGTTAAAAAAGTTCCTAAGGTTGTTTTTAGGACTGTTATAGCGTTTGGGTTCTTTGTTCTCAGTTTTGGCTTTTGGGGACATAACTGAGTGCTCTGCACTTTGTTTGGCTAGTTTGACTATTTGTTCGAGGTACTTTCTGTTTTCTGACTTGAGTTGGTTGATTTGCTTCTCAGTTTCTTGTTTGAGTTCTTGGATTTCTGACTTTAATGAGTCTCTTTCTTCTGAGATTTGAGTAGCTGACTTTTCTAAGCTTTCAGCAGCTTGCAGTACGTCTTCAGTTTCTTTCTTTTGTTCTTCAAGTTGGTTTTTGAGTTCTGTGCACTTTTCCAGCCACTCTAAGGCTTTGTTTGTGATTTCGTCAAAAATAAAACTGAGTTCGTCAAGTACTTGGTTAAACAACTTACTTGCGTCTGAGTTGTAAAGGTTCATGAAGCTTCCAATTTTCACGCCGCAAAATCTGAAAAGTTGGAAGCGAGTTTCTGAAACGTAGAGTTTAAGTACGGAACTGGGCATTTTGTATGTGAGTTTGTGTGAAAGTTTGTTCATCTCAGACTTGATGAAGGAGCCAAGTTCTTCAGAGAGTCCTTTTTCGAGGGACTTGTCTTTGCTTACGTGGAGTAGTCTAATGCCTTCGTATATTTGGTTTACTTTTTCAAGTTCTTTCTGACTAATTGACAACTCTTCCATTAGCTGTTAATTAATTAGGTCGTAAAAAGAAAGAATAGTCTCCAAAGTTGAACGCCCTAGGCTTTTCGAAGGACAATCCGTGCAACTCTAGAGGATTTTGAGAGTAGATGGGGTATAGCTCTGAGGGTTCTTTAGTTTCGTACTGTTGGTGACTTTTGAGCAAGAAAAAAGTACCGTTGGTAGATCCTTCGTCCTTTAGCCTCCAAGTGCCGTCTTGTGGTGAGTAAGTTAGCGTGCTGTGGAGTCTACTTACTCCAGTGTCTCTCGGAAGGAACAAATCAGGCACGTTTCCGTTACCTCCACAGCCCACTGCAAAGGTGTGCTTTTCGTCACTCTTCAGTCTAGTTGTTGTGTCTTTTAAAGGACCTGTTAAGTACTTGAGGTGCAAAATCGAACTAAACTGAGCTTGCGTGTCTTCAATATCGTCTTCGTCAGGCAATTGGCTGTTTTCGTTTACAGTTAAGTCTATTTTCTCGACTTTAGTTACTATGCAGTTCGAAAACATGATGAGCATCCCTGCTTGGAGCTTTAAGTTCTCTTCAGACATTAGTTTGATGCCTACTCTGCCTATGTCTGAGGTGTCTTGGATGTAGATAGCTTCGGGTTTCAAGTAAATAATTGCATGCAGGTGGGACTTGCTGAAGTCGTTTGGAGGTAAAGGAATGTCTACCAGGTCCTCTTCGTTGTCCACTCTTCCAAAAACTACCATTTGGTCTTCACAGTATCTTTTGCTTCCAGGAACTCCAAAACAGTCTACGTTGAATATTTGGCCGATTTCAATAAACCCTGTGCCTTTAAACTTACTAGGAATGCTTGTAGGAATTATTACTAGCCCAAACATAATAGGACTAAACTCTGGGTTCTTAGCAGAGTACTCGCATATTCTTTTGAGTCTTAAGTACTCGCTGAACTTTCCGTAGATTTTTTCAAATGCTTTTTGGGTGTCATGAACTGCAAACGAAGGGTTTGGTTCTACCAAACTTTCTACTAACAGGTTCTTAAGAGTGTTTTCAAAGGTTTTGCAGTACTTAAAACCTATCTCTTGAAAGGCATTCCCCATGTAGCTCACAAAGTTATTGAACTCAATTGACTGTGGCATGTCGTCTCGGTTCATAAAGATCTCGTAAACCAAATTAGGCAAGAACTCATCAAAGTTGGAGTAATTGAATTGTAAGTTCTTCATTGCTGCTTCAATGACATTACTCATCAAGGTTGGAAACAGCAAGTAGGCCAAGCAATACTCTGAGTTCTTCAGTTCTGCTTCCAAAAAGCTCCTGTCGATATAATTGCGTTTTAAGGAATCAAGGATCCTCTGCAGTGACTCAACCAAGACCTTAGAGTTTGCCGGATTGAATCTAAGAAATCTAAGTCTGTTGACTTGCTCGGAGAGCGAAACAGACATTTTCTTCAAGTACTCTGAGTTTTGGAAGTTCAAAAGGCCATTGATTTCCTCGAGCTTAGATACCAATCCTGTTAATTCGTCCATTAAGACACTAAAATATAATACAAAAATGCATTTGTTTATACTGATAGGAGTGGCTTGGGGATGGAACTACCAAGGCCAAGACTCCTGGCAAGAGTCATGCCAACAAGGAGACCAGTCGCCTGTAAACATCAACAAAGAAGGAGCCGACAACTTAGACTCAGATGACTCAATGAAAATGGTACTTCTAGGCGAAACCACTTCTTGGAAAGTAGAAAACACAGGCAACATGATAAGGGTCCACGCTAACCTAGGTTACATCGAAGTAGGCCAAAACGAAGACAAGCGCCAGTTCAACGTGCGTTTTTTAGAGTTCCACGTTCCTTCTGAACACCAGTTTGACGGAGTGGAGTTTCCGATGGAATTGCAAGCAGTCATGGAAGTCGAAGACAAACATTGGGAACGCGACAAAGCCAACATGGCCGTTTTAAGCGTGATCATTAAAGCTGGCAAAGAGAACTATTTTTTAAACACATTGCAAGTGTGGGAACTGCCAGGTCCTGAAAATTCTCTTTACTTAAAAAACAGTTCCAACATAAACCTTCGGGAGTTAGTATGGAATACTGATGAGTACTACTTTTATAAAGGGTCAGCAACTCACCCAGACTACGACTGCAGAACTGACGTGCTTTGGTTTGTGATTGAAGATATAAAAGAAGCTAAGGACTGGCAGATTGATCAGTTCACACAACTGTTCCCTGAAGGCAACTCTAGGAAAGTGCAGAGAGAAGACCCTACTGTGTACTACTCTTCAGCTGTTGTTTTAGTTGCTTCGATTGGACTTTTAATACTTTAAGATGAATATGATTGAAAATACTTATTATAGGGTTCTGTTTTGTTGAAGTCTTCTTTGCATCAAAGAACTCTTCTGGATGGTTGGAGTGATTTCTTTCTGTGTACTCTTTATTTTGAGTCGACTTAGTTGACTGGCGTTCAGGTACTGATCTGACTTAGTTTTTAAGTTTCCAAGGTCTTGAATGTATCCTGTTTTGGGTTGGCAAGGGTCTTGGGGCAATAGTGCCGGGCTTGGATTTTGTGTTTTTTCAAGAACTTTCAAGAGTTTAGGGTGCTTTGCGCGACTTTTCAGTAAAGCCTTGCCAGGACTTTCGAGTCGAGGTGACTTTGGGGAGTTTTTAGCACTGTCCATATATGCTTAATAAAATTACTTTTCTGTTGTTTATCATAATATGAATTCTTAATTAAATCTCAAACTCCGCAAGCAAAGGAAAGTGGTCGCTCGGAATGACTTCGTTAGGAGTGGTTTGGAACTGATTGAGACTAGCAAAGCTAGGGGACATCAGAATTCTTTTAGGAAGCATTTGTTCCTCAAACCAAATATAGTCTACAGTAGTGCGTTGTCTTTGTAAAAACTGAGTCGGGAAAGTTTCTTTGTTAAGAATGGAGTGGTAAGAACTCTTCAGAGCTAAAGGGAAATTAACTACACTGCTGAGTTGGTCTGGAGATCTTCGGTTCTTAAAAGTAGGCTTGGCTGTGCCTTCTGAAATATCAAGTCCTAAGTTGTGCATATAAAATATTAACTGGCTATTTTGCTTTAGGTACTTAGGTTCTGGGGCTTCGTAAAAGGCCCTTCTTGCAATCCTCACAGCTTCGTACAAGTCAATTGGAAGGCTTGTCATTTTTCCACTTAAAAAGTACTGACTAGCCCTTGCTAGATCTAAGGAGCCTGTGCTGATCAGCTTGTAAATAGCACTGCTTGGAGTAACATTAAAGTCCCCAGATAGAATTACTGAACCTCCATATTTCTTTTTAGCTTTTTTTAAGGTTTTGGCCATCAAGATCACTTGGGTGAGTTTTAAGTCTCCTCTTTTCTCGTTAAACAGTATGTGAGTCGTTCCGAAGATAACTATTTTACTTGGGTCCTCTACTAGTGCTAGCACACATACTAATCCAATGTTATCTCTGTTTAAAAACCTTGCTAACTCAGGGTCTTTGGCCAGAAACTCTACTTCTATTTTTTCGATTAAAATGAACTTGTGGGCTTTCCAAGCAATCAAACATCCGTCAAGCTTGTTTCCAGTCTTTTTCTTGTAGTGACACTGATAGTCTCTTAAAGTGTCTTGGTAACCAGTAAACTCAGCATCTACTTCTTGCATTCCTAAGATATCAGGATTGAACTCCTTGATTTCCTGGCACACAAACCAAGACCTTCTTGACAAGTTAAGTATTTCTTCAGGGTAAGGGTACATATTCAAGTGCATCTTTAAGCAGGAGTCAGCCAGAACGTTGTAACTCATAACTCTAAGGTTGCCTTGACTTCCTCTGCTCCAAACTCGGTCTTGGTTGAATTCTTTAAGTAGTTCAAGCCAAGTATCTTCTTTCGAGTAACTCTCTTCCATCAATTATTATAAGAGCTTAAAAGGCTTAAAAGTCAACCTTGCCATTAAAAAAGTCCTTTTCCTACTCCAGTTGCAAGTTCCTGAGTCACAAAACCTTTTACAGACAGAACACAACTGCGATCCTCCCAAGTCAGACTGGAGTCCTTTCATTCCTAAAGAACTGTACCACAAGCTCATTTTAGTTTGGGCTGAGTTCTGGTCTAGTTGGATGAACTTAAGAGCTTTCTGGAGTTTAAGCTTCTCTAAAAGAAGGTGCAGACTGTCGCCTTTAATTGAGTTGTTTTTCAAAGAAATTATCTGGACTTTTTGGTACTTTTTAAAGCCTTGAGCTAACAAAGCAACTCCTAAGTCAGTAAGTTGGTTATCAGACAGCAAAAGCACCTTTAAAGAAATCAAAGAGCCTATGCTTTGGCCCACTACAAAAGCCCCTTTGAAGCCTAAGTTGTTTCGTTCTAGATTCAAAACTTGAAGCGAACTTAACTGAGAAAATGACTTAGCTAAGTGGTCTGCTCCTTCAAAGTCTATTTGGTTGTCAGACAAGTTCAACTCCCTTAAAACCTTGAGTTTTATGAGTGCAGCAGAAACACTGAGAGTGCCTTCTTTGTCTATTTGGTTTTTAGATAAATCCAAAAACAACACTTCGTTCTGCTTGCGCAGACCGTCACTTAGAATTTGAACTCCTTTAGACCCAAACCCGTAGTTAGACAGGTTCAGACTCTGGAGCTTCCCAAAGCTAAGTAAGCTTTTAACTACTTGTCTAGCTTTAGTCACTCCTAAAGGTTGCAAGTACCTGTTGAGCACTTTAGTGTTTACTACTTTTATTTGGTCAAGTCTGTCTTTCATATTATTTACTTACTTTCGAAAGGCAGGTCTCTTATGAAACTAGATAAGTTTTCAAGTGACTGATTCAGCGAAAAAGAAAGGTTCCTAATTTTGCAGTCCAAAACTCGGTACAAAGAAGGGGCTTCGTACACAATTCCGCCCAACACATAGTAAAGAGCCAAAGGAGTAATTTTCCTTTCACTGTGTCTGAACTGCTTTCTGATATGGAAAATCCCAGCCTCAGGAATAGAGTGCACCAAAGTGTACTCCAGTCCTTTCATAAACTTAAGTTTCCCTAGGTCTTCTTTGGTCTTTTCGTTGTTGGCAGCTTTGTCGTAAAACACTGAAATGTAGAAGTAGTCCATCACTGTTCCGTTGTCCAGGATATTGTGCTTCAGCCAAAACTCGTCACTCCAACTCAAGCCTGTCATTTCTTTGTGACTTATCCCTCTCGACTTTAAGGTTTCTTCTATTGACTCCATTTATCTTAGATCTTCTTGAACAAAGGCTCCAGTCCCCACCTTGCTGACCCCTCTGCAAACAGCCCTAGAGAAACTCCTTGCAGTGCTGCTGAGTAGTGAACAGGCAACGCTGTAAACGGAATAAAAACTAAGCCTATCATGTAATGGTGGATGTGCAAAACATGTGTTTTACTCAGCACTGCCCAAGCCAAACCCAAACAAACCACAACTACTCCTAAAGCAACTAGGTAAATCCACAGTCTTCCAAACTCATAAAGGAAGTAAAACTGAACCCCTAAAAGGCCCAGCAAAGCAACTACCACTCCTGCAAAAATAACTTTAAGTGTATTCGAGTAACGGGCTATGTCTTCGATATTAAAAGACACCTTTTTAAGTATTCCTTTGTCTAAGTAAGTGAAGTGCAGACTCACAAAAAAACAAAACCCGTAACACAAGTAGTTGTACAACAAAAGCTGGTCTAGCTTGTTTTCCTGGCTTTTATCTATAAGAGTAGCGTTAGGTCCCAACCAAAACATAACTAAGCCTACTAGTAAGTAGTAAACAAACCCTAGCACTGAACCATTTCTTGCAGCTAAAGGGTTCTTCCTTTTAAGTCTCAGAGTGACTCCAGTCACGTACATGTACCCAGTCGCCACCAGAAACAAGTAAAACACCAGTTTGAATAGTGAAAACTTTGAACTGAAGTAAACTTCTTCGTAGAGCCCAGAATCCACACTTACTGAGGGCAACTCTAAGCACCCCATCAGCACAGGAAGCAGTACTCCGCAGTAAACCAAGGCACAAAACTTGCGGTAGTGAACTCTGTGAGTTAGTTTGGGACTTTTTTCCATTTAAGTTATTCAATTTTATAAAATAAGGGGTCTAGGCCCCAGCGGGCACACCCCTCTGTGTACAACCCTACACAAAGGCCTTGTATGAACGCAGCGTAAGAATTAGGAATAGCTGTCATAGGGAGAAATATCATCCCAACCATGTAGTGGTGCACATGCAAAATATGAGTTTTGCTCATATAAATTGCTATTATCATTAAACACCCTATAAGTCCGCCGTACAGCCCCACATAAAGCCAAAACCTATTAAACTGGTACAAGTAATAAAACTCTACAACAGTAATGAGTACAACCCCAATTGACAAGAACACAAACAGCACCCAGTCTTTCACAGTGTACTTTTTCATCTTTGCTATGTTTAAAGAAATCTTCTTCAAAGGCCCACTGTCTAAGTAAGAAAAGTGCAGCATCAGCACAAAGGCCGAAGCGTAAATGCAGTAAAAAGTCAAAAACTCGTCAAGGTTGTCAAAGGCTTCAATGTCTATCAAAGTTGAGTTTGGACCTGCCCAAAACATCCCAAAACCCAACACCACAAACCCCAAAAAGTTCCAAGGCTTCCCGTCACGCCCCGCGAAAAAACTTGCCCGCTTAAAACGCAGAGTCACTCCTGTGACGTACATGTAGCCCGAAACCAGTAAAGTCATGTAAAACCCTATCTTCAAAAGTGACAGTTGCGTTGAAAAATACACTTCGTGGTAGACCGAACTACTTACCTCGTAAGATGGAAGGAAAAAGCTAAGGCTCAGAATAAAAGGCAGCAGAGAAATGTAAACTGACCCCCAAATCTTGCGGTAATGGGGGTGAGATCTCATTTTCGTCAGCTTTAACAGCTCCAAAGAATCCTTCATTTTAAGTTATAACTAAACATGAGCAGCACTCGAAACAGGATTACTCTGCCCAACTTCATATTAATCAAATGAAAAAAGTAGCCGCCCTTAGCTTATTGTTTTCACTGTCAGGTTTTTACTTGAGTTCAGGAGTTGACTACCCCAAGTTAACTCTGACTCTGGCAGTAACTGTAATGCTTCTATTGATGTACAAGTTCAAATCCCAAGACCAAGCTCCTAGGTTCTTCGTAGCTAACCCAATGTCTCCTCAGGAGTTCGAACAACAGTCAAGACGCTACACACAGGCACAGCTTGCAAACCTTATGCAGTCTCCAGAGTTCAAACGCCGGGTCAACGGACCCACTCCTTCTAGGCTCTTCCGTGAGTAGCTTATAAATAGTGAAGAATTAAGTTAATCAATGTTCTTCATGACTTCTCTAGTGAACTCATACGTAGTTGAATTTCCTCCTAAGTCAGGAGTCAGGTGTCTTCGCTGTTCAATGGTCTTCATAACTCCGTTCTGCACTCTCTCTGCAAAGTGCGGAAGGTTCAGGTGCCTCAGCATCATTGCACTTGAAAGCAAAATAGCTGTGGGGTTGGCTATTTTCTTGCCTGCAATGTCTTTGGCTAAGTGGCGAGTGCCTGGTTCAAAAACTGCAAACTCTTCTCCAATGTTCACTCCAGGAGTGATTCCTGGGCCTCCTACTAAACTTGAAGCAATGTTTGATATAATGGACCCGTAAAGGTTAGGCAGCACCACCACGTCGAACTGCCAGGGGTTTGTGGTCATTTGCATGGAAGCGTTATCAATGATCATTTCTTGGTAAGCAATTGAAGGATACTGTTTGGCCACTTCTCTTACAGCAGTTAAGAACATTCCGTCTACTTTCTTCATTATGTTGGCTTTGTGAATAGCTGTGACCTTTTTGCGGTTGTTGAGGTAAGCCAGTTCGAAAGCGTACTTTGCAATACGGAGGGAACCAGTGTAAGTAATGACTTTGAGACTCTCAACTACTCCAGGGTAAACTTGGTGCTCCAGTCCTGAGTACTCTCCTTCAATGTTCTCTCTAACTATCATCAAGTCTAAGTCTCTGTGTCGAGTTTTCACGCCTTCAATGGAAAAAGCGTGGACTAAGTCTGCGTAGAGGTTGAGTTTTTTTCTGAGAAGCAAGTTAGGCGAGCCTGGTCCTTCACCAATCATGTGGTAAATAGTCCCTTTGATGGCAGCAGGGTGTGACTTAATGAAGTTAATGGTATCCTCGTCGTTAACGTCTAAGTGTGAAACAGTGCTCCACTCAATCGGTGCGTGTATGTGGGACAAAACATCCACCACTGAAGAGCAAATTTCAGGCCCGATTCCATCACCTGGAATAAGTGCTATCTTCCTCATATTGGAGTCGCCTGGCCTTGGGGCATAGCAAGTAGAAATTGTTCTCTTCAGAGTGCGCAGCATTTTTGTATTATTATTTGCATCAGTTAGTAAATGTCTGGCGGATAGTTTAGTTAATAGGCTTAGTTTAGGGTGTCTCTAGCTAAATAAATAGACTTACATTGGGTCTTCTTGGAGTTCGTAGAGTTGGGTTTCTTCTTCATCTTCTGAACTTTGAAGTGCTTGTAAGTGTGTGCGGGCTAAGTTGTGTAGGTAACTACTGTAAAACTTGGAGGTCTTCGATTGGTTCAAATACCTGAGTGCGGGTTACATTTGCGAGTAAGCCCTAAGTTGTAGTTTGTCGAACTTGTTGTGCATAAGCCCCACAACACTTGGTCTTTTAGAAAAAAGCTTTCTCGCGAACATATTTATGTATTACTGAGAAAACCTTTTCGGAGTTGTTTGATGAAAGAGGGAAAGTCGTTGGTAGAGTTGAGTTGGTTGAGTAAGTGCTGGGATTGGGGAATGGGGGGAGTGCATTCTTGGATCTCGTACTTGTTGTTTGTTTGTGTAAGAACTACTTTGTGGGTTGGTTCCTGGGAAGTTATGTAGGAAAAGCAGACGTGGAGTTCATTAGAGCGGATTTCAAACTGCAGTCCTAGGTACTTTTCGAAAAGCTGGCAGTAGTTTTCTAGGGTTTCAGCTAAGGTTTTGTTGGAGACTTCTTGTGATAAAACTTGGTTTTGGGTTTCGAGTTTTTGGACTTGGAGTTGAGTTTCTTTTAGGGACTGGTTCAGTTGGAGGATGGTTTGGTCTTCTGAATGAAGTTGGTTTAGTTTGGAGTTTATGAAGGTTTGGACTTGAGACTTAATCTGTGGAAGTATTTCTTTGAGACTGTTTGAAGAGGCTTTAGCTTGGTCCATGAATTAGCAATTTAAAGTTACTTATATAGTTAAGCAACTTATAAGTATCAGTTTATTGGTTTATAGTTACTTGCTTGCAAAATCTCTAGTATCTTGCCGACCTTCTCAGAGACCTCTTTGATTTCCCTAGAGTTTTCTTCAACCTTGTGCTTAACAACCTCAGTGTCGTTGTGCAGTTTCCTGACTCTGCTTTCCCACTCTTCTTCGCCTGGTTCTTCGCCTCCGTACTCATGAACGAAGTAAAGGTAAGCCATTTCTGCTTTGTTTCTTCTCCAAAACAAGCAGTTCTCCACTTCGATAATCAACTTCAGCCTTATCCTGGTATCTGACTCCTTTTTTTCGAAGTTGATTCTGTCGAAGGAGTCAGATATGATTGAAATCAGCAAGTTAAGCATAATCACTAAGTTAAGCAACGACCCAAGCATAAACACCACCCACTGCAAGTTGTCGTACTCTGCGCCTTCAAACTCGCCCAACAAAACGTCGTAAGAAGTCTTTAAAATCTCCAAAAAACTCGAATTAGTTGTAGTGCCGATCATAGCACAGTAAGCCACCACAAAGTAAAACAGAATCCCTAAGAACCCCCTTATGTCCCTAATAACTTCTTGAATCAGCCAAATGTAGTACCTTGTAGACTCAAAAATCTTAAAAGCACTAATTCCTTCAACCCAAAACAACAAACTAGTAAGCAGTGTCAAAGCACTAGAAGAGTTAAAGTTATCAAACCCCGAAACTAACGAAACAACTACTAGTGCAAACCCCAAAGACAGCCTTACCATGTCCAGCCAGTTTTTGCTTGAGTAAAAGTACTCCTTTTTGAGAGAAAACACCTGAAGCACTTCAAAAAGAGTGAAGAAAATATTGTTTAATAGAAAAATAACCATCAGTAGTTCCCTTGTAGTAGTGCTTTCGGAAAATGTGATCCCCATAATCAACAGTATGTTAAGTAAGTTAAGCGATGCCAGGGCCCAGAACTCCCATATGAACTTGTTCCACTTGTAACCTACTAAGGTCTGCACAAAGTCACTGCGCAAACACTCCGAACGCTCAATGTTCTCAAGAGTCTTGATTAGTTTCAAGCTGTTCCGCGAGCCTTCTAGAAAGTTAAAATTGAATTTAGTACGGCCCATCCTCACGTCTTTAGGTTCACAAAAAGACTCTGAGAACTTAACTATGGGAGCTTGGGCTTTGATGTACTCAGGGAGGTTTTTGATTCTAATTGAGTCAGTAAGACTTGAAGTAGCAGCTTCACAAAGTGGGTGTAGGTAAGCTGAGTTGGTTTCTAAAACCCTTGGCAGATCTTTTTGGATCCTTGAAAGAATATTTTTTTGTTTGTCTCTGTCCTTTAGGTTAGCAATGTACCTAAGTATCACTTCGGTGCACCTTTTGTCTTTTTTGTCGAGTGAAATAGTTAAAGGTGTTCTTCCACTTCTAGACTCTATGAAGTGACACCCTGCTTCCAAGGCTTTTTCTAGCGTTTTGTCTCTGCCTTGGTGGGCCAGTACGTGCAGCATGTTGATTCTTTGAGGCATTATTGTTACTTCGTTGGCGCTTTTGTGGTACTGAGCAACATTGGAGTTGGCTAAGGTCTTGAAAGAATGCATTCCAATGTTAGAACCAGGAAGAAACCTGTACTTGTAGGTCATTTTTTCAAGCCCAATTGTTTTGTCCCGAGAACCTGATGCTAAGTAGCCATTGATCTCTGCCAAGCAAGTAATGCTTTCAGAGTGTCCTTCGAAATTAGCTACTTGTTGCTTGGTTTCGACATCCCAGAGTTTAACTGTCTTGTCGTAAGACCCTGAAGCCAAGTACCCGTGAACCTTTGCTAAGGAGGTAACTCGGTTGGAATGACCTTCAAAAATAGCTACTTGTTCTTTGGTCTCCACGTTCCATAGTCTTATTGTTCTGTCGTAAGACCCTGAAGCTAAGTACCCGTTAACTTCTATCAAGGAATTCACATCCCCAGTATGGCCTTCAAGAATCGCTACCTGTTGTTTGGTCTTAACGTTCCATAGTCTGATTGTTTTGTCTTCAGAGCCTGAGGCCAAGTACCCGTTGATCTCTGCTAGCGAAGTAATTGAGTTGCTGTGCCCTTCAAGAACAGCTACTTGTCTTTTGGAGTCAATGTTCCACAAGCCTATTTTCTTGTCCATCGACCCAGCAGCTAGGTAACCTCTAACTGCTGCCAAAGAAGTAATGCGGTTGTTGCGGCCTTTGAGTATAGTTACTTGTCTTTTAGACTCCACGTCCCATATTCTAACTGTGTTATCCATCGAACCTGAAGCTAAGTACCCCTTGATTACTGCCAAGGACCTTACATCTTCAGTGTGCCCTTCGAGAACAGCTACTTGCTTTTTGGACTCTACACTCCACAGTCTGATTTTTTTGTCCCGAGACCCTGATGCCAGGTACCTTTTGACTTCTACTAAAGCGTTAACGTGTTCAGAGCGTTCTTCAAGGGCAGACAGTTGCTGTCTGGACTCACAGTCCCAAAGCCTTATTGTTTTGTCCCAGGATCCCGAAGCTAAGTACCCGTTTATTTCTGCCAAAGACCACACATAGTTGGTGTGTCCTTCAAGAATAGCTACTTGTGTCTTTGATTCAACGTCCCATACTCTAATAGTGTTGTCCATTGAGCCTGAGGCTAAGTAGCCTTTGACCTCTGTTAAGGAGGTTATCCAGTGAGTGTGTCCTTTGATGATTCCTACTTGTCTTTTGGACTCGACTTCCCACAGCCTGATTGTTTTATCAGTGGACCCTGAAGCCAAGTAGCCCTGGATCTTTGCTAAAGAAGTAACTCGGTTGGAATGACCTTCCAAAACAGCTACTTGTTGTTTAGACTCAACGTCCCAGAGTCTAATTGTGCTATCCTCGGACCCTGATGCCAAGTAGCCTTTGATTTCTGTTAAAGAGTTAACGTTGTCGCTATGCCCTTGGAGAACAGCTAGTTGCTTCTTAGTTTCAATGTCCCACAGTCTAACTGTTTTGTCTGCAGACCCTGACGCCAAATAACCCTTAACTTCTGCCAGAGAACTTACAATGTCGTTATGCCCTTTAAAAAGGGCTACTTGCCTTTTAGAATGTACGTCCCACAGTCTAATTGTGCTGTCCGAGGAGCCAGAGGCTAGGTAACCTTTTACTTTTGCCAGAGACTTGACTCCGTAAGTGTGTCCTTGNAGAGAACCTACTTGTCTTTTCGTCTGAGTGTCCCACAACCTTACTGTGCTTTCTTCAGACCCTGAAGCCAAGTAGCCTTTGATTTCTGCTAGACAGTTCACATAGTCAACGTGTCCTTCTATGGCTTCACAAAGTTGTAAGTTGCTCACTAGCTGGTCAATGTCTTCATTCGGAACCCTTTCTTGGTCTTCTAAAGCAAAATATTCATACTCCAGTTCTGTTTGTCTTTGTCGCAGAAACATTTATTAGAGGTGGGCTTTAAAAATGGCACAAGGGCCACTTAAATTTCAAGACTTTCTGGTTTCTGTAAATTTGCTTTTTCATGCTTTGTTTTTGGTGTTTCTTAGATGACTAGGAATGGTCAGCTTCAATAGATAAGCTGCCTAAAGTCCAAAGTAACTTAGTAATATGGAATCATTGGTAAGTTTCAAATACAAGGCTTTTACCCACTTGGGAGAAGAAATTTACATAACTGGAAACTGCTGCAGTTTGGGAAACTGGAACCCCCAGCAAGCAGTTCACTTAACTACTAGTTCCGAAACTTACCCTTACTGGAGCACACCTTCTTATGTGGTTCTCCCGCTCAAACAAGAAGTAGAGTACAAGTACTTAACTGTCTCTAGTAACTCGATCATTTGGGAGTCCATTCCACACAACCGGAAACTGTACACTTCCTGGAAGTATATTGAAGCCGAAGACGACCAAAACAGTCATTTAACCAAAGCTTACGAATTCAATCCATTCAATAGTCTGTTGGAGACTAGTGATGAAACCTCCGAAAAAGCCTTTGAAACTAAAGGCTTGAAATTGCTCCAAAAAATGCTTTCTCACCAAGAAGAAGACCTAAGGGCCGAAGCCACTTATATTCTAGAAAAAGTCTTTTCTGATAAACCCAATGAAATGGCTATGGTAAAGAACTACAACAACTTAGAAATCATTAACTTGCTAGTTAACAACACAACTCGTTACTCCAAGACCCACAATTTACTTACTCAACTCAAAGTTATTGAAAAGTTCATCTACAACACCAAAGAAGAACTTATTACTGAGAACTACCTTATTCTGCAAGACTTCGAATTCATGAAGCAACTCACTTCCCTTGAACTCAAATCCAAAGACTCCAAAGTTATTTCGCTCCTTGCAAAACTAAGGAAGTCTATGGCCCCAGAAAAAAGATTTAGTGTTGGTCTAGACTCAGAAAAGTTCCTAAATAACATCAACAAGTTCACTCTTGAAGAACTCATCAAAGAACTCAACTCCAACAAAAGAATCCGAACTGTGCTGGTCAACGACACCTGGGCTGAGAGTCCCAG
>PR_CR_10_Liq_1_inCRDRAFT_1000574_pt1 | contig 22632 bp, 23 predicted proteins | sample PRCRCaboRojoPR_3_FD_10241 | JGI IMG/M metagenome (IMG submission 10241)
CCGCCACCAGCAGCATCGCAAACAACACCGCTATCCACTTGGGACGCTTGGCGATGCCTAACCAGCTGGGCTTCACTGTGCTCGGTAGGGGCTAATGACTACATCGACTTTTTGGAACTCCTTGAGATCTGTGTAACCAGTGGTTGCCATTGCTCTGCGAAGTGCGCCCATCAAATTCGATGTTCCAAAAGCATCGTTGGCCGGTCCAGTCAAAACTTGCTCCAAAGTCCCGTTTTCCCCAACGTGAACTCTGTGACCTCTTGGCAGGTTTGGATTAACGGCCTCTTGACCCCAGTGGTAGCCAGCACCTGGAGCATCACTGGCTTTAGCTAGAGCACTTCCCAACATCACTGCATCCGCCCCACAGGCAATTGCTTTCACAATGTCACCACTTGTTCCCAAACCACCGTCAGCAATCACGTGAACATAACGCCCACCAGATTCATCCATGTAGTCACGTCTCGCGGCCGCGATGTCTGCAACTGCTGAAGCCATTGGCGCATGGATTCCCAAAATCTGTCTGGTTGAGCTTGCAGCACCTCCACCAAAACCAACCAAAACCCCGGCAGCTCCGGTGCGCATTAGGTGCATGGCAGCCTGATAGGTGGCCGCACCTCCAACAATTACTGGCACATCAAGCTCATAAATAAACTTTTTCAAATTCAATGACTCAGAGTTTTCACTCACGTGCTCGGCACTAACAGTTGTTCCACGAATAACAAAAATGTCAACACCGGCATTCAAAACTGTTTCGTGAAACTCAGCTGTGCGATGAGGACTCAGTGATCCCGCAACCGGAACTCCAGCATCTCGAATCTCACTCAAACGCTGCTTGATTAGCTCTGGCTTTATCGGTTCCGAATAAATTCTTTGCAAAACCTCATTGGCACTCTGCTCACCGGAGGCAATAATCTCCTCATACTGCTGGGCTGGGTCTTCATACCTCGTCCACAAACCCTCTAAATCCAAAACCCCCAGGCCGCCAAGCTTGCCAATGGCGATCGCTTGTGCTGGTGACATCGCTGAGTCCATGGGAGCAGCTATCACCGGCAGTTCAAATTTGAAGGCGTCGATACTCCAGTTAATGTTCACATCCTCGCTGTCACGAGTTCTGCGAGTTGGAACGATCGCTAAGTCATCAAATGAATAACTGCGGGTCGCTCTTTTTGATTGCCCTATTTCAATTTCGGCCATTTTTCCCTAACGAGTTCCGTAGTTCGGAGCCTCAATGATTTGATGCAAATCGTGTGGGTGACTTTCCCTCAGCCCCGCAGCAGTGATTCTTACAAACTTACCCTTGGCCAACAATTCATCAATGGTTGCAGCCCCCACATATCCCATGGATGCTCGCAAGCCTCCCATTAGTTGGTGAACAACTGTTGGCACAGTTCCTCTGTAGGGAACCTGACCTTCGACACCTTCTGGCACAAGCTTGTCCTCGCGTAAGACATCATCCTGGAAATATCGATCTTTGGAATAACTCTGCTGGTTGCCCCTGGAGCTCATCGCTCCCATTGAACCCATGCCTCGGTAGGTCTTGTATTGCTTACCGTTCACATAAGTAATATCGCCAGGTGCCTCATCGGTTCCGGCCAACAGGCCACCAATCATCACAGCACTTGCGCCAGCAACCAGTGCTTTCGCAATGTCTCCGGAATACTGCAGGCCACCATCGGCAATGATTGGAACTCCAGCTTTCTTGCCAGCAATGCTTGCCAGGTGAATGGCTGTAATTTGCGGAACCCCAACACCTGCAACAACACGGGTTGTGCAAATGGATCCTGGCCCAACGCCAACTTTCACTCCATCTGCGCCTGCGTCGATGATTGCCTGAGCACCCTCTGTTGTGGCAACATTTCCCGCCAACACATCTGTGTTTTTGGCAAAGGGCTCTGCTTTGAGCTTTTTGACCATTTCCAGAACTCCTGAGTTGTGACCATGAGCGGTATCAACAACTAATAGGTCAACGCCAGACTCAATTAGGGCCATTGAACGCTCCCATGCGTCAGGGCCAACTCCAACAGCGGCACCAACCAGCAATCGACCTCTGCTGTCTTTGGCGGCAAGGGGATATTTCTCACTCTTATCGAAATCCTTGACTGTGATTAGCCCACGCAGTCTTCCGTTTTCATCAACAAGTGGGAGTTTTTCAATTCTGTGCTGTGCCAACAAAGCCATGGCTTCATCTGGGTTTATTCCAACTTGGCCGGTAATGAGAGGCATGGAGGTCATGATGTCTTTGACCAAAGTTGTGGTTCGTTGCACTTCCTGCACGAAACGCATGTCTCTGTTGGTAACAATTCCCACCAACGCATCATCTTCATCCACTACCGGCAGGCCACTAACTCGATAACGAGCACAGAGGTCATCAACTTCCTGAATGGATGTGTAGGGAGAGGTGGTAACAGGGTCTGTGACCATGCCCGCTTCACTTCGCTTCACCAGATCAACCTGTGATGCCTGATCATCCACCGAGAGGTTTCTGTGAATGATTCCAATTCCACCCTGTCTAGCAATTGCAATAGCCATGCGGGCCTCGGTGACAGTGTCCATCGCGGAAGATAGGACTGGAATACTCAAGTTGATGTTCTTAGTCAGTTGAATAGAGGTGTTCACGTTTGCTGGAACAACTTCACTCTGACCGGGCATCAACAGCACATCGTCATAGGTGAGTCCGATTAGTCCAAATGGGTCGTTTTCTGTCATCTACTCGCGCTTTCAAATCCTGTAACCCAATCCTAACTGCTCGCCAAAGGTATCGAGCGAGTAACTAATTGCCCAGAAATGTTTGTTTGGGTGGAAAACAAGTGTATTTTTGTTATACGCATTTTGGGATGACCACTCTCTCAGAACACGAAGGGAGTGGTCTTTTCACTGACAGGCGAAAGTCGAATCCGAATAGGAGCCTCGGTGCAACTGAGTAAAACTGGAAAGAGAACAATCAGTGCCATCGCAGCAGTGTTCGCGGCAATGATGCTGTTACTCGCGCTCCCTGTGTCCGCTACTGCAGACGAAGTGGGAGCTGAATTTGAGAATCAGATTATTGGCAACGTTCGAGTTGCTGGCGAACCGGTAGAGGGGGCCAAAGTTTCAGTGACAGGTAACGGTTACTCTGTCTCTACGGTCTCTGATGAAGAGGGAAAATGGTCGGTTGGTGTCCCGGTCGTTGGAGTCTACGAAGTCGCTATCGATCGCACCACTATTCCGGAGGAGGCTCCAATTGAAGAGTTCGGACCTCTAACGCGGCAAGTCGAGTTTGATCTGACGAGCACTGTTATCGCCAACTACTATTTTGGCGAAGCAGAGAGGGAAGAGGTCGGAATACTTGCACAATTCCTCACGCGCTTGGTTTACGGCATCAATTTTGGACTAATGCTTGCTCTTGCGAGCGTAGGCTTATCTTTGGTCTTCGGTACGACTAAGCTGTCGAATTTTGCACATGCTGAAATGGTGACATTTGGTGCCGTCATCGCCCTCTTCTTGTCAAGCCTTAACATCAACCCTTTCCTAGCAATACTGTTGGCCGTGTTAGCCAGCGGCGCTGGTGGACTAGCCCAGGACGTAGTGATCTGGCGACCGCTCAGACGAAAGGGGCTCGGAATTGTCCAGTTAATGATTGTTTCGATTGGCTTAGCCTTGACCCTGCGGTATATTTTCCAGTTTTTCATCGGCGGAAGCACGAGCCAGCTTCCAAGCTTGGGTGGTGAAACATTCAATTTTTTCGGAACTCTCACCCTCTCAACCACTGATATCGCCTCTATGGCTATTTCGATCGCTGTTCTCATAAGCTTCGCGCTTTGGTTGACGATGACAAAGACAGGTAAGGCGACTAGGGCAATCAGTGACAACGTAGACCTTGCCGCCGCCAGCGGTATAGATGTTGACCGAGTAGTTCGATATGTCTGGGTCGCAGCCAGTGCACTTGCTGGACTCGGCGGCATTCTTTGGGCCTACTTCCGTCCAGGAATCAAGTGGGACATGGGAGAAAAGATTTTGCTTCTAATTTTCGCAGCAGTGGTGCTGGGTGGCTTAGGGACAGCTTTTGGGGCTCTCATTGGGGCTCTAATCGTTGGCATTATGGTTGAAACCTCCACTCTGATCTTGGCTCCCGACATCAAGTATGTCGGTGCACTCATAGTGCTCATTGGAGTCTTGTTGGTGAAACCAACTGGTTTGTTGGGATCGAAAGAGCGAATAGGTTAGGAAGGCTGAAATGGACTGGATACAGATACTTTCAAACACCGCTGAATCAATACTGAGCCCGGTGACATTTGCTTTCGTATTGGCAAGCCTCGGCCTTGCACTGCACTTCGGTTTCGCGGGCCTGCTGAACTTCGGTATTGCCGGGTTTATGGCAATTGGTGCCTACGGCTACGCACTGAGCATCCTGCGCTTCGGATTTCCCTGGTGGGCCGGAATCCTCGTGAGCATAGCAGCTGCGATAGTCTTTGCGATTCTGTTGGGCGCCCCAACCCTTAGACTGCGAGGAGATTACCTTGCTATCGTAACCATTGCGGCTGCTGAAATTGCGCGCTTGTTATTCCTAACCAACACATTTGATGACTTCACTGGAAGCGCCAGCGGTTTGTTTGGGTATCACAATAGCTTCAGAGAGGCTAATCCGCTTCCGGATGGATTTTATGGTTTAGGGCCATTTTCCTACTCGTCAACAGACTGGTGGGTGAGGATTGTTGGCCTCTCACTCCTAATCGTGGTCATCTGGTTGCTGTGGGCACTGACAAGAAGCCCTTGGGGTCGAGTCCTCAAAGGTATTCGTGAGGACGAGGACGCTGTTAAGGCACTTGGCAAGAACGTATATGCCTACAAAATGCAGGCGCTTATAATTGGTGGCGTTTTTGGAGCACTGGGCGGCGTAGTGTATGCCTTACCAAGCGCCATCAACCCAACCGTCTATGTCACGTCACTGACCTTCTTTATTTGGACAGCACTTCTGCTGGGGGGAGCTGCAACCGTGTTTGGTCCTGTTCTTGGATCAATCATCTTCTGGGTACTTCAGGCGTTTTTGACAAATGTTTTGCCAGCGCTTACTCAGGATGGGGCAATCTTGGAAGGACTAACAAGTCAGCAGGGATCAACTTTGAGATTCATCCTTGTGGGAATTGGTTTGATGTTGATTGTTATCTACAGACCTCAAGGTATTCGCGGAGACAAGAGGGAGTTGACCTTTGTCAAATAACGAACCAGTAAAGAGCACCGGCCTGCACATCGGCGATGCCAAGCCAGGTGTTGCTAAAAAAGATCCAATCCTGGTAGCAGACCATGTCACCAGAAGTTTCGGTGGATTGACCGCGGTAGATGTTGAACACCTCGAGGTCCCAAGGGGAGCAATCACCGCCTTAATTGGACCAAATGGAGCGGGTAAAACAACATTTTTCAATCTGTTGACCGGTTTTGACACTCCCAACACTGGGGAAATGCACTTCGACGGAAAGAGCGTCAGGGGAATGCGCAGTCATCAGATTGCAAAACTCGGGCAGGTTCGAACCTTCCAGCTAACCAAGGCATTGAGCCTGCTAACCGTGTTGGAAAACATGAAACTTGGTGCCGGTAATCAGCTTGGTGAGGGAATCCTCAAGTCCCTAATTCCAAGCATTTGGAGGAAACAAGAGGCTGAAATAGAAGAGCGTGCAATTGAGCTTCTAAACCGCTTCAAGCTTTCTGAGAAGAAAGATGACTTTGCGGCCAGTCTGTCAGGTGGTCAAAGAAAGCTTCTAGAGATGGCAAGGGCTTTGATGACCAATCCATCACTTGTGATGCTGGATGAGCCTATGGCGGGTGTTAACCCGGCCCTTACCGAAAGTCTTTTGGGTCACGTTTTGGACCTCAAAAAAGAGGGCATGACGGTTTTGTTTGTTGAGCACGACATGCACATGGTTCGCCACATCGCCGACTGGGTGGTGGTTATGGCCGAGGGCAAGATTGTTGCAGAGGGTCCGCCCGACAGCGTAATGGAGGAGCAGGCGGTTATTGATGCCTATCTGGGAAGCCACCAGGAAACAGACCTTGGTGTCGTCACCGGTCGAGTTGATGCTAGTGAGGGTGGAGAGAAACAGTGACCCCTGTAATAGAAGTAAAAAACCTTTTAGCGGGATATCTCCCCGGGGTCAACATTCTCAACGGCGCCAACCTATATGCAAACAAGGGTGAATTGATTGGGATCATCGGCCCCAATGGTGCCGGTAAGTCAACCCTATTGAAGGCAATATTTGGGCTAGTGAACGTCCGAGATGGTTCAATTTCACTAAACGGCGAGGACATCACCGGCTTGAAGGCCAACAAGCTGGTTGCCAAGGGAGTTGGTTTTGTTCCTCAGAACAACAACGTATTCCCCTCACTGACCATTGAGGAAAACTTGCAGATGGGCATCTATCAAGACCCATCGCACTTTGACCAGCGCCTGGAATTCGTCGTTGACATCTTCGGTGAGCTTGGAAAGAGGCTTAAGCAGCGAGCTGGCTCTCTCTCCGGAGGTGAGCGCCAAATGGTCGCCATGGGAAGAGCTTTGATGATGGACCCACAGGTCTTGCTCCTAGACGAGCCCAGCGCCGGTCTAAGCCCAGTTAGACAGGATGAAGCATTCATACGTGTCTCCGACATCAACAAGGCTGGTGTGACCACCATTATGGTGGAGCAAAATGCCCGTCGCTGCCTTCAGATCTCTGACCGTGGATATGTTCTTGACCAGGGTGTGGATGCGGTTGAGGGAAGCGGTAGGGAGCTCATGGATGACCCGAAGGTTGTCGAGCTCTACCTTGGTAGCCTCGGTGCGTAAACAGGCTTACCTCCCAATCTGGATTGGTATAGGCGCTGCCATTGGTGTGGCAATAGACGAGGTTGGAGTCGGCATAGCTGTGGGAGTTGCTATTGGTGTGGCTCTATACAGCTGAAAATAAGGAATAAAAGTTAAGTAAAAAACCCCGAGGTGAACCTCGGGGTTTTTCGGTGACTAGCTAATTAGTCAATTGGAGCGAAGTTGTTGTCTGAACCGAACTGGTAGACAATTACTGAACCCTCTGTTGGGTCCCCGACCTCGTCAAAGGTAATTGGGCTTGATACACCGTCGTAGTCGGCTACACCGCCACCATTGATGATCTCAGCACATTCAGCGAAGCTGGTGCACTTCTCGCCGTTACCTGAACCACCAGAAACTTCCTGCAACTTGTCAGCAATGGCACGTGAGTCGGTTGAATCCGCTGCCAGTGATGCAAGTGCCAAAAGTATGGTGGCGTCGTATGACTCAGCTCCGTATGAATATACGTTGTTCAAGTCATCGTTACCTAGCTCTACCCAGTAGTCGTTCATGCGGTCGTTGAACTCAACAACATCACGAGGGTCTACACCTGGCTGAGTTCCCTTGGCACCCTCAAGCAGGCCTGCCTCGAAGTCTTCTGAATAGTTTGAGAGGTTTCCATCAACTAGGTAGAAGTTTGATGCGTCGTACTGTGCTGCCAGGTCAGGAGCAATGGTCTTAAACTCATCGAAAGTGATAAGAACGATTGCGTCTGGGTCTACAGCCAATACCTCGTTGATCTGTGAGGTGAAGTTGGTGTCACCGGTGTTGTATGTTGGCGCAGCCAAAACCTCTCCACCAGTGGCCTCAAATACCTCGGTTACGCGATCACGCAGACCAGTGCCATATGGGTCGTTTAGAACGATCATGGCAATCTTCTCGTGTCCGTCAGCGGCGATCTGATTCGCTAGGACCTCACCCTGCAATACGTCTGAAGGTGCTGTGCGGAAGTACAACCCATTGTCATCGTAGGTAGTGAAATCGGCAGAGGTGTTGGCTGGTGAGAACTGGATAACTCCAGAACCAGTAACCTGGTCGATAAACTGCAGTGAAACACCTGATGACGCGGCACCGATAATTCCAGCGACGCCTGCATTGAGCAGTCTTGGAACCTCAGTTTCGTAAGCTTTGTTGTCGGTGTCTCCAGAATCACCGAAGATCATCTGAAGTTCGATGCCAGCTCCAGCTGAATTGATCTCATTTTCGGCCAAGTAGACACCAGCCTCCTCGGGTGGTCCCAGGAATGCAAGGTTTCCGGTGATTGGAAGTGCTGTACCGAGACATAGTTGAAGATTTTCGCTCTCCTCATCAAAGACACAAGTCTCCTCGGTGGCTGTACAACCGGTCAATACCAAGGCTGCAGCAGCGGTAAGCGCTGATGCCTTGACTAGACCTGAACGTGAAAATGCGCTCATTAGTTAGCTCCTTTGTTTTGCTAAAACAACTCTGACGCACGCCAAAGTTGACCCGTAAAGAATAGTAAGTAAACACGATTCCTAGAGAGTGTTAAGTATAAGAAACACCAACAATCTTCCTGTTATCGGCACTAATTACGTAACATTTTTATAAAGTACAGAATATTTCGTTGAATGTTATCAATTCCTCGACGGAATTGCCTGTAAATCACCGAATGGTTGCGACATGTAACAATCAGGTTTCAAGTTGCTACCGTGAGCCGCATGCGATTGGCTCTAAAAGCGTCAAAAGTTAGAATCATAAGCCCAATCCAAACCAGGATAAACCCGGCCCAGCGAACTGGTCCCATCTCTTCTCCGAAGTAATAAAGTCCGAGCGTGAATTGAATCAGGGGGGTTAAGTACTGAATAAATCCAATTGAGGACAATTGGATTCGACTTGCCGCAGCTCCGAACAAGATCAAAGGAACTGCTGTCATGAGGCCAAATGCCACCAGTGCACTGGTGCCTGCAACACCCACCACTCCAAACTGAATCTGCACAAAGCTTCCAATAATCAACAACTGAATGATTGCAAATGGAAGCAGCACACCACTTTCAATGGTGAAGCTGTGAATAGCTCGCACCTTTGATCCCATTTTGTTTTTAGCCAAGCTATACATGCCAAAACTTGCCGCCAAGATAAACGCAATCCAAGGGGGTCTTCCATAATCAACACCGACCACGATTACTGCAACGAAGCCAAACCCCAGAGACACCCACTGCAAAGGCCTGAGCTTTTCTTTTAACACCAAGACTCCGAGCAAAACTGTGAACAGTGGGTTTATGAAATATCCAAGTGATGTCTCAATCACATTGCCGGTTGCGACTCCGAAAACATAGGTCTGCCAGTTGGCATAAATAAACACAGCGGCGATGAAAACCCAAATAAGACTTTTCGGTTTTCTAAACAGCGTGACAATCGGTCCCCAACCGCGAGTGATGGTGACAATAAGTGATGCTAAAACAAAGCCAAACACCACTCGCCAGACAACAACTTCGAAAGGGGAGGCGAAACTGGCAGCATCGATAAAGAGAGGGAATGAGCCCCAGATCAGGTATGCGAACACCGCAAGCATCGCTCCAAGCACTGGCTCTGAAAATTTGTTCACTGAGCAATATTAGAGCAATAAAAAACCCCGGGCGTACCCGGGGTTTCTAAATTCGGTTTTAGCCTACGATTGCCAGCACATCACGTGCGCTGAGAACCAGTAGCTCTTCTCCGCCATACTTCAGCTCAGTGCCTCCGTATTTCGAGAAAATAACCTTGTCGCCAACTTGGACATCAACCGGAATGCGGTCTCCGTCATCATTGAAACGGCCAGGTCCGACAGCAACTACTTCTGCCTCCTGGGGCTTTTCTTTTGCAGTATCTGGAATAACCAATCCAGATGCGGTTACCTGCTCTGCTTCTAGTGGGCGAACCACAATTCGATCTTCTAGTGGTTTGATTGAAACCGACACTTTGACCTCTTCTTAAACTCAAGAACTTATCTAGCAATCTCGGAATTCGAGTGCTAAGAAAACTTTAGAGAAGAATTAGCACTCAGTCAAGGTGAGTGCCAAGTGTCGCTATTGGTAGTTTTAGCTGGTGGAGAAAAATATTGCCCGAGCCCTGCTCACTGAGCCAGCTCTAAAACTTCTAAACGAGATTGATCAGGTCGAACTGAGTGATGAACTAGGGCTTAGCAGCAGGCTAAGAAAAACTCATACACCAGAATTAGTGAGCGCCTGCATCACTCAAGCCAAACTTAGACAAAAAGCCGAGAAGAAATTCGGGCCCTTTGCAAAGAAAATGCTTTTCACTAAAGAGGGCTTAGAGCAGGCCACCAGGCTGACAGTTTCAGCCCAGCGTGTTCCGAGGTTTCAAAAAGCGGGTATTGAATCAATTGTTGACCTTGGATGCGGCATAGCGGGTGATGCAATGGCCTTTGCAAGTTTTGGTATGAACGTGACAGCCGTGGAACTGGATGAAGTGACAGCAGCTTTTGCCCAATTCAACAGCTCCCGCTTGGGGGTAAACGTCATTCATGAAAATGCCGAGAACGTCGATATAGAAAAATATCCAGCTTTTTTTGCAGATCCCGCCAGAAGAAAAACCACCGGCAATCAACAAAGGGTTTCAAAATACGACTACTCCCCCTCGCTTGATTGGCTGATCAATGAAGTCGCCGCTAAAAAACCAACGGCCATCAAATTAGGACCAGCCGATGATTACAAACAGTTTGGCGATGAGTTTGACTATGAGTGGATATCTGATTCCGGTGAGTTAGTTGAATTGACCCTTTATTCAAATCAACTCAGAGGAAACTCAATCAGGCAAGCGAGGCTTTTGAGCAAGGGGGAGGTTCATGTCTTTGGTGCAAACAGTTTCATTTCAAAAAAACCCGATGTTCGAGAACTAGGCAACTACATTTATGAACCCGATGCTTCACTGATTCGCTCTGGACTGATGGGAGAGTATGCGATTGAAAATGGTCTAGGCCTAATGGACGAGAAGATCGCCTACCTAACTTCTGATGAGGAGCTTCGCTCTCCCTGGCTTAGGGGCTTTGAGATTTTAGAGGTCTGGCCCTTTGATGACAAATTCATCGCCAGAGAATTGAAGGCTCGCTCCATTGGAATCTTGGAAATTAAAAAAAGAGGTGTGGATCTAATAGCGGAGCAATTTAGAAAAAAACTCAAGTTAATTGGAAAGGGTGCCGCCAGCTTAATAGTGACCAAGCGGGGCGACACCCGAATAGCACTTTTAGGGAAACCTATCCACTAGATGGCTCTCCTAGTGGAGCGGAATTATGAATACGGCTGGAGTCCAAATTCATCTAAAAAGCGCTATTGGTGTCAACGAGTTAACTCAGAGCAAACATTCCCAGTTTTATAACAAATTTATAAACTTTGAACTTTGCTAACTTCCATCGTTGATTCCGAACCAAAACCCAAACTTGAGGGCTCTCTGCCTGCCATTACCAACTGAGCACCCAGACTTGCGATCATTGCCCCGTTGTCCGTGCAGAGAGAAAATTTTGGAATTCTTAGCTCAATTCCAGCCTCATCACATTTCTGTTTAGCCAGCTCGCGCAAGCGAGCATTGGCCGTAACTCCCCCACCCAGAATCAAACGTGGGACACCATATTCAGCGCAGGCCTTGACTGCCTTAGTTACCAACACATCCACCACAGCTTCTCTAAAGCTGGCTGCGACATCGGAAACCTGAACTTCTTCACCTGCCTCCTCTGCTTTTTCAACGTAGCGAGCAACGGCAGTTTTCAACCCGCTGAAGCTGAAGTCATACTTATGTTCGGCCATGTCCTTGGGCAGACTTAGCCCTCTTGGGAACCAAATCGCATACGGGTTTCCATTGATTGCAACCTTGTCTATCTCAGGCCCTCCCGGATAGGGCAAACCCAAAACCCTTGCTACCTTGTCAAAAGCTTCACCAGCAGCGTCATCAATTGTTTCTCCCAAGAGTTCAACATCGTCTAATAAATCCCTGACCAAAAGCAGTGAGGTGTGACCACCGCTGACAAGCAAAGCAATGCTGGGGGTTTGCAGACTGCCCCGCTCCAAGATGTCAGCTCCAACATGCCCAACCAAGTGATTCACCGCATAAATAGGTTTATCTTGGGCAACTGCGATTGCCTTGGCCGCTCCGATGCCGACCATCAAAGCTCCTGACAGTCCGGGCCCATTGGTGACAGATATTGCATTTAGATCAGCAATCTCAATTCCTGCTTCTGACAGTGCTGAATCGATGGTTGGCTTCAGTGCTTCTAGGTGTGCTCTTGCGGCGACCTCTGGAACGACTCCTCCGAATCGGGCATGAATCTCCATGGAGCTGTTTAGAGCGTTAGAAATAAGCCTATTTCCCCTAACAATGCCAACTCCGGTCTCATCGCAGCTTGTTTCAATTCCCATTACAAGTGGTTGATAAATCTCTTTGCGCATCACAAGAGCATCCACCCCAGCTGGCTGATAGTAGTTTTTTCTTGTGTCAATATGTTCAAATTCAAAGCCTTGATAGAGCTTGATGGCACCTGGGTTGTCTGCTCGAACATCTAAAAACAGATTTTCAGCACCATGTCGGGTTGCCAGTTGAATCATTCGCTCCACCAATTGCCTTGCTAGACCCTGCCTTCTGTGAGACTCGGCAATGGCAATGGTGTTGATATCCGCTTGAAAGCTACCCGGAGGAGAAGAAAGACCTGCATAGCCAACAACCTTTTCATCTTCAGTAATAACCAAATAATTGGTATGACTCGCTTCGCTATCTGCGGTTAGGTTTTGCTTCGACCAAGCGTCTGATTGAAAAATCTGCTTTTCTAGCCGATAAACATCATCAATATCGGTGCTGACCAATTCTCTGATTTGTATCATCCGGTCACCCGCTTTTTGGTTGAGGGCGTAACATCTGGAGACCTCAGATAAAGAGCTGTTGCGTCATGCAATTCAACACCTGCGGCAATTGCCTTCTCCGCATATAAGCCAACTAGCTTGGCATCGCAGTTTAGATCCACCTTGGTGAGATTCGAATATTGTTCCAATTGCTCAGGCTTTAATACCTCTAGCTCGGAGGACCTGATAGCAAGACCTGAGTCATCAACACCTGAATAGCTGCAGGCAAAAAACTCTCCTCGCTTGGCATCACTAATGACCAGCCAGGAGTTTTCTGAAGGGTATGCGGTAGCTACTGCATCCAAGGCAACAACAGCATGCAAAGAAATCGACCTAGCCGTTGCAAACGCAACACCTGCAGCCATCCCCACTCTCAGACCTGTGTAGCTGGCAGGTCCTCTACTGATTGCAACAGATGTGATTCCAGCTGCGGTTACTTGCGCCCGCTGCAGAGCTTGCTGGATGGCACTGCCAATGTTTTCAGCATGACCAAAGCGGTCATCAAATTCTGAAAAGCCTAGAACCTGTTGATTTTCAATCACCGCAGCGGTTGTTCCAGCGGTTGTGTCAATCGCCAAGATCAATTTCTACCTCCCGCTGATTCCATGCTCCATGACCCTGAATAGAAACGGTTCTAACCTCACTGTCTCTATCTCTGGTTATTGATATTTCTAGCCAATCCTCTGTAAGGCCATGAGTGAAATCTCTTGGCCACTCCATCACCACAATTGAATTTTCAAAATCAATATCCAAATCATCCAACTCAACAGCAGAGCTGAGTCGATAGGCATCCACGTGAACCAATGCAGGTCCTTTTTCTGTTTGATGAGTGCGAGCTAAAACAAACGTTGGGGACTGAATCGTGCCACTAGCCCCCAGTGTTTTGCCAATGCCACGAGTCATAGTTGTTTTGCCAGCCCCCAGTGAGCCGTTGAGTAAAACAAGGTCGCCTGCCTGCAAGAGGTTGGCCACTTGTTGACCCAAAAGTTGCATTGATTGCTCATTTTCAACAATCAATTCCACAGGGAGCGTCACCTCAATCTCCCCCATAGGTTTTATCGGGGCGAGAGCCCATCCTGGTGACAATTTCGTAATTGATGGTGTTTGCTCTGGTTGCAATCTGAGCTACTGGGTTTTCATCTGAGATGATTTCAACCCGATCACCAATCTTGATTTCGCTATCACCAACATCCACCACAAATTGATCCATGGCGATTCGACCAACTTGGCTGAATTTTTGACCATTGATAATTACCTGAAATCCCTCAGCGGCTCTTGGTAGTCCATCCGCATAGCCAAATGGCACCAAAGCCAGTGTTGTTTCTTTTTCGGTTCGGTATCTAAAGTCATAACTCACTCCTGTTTGAGCGGGAACCCGTTTGATGTTTATTACCTCTGAAGAAACGCTCATGGCTGGCTCCAGCGGCAGGCCACTGACATCTCTGCCGTCAGGACTTAGGCCATAAAGGGCGATCCCGCAACGAACCATGCCGTAGTGCTTACCTGGGTAGCTCAGAGTCGCATTCGATGCACTCGCATGCGCCAGTTCAAACTCGAGACCCTTTCCCCTTGCATACTCAATTGCTGTTTCAAACACCTCAAACTGGGCATTGTCTTCATTTTCATTGGTGTTAGACAAATGGGTAAAGATTCCTTTGGTCGAGTGGTTATTTGACTCAACAACCTGCATAAATTTTTCAACCGCCTCCGGCAGGTCATTGACCGTAAATCCGTTTCGACTGAGTCCCGTGTCCACTTTCAGATGCAATTGCAGGTGTTGGACATGAGTAAGCAATTGCAAGTGCTGGAAACTGCTGATGCCAACATCTATCTGGTGTTTATTTGCAAGTTCTAAATCCTCAAGCGAGTTGAAAATCCACGCCATGATCGGAGACTTGATTCCAGCTTCACGAAGATTTACAGCCTCGGAAATGTCGGCAACGCCAAAGTAGTCAACATCGTCATCAAGAAACTTGGCAACTTTGATAGCACCGTGGCCGTAGCCATCAGCTTTCACAACCGCCATCACCTTGGCAGGTCTGGCTACCCTGCGCAGAACCTCATAGTTCTCGCGGATTCGTTCTAAATCGATTCGAATTTCACGCATTGATGATTACAACCGCTCCTGCCATGCCGCCGTCGTGGCTAATGCTGACCTCAATTCTATTGTCCAAATCTGGGTGTCTTTCTTTTGTTAGACCGCGGAGCACAACTTTTGGCTTGCCGCCCTTGGTTACCTCAATCTCGTTCCAAATGAACTTCTCGGGTTCACCAGTGGCTTTTTTCAACGCTTCCTTGACAGCAAACCTGGCAGCTTTGGATTCGATGCTTAGATTCTGCTCAGATTCAAAAAATAGTCTTTGGTTCAATTTGGGGGTTGTTTCCAAGGCTTTTGCAAACCTTTCAATATCAACCAAATCCATGCCCACCAGCATCATTCAACCGTTACCGACTTGGCTAAGTTTCTTGGCTGATCAACATCTAATCCCTTGGCCTTGGCTAACTCCATGGAGAAAATATGCAGTGGGACGACGCTCAAAACAGGGCTCAGCAGAGGATCTGTTTTTGGAGTGTAGAAAACTTTCTCTGCAAATTCTGCGACTTCATCATCGCCCTGCTCTGCAATTGCAATAACTTTCGCACCGCGAGCATTGATCTCCTGAATGTTTGCCAAAACTTTTGCATGCAGGCTCTCTGCTGAACTTGGTGCTGGCACCAACACAATCACCACTTGCCCCGGTTCAATCAAAGCAATTGGACCGTGTTTTAACTCTCCCGCTGCAAAACCCTCAGCATGGATGTAGCTGAGTTCCTTTAGCTTCAAAGCTCCCTCCATTGCAATTGGGAAACCCACATTTCTACCTAAGAATAAAACTGACTGAATGTCTTTCAGTTGATTTGCAAACTCTGCAACATCGCCTGTCATCTCAAGGGTGGTCTTCACCTTGCGCGGAAGGCTCAAAAGCTCCTTGCCCAGTTGATTAAGATTCTCTGTCTTGCCAGTTGCATGAGCCAAGAACAGGGCAAGCAAATACCCCGCAGTGATTTGGGCTGAAAAGGCCTTGGTGGATGCAACTGCAACCTCGGGGCCTGCGTGGGTATAAATGGTTGCATCACTCTCTCTAGCCAGTGTTGCACCCTGGGTGTTGCAAATACTTAGAACTTTGGCTCCACGCTCTGACGCATGCCGAATCGCCATCAGAGTGTCCATGGTCTCCCCACTCTGACTGATTGCAACCACCAAGGTTTTTTCATCAATCACTGGATTTCGGTAGCGCAGTTCGTGAGCAAGCTCCACACTCACTGAAATCCTTGCCAATTGCTCAATTGCATACTTAGCAACCTCCCCGGCATAAGCCGCAGTTCCGCAGGCAGTGATAATGATGCGGTTTATGTTTTCAAGGTTTTCAATGCTCAATCCGTCAAACTCGCTGAGGTTCACATCACCATTGGCATCCAATCGGCCCATCAAGGTGTCACCGACAGCCTGTGGCTCCTCGCTGATCTCCTTGGCCATGAATGACTCCCAGCCGCCCTTGCTCGCAGCAGAGGCGTCCCAGTGAACTTTGAATTCCTCGTGCTCAACTGGGTTGCCATTGAAATCGATTAGCTCAAAGCCATCAGCCCGCAGCTTAACTATCTGGTCTTGCCCAACACTGATAGCGGTTTTTGTGTAATCAACAAAGGCCGCAACATCGCTTCCCAAAAAGTTTTCGCCGTCTCCAACGCCGAGAACCAGTGGTGAGTTTCTTCTGGCGGCCATCACCAGCCCTGGGTCTGATTTATTTATTGCCAGAATTGTGAATGCACCCTGCAAAGCATTGGCTACTGAAACAAAACTTTTCTCAAAATCACCAGTGTTAGCAAATTCACTGGCTAGCAAGTGAGCGGCAACCTCGGAATCAGTTTCCGATTCGAATTCAATGCCTTCGCTGACCAGTTTCTTCTTAAGCTCCGAGAAGTTTTCAATGATTCCGTTGTGAATCAGTGAAATCTGTTCGGCTCCAGCATTGTGTGGGTGGGCATTACCATCAGTTGGCGCTCCATGGGTAGCCCAACGGGTGTGGCCTATCCCCATTTGAGCGTCAGCCATTGGTGAGGCAGACAGCTGGTCAATCAAGACCTGCAACTTGCCGGCACGCTTCTGGGTTTGAATTTCGCCATTGGTGACAACTGAGATTCCTGCCGAGTCATATCCTCGGTACTCCAGTCTTTTCAAGCCCCCAAGTAAAACATCCAAAGCTGAGCTCGGGCCCACATAGCCCACGATTCCACACATATCTCTAATCTAGGGCAGACTAGGAACAAATGAATGCAGTTCAGATGGGAGTCAGCCCATATATCGAGATTGGCAGATCCGAATGGGCTGAATTGGGCTACTCTCTAGACCCCGCACTGACAGAATCTGAGCTTGATCAAATTCGAGGACTTGGTGACTTTTTGGACCTTGATGAGGTCCGTGAAGTCTATCTACCGCTTTCGAGGCTTCTCAACATCTATGCTCAGTCGGAGCGACAGCTTCACAAACAATCAACCGATTACTTCGGCCCCAGGGCCAGTAAAACACCTTTTGTCATCGGTGTTGCAGGATCAGTTGCCGTTGGCAAATCAACAGTTTCAAGGGTTTTGGAAACACTCTTATCCCGCTGGCCAGACACGCCAAATGTTGAGTTGATAACCACCGATGGTTTTTTGTACCCCAACGAGGTCTTAGAAGCAAAAGGCCTCATGCAACGCAAGGGATTTCCAGAAAGCTATGACGTGAAAGCACTGATGAGGTTTATCTCAGACATCAAATCAGGGGTCAGTGAAGTAAGTGCGCCTGTTTATGACCACCTCACCTACAACATCATTCCAGGAGCCAAACAGGTCGTTCACAACCCCGATGTTTTGATTGTTGAGGGTTTGAATCTTTTGCAACCTCCACAGTTTGACCAGGAATTGGCAATCAGTGATTTCTTGGATTTTGGAATCTATGTTGATGCGGATTATAAAAACATCGAGAAGTGGTTCATCTCCAGATTTGAAAAACTATGGAGCTCTGCTTTTACAGATCCAAAAAGTTACTTCCACGACCTGACCAAAACAATGAATCAGGAACAGGCAATTGATAGAGCTCAAACAACTTGGAGAGAAATCAATTTGCCAAACCTGAAGGCCAATATCCTGCCAACCAGAAACAGAGCAACTGCGGTGTTGCAAAAAGGTGATAATCACAGAGTTGAATCTGTTTTATTGCGCAAGGTCTAGGCTGAGTCTCTCCCTGACCTTATTGGCCAATCGGTCCGCCCAGCCCTGAGCGGTTCCTGAATCAGTAGCCTCAACCATAACCCGAACCAAATTCTCTGTTCCGCTAGGTCTTAGTAACACCCTGCCGGAATCTCCCAGTTCAACTTCAGCCTCATGAATCAAATCCAATAACTGCTTGTCATCCGTTTTGTTCTTATCCACTCCAGAAACATTCACCAATACCTGTGGGTATCGAGTCATCTGAGATGCAAGTTCGCTCAGGGGTTTATTGGATGCTTTCATCTCTGACATGATTTGAAGGCTGGTCAGAATTCCATCACCAGTGGTGGCATGGGCGGTGAAAATGATATGACCAGACTGCTCACCACCCAGTGTGTAACCCTTTTCAGACATCTCCTCCAAAACATAACGATCGCCAACCTTGGTTCTGACCAGCTCGACTCCTGCTTTTTGCATAGCCAAAGCCAAACCCAAGTTGCTCATCACGGTTGCTACCAGTGTGTCTCTAGAGAGCTCTCCGCGAGCTTTAGCTCCCAGGGTGAGAATGGTCATAATCTCATCGCCATCAACAATCTGGCCATTTTCATCAACTGCCAAACACCTGTCAGCGTCTCCATCAAAAGCTATTCCCAGATCGGCTTTTGATTCAAGCACCTGTGCTTGCAGAGCACTAAGGTGAGTCGACCCAAAACCAAGATTAATATTCGTGCCATCGGGGTCAGCGCCAATCACGACAACTTCCGCACCTGCATCTTTTAGAGTCTGCGGAGCAACAGCACTCGCCGCACCATGAGCACAGTCAAGAACAATCTTCAGTCCACTCAGAGACTGTTTGAGTGAACCAAGAAGGTGCACGGTGTAACGATCCTCGGCATCTGCAAATCTTGAAATTCGTCCAATGTCGTTGCCAATAAAAATTTTGTGCTCAGTTGCCATTGAAGACTCGATTTCATCCTCAATAGCATCCGCTAGCTTATGGCCACCTTGAGCAAAAATCTTGATGCCATTATCGGGTGCTGGGTTATGGCTGGCTGAAATCATGAAGCCGAAATCTGCCTGCAGGTCAGCAGTCAAAAAAGCCGCTGCCGGAGTTGGCAAAACACCTGCGTCATAAACATCAACTCCAGCTGCCGCCAAACCCGCAGCAATTGAATTGGAGATGAAGTCAGAACTCAGTCTGGGATCGTGGGCTAAAACCGCTATTGGTTTGCGACCCTCAGAGCGCGCAGTTTGACCGAGAATCTCAGCGGTTGATCTCGCTAGAGACACACATAACTCGGGGGTGATGTCTCGACCAGCGAGACCTCGCACGCCATCAGTTCCAAACAGCCTGGCCATAGCCAAGAGTCTAGGGGATTAGCGCTTGGAGAACTGTGAAGCCTTGCGAGCCTTTTTAAGACCAGCCTTCTTACGCTCTTTCACGCGAGCGTCACGAGACAAAAAGCCGGAGCTTTTGAGGTCTTTACGGTTGTTCTCAGCATCAATCTCATTCAACGCTCTGGCAATTCCTAGCCTTAGCGCTCCAGCCTGACCAGCAACGCCACCACCTGAGATGCGGGCGATTACGTCATAGCCATTCTGCAGGTTCAAAACTGTGAAGGGATCGGTGATTAGCTGCTGGTGCAACTTGTTTGGGAAATAATCTTGCAATTCACGACCGTTTACGGTGATCTTGCCGGTTCCAGGGGTTAGGCGAACTCTCGCACTAGCCTGCTTGCGCCGACCCAGGCCTTGGCCATTTTGGGTAAGGGTTCCTCTTGAGCGAACCTCGGGAGTTGTTGCACTCTCGGTTGAGTACTCGTTTTCAGTGGTTGTATCGGCCAAGTTCTTTTCCTTACTGGGCAATCTGATCGATGTTGTAGGTGTGAGGCTTCTGCGCCTCGTGAGGGTGCTCGCTACCGCGATAGACCTTCAGTTTTGAACCAATCTGGTCACCCAGCTTGTTTTTTGGAAGCATTCCCTTGACTGCTTTTTCAACAGCCTTCTCAGGGTTTTTCTCCATCAACTCTTCATAACCAATGGACTTCAAACCACCTGGGTAACCACTGTGACGGTAAGCGCGCTTCTGAACTAGCTTGTTTCCGGTCAACACAGCCTTTTCGGCGTTGATGATGATTACGAAATCCCCGGTGTCCATATGTGCAGCAAAAGTTGGCTTGTGCTTTCCGCGCAGCAATGCAGCAGCGTGACTTGCCAAACGACCTAGTACAACGTCAGATGCGTCAATGACGTGCCACTGGTGATCGAGCTCACTGGCCTTGGGTGAATATGTTCGCACGTTTTTCCCTTAATTCTGTATAGACAAGTGATTCACTCAGTGAATCTAATATTGGCTCAACCGCCAACACCAAACGACAATAATAGCCTCCTGCAAGCAGTTCGGTCAACCAAAAAACTAATCCAGAATCCTTAGATTTCGAGTTTTCTCTGCTTGAGCGGCCAATAATGATTGCTCTGGGTAGTGAATCTGCATAAGCGTGAGACCCTCAGGTCCAACCACCTTGAATTCATTTAGTCTTTTTTTGGCTTCAAGAATCTCGCCAAGTCTTTTTTTACTCATCTTTCCGCTTCCAACTTTTATCAGAGCGCCAACTATTGATCTCACCTGGGTGTGACAAAAGGCATCCGCTTCCAAATCAATCTGAACTAAATTGCCCTCTCGGCTAACCTCAATTTTTTTCATCTCACGAATAGTTGTTGCACCCGCTCTTGTCCTGCAGAAGCTTGCAAAATCATGAAGACCCAAAAGCTGATGCGAAGCCTCTTGCATCGACTCCTCATCCAAGCGCGAGTAGTGCCAAAGGTGATACCTGGCAGAAAGAGGGTCTTGTTCGTTGGAATCTAAAATCCGATAGCGATAGCTTCGTTTGATTGCCGAGTAACGAGCATGAAAACCCTCCAGTGCAGGTTCGAATGACGAAATCCGAATGTCCTCATCTAAAACAGCGTTCAGCTTGCCCACCAGTCGATGACTGACCCTTTTGGTTTGAGTGCTGTCCAAATCTAGGTGAAACACCTGCCCCAAGGCATGAACACCAGCATCTGTTCTGCCACCAACTCGCAGACCCTCGGGCAAGTCACCAAACACCACCCTTAGAGCTTTTAGGACTTCACCCTCAATGGTTCTAAGACCTGGCTGAATTGCCCAGCCTGCATAATCGGTGCCGTCATAGGCGAGGTCAATCCGGAAACGATTAAGCCCGCCAGGGATGCTGGCGGGCTTAGTCATAATTTCCTACTTCTTATCCTCGGACTCATCTGATGATGACTCTTCAGCTTCCGCCGCAGGCGCCTCTTCGGCTACTTCCTCGGCAGCTGGCTCTTCAGCTGTTGCTTCCTCGGCTGGGGCTTCCTCAGTGGCTGGTGCCTCTGCAGGAGCTTCTGCTGCCTCGGTTGCCTCAGTCTCAGTGACCTCTGCTGCAGTCTCTTCAACTGCTGCTTCCTCGGTTACTTGTTCTTCGGCTTCAACTGTCTCGGTCACAGCTTCTGAGCCCTTGACGGTGTTTTCCAATTTCTTTTTATTGGACTTTGGCTTGGGCTCAACTTTTTCCAAAACCAATTCAATAACCGCCATTGGTGCGTTGTCTCCCTTTCGGTAGCCAAGCTTGGTGATTCTGGTGTAACCGCCGTCACGACCCTCCATCAGTGGAGCAATCTCAGCGAATAGCTCATGCACCACTGACTTATCGTTGATCTGACCCATGACCTTGCGGCGTGCGTGCAAATCTCCACGCTTAGCAAATGTAACCATGCGCTCAGCGATTGGACGTAAGCGCTTTGCCCTGGTCTCGGTTGTTGTAATTCTGCGGTGTTTGAAAAGCGAGCTGGCCATGTTGTTCAGCATCAGTCTTTCGTGGGCTGGGCCACCACCTAATCTTGCTCCCTTTGTTGGGCTTGCCATTGTCTTTCTCCTTGACTTTCTAAATCAGACCTAGTTGTCTTCCTCAAAACCTGAAAAGTATGCGCTGTCGAATCCAGGAACCGCATCCTTGAATTTCAAGCCCATCTCAGCAAGTTTGTCGCGAACCTCGTCAACACTCTTTGAGCCGAAGTTGCGGATGTTCATCAACTGGTCTTCGCTGAGGGCAATCAACTCACTCACGTTGTTGATGCCTTCACGCTTTAGGCAGTTGTAACTGCGGACAGTGAGATCTAAATCCTCAATTGGGGTTGCAAGCTCTCCACTCTCCTGCTGCTCAACCGGAGCTGGTCCGATTTCAATACCCTCGGCCTCTTCGTTTAGGTTCTTTGCAAGCCCGAACAGCTCAACCAAGGTTGATCCAGCACTGGCAACTGCGTCTTTTGGCAGGATTGAGTGCTTGGTTTCAACATCCAAAACCAGCTTGTCGAAGTTTGTGAACTCACCGGCACGAGTTGCCTCCACGCGGTAGCTCACCTTCAACACTGGGCTGTAAATACTGTCAACTGGGATAACTCCCGCTTCTGCATCAGGGTTTCTGTTCTGTGTAGCTGAAACATAGCCTCGTCCACGCTCAATGGTGAACTCGACTTCAAATTTTGCCTTGGTGTTCAAAGTTGCAATAACCAACTCTGGGTTGTGGATTTCAACCCCTGCTGGCACCTGAATGTCAGCAGCAGTTGCTGATCCTGCACCTGACTTGGTTAGGTGCGCAACCACTGGCTCATCGTGCTCACTGGAAACAACCAACTGCTTGATGTTCAAAATGATCTCAACTACGTCCTCTTTGACGCCTTCAACAGTTG
>PR_CR_10_Liq_1_inCRDRAFT_1000575_pt1 | contig 22593 bp, 25 predicted proteins | sample PRCRCaboRojoPR_3_FD_10241 | JGI IMG/M metagenome (IMG submission 10241)
CCGTGCGCAACATCCGCACCGCCTATCGCCACTACCAAACCGATCCGGGCGCGGAGGCGGCGCGGGTCTTTGCCCGGGCTCATTGCCTGCCCAGCGTCGAGATCGAGATGGTCGGCGTCTGGGACACGGTCAAGGCACTGGGGCTGCGGCTGCCGGTCCTGTGGCAATGGTCCGAAAGCCAGCACGCCTTTCACAGCCACGCCCTGGGCGCCAACGTCAAGCATGGGTTTCATGCCATCGCGCTTGACGAGACGCGCGAGGTGTTCGAACCGGTGCTGTGGTCCTGTCTGCCAGAGGGGGCCGCGCGGGTCGAACAGGTCTGGTTCCCAGGCACCCATGGCGATGTGGGCGGGCAGCTGGGCGGGTACAACAAGGCGCGGCCGCTCGCCAACCTGCCGCTCGTCTGGATGCTGGAACGGGCCGAGGAATGCGGCCTGCCGCTGCCGCCCAAGTGGCGGATGCGCTTTCCGACCGATCCCTGCGCGCCTTCGGTCGGCACCTGGCGGGGCTGGGGCAAGCTGTTCCTGCTGCGCAGGCGCCGCGACATGAGCGATGACCGGTCGGAACGGCTCCACGAAAGTGTCTACATCCGGCAGGGTGGGCCCGACGCCCTGGCCCATCTGCCCGGCGCGCCGTCCTGAGCGCTCCCGGCGCACCCCGTCCCGGACTTGATCCGGGACCTCTCGACGGGTGCCCCATGAGGCCCCGGGTCAGGCCCGGGGCGCGCGGGGAATTCAGTGCGACGGGGGCGCATTTTGTGTCGGTTGGGTTCGTTGTCACCCCGTCCCGGACCTGATCCGGGACCTCCTGGCGGGTGCCCCATGAGGCCCCGGGGCAGGCCCGGGGCGCGCAGGGATCAAAGTCAGCCGGCGGGCATGATCAGACAGGTGGTGCTGCCCGTGGCATAGAGTTTGCCATCCGCGACACCCCGGATCTCGCCATGGGCCACGCCGGTCTTGCGGCCCACATGGTCGGTCACGCCCACGGCTTCGATCTCCATCCCCACGGGGATCGCGCGGGTGATGTTGATCTTGTATTCCAGCGTTGTGTAGACTACGCCCCTGGGTACCTCGGTCATCACCGCGCAGGCCATGCAGCTGTCCAAAAGCGTGCCGTACCAGCCGCCATGGACCGTGCCCATCGGGTTGCAATGCGCCGCCAGGGGCGTGCCGCGAAAGCCCACGCGCCCGTCGTCGACCGACATAAGGTGATAGTTCATCCCCTCGCCGATGGGCGGATGGCCCAGCGTGCCGTCAAGAACGGCGCGCATGAAGTCGAGCCCCGACCGGCTGGTCAGGTCGTCGAAGCTTGAAACGGCAAATGTCCGGGTCATCGCAACACCTCCTGTCCGGCCCCAAGGCTCGGGCAGGGCAGGGGGCTGCGCAAGGCTTACGCGACGTCCCGCAGGCGCGCTTTCGGCGTGACACCCAGGGCGTGGCACACGTCGCGGGTCAGTTCGGGCCGGTTGAGCGTATAGAAATGCAGCGAATCGACGCCGCCCTCGATCAGGTCGCTGCAGAGCTCGGTACAGACGGCGGTCGCCAAGAGATCGGTGCGGTCGTCGCGCTGGGCCGTCTCGAAGGCCTGCGACAGCCAGTCGGGGATGGCGGTGCCGCAGGCGCGGGCAAACTTCGCCACCCCCGCCCAGTTCTCGATCGGCAGGATGCCCGGCACGATCGGCGCGTCGATCCCGGCCTTTTCGCAGGCATCGCGGAAGCGGAAAAAGGTCTCGGCCTCGAAGAAGAACTGCGTGATCGCCTCGGATGCGCCCGCGTCGATCTTGCGCTTGAGCCAGTCGATGTCGGCCTGCTGGCTGGCCGCCTCTGGATGCTTTTCGGTGTAGGCGCCCACGCGGATAGTAAAATCGCCCGTGTCCTTCAGCGCGCCGATCAGCTCGATACTGTTGGCAAAGCCCTCGGCGTGCGGCTTGAAGCCTTCGGCGCCCTTGGGCGGGTCGCCGCGCAGCGCCACGATGTCCCGGACCCCGGCTGCGGCGAAATCGCGGGCGATCTGCAGCGTCTCGTCGCGGGTGGCGTCCACGCAGGTCAGATGGGCTGCCACGCGCAGGCCGCTCGATTTGTGCAGGGTCGCCACTGCGTCGCGCGTCAGGTCTCGGGTCGTGCCGCCCGCGCCGTAGGTCACCGACACGAAACGTGGATCGAGGGGCGAGAGCACCTGCACCGTGTCCCACAGCCGGAACGACGCCTCGAGCGTCTTTGGCGGAAAGAATTCAAAGGATACGGCGGGCACGGGCATCGGGCGACTCCTGTTGGGTTCGCACCCCTTGTCGCAGACGCAGCATTGTGAGACAAACTCATAACTCTCAATATCAACATGAGGTAGGCCGCAGGGTGCACATCGAATTCCGCCATCTGCGCACGATCAAGGCCATCCACGAGGCGGGCAGCCTGGCACGCGCTGCGGACCAGCTGCACATTACCCAATCCGCGCTCAGCCACCAGATCAAGGGGCTCGAGGATCAGGCGGGGGTAGAGCTTTTCGTGCGCCGCTCGAAGCCCATGAAGCTTTCGGCGGCGGGGCAGCGGCTCTTGCGCGCGGCGGAACGCATCCTGCCCGAGATCGACATGCTGCAGGCCGAATTCACCGGCCTGCGCGACGGCAAGTCCGGCCGGCTGCATATCGCGATCGAATGCCATGCCTGTTTCGAATGGCTTTTTCCTGTGCTCGAAGCCTTCCGCAAAAGCTGGCCTGACGTGGATGTGGACATCCGCCCGGGCCTTGCCTTCGACGCGCTGCCCGCGCTCGACAAGGAAGAGGTGGATCTGGTCGTGTCCTCCGACCCAGAGGACCTGCCGGGCATCACCTTCCTGCCGCTTTTCGANTATGCACCGGTCTTCGTNGCGGCCGCNTCGCATCCGCTGGCACAGAAAGAGTGGATCGAGGCCGAGGATTTCCGCGGTCAGACGCTGATCACCTATCCGGTGGAACGGTCCCGGCTCGACATCTTCAGCCAGCTTCTGACCCCCGCCAAAGTGGAACCGGCGGCGATCCGGCAGGTGGAGCTGACGGCTGTGATCCTGCTTCTCGTCGCATCGAACCGGGGCATCTCGGTCCTGCCCGACTGGGTCGTGCGCGAGGTGAAATACAGCTCGGACTACATCACCCGTCCCCTGACCCAGGCGGGCATCACCCGCAGCCTTTATGCGGCGGTCCGGACAGCGGATGCGGACAAGCCCTTCATGAAAGAGCTGGTGCAGCTGGCCCGGGACGAGGCACAGCGATTGCAGACGGCGTGAGCGCCCGCTTCCCATCGCGCGACTGTCGCGCTAGGAGGGAGCGATGGTGTGGACGATCCCGAATATCCTGACGTTCCTGCGTCTCATGGCGGCCCCCGGTGTCGCCATCGCGTTTCTGTATTTCACCCGGCCCTATGCGGACTGGTTCGCGCTGGTGCTCTTCGTCACCGCCGCCGCGACCGACTGGTTTGACGGCTATCTCGCGCGGGCCTGGGGGCAGACCACGAAACTGGGCGCAATGCTCGACCCGATCGCGGACAAGGCGATGGTGGTCATCGCGCTGATGGTCTTCATGGGCTATTCCTCATACTCGGCCTGGCTGGTGCTGCCCGCCACGGTGATCGTCTTCCGCGAGGTCTTTGTTTCAGGTCTGCGCGAGTTTCTCGGCGACACGGCGGGCACGCTCAAGGTGACCAAACTGGCCAAGTGGAAGACCACCACCCAGATGATCGCCATCGCGGTGCTTTTTGCGCAGGGCGTGTTCGAACACTATGTTGCTATGGGAGTCTGGGGCATGGATGACGCCATGTTCGAGGCGATCCTGGCCGGAGAGGTGGCCGACGAGGCCGGGCTGCGCTGGAAATACACCGCGATGATCTGGTCGGGGCAGATCGGCCTCGTTTTGTTGTGGCTGGCGGCCTTTCTGACCGCGATCACCGGGATCGACTATTTCCGCAAGGCCTGGCCGCATCTGAAGGAGTGAGGCGCATGGAAGTTCTCTATTTCGCATGGGTCCGGGAACGCATCGGCCTTCCCCGCGAAACCGTCGAGACGGACGCGAAGACCGTGGCCGATCTGGTCGAGGAACTGCGCGCGCGCGAGGCGCGCTATGCCGCGGCCTTCGAGGATTTGAGCGCTTTGCGCGTGGCGCTGGACCAGGAGTTGACCGATTTCGACGCCTCGCTTGACGGCGTGCGCGAGGTGGCGTTCTTTCCGCCGATGACCGGGGGCTGAGCGCGATGGATGTGCGCGTGCAGACCGGTGCGTTCGACCTCGGGGCCGAGGCCAACGGCTTTGCCGGGCGCGTCGACGGGGCGGGGGCGGTCGTGACCTTTACCGGCATCGTGCGCAACACGGCGGCGGGCGATCTGCAGGCCATGGAGATCGAGCATTATCCGGGTATGACCGAAACGGCGATCACCGCGATCGCCGAAGAGGCGCGCACACGCTGGGCGCTGGCCGATGTTCTGGTAATTCACCGCCACGGGCGGCTTGCCCCGGGCGAGACGATCATGATGGTCGCCACCGCTGCGCCCCATCGCACCGACGCGTTCGAGGCGGCGGAATACCTGATGGATTACCTGAAATCCCGTGCGCCCTTCTGGAAAAAGGAAATCACCGCCCACACGGCCGATTGGGTGGCCGCAAAGGACGAGGACGAGGCCGCGCTGACCCGCTGGTAGCGGGGGCAGGGTGCTTACTTCACCGCGGCGATCTTCGGCTTGGCTTCCTTGGCCGGCTTCGCAGGCGCGTCGCTGTTGGCGTCGATGAAATCAAGCACGAGGGGGCGGATGTTGTTGCGCCAGGACCGGCCGGCGAAGATGCCGTAATGACCCGCGCCGGGCTCCACATGGCTGGCCTTCTTCTCGTCCGGCAGGCCGGTGCACAGATCCAGCGCCGCGATACACTGGCCAGGGGCCGAGATATCGTCATTGGCGCCTTCCACGGTCTTGACCGCGACTTTGGTGATCGCGCCGATATCCACCTTGTGGCCGTCCACGACAAAGGCGTTCTTGGCGATCTCGCCCTTCTTGAAGATCCGCTCGACCGTCGACAGGTAGAACTCGGCTGGCATGTCCATGACCGCCAGGTATTCGTCGTAGAACCGGTTATGGGCGTCGTGATCGGACGCCTCGCCGCGGGCCACGCGCATGATCTGGTCGCGGAACGCCTTGCCGTGCCGGTCGGCGTTCATCGACATGAAGGAGGTCAGCTGCAGAAGGCCCGGATAAACCATCCGGCCCACGCCCTTGTACTTGAAGCCCACGCGCTGGATCATCGTCTCTTCGAGCTGGCCCATGGTCACGCGGCGGCCGAAATCGGTCACGTCGGTGGGGGTGGCATCGGGGTCGATGGGTCCGCCGATCAGGGTCAGCGTGCGCGGCTGCGCGTCCGGGTCCAGCTCGGCCAGGTAGGCGGTTGCGGCCAGGGTCAGCGGCGCGGGCTGGCACACGGCGATCACATGGGTGTCGGGGCCCATGTGGCGCATGAAGTTCATCAGGTAGAGCGTGTAGTCCTCGACATCGAACTTGCCCTCGGACACCGGAATGTCGCGCGCGTTATGCCAATCGGTGACATAGACCTCGCAATCGGGCAAAAGGGAGATGACAGTCGACCGGAGGAGGGTCGCGTAATGCCCCGACATGGGCGCCACGAGGAGAACCTTGCGCTTGCGCTCGGCACGGCCTTGTACGGCAAAGTGGATGAGGTCGCCGAACGCGCCCTCGACCACGGTGTCGACCTGCACCAAGTGGTCACGTCCGTCTTCGCAGGTGACCGAATGGATGCCCCAGTCGGGCTTGACGATCATGCGCTCGAAGGTGCGTTCCGTCACCTCGCCCCAGGCGGCCATCCATTGCAGGGCCGGGTTCGGCACCATGGCAAAGGCCGGGTAGGAGGCCAGCGCCTTGGCCGACGCACCCATCCACTGCTGGGTGTTCCGTGCGGTTTCCATCAGGTCATACGTCATCATGTAGCGCATGGAACACTCCTTGCATCGAACCGGGGCAGCACCGTGCGGCGGTTTGCCCCTTGCACAGGGCCGCGATATGCTGCGTAGCGGCGAGGATAGGGGGGAATTGTGAACATGACAACCAACGACGATGCCGCAGGTGCGAAAAGCGCCGAGTTGACCGCGAACCTGGCCAAGGTCGAGGAGCTGTCGCAACGCCTTGTCCAGGCGATGTCGCGGCGCACATCGGTCAATCCAGGCATCCAGGCCCCGTCCGGGGATCTGTTCGCCAAGGCGGCGACGGCCTACTGGTCCGAAATGATGCAGAACCCCGCCCGGCTGATCGAACACCAGGTGGAATACTGGTCGAAATCGGTGCAGCATTTCGTCGAGGCACAGCAGATGCTGGCCAAGGGCAAGTTCGAGGCGCCCGAGGATCCGACGCCGACCGACCGCCGCTTTGCCAATCCGCTTTGGCAGCAGCACCCCTATTTCAACTATCTCAAGCAGCAATACCTCATCAACGCCGAGGCGATCCGCAACGCCGTCGACGCGGTCGATGACATGGAACCCAAGGAAAAGCAGCGCCTGCGCTACTTCTCGCAGCAGATCATCGACATGATGTCGCCTACCAATTTCCTGGGCACCAACCCGGACGCGCTGGAAAAGGCGCTCGAAACCGACGGGCAGTCGCTGGTCGATGGGCTCGAAAACCTCGTGCGCGATCTGGAAGCCAACAATGGCGAGCTGGTCGTCAAGCTCGCCGATGACAGCGCCTTTGTGCTGGGCGAGAACATCGCCACCACGCCGGGCAAGGTGGTCTATCGCAACCGCATGATGGAACTGATCCAGTACGAGCCCGCCACCGAAGAGGTGCACGCCACGCCCATCGTGATCTTCCCGCCCTGGATCAACAAATACTACATCCTCGATCTCAAGGCGCAGAACAGCTTTATCAAATGGGTGGTCGAGCAGGGCTATACCCTGTTCGTCGTCAGCTGGATCAACCCCGATGCCACCTATCGCGAGGTCGGCATGGAGGATTACATCGAGGACGGCTTCCTGACCGCCATCCGCGAGGTCAAGGAGATCACCGGGCAGAAACAGGTCAACGCCATCGGCTACTGCATCGCGGGCACCACGCTCAGCCTGACCCTGTCGCTGATGAAGCAGCGCGGCGACAAGTCGGTGAAAAGCGCCACGTTCTTTACCGCGCTCACCGATTTCTCGGACCAGGGCGAATTCACGCCCTTCCTGCAGAACGATTTCGTTGACGGGATCGAGGACGAGGTGGCCGAAAAGGGCGTGTTGCCTTCGGCGGTGATGGCACGGACCTTTTCGTTCCTGCGCTCGAACGACCTGATCTACGGTCCCGCGATCAAGAGCTACATGATGGGCGAGACGCCCCCGGCCTTCGACCTGCTCTACTGGAACGGGGACGGGGCGAACCTGCCGGGCAAGATGGTGATGCAGTATCTGCGGGGCCTCTGCCAGTCGAACGACTTTGCCGAGGGCGGCTATGAACTGATGGGCACCACGCTCAAGGTCTCGGACGTGGACCTGCCGCTGTTCATGGTGTCCTGCGAAACCGATCACATCGCCGCCGCCCGCGACACCTATCGCGGCATGCAGAAGATGGGCAGCAAGCAAAAGACCTTTGTGCTGTCGGAATCCGGCCATATCGCCGGGATCGTGAATCCGCCGTCCAAAAAGAAATACGGCCACTACACCAATGATGACCTGACGCTGGACTGGGACGCGTGGAAGGCGGGCGCCACCATGCACGAGGGCTCTTGGTGGCCCCGCTGGGAGGCCTGGATCCGTCCGCGCTCGGGCAAGAAGGTGCCCCAGCGTCAGCCGGGCGATTCGAGCCATCCGGTGCTGTGCGATGCGCCGGGCACCTACGTGACGATCAAGGCAACCGGCTGATAACGCTTGCATCTTGCGGTTATGCTGCGGTGCAGAAAGTCACTCTTGAATTTCTGCACCGCAGCATGCATATTCTTTGCAGCTGCAGAAACACGGGGTGGGCCCGTACAGCTCTGAAAGGATCAAGATTATGGCCAAGCAAGCACAAGACATGACCGCGATGTTCAAAGACATGATGGGCGCGTTCCCGGTGGACACCGCCGCGATGGAAGAAGCGTTCAAGAACAGCGCGACGCTGAACGAAAAGATGGCATCGGTTGCTCTGGAAGCCGCCGAGAAGTCGACCGAGATCTCCTCGAAGTGGACCAAGGACGCCATCACCAAGATGACCGACATCTCCAAGGCAAAGGCAGAGCCGGCGGACTACGCCAAGGCGATGACCGATTTCGCCTCGTCGTCGGCCGAAATGGCTGCCGAGCACATGGCTGCCTTCGCCGAGGTTGCCAAGAAGATGCAGATGGACACCGTCGAGCTGATGATGGCCGCAGGCAAGGACATGACCGAAGACATGAGCGCCGCTGCCAAGAAGGCCACCGACGAGATGACCTCGGCTGCCAAGAAAGCCACCGCGGCTGCGAAGTAATCGTCTTTCGCTCCTGATCCTCCCTGAAGGAGCGCTGAAGGGCGGGCCCGTGCGGCCCGCCCTTTCCTTTTGCCGAAGGCTGCCCTAGGCTGCACTGCAGCGAGGGGATCGGGAGGACCATCCGTGGCCGATAAAGACACGCCGCTTTTGATCAAGCGTTACGCCAGCCGCCGTCTCTACAACACGGAAACAAGCGATTATGTGACGCTCGAGGATATCGCGGGCTTCATCCGGGACGGCCGCGAGGTCCAGATCATCGACCTGAAGACCGGCGATGACCTGACCCGCCAGTATCTTCTGCAGATCATCGCCGAACACGAAAGCCGGGGCGAAAATGTTCTGCCGATCAACGTGCTGACCGACTTGGTGCGCAGCTACACCACCCAGGCCACCAGCGTGGTGCCGCAATTCCTTGCGATGTCCTTTGACATGCTCCGTGACGGGCAGTCTAAGATGATGGAAAACATGACCAGCATGAACCCCATGACCAAGATGCCGGGGTTCGAAGCGATGCAGGCACAGCAAGAGGCGTTCATGAAGGCGATGACGGGCGGTCTTTCCGGCAATTGGCCCGCAGGCAGCTCGGGGCCCAGCCAAGACAGCCCGGGCCGGAACGAGGGCGAAGACCTCGACGATATCAAGAAACAGCTGGCCGAGTTGCAGGCCAAGCTGAACAAGATGGGCGGCTGACCGGGCCATGGCCGACACCCCCGGGCGCATCACGCTCTGGGGCGTGGAGGTTTTTGTGGCCGTCGCCGAAGAGGGCTCGGTCTCGGCCGCCGCAAGGCGTCTCGGGGCCAGTGCCTCGTCGGTCAGCCAGCAGATCACCAATCTCGAAACCGCGCTGGGCAGCCAGCTCATGCATCGCAGCGCGCGGCCGCTGACACTGACCCCCGCGGGCGAGATGTTCCGCCCCCGCGCGCAGACCATCCTCAACGAGGCGGCGCTGGCCCGGGCGGAGCTTGCCGCCGACGACCTCGCCGCGCTCACGCGGTTCCGGATGGGCGTGATCGAGGATTTCGAGGCCGACGTGACCCCGCGGCTGCTCAGCCGGCTCGCCGTGTCGCTGGAAGGCTGCCAGTTCCTGTTGGAGACCGGGGCGAGCCACGTTCTGCACGACCAGCTCGAGGCGCGGGCGCTCGATGCCATCGTCGCGGCCGAGATGGGCCCGCCCGCCGACGGGATGGAGGTGCATCCGATTCTGACCGAAGGATTCGTCGGTGCCGCGCCCAGGGGGCGGATCGACCTGAACAGGGATCTTTTGGCGCAGCTCTCGCCGCTGCCGCTGGTGCAATACTCCGCGCGCCATTTCATGGGGCGGCTTATTGCGGCGGAACTGGCCAAGCAGCGGCTGACCATGGCCCATCGCTACGAGCTCGACAGTTATCATGCGATCCTGGCGCTGGTGGCCGATGGGGCAGGCTGGACGATCCTGACACCGCTGGCGCTGATGCGCGCCCGGCGGTTCCTGCCGGATCTGGACGTGTTTCCGCTGCCCTTCGATCCGCCGGAACGCACCATCGCGCTAACGGCCCGGCAGGGCGCGCTCCGGCAGCTTCCTGGTCAGGTGGCGGGCACGCTCAAGGACATTCTGTCGGACACGGTCGTCTCCCCGGCGCAGGCCGAGTTTCCCTGGATGTCCCGGGTGCTGCGAGTTCTGTAGGCGGTCAAGGCGCGTCGACGCGCCTTGTTTCGCCCCGACCCGGGCGTTGCGCGACACGCGATTTCGAAATCGCGTGTCCAAGGGCTTTCGAAAGCCCTTCTTCCGCTCAGGTCCCGTAGGCGCGCACGGGCCCTGCGACCTGCGCCACGGCATCCAGCAGGATATCCGCCATCGCGTCGCATTTCGCCCGGGTCAGGCGCGCAGGCAGGCGCACGTCACAGGCCCGCATCAGCATCTCGCGCGTGCGCGGCAGCTCAGGCATCTCGGGCAGGAACTGCCAGTTCCAGTAGGCGCGGGCATTGTCCTGGCTCAATCCGAAAACCTGAACCTTCACACCCGCGGTCCCGGCCGCCTCGGCAAAGGCCCGGATCTCGGCCTCGTCGAGGCCCACCATGTTGAACTGGATCGAATCCGGCGCGCGCTCTTCGGGACCCAATGCTTCGGGCACCTCGATCCAGGGGCTCTGGTTCAGACGCGCCGCGACGTGGTCGTGGTTCGCCCGCCCGTCGCGCACCCGGCGCGGGATCTCGGGCAGCTGCGCGCGGATGATCGCCGCGGACAGGTTCGACAGGCGCAGGTTGTAGAGCGGCAGCTTGTTCTGCCAGCGCTGGAAGGCGTCGCGCAGATCGCTCGTGTTGTCGCCCGGGCGCGACTTGTGCTTCTGCCAGGTATGCTCATAGGCACCCGACATGATCACGGCGCGCGCCACCAATTCGGCATCGTCGGTGATCAGGATCCCGCCTTCGCCCGCGTTCACCAGCTTGTAGGACTGGAAGCTGAAGCAGCCGATCCGCCCGATCGTGCCAATCTTCTGGCCATGCCAGAGCGTGCCCAGCGAATGGGCCGCATCCTCGATCACCGGCAGGCCGCGCGCGTCGCACAGCGCCATGATCGCATCCATGTCCGAGGTATGCCCGCGCATGTGGCTGATGATGACTGCATCGACCTGGTCGAGCTTGGCCTCGAAATCGGTGATGTCGATGCGGTAGTTCTCGCCCACCTCGCAGAGCACCGGCACGCAATCGGCATGCACGATGGACGACGGCACGGCGGCAAATGTGAAGCCCGGGATCAGCACCCGCGCGCCGCGCGGCAAGTCCAGCGCCTTGAGCGACAGGAACAGCGCCGCGGAACAGCTTGACACCGCGAGGGCGTATTTGCTGCCCATCATCTCGGCGAACTCGGACTCGAGCAGCGACACCGGCGCGTCCTGGGGCGCAGTATAGCGGAACAGGTCTCCCGATTGCAGAAGGCGGTCGATCTCGCCGCGCACGGCGGCGGGGATCGGCTCGGCATCGTGGACATTGGGGGGGGTGACGGCGGGTGCGTGCATAGGTTCGGCTTTCCAAAAGATCGCTTTCGGGTTTCCTAAACGATCCCAGCGCAGAATGCCAGCACCCGGTGCATCTGTCGCAGATATCGTGATCGTGCGGCCTCAGACGCCCAGCCGGTCGCGCAGCGCGTACCAGCTCATCGCCAGCGCCAGGAGCGGGCTGCGCAGGCCTGGCCCGCCCGGGAAGGGGCCCACGGGCAGGCGGGACATGGTGTCAAAGCCCTCAGCCTCGCCGGCGATGGCATCGGCCATCAGCTTGCCCGCATGGGTGGCGGTGCCCACGCCGTGGCCTGAATAGCCCGAGGCCGACAGCACCCGCGAGCCGACCCGCGCCACGAAAGGCAGGCGTTTCATGGTGATGGCCAGCGTGCCGCCCCAGGCATAGTCGATGCGCACATCGGCCAGATGGGGAAAGATCTTGGCCATCGGCTTGCGCACCGTGGCGGCGATGTCGCGCGGAAAACGGTCGCCATAGCTTTCGCCGCCTCCGAACAGAAGCCGCCCGTCATGGGACAGGCGAAAGTAGTTCACCACGAATTTCGTGTCCGCCACGGCGATGTTGCGGGTCAGTACGCGCTTGGCATCGCTGCCCAGGGGCTCGGTCGCGATGACGAAATTGTTGATCGGCATCACCCGCGCGGCGACCTTGCGGTTGAGCGACGACAGATACCCGTTGCCCGCGAGGATGACATGGTCGCAGACCACACGGCCCTTGTCCGTGCGCACGACCGGCCGGTCGCCCTCGTCGATGTGATGCGCAGGCGTTCCCTCGTAGAGAATAGCCCCCGCCGCCTCGGCCGCGCGCGCCAGCCCCAGGGCAAAGCCCAGAGGGTGCAGATGCCCCGCGCCCAGGTCGAGCATGCCCCCCCGATAAGCGGGCGAGGGGCACAGCCCATGGGCCTCGGCCACCGACAGGGGCTGCACCTTGTCATAGCCGTAGCGGTCCCGCAAATGGGCGGCATAGCCGTTCAACTCGTCCGTCTCGGCATCGGTAAAGCCCAGCCAGGCCAGCCCGTCCACCAGGCGGCAGTCGATCCGGTGCTGGGCGATCAGCGACCGGACCAGCGCCACGGCCTCCAGACCCAGATCCCAAAGCTTGGCCGCATCTTCGGGGCCCATCATCTTTTCCAGGGCAATCTGATCCTGCCGCTGCCCGGTGCCAAGCTGCCCGCCATTGCGCCCCGAGGCACCGAAACCCGCGCGGTGGGCCTCGACGACAGCCACGCGCAGGCCCCGCTCTGCCAGGTGCAGCGCCGCCGAAAGACCCGTATAGCCCGCGCCCACGATGCAGACATCCGCCCGCGCCTCCCCGCGCAGGGGCGGGCGCGCCTCGGGCAGATCGACGCTCGCGGCATACCAGCTGTCGGGATACTGCCCCGGCCGGTCATTGGCGTAGAGAAGGCTCATCGCGCGACCCCTGTCTTCTTCTTGGTCCAAATACCCTAGTGCGCGGGCATGTCCGGGCGAAACGGCGGCCTTAGACGTTCAGCAGAAGATGCTCGCGTTCCCAGGGGCTGATCACCTGCAGGAACTCTTCGTACTCGGCCCGCTTCACGATGGCGTAGACGCGGGCGAACTCGGGGCCCAGCACCTCGTGCAGGGGGGATGCCTCTTCGAAAAGATCGAGCGCCTGGCCCAGAACATTGGGGATATCGCCTTCGCCTTCGTAGGCGTCGCCGGTGAACTCGGGCCGGGGTGCGATCTTGTCGCGCAGGCCCAGAAGGCCGCAGGCCAGCGACGCGGCAATGCCCAGATAGGGGTTGCAATCCATTCCCGCCAGCCGGTTCTCGACCCGGCGGCTGTCGGGCGAAGACAGCGGAATGCGGATGCCCGTCGTGCGGTTGTCGCGACCCCAGTCCAGGTTGATGGGCGCGGCGTGGTCCTTCACGTAGCGGCGATAGCTGTTCACATAGGGCGCCAGCACGGCGATGGCCGCAGGCAGATGCGCCTGCAGCCCGCCGATGAAATGACGGAACGCGTCGGTTTCCTCGCCCTCGGGACCGGCGAATATGTTCCGCCCCGTCTTCGTGTCGAGGATCGAATGATGCATGTGCATGGCGCTGCCCGGCTCATCGGCAATGGGCTTGGCCATGAAGGTCGCGAAACAGTCGTGGCGCAGCGCGGCCTCGCGGATGAGCCGCTTGAAATAGAACACCTCGTCGGCCAGCCGCACCGGGTGGCCATGGCGCAGGTTGATCTCGACCTGGCCCGCGCCGCCCTCTTGGGTGATGCCGTCGATCTCGAAGCCCTGCGCCTCGGCGAAATCGTAGATGTCGTCGATCACGGGGCCGTATTCGTCGACCGCGGACATGGAATAGGCCTGTCGCGCCGCCGCCGGGCGGCCCGAGCGGCCCATCATCGCCTCGATCGGTTTGCCCGGGTCGACATTGCGCGCGACCAGGAAGAACTCCATCTCGGGCGCGACCACGGGCGTCAAGCCGGCTTTTTCATAGGCCTGCACGACGCGCATCAGCACGTTGCGCGGTGCAAAGGGGATGGGCGCACCCTCGCGGTCGAAGGCATCGTGGATCACCTGAAGCGTCCAGTCCCCGGTCCAGGGCGCCGCCGTGGCCGTTGTCATGTCGGGGCGCAGAATCATGTCCTTTTCGATGAACCCGTCCTCGCCCGCGGCCTCGCCCCAGTCGCCCGTGATGGTCTGGAAAAAGATGCTTTCGGGCAGGTGGAACCGGCCCTGACGCGCGAATTTCGACGCGGGCACCGCCTTTCCCCGGGCAATCCCGGGCAGGTCGGCGATGATGCATTCCACCTCGTCGAGTCGCCGCCCCTCAAGATAGGCGCGGGCCGCCTCGGGCAGGCTGTCCATCCACTCTTCGGTCATGCGGGCACCTTGCCTTTCAGAAAATCGACCATGCGCCGGGCGATGCGGTCCCGGTCGAGAGGGGCGTCCAACTGCGCCGTCGCGATGCTGAGCAGATCGTCCGGGACAATACCGGGCCCCCGGCTTTCGATCAGGCCCTTGACCACGCCCGCGTCGAACTCGGGGTGCGGCTGATAGGTCAGCACGTGATCGCCGATGGCCAGTGCCGCGTTGGCGCAGAACCCGCTCGACCCGATCACGCGTGCGCCCGGGGGCAGGTCCACGACCTGGTCCTGGTGCCAGGCATTCAGCGCGGTGGGCTGTCCCTCGATCTCGTAGACCTGCCGGCCCACCGACCAGCCGCCCGCGAATTTCTCGACCTGTCCGCCAAGCGCCTGGGCGATGATCTGGTGGCCGAAGCAGATGCCAAGCAAGGGCTGGCCGCCCGCATGGATCGCGCGGATCAGATCCTCGAGCGGGGAGATCCACGGGTGATCCTCGTAGGCGCCGTGGCGCGAGCCGGTGATGAGCCATCCATCCGCCGCCTGCGGCCCTGAGGGAAAGTCCATATCCACCACGTTCCAGGTGGTGAAGCGCAGCCCGTGCCCGTCCAGCAGGCGGTGGAACATGTCGTCGTAATCGCCGTTCTCCGCTTGGATCGGATCCGGGGCGTGGCCGGTTTGCAGTATGCCGATATGCATGGAGCACCCATGTGAGCTGTGAAAACGGTAGCGATTGGCCCGGGCGACGGCAAGGGGGTCAGACGGCCTCGAGATAGAGCTTCCAGACGGCTTCGGGCGAAAGCTCGGCCAGACGGCCCAGTTCCTGTCGCTTGGTCATGAGAAGATTGTCGATCATCAGCGGCGTGAAGATGCGGGCGATGATCGGGTCGGTTTCGAACATCGCAATGGCGCTGGCCCAGTCGCCCGCCATCTGCGGCAGGTCGCAGTCATAGGCGTTGCCGGTGATGGGGGCAGGTGGGGTCAGCCCGTCCTCGATCCCCGTCAGCGCCGCGCCCAAAACGGCGGCCATCATCAGATAGGGGTTGATGTCACCGCCCGCCACGCGGTGTTCGATCCGCCGCGCCTGTGCCGGTCCCGACGGGATCCGGATCGCCGCCGTGCGGTTCTCATAGGCCCAGCCCGCGCCGGTGGGCGCATGGGCGCCGGGCGTGTAGCGGTCATAGCTGGGCCCGTGCGGCGCAAAAACGAGCGTCGAGGCGGGCATGGCGCGCAGGCATCCGGCCACCGCCTGGCGCAAAAGGTCGGTGCCCTCGGGCCCGCCATTGTCGAAGACATTGTGTCCGTCACGGTCCAGCACCGAGAAATGCATATGCATCCCGTTGCCCGCATCGCCCAGATAGGGCTTGGCCATGAAGGTCGCGGCCATCCCGTGCCGTCGCGCCAGCCCCTTGGCCACCGCCTTGAACAGCCAGGCATCGTCGGCGGCCTTCATCGCGTCGGTATGGGCGAGTGTTACCTCGAACTGGCCCAGCCCGGCCTCGGAAATGGCCGAGCCCGCGGGAATGTCCATGGCCGCGCAGGCCTCGTAAAGCTCGGTAAAGAAGGCATCGAAGGCATCGAGCTGCCGGATCGACAGGATCGCGGTGCCCTGCAGCGGGCGGCCCGTCAGGGGATTGACCGGCGGCGCCATCTCGGACCCGCTGTCATCGACCAGGAAGAATTCCATCTCGGTCGCCGCAACGACCTGCAGGCCGCGATCGGCGTAAGCGGCCAGCACGCGCGCCAGCGCCTGACGCGGGTCGCCGTCAAAGGGCGCGCCGTCTTCGGTCTGCATCCACATCGGCACCAGCCCCGCCGGGCTGTCGAGCCAGGGCATGGGCAAGACACCCCGCTCCGTGGGCACGAGCACGCCATCGGCATCGCCGGTCTCGAACACGAGCGGGCTGCCCGCGATATCGGCGCCCCAGATGTCGACGTTCAGAACCGACAGCGGCATGCGCACGCCCTTGGCGATGCCGTGCTGTTCGGCCATCGCCATGCGCTTGCCGCGCATCTGGCCGTTCAGATCGCAGGCGGCGGCACGCAGCGAGCGGTATTGCGAGAGATCCATGTCAGCCTCTTCGGACTTTTGATCAAATTAATCCCGGCGCGCGGGATTTGTCCATGGGGCCTCTGCGCGCGGCTGCCTACGCTTAGCGGATCACGTTCGGGCGGACACGAAGCGGGCGGCGTGCCTCTTGCGGGAGGTGGCGGTTGAGATGGCGGTTCACCAGGCCGAACACCCCGATCAGCGCCAGCGTCAGCAGGATGAAATAGCCTGCAAGGATCGGGTAGGGCACGAAGGGGTTGAAGGTCTTGTCGGCAAAGTAATTCGCGTAATACAGCGCGTCGCCCCGTTGCTGGAAGGCCGGAAAGCCCGAGAAGAAGACCAGCGTCGTGGCGTGAAACAGGAAAATAGCCTCGTTCGTGTAGGCGGGCCAGGCCAGCCGCAGCATGGTGGGCCAGATGATCCGCCGGAACCGCGTCCAGCCGGAAAAGCCGTAGGCATCCGCCGCCTCCACATCGCCGCGCGGGATCGAGCGCAGCGCGCCATAGAAGATCTCGCCCGAATAGGCGGCCGTGTTCAGAAAGAGCACGATCAGCGCGCCCAACCAGGCCGAGGTGAAGGCGTCGAAAAAGGGCGAGACCGATTTCAGCGACAGGAAGGCGAAATAGGCAAAGAAGAACTGGATGAAGAGCGGCGAGCCCCGGAAGATGAAAATAAACCATTCGGCTGGTTTGCGGATCAGCGGGTTCCGGGCGCTTTTGCCCATGGCCACGGCGGTGGCGAGGAAAAAGCCGAAGAACAGCGCGAACAGGCCGAAATAGACGTTCCAGATCATCCCCGACCCGATCAGGGTGAATTGCTGGCACAGCGTGAAATCGGACCTCGGCAGCAGCCGCTCCCCGATCCCGACGGAGCGCAGGGCGTAGTCGGCGATGGTCTGGGCGCAGCTCATCGGTGCGCCTCCGGCCGGGTTGGTCTGGCCGCGGCGCGGATGTGATCCGGGCGCGCTTGGGGCGCGCCGTGGAGGTCCCGGGTCAAGCCCGGGACTGCGGTGCGAGGGGTGCCGCTGTGGAGGTCCCGGATCAGGCCCGGGACGGGGGTGCGCGGGCTGGCCAGCGTCATGCCGCCGCCTTTCGCTGTGCTTCACCGCCCATCGTGGCCTGGCCGTGGGTGAGGCGCTGCATCAGGCGTTCCAGCACGATCTCGGAGAGCTTGGTGAATGCCAGGTAGAAGACGAGAAGGGCCAGAAAATACCACATCCGCCAGTCGGGATGGGGATAGTCCGTAAAGCGCGGGGTCTTGGCCCCGCCCAGCTCGCGCGCCCAATAGACGATATCCTCGACCCCCAGGAGGAACAGCAGAGGCGTGGCCTTGATCAGGATCATCCACAGGTTCGACAGGCCCGGCAGCGCATAGACCCACATCTGCGGCACGAGGATGCGCCAGAAGCTTTGCCGACGCGTCATGCCGTAGGCCTCGGCCGTTTCCATCTGTGCCCGCGGCACGGTGCGCATGGCCCCGAAGATGACATTCGCGGCAAAGGCGCCAAAGACGATCGCAAAGGTCAGCACCGCCAGCCCAAAGCCATAGGTTTCGTGGATCCATTGCGGCGCGGTGCCCAGCGGCAGCTTGGCCTCGGCACAGACGACGAAATCATTGCCCTGGCGGATCGGCTGATCCCAGTCGGGGCACAGCACCTTGTGCCGCAGCCATTCGAACGCCTGGTCCAGCGCGATGACGAAAAAGAGGAAAAAGGCGATATCCGGCACGCCGCGGACCACGGCGATATAGGCCCGCCCCAGTATCCGCACCGGCCAAAGCCGCGCGCGGGCGGCCATCGCGCCCAGAAAGCCAAAGCCCAGCGAAACCGGCGCCGTGATCGCCAAGAGCAACAGCACCGTCCCGAACGAGACGTAGAAGGCCATGTGCTTGCCCGTGGTCAGGTAGCAGGCCATCCACTGCCAGTCCGGCAGGATCGAAGGGTCGGTGCAGAAGGAAAACATGGCGTGTCAGGCAGGGCGCGCGCGCAGGCGCACCCTGCCGTATCTTGGATCAGAACGTGGCCGAGCCGGGCAGCCACTTTTCGATCAGCGCGTTGAGCGAGCCGTCATCCTTCATCGATTGGATCGCGGCCGAGAATTTCTCTTTCAGCTCGGTATCGCTTTCGCGGATGCCCATGCCGATGCCGCCGCCGATCAGAACGTCCTCACCGGTGAATTCCAGGTCGGCGTTTTCCTCGGCCAAGGGCTGAAGGAACGCCTTGTCGGCCAGAACCGCGTCGGCCTCGCCATTGCGCACGGCGGCGATGGTCTCGTCCGGCGTGGCGAATTCCAGAAGCGTGGCGCCGGTGCCGGTCACATGGGCCGCCTGGATGGTCGAGGCCTGCGCCGCGATCACACCGCCTTCGAGATCGGGCGAGGTTCCGGCGAGCGCCAGGTAGGCCGACGGGTCGGGCTGGGTGTAATTCTGCGTGAAATCAATGACTTCGTCACGCTCGTCGGTGATCGACATGCCCGCGATGATGGCGTCGTAGTTGCCCGAGACGAGGTTGGGAATGATCGAATCCCAGTCGTTGGTGACCCATTCGCAGGTCAGTTCGGCCCGTGCGCACAGCTCGTCGCCCAGCTCGCGCTCGAACCCGTCGACCTCGCCAGCATCGTTGATGAAGTTGTACGGAGGATAGGCGCCCTCGGTCCCGAGGCGCACGGTCTGGCCGTGGCCTGCGGCAAAGGCAAGGCCCGCGCTGAGCGCAAGCGCGGCAGAGGCAGTCAGAAGGTTTTTCATGGTGTTAGCTCCCTTTGGTGGTTCGTCAGTGTTCTAGGCGGCCATGGTCGAGGACAGAAAGCCCTGCAGCCGCTCTGATTTGGGCGCGCCGAACAGCTCGTCCGGGGCGCCTTCTTCTTCGATCAGGCCCTGGTGCAGGAACACGACGTGATCGGACACGTCACGGGCCATCTTCATGTCATGGGTGACGATGATCATGGTCCGGCCCTCGGCGGCCAGGTCCTTGATCACGCGCACGACCTCTTGTTCCAGCTCGGGGTCGAGCGCCGAGGTCGGTTCGTCGAACAACAGCGCCTCGGGCTCCATGCACAGCGCACGGGCGATCGCGGCGCGCTGCTGCTGGCCGCCCGAAAGCTGGGCGGGCCAGGCGTCGGCCTTGTCGCCGATGCCCACCTTGTCGAGATAGGCGCGCGCCGCAGTCTCGACCTCGTCCCGGTCGCGGCCCAGCACGGTGACCGGTGCCTCCATCACGTTTTGCAGGATGGTCATGTGGGACCACAGGTTGAACTGCTGGAACACCATCGACAGGTTGGTGCGGATGCGCAGCACCTGCTTGGGGTCCGACGGATGGCGGCCCAGCCCCTGGCCGCGCCAGGTGACGGGCTCGCCCTTGAACAGGATCTCGCCCTGCTGGCTGTCTTCGAGCAGGTTGGCGCAGCGCAGAAGTGTGGATTTGCCAGACCCCGATGAGCCGATCAGCGACACCACGTCGCCGCGATGGGCAGAGACGTTCACGCCTTTCAAGACCTCGAGCGCGCCGAAGCTCTTGTGGAGGTCGCGAATGTCGATGACGGGGGTCGGGTCTGTCACGAAAGGTCCGAGTCTGCTCAGGGTCGCGGCAGAATAGCACCGGATCAGGGGGCGGGCGCAACGGGCAAAACGCCTTTGCTGCCGCGAATTCGGGCAGGTGCCGCCGGGTTAGGCAGCGCGGGGCGGCGCGGGGATCGGCTGGGCGAGATAGGCCGCCTTGTCCGCGGGGACGATACCATGCAGGCAAAGAGTGTCGCGGTCTGCCGGGTCAAGGGCGGCAATCGCCGCGCCAAGCGCGCGGGTGATCGGGGCCGGATCGTTGCCCTGGGCCGTGATGAAGGGCAGGGCCGGTGTGGGCACCGTGCGGTCGATCACGCGCAGGCCTGCGGCAAAGGGGTCGTGGCGTTCCATCAGCGCCCAGCTGACCGCGTCGAGCGCGGCGCAATCGGCCCGCCCCTCGGCCACAGCCCGGGCCGAGGCGCGATGTGCGCCGGTCTCGACAAACGACCCGAAAGCGATGCCATGAGCCGCCGCATGGGCGCTGGGCGCGGCCCAGCCCGATTGGGACAGCGGGTCATTGTGAGCGAGGGTGCGGCCGTCGAGGTCGGCGAAGCCGCGCGCTGGGTCGTCGGCGCGGGTCACGATCACGCTGTGATACTGCCCCGGGGGCGTGTCCGGCTGGCGGTGGTCCGGCGCGGCCACCAGCGTGACACGGTCATGAAGCCTGGCGCGGTAGGGCAGGCCGCAGGTCTGGGCCAGCAGCAGATCGGGCGCCTGCCAGATCGCCCACAGATCGCCATCGCGGCTGAGCGCCTCTGGCCCTTGTCCCAGATGCGCCCGGATGCCCGCCCACAACCGGTCAACGGCAGCTTCCGTCTCGGGGCGGTCATACATGGGCAGGGCGGCGATCACGCCCGCGCCTCAGCCCTTGGCCACGCGTTGGCGGGCGAGCGCCGAATCGCGGTCGTTGACGCCCAGAAGCTTCGAGACGAGGCGCAGAAGCGCGTCCTCTTCCTCTTCGCGCTTGCCATCGGCCAGGACCACCGACCACAGCGCCTCGATCACGCCAAGGCGGTCCTCATAGGGGACCGCCTCCTTGATCGCGTTGGTGAAGCGTACGGTGTCCGGGGCCTCGGCCTCGAGCGCCTCGCCATCGCGGCGCAGCGCCGTGGCCTCGAAGGGCGACAGGCCGTAGCGTTTGGCCAGGAGGCTGTCGATCAGCTCCATCTCGGCGCGGGCATAGTCTTCGTCCGAGCGGGCGATGCGCACCAGAAGCGCGGTCAGCGCGAGGCGTGCATCCGCATCGGGCAGCATGGGCGGGTCGGGCTGGGTCAGCCGTTTGAGGAATTCTGCGAACATGGGTCGAGATATAGGCGGGCGGGGCGCGCTTGGCTATGCCCCGCCTTCAGGGGCGGATGTCATGTCATGGGAGGCGAGCATGCGGGCCTCTTGCGCATCGTGCTCGGACAGGCCCAGCACGTCGTCGACGATGTTGACCACGCGTTCCTCTTCTGCGCGGGTGATACCGTCGGCCAGGCTCACCTGCCAGAGCGCGCGGGCCACGCGCAGGCGGTCCTCGTAGCCCGTCGCATCGCGGATCAGCCGGGCAAAGGCGGGCGTGTCGGGCGCGGCGGCTTCGATCTTTTCGGCCGTGGCGCGCAGTTTCGCGGCCTCCACCGGATTGATCCCCTCGCGCTGGGCGAGGATGCGGTCGATGCGCGCGATCTCTTCGGTACGGTAGACGCCATCGGATTTCGCCACCCGGACCAGAAGGGCCGCCAGCGCCAGATGCGCATCCGGTTCCGGCAGAGGCGCGGGCGTGCTGTCGGGATGGAAGAGGGCCAGGATACGGTCGAGGATCACGGATCGTAGCCTTCGACGATGACCATGTCGGCCGACGAGATCGGTTCGCGGATCGCCTTGGCCGCCTGGTAGCCGGGGCTTTCGAAACAGGCGATGGCATCGGCATAGCTGGGAAACTCGATCACCACCGTGCGGCCGCGGGCCTGCCCCTCGCGCACCTCCTGGTCGCCGCCGCGCACAAGGAACCGCGCGCCGTATTCGGCAAAGGGTGCCGCATTGGCGCGCTTGTACTCTTCGTAGACGGCGGGGTCGTCCACATCGACATGGGCGATCCAGTATCCCTTGGGCATGGTGGTGGTCCTTCCTTTCCGTTCGGCGCCAGACTGCGCCGGGGCGCGGGGCTTGGCAACGGGGAAGGTGCGTCAGCCGATGGCCTTGGGGCAGCCGAAGCGCAGATCGTCGATCGTGATCCCGCCCGGGTCGCGGTTTTCGACCGTCATGGCGGCGATCCGGGCCTGCGCATCGAAAAGACCATGGGCGCTGATGCCTTCGGGCGGGGCGAGCTGAACCGCGGTGAGGCGCGTGCCGTCGCGGGCGTAGAGCGTGACGGTCACATCGCCCACATGGCCTGTATTGAGGCCCAGGTCATTGGTGAATTGCGTGTGGACCTTGAGCCCCACGGCGCAGGCATCTTCGGTCAACAGTACGGCGATGGCCCCTTCGCCCCGCGCCTGCGGATGGGGCTGGCCCAGCGGGCCCAGCGGGTAAAGTGCCATGGAGCCATGGGCGATATGCAACGACAGCGATACGCCCTGGCCCGGCGCCGCGGGGACGAGGGCGAGCGGGGTGGTTGGTGGGCCTGCCAGCGCATCATGGGGGCCGCCATCATCGGGTTGGACCTGTGTCAGCGTCTGCCCCGCCAGCCGTTCGCCCAGATGCCCGCCGGGAAAGGCGATGCCATGGTCGAAGCTGTAGCCCGGAAACGGCTTGGG
>PR_CR_10_Liq_1_inCRDRAFT_1000577_pt1 | contig 22544 bp, 21 predicted proteins | sample PRCRCaboRojoPR_3_FD_10241 | JGI IMG/M metagenome (IMG submission 10241)
GTTGTTGGTACTGAGGAGGTTGTTGGTACTGGGGAGGTTGTTGGTACTGAGGAGGTTGTTGGTACTGAGGAGGTTGTTGGTATTGAGGGGGACCTTGAGGGAAATAATAGTTTACTGGTTGTTGAGGTTGGGACTGTTGGGGTTGTTGCACAAAAATAGTAGTGGGGTCATTGGGATCAACGTAAGCAACATTTCTAAGTTGTCCTTGAGCAACTGCGTTTATGAAGTTAGGGTCAGGTCCGGCAAGACGACGTTCTCGCCTGCTTCTGATTTGCTGGACAATGTTGTAAAACAGAGGGACGAAAGTACCAGTTCCTCCTGACATAAAAGCAAACTTGAATACAGCTGGGGAAGGAATGAGTCCATACAAAGGTTCGACCTTACCAGTGATGTAGTTAGCTCCAAAAATAGGTTGTTTGAACTGTTCATGAGTCATTAAAGCTAAAGGAACATCGAAGCTGTCCATGTTGCCTTTTTTTCGTTTGACAAAGACCATTCTGGCAGTAGTGAGGTAGAGGTCACCTTTTCCTTTGTACTTGGTTCCTTCTTCAAGTTTAATTTCTGCGTCGATGTCGTTTCTGCAAAGCACCATGTATTCTCCAGACACGGGAGCTGGAATTCCTTGTGGAAGCACAGGTGGGTTTAAAGCCATTTTTATAATGGAAAGGTACGTTTTCTTTGACACTCAAAGTGGAAAAGTGCTGCACAGCAAAGACTTCTGCAAGTCCAAAAAGGACCCCATGCAAGTTGCTTTGGAAGCCTACTCTTTGCTGCAGTGTTCTGACTTCGAAATCCAAACTATAGAAGCAAAGCAACTCACTTGTATACTAAAAGCAAACTACTTACCTTTGGGCTTGATTACTACTTTTGCAGAAAACTGTGTTTCTTCAGAAGACGCCAAACCCTTTTGTGAGTCAATGCTCAGCACCTTCGAGTCTGAGTACTACAGTAAACTCCAAGAAAAGCCTTCATTTAAGCCCTTTTTGAATTTTGTCAGAAAACTTGTAGACGAGTGCTTAGACCGGCTAATGAGTAACTTGCTAGAAAGACTAGAAAACTCTGAATTTATGTACCTGAGTTTTCCTGAGTACGCTCCAGTTTTTAGTTCTGCCACAAGTTCACTCAACGCTGAGTTTCCTGAGAAGCACACAAGCAAAAGACACAAAAAACTCCGAGTCCAGGAAACTTACTGCAAACTGGTGAAAAAAACTTTGGGGCCTTCTGCCGAACTAGTGCAAGCCTTTCTGCAGTTAGTGTTGCTTTCAGCCGAAACACTAGCAGTTGAGGAGGACGAACCCTCTAGTGTAACTATTTCCTTTAACTCGAAAAGTGTAGTTGCTGTGTGTTTTAACCAAATGGTTTTGTTGACTGGGGACTCTGGAAGTCAGCCCTCCTCTACAGATATACACGCATTGTACTCTTGGGGAAGTTTACTTTGTTGAAGTGTTAATTTAACTATAATTTGATTCAGAGCTGGAGTTCAATGTCTTCGCTGCCAGAGGACATCATTTGGCGGTCTAGTTCAGCAAAGTCAATTTCCTGGTCTGAGTTTTGTCCAGAACTGTAAAGGTCCATGTCTCCAATTTCTTTGTTGATGTCTTCGAAACGCCTTGCACCCTGGACCATGCTTCTTAGCCTGTTTGCACTTGAAAAAGACTTCCCCGCACAGTTGTCTTTGACCATCTTGATTAACTTGAGGATTTGGCCTTTGTCTAGTTGATTTAAATATCCCGGGTGAGTCAAATCCAGTTTTTGGAAAATTTTTTCACTTGACAAGTTGAGGTCCTCATTTTGGATGGGGAATTCGTGGAAATAAGACTCTTTGCCGTCTGAGTAGATTAGGCAAAGTTTAGGAGGGTTGTACTTGACAGCTATTTGTTCAGGTTCAAATTTCATTTTGCTAGACTGGGTTTGAATAGCAGTTATAGAAATGGCTCGTCCAAGTCACGTTGACAGTCAACGCATACTGTCACTTATGGATGAATTTGTGGACAAAGTGGAGTTGCTGAATATTCTTGACTTAGAGTACTTGGAAGAACTACTAAGTGACAAAGAAGACCTAGAAAGTAAGGCAGGAAGGGAAGTGACTGAGTGCCTGGCTAGACACCAGAGAGCTTTGGAGGCTTTTGACAGAGAAAACCCAGCATCGGACAAGCTACTTAAGGACTTTTACGACGTGGAAAGCAACGTTTCGGAAGAAGCCAAAGAAGTTGCAAAAGAACTCAAAAGAAGCACCTGGGAAGTGCTGCATAGTAAGGATGAAGTCAAGCAGGCAATTAAGTACAAATCAGCAGAGGCCTGGAACGATCTGAGGAAACTAATGCTTAAGAAACTAATGACGCCCATTGAAGAAGAAAGGTCGCGGGAAAACCAACTAGAAGAAGTTGCGTTGGCTCTGCGGAAAGCAAAGGAAGAAGAAGCTGCTTGGACTGAAAAGTTGACGAACCTCAGGAAGCAAAGGGACGAAGGGCGAGAAAACAGGAAAAAAAGAACTAAAGACTTGATGGCTGAAATAGACAAAGTTTCGAAGGACACTGAACAACAAAAGAACAGAATTGAGAAGACGACGGCGTCAAAGAATGACAAAATCATAGAAGAGTTTGGGAAGAAAATTAAAGACCTAGAAACTGAAGAAGACAACTTGAGGAACGAGATCACCGAACTCAGGGCCAAGAACAAAGAACTCGAAGACTCTTTGGTTTCCAAGAAACAAAAAACCCAAACTACCAAGATCGAAGACAAAATTCGGGAGTACGACAAAGAAATGGAAGACCTGAGTGAACACCTGGAAAGAGAAACCAGAGCCTTCGAAGAAAACAAAAAAGCCCTTGAAATGGTAGAAGACCACATCAGGCAAATCCGACTTGAAAGAAAAAGGATGATGGAAGAACAACGCCGGGACGAAGAAAAAAGGAGGAAGTACCAAAACAACATTAAACAAAAAGACGCAGCAGCTGAGTTCATCCAGGCACACTGGAAAGGACTCAAGTTGCGTCAAGAGTACGAAAAACTCAAAAAACAAAAACTGAAAAAGCGAGGCAAAAAGAAGAAGTAGTAATAAAAATGGGTTGTTGTCAGTCTTCAGACGACTCCGAAAGTGTCAACGAAATGGCTCCTTCGCAGGTTCCAGACCCCGAACTGCCTGGAGAAGAAAAAGTAGTTGCTAAGGTCGAAAAAAACCTAGCCTTTTCACAAAAAGTTTCCAAAGAATTCATAAAGTGCCTGAAGTCCGAAGCACTGAATAATGCCCTAAGTGCTCCCCAACTCAAAAGGGCTTTCTTCGAACTCAAAATTCCAGACAGCGAAATGAACAACCCCGACTCCAGAACTTTTGTGCTGCTTGCAAATTTCAAAAATGAAAAGAAACTCTACGACTTGCAAAAGTTAACACTTTTAGGAGTTCTGCTTGGCAAAGGAGACCTGCAGGAAAAAGCTGAATGGCTTTTCAAACAGTACGATCTGGATGCTTCTGGAATGCTGGACAAGTCGGAAGTAACTAACATGCTCAATGCTTTGTTGGAGGTAAGTTGTGAAATCCTGCCTAAAGTCAGTGTAGGGAGTTCTGCAGAACTCATTTCTAAAGAAAGTTGCAACGAGTACGTAAGTAGCCTTCAAGCAGGAAAAGACAGTTTAATCTCCTCAGTAATAAACGAACTCATGCAGGAAGAAGAAATCAGTTTAAGTGAGTTCAAAATGAAGTTAAGTGGTCCTGGCAACTTATCTAAAGTCCTAACCAGCACAGGATGCAGGTCACTCGCCTACAAAGCTATGATCTAACTTAATTGCTTAAACTCTCCAAAAGAACACTTGGCAAAAGGTTCAAAACGTCAGGGGCTGTAAGGGACCACCCTTTTTCTCGGAATGCTTTAAGTGATGCTAGTCTCACTAAAAGGCATGCCTGGGCAATTGCATCTACTATTTCGATGTTTCTGCACTCAGCCAAGTAAGCAATGCTAGCTACAGCTCCTGTTAAGATGTCTCCCAGTCCACCAGACCTTTTGGGGCACCCTTCTGAACTCACGCACAGAGTCTTATGCCCATCACTGATGATATCTACAGTTCCTTTCTTCAAAACCACGTTACCCAGTGCCCTGCTCAGTTGGGCGACTCCTGCAACAGAGGGGTCTTGGGGGTCTAACTGCTTGATTTCTTGGTCTAGTCTAGAACTTAAGTTCTGTGGGGCTTCTCCTTCCATGTGTGCTTCCCAAAGTCTCCTGAATTCTATTTCATTAGGAGTTAGTATGGTGCGTGTGTAGCCTTTGTAAACATCCTTTTGTTTGCAGTAAAGGTTTAGTCCGTCAGCATCAACCACTAGTAGTTTTTCTTGGGCAATGGCTTCAGCAATCACTGCTGGCATCATATACTCGTATAGGTAAGGGTCCCTGCCCAGTCCTGGCCCAATAATTAGAGTTTTAAGTGCAGGAAACCACTTGGTTAGCTTGTTTATTTGCTCTGGATTCCAGTTTTGGGTGTTCTCCAACTCAGGATTTTCGTCAGAAGCTTTGAGAACAGGGTGCACTATTAGTTCGGGAGTGTAGCTTTTAATTGGTATGGCTGCACTTGCTGTGCAAAAAACATGCGACAAGTCTGCACCTGTTTTAAGTGCTGAAATAGCTGCATAGAAGGGTGCTCCTGTGTATTCGAAGCAGCCTCCAATTGTGCCTACCTTTCCGTTTACTCCTTTGTAAGGTCCGAAGTCGCTGTATATTGACTTAAGCATCTTCATTCTAATTATTATGTAGGATTAAGTATAGTCCCATCTTCTTTGATTCTCACTTAAGTGAGAATTACTACCTGGTGCCAAAGGAGTAATCATTAATTCTTACTAAAAATGAACTCAGAGTTAAAAGAGATGCTAAGTGAGTTAGAGGCGGGGATGGAAGATCTGAAGTCTTTCATTTCGAACAAAATAAGCAATGAAGTTCTTCTAGCCAAAAGTTTAAGTACTACAGAAAGCAAAGACTCCAAAACTGAGTTCGGGGGAGATGCTAGCAACTACTTGTGGGGTCTCTTCAATATTTGGAGTGGAAAGAGTAAAACCATCCCTAAAAACAACTTGTTTAGATTTATAGACATAAACTCTTACTCTGTTGAAAAGAACTTAAAACTCCACCAATCCCTCGGGCAAGTTGACTTGAGCCGAGTTTTGACTAGACTAAGTGAGTTCAAAGGGAGTTGTCTGGGTTTTGAACAGTTCTTGAATTTGTTCGAAGAAAAGCAACCTGCTTTCGTGGTAGATCCTTGCAAAAGAATGTTTATTTCCAAAACTCAACTAGAAGAACTCCAAAAAGCCTGCTTTGAAATTCAGAAGAATGGAGAAATAAGTGTCCAGGAACTCGCCAAAAAACTAGCCAGTCAAGACTTTGACATAAGAGTCACTGAGTTTCTCAAAAAAGAACTTAAAGAAAACTTACCAACTAAGGCCTTATTGTTGCACTTCAGCAGCTATACTCACAAACTCCCGAGTAAGCCTAGTTTGCTAGAAAAAATGAACAGGAACCTTTCTGAAGGCCAAAAAAACTCCCAAAAGCCTACTTCTAACGCAAAACAAACTCCAAACTTTAAAAGTAAACACCAAGAGTTCAGGAACCAACTTAAGTCTGTTCGGAAAAACATCCCGCCAACCAAGCCAGAACCCTTTAAACTGTCTAAAAGTTCCAGAAACTGCAGCTACTCATTAGCCCAACTCATAGAAGAACCCCAACCTCCTAAAATGGACCAGCTCTTCACTGAGTTCAACCCTACTTTGAAGCAAAAACAAGCCTGGGAACTTAACCACCAAAAAATCTATCAAAACAAGAAGAGCCAAAAAAGACTTATTCTGAGTCAACTCGCCAAACAAGAAAACCTCAAGAAGAAACTAGTGTTTGTTGCTTCCAAGAAAGTACTAGACCAAGCCAAGCAAAAACCTGCAGGTTTCAACTACAGAGAAGAAAAAGCCTTTATCCTAGCTAGAGCCCGTTCTAGGTCTTCAGTAGTCCAGAGTTCTAAAGACCTCCAGTTGCACTCTAAGTCCAGTTTGGGAGTTCCAGAGAACATTGAGGCATTAGAAGCAGCCTACAACATTACTTCACAATACTTTAATAATTAAATGGAAGAAGCCCTAGTGATTCAGTCAACAGTTTCTAGACTCTCTCACCACTGCTTCAAACTGTGCAACATTTCCATGAAGTCCCCTGATTTAGAAGACAAAACTAAAGAATGCATCAAAAAGTGCGTAGCTAATGCTTTTGCTACTCGCAACTATGTGAGAGACAGGTGGGAAGAAGAATTGCCTAAAGTCAAAAAATACAACAAATCTCTAGAATTCACTAGTATAAGTGATTTAACTTAACACTAACTTGAAGAAAGCATAACAAGCAATCGATCTAGCCTAGCAAGTTGGGACTTTGTGTCGGAGTCTTCGATTTTGGAGTAGTTAGAACTTACTTTGGGCTTGTAGGACTGGTTGATTATGGAGTGGCCAGCGTTAGTTAGAGGAATGAACTTAGACTCAGTGCTGAAGTTTCTTTTAGGAGGAGTGATGGGAGGTCTGTAGTGCATGGGTTCTGGAGAGCGTAGAACAAAACTGCGTGACTCTACGTTTTGCTTAAGTTTGTCTAGTTCTTTCATTGCTTCTAGTCTTTGGAACTCTGCGTTGCGAGCTTCTTCTTTAAGGCGGGAAATTATGTTTTCAAGAGAGCTTTGTTGGGCCTGGTAGTCTACTTTGGCTTGCCAAGAGTCCACATCTTTGTAGTTGTGGATCAACTTCTTGGAAGAGGACTGAGTAAGTCTGGTGGGTTCTTTCTGGGGTTCTCTGTGAAGTTCTCTGTGAGGTTCTTTTGGGAGTTCTTTGTAAGACTCCTTTTGGGGTTCCCTCTGGAGTTCTTTGTACTGTTTAGGTTGTTGTCTTTCCTTAGGTTCATAGTGCATGTTATTTGAGTAGCCCTTTTCGTACAGGATTTCTCTTTTGTACTTGTCACGCAACTCGTTAATTTCACTGTTAAGTTTGGCTTCCTCTATTTTTTCCCGCTCAATTTTGTTTTTTTTTTCTCGTTCTTTAGCTTCCTGGCGTTGCTTCATTTGCTCTTGAAGGGCTTTCCTCCACTCTTCCTTTTGCCTTTCGCGGATGGTTTTTTGTTCATCGTAACTCAGGTTGGCGTGGAAACTCTTTAGTTTGGTGGAGTATCCTGGACCAGGTGAGTTGCTAAAACTATCGGGAGTTTCTCTGTGCTTGGGGTTGTTAGTAACTTGCAGATTGGCCTGGGAATCGTTATTATTGTAGCTTTTTCGGGAAAATTGAAAGGGTTCGGGATCTAGAAAATTGAAACTTTGGGGATCGTAGTCCAAAAAGGGCCTGTTTCTTCTAGGCTGCATATAGTAAACTTGGTTGGGTTCAGGAGTTGAGTTTTTGGAAGCTCTGTGGTCTTTGTTGGGTTTGGGGTCGGGAGAAGTGCTTTGGTTTAGGGACACTCCATGGAGCATGGAGCGGTCTAGACTGCGACTGACGTAGTCGAATTCTCTTTTGCTGGAGTAGTTGGATCTAGGCTCTATACTGTACATATTCATTTTTATTATTGTTGATTACATATGTCGTGGCCCGAGAGTTCAGCGTAGTAGTCAGCAAGTAGGTGACGTAGACTTTTGAGGGACTCTTGGGTTTCTTTGATGTCTTTGAGGACTTGTTCGTTAGGAGGGAGCATTTGCTCTTCTTCTATGCCTAGCAGCACCTTCAAGGATACTTCTCTTCCTTCTTTGATGCTTTCGAGGACACGGAGGACCTTAACTACTTCTTCTTTGATTTTGTGGATGTCTCGAGACACAAAGGAGAAGTTGCCCTTGCCGCTTTGTTCCATGCGACTCATTTCTTTTTTGAGGAACTCGTTTTCAGCAACTAGTTTGTTTTGCATTTCTTCAAGGTCTTTGAAGTGGGTTTCTAAGAGTTTGAATTCTTGTTTGGTTTGGGTTTCTTCAGGAGGTTCAATCTTAACTTGTCTGGGGTTTTCTGCTTCGAGGGTTCTTATTTTCCTCTGCATTTCTGAATTAATTTGGCTTTCGAGTGCTTGGTTTTGGTGTTCGAGTTGTTTGATCCTTTGGCAAGACTCAAGTACTTGTTTGCGCAAGAAAGAAGTTTCTCTTTCAAACTTCTGTTTGAATTCTTGTTCCTGGGTTTTAAGGGTTTCTTGGAGTTTCTTGAGTTTTGCTTCCTGAACTGATTGTTGTTTTTGGGGGTAGTTGCTTCTTTGGTTTTCGAGGGACTCTATTTTCAGACTCAAGTTGAGGTTTTCGTTTTCTTTTTCTTTGAGTTTGAACTTCAGCTTCTCGATTTCTTGCTCGAGTTGCTTTGTGCGTTTGTTGGCTTCTGCAACTTGGAAGCGCTTTTTCTGGATGTCGTTTTCGTACTCAGCTAAAGCTCTGAAGTTGGAAGGCGACTCTTGAGAAAAAAGTCCCTTTATTGGGTGGGGTGACCCATTAATTGAATTTGCTAAAGACGACTGAGGCGACTTGTAGGTGTTGCTTTTTGGAGTGAACTGTAAACTCGAAGGTATGTTTAACGAAGAATTTGCATTTTGAAATACTCCAGAGAAATTGAAAGATTGAGTTTCTTGTGTCGAAATAGGCTGCGTGCTTCTCCTAGGTCTGTTTTTCCCGTGCATTTTTATCATTAACATACTTACACAGAGTTTTTCCTCAGAGTGGTGGAACTGCTTAGGTGTATTTGGGTTTCGCTTTGTTGGGAAAGTTCAAAGAACTCGTAGTTGTGCCAGCAGTGCTTGCAGGCTTTGGACTGGGTTCTTTTGCTTCCGCAAACTAAACAGTGAGTTTTGAACTTGCCCAAAAGAATAGAACTCAAAAAGTCGCTGTCTTCAAGTAACTGGACTTCATCCCAGCCTCCCAAACAAAGGTGTTCTACAAACACCAAAGGCAGTTTTTCCCTTTGGGAGTTTTCTAACTTGAAACTTGAAGCACTTAAGTCCACTTCCTGGAAGTCCACTCCTTTAGACAACAGAATAGTAGTTAACTGGTGGTGCCTGCTTTTGTGCAAACGGTTTGCACTGAAGGAAGAAAACACTAGCAAAACTCTGGGCTTAGAAGAAAAGGGTTTTCTTTTTAGTTTCCAAAACTTCTGGATTTTAAGTGCAGCAAGGTTTTCCTAAGTAGAGGTTACCTGGTTCATCAAGTTCCTGAAGTGGGCTTTTGAAGAACACTCAGAGTTTTTGTTTCCCATTTATTTTAGAGAACTGAGGCACATCGTTTCTTGGAAAGCATACCCAGCTTTCGTAAGTAATTCCTTCGCAAACTCCTGGGCCTCCTTTTCTTGTGTGGAGTTGTAAGGAGGCTCCAGAAGGTAGCTCTTCAGGAGTTCTGTTGTGTGGTGGTTGTGTCTTGCTGAGTAAGCAGCCAAAAGAGCAATGGGTTTAGTGTAAGTAATTGACTCTTGGGAATGTCTCCAGTGCAAGTGGCCTATTTCGTGAGCTATTGCATTAGCTATTTGGTTTTGACTTAGTCCTCTAACTCTGCCCGTACTTACAAAGACATCACCCGTAGGCAGCAGGTATAAGAACTCTTCTTCAGTCGAAAGCAGTTTTAACTTGCCTGGAAGTTCAATAAAGTAGGCTTCTTTGAGTTTCTGGAGGACTTCTTGGACACTCTGGAACATAGGAGACTCTGGAGACACACTTGAGTGCCTAAGAACTAGTTTGTTTCCCCAAGTCTTTAAAACTCTTCTCGTCAAGTCTCTTTCGAGTTTTCTGTCTATAGGCAGAAACACCCAGCGCCCTGTAACTGGGTTTTGTGTGTAAAACTGAGAAACGTAGAGTCCCACTGCAACTCCTGGCAGGGTTCCCAAAGCAAAGAGGAACTTTAGTTTTGACATAATTATTTAACACTGCTTACAACTTGGAGTTGGTAGTTAACTTTAGAGGAAATATCGCTGAGCACAGGAATTGGGATGTAGTTCAAAATGGGCTGCGAGCACTGAACGCACTTGTGGTTACTAGTACATTTGTAACAAGTTATGTGTCCGCAGGGAAGTCCTATAGCCGCGTTTTCTATTAAGTTGAAGCACTGCATGCAACTCAACTCAGTTTCTAAAGACTTCACAACGTGTTTGAGTTTGTTAGCAGTGGTTCTGAGTACTTTTTCCCTAGCCAAAAGGACTTCTTCTTTTTCTTGTAGGGCAAGTCGGTCAGTTCTTTTCAAGATATTTGAAACTTCGCACAACTGGACTTCAAGAACTTTTTTTTGGTTTTTAGTGTGCAAACTAGCTTCTTTTAAAGAGTTTAGTTCTGTTTTAAGGTTGTGTTTTAGTTGCTTTAAGTGGGCTACTTCTATTTGTAACTGGGCTATTAAGGCTTTTTTATCGGAATGCTTGTTTTCAGTTTGGACTTGAGAGTTCTTTTTAGGTTTGGGTTTTGTTTCTAGAGTCCTTAGGTTTTCTCTGAGTTTGGAGTTCATTACTTTTAGTTTGTCTATTTGGTTGTGGAGTTCCTTTTCGTGTTGGGCTTGGCATTGATTTTGGCTCGAAACTACTGAAACTTCTGAGTGGAGTTTTTGGACTTCAAGTTTGTTTTGGGAAAAACTGAGTCTCTGATTCAGTTCTTCAATGGTTTGCTCTAACTTTTGTACTTTAAAAGTACTTTTGCTCAAGTAGTGCTTGTGTTCTTCAAGGTCTTGTTTTAGTTGTTGTTTTAGAGCCAAAGCAGTGCTAAGTTGGTTTGTTTGGGTTTTTGTTTGTTCTTCTAATTGATGCAGTTTAACTTCGAGTTGTTGCTTTAGAGTTAAAACAGTGTTAAGTTGCTTCGTTTGTTCTTCTAGTTGTTGTTTTGCGTCCAAAGCAATGTTTAATTGCATGTTTAACTCCTCATTTTGGGTTTTTTGTGTCTTAACTTCACCTTTCAGTTCCTCTAGCTTTTGGATTTTAGTTTCAAATTGTTGTTTTGCGTCCAAAGCAATCTTTAATTGTGTGTTTAAATCCTCAATTTGGGTTTTTTGTGTCTTAACCTGAATTTTCAGTTCTTCTTTAGCTTGAATCTGAGTTTCTAGTTGGTATTTTATAGTTTCAAGTTGGGTTGAAAACTTGGAGTTGCTTTCAGAAGACTGAGTTGCTTTATAAGCTCTTTCAAGCTTATCCAAAGCATCGTTTTTTTCTTTGCTAAGAATAGCAATTTCATTAGACATTCTGTGGATTTGAGCTCTTAACTCATTTGCTTTAAGCTGGAGTTGTTCTTCGTGCTTTTGTTTCAGTGAAGAGTTTTCTTCTTGGAGTTTTGAGTATTTGAGTTCAGTCGTGAGTAGGCTGCTTTTGAGTTTGGTTAGTTCTGAGTTAAGGAACTCAATTTTCCTTTTCTGGGTTTCAGTGGTTTCTTTGAGTCTAGAGTGTTCTTTTTCAAGTGACTGTTTGGACTTTTCTTGGTGTTGCAGAGTTTCGAGTTGACTAAAAACTAACTCTAGTTTGTTTTGAGTTTGAGTGAGCAGAGTTTGCAAGTTATCTGCATTGGCCTGGCTTTTTGCAAGTTGGTTTTGGAGTTCCTTGGCTCTGAATTCGAGTTTGTTTGTTTGAGCAGTTTCATTGGACTTGAGTTTTTTTTGCAAGTCTTTGACTTGGGCTTGGAGGTTGCAGTTTTTTTGTTTTTCTTCATTGTAGCTTTTAAAGATGCTTTCTACGTTTTCAACTAAACTTTGCACAGCAGAGTTTCTGCTTTGGAGTTCTTTGCTTTGCTCGTCTATTTTGGACTCTAGTTCTTTGATGAACTCGGAGTCAGGAGTTTCTTTGGAGGTTTGGTTGGGTTTCGGAAACGAAGTGTATGTTTTGGCAGCTTTAAGTGCAGGCAGTCCTTCGCTAGTTTTGGACTTTTTAGTGCCTAGTCTAGGTCTAAACATTGCCCTTTATAAATGTCGACTTTCAGGATTCTTGCATACACTAAAAGTGAGGACTCTTATTTTTGTTTGAAAACTGAAGGCGAACTTCCTTGGTTCAAACTTGAAGAAGCCCACATCAACCCCTTTTTTGCCACTTGTAGAGTCTTAGTGAGTCTTCTGAACCTCAGAACTGAGTCAGAGAACTACTGGGAACATCTAGAATACTTCTACGACCCACCTGTGAGGGAGTGCTTGAAGCATATTGCTTACCACTCCTTTTACTGCGGAAACACCATTTGTGTTCCTTTGCCCGAAATGGAGTTTTCCGATAAAATCGTTGAAGACTTAGACTGGGAATTACTTAAAACCAGAATGGCCCAAGCTGAACAGGTCAATTGCTTTAAAGCTGGACTTAAGGGAGAAGCTACTTTCTACACGCCTTTTGAGTACCATGAAAACCCAGACTTTTTGATTTTCCACATGCAAGACTACGAGCCCTGGTCGGGTTTGGGGGAAGCACTCTATGGAGGCTTCATAGTCAAAGCTCAGGAAAAAGTTAACCACTACAATGTGCCCAGAGGACAAATACCTAGTCCTGATCTTTTCAGTAATGCTAAAGGAGTGGTTATTACAGGAGCTAAGTACTGTTCTTTCGACGACTCACTTCCTTGGCTGCACCCCTTCATTGAGCTCATTACTACTGTGTACAACCAGTACCCAAGAGTGAAGTTTTTTGGAATTTGTTTAGGCCACCAAATACTAGCAAGGGCCTTTGGAGGCAAAACTGGAAAGAACCCCTGCAAGACCTTTATTTACAAAACAGAGTCTTACGAAAGAGTGCACGAGTACCTTGAGTTTCCTGAGAAAGTAAGCATTTCAATGTGTCACGGAGACTGCGTTTTGGAACTGCCAAGAGGAGCAACTAGAATCTACACCTCGCCTACTTGCGTGAACGAAGCCTACATTTACCAGAATAGACTTTTGGGCTTCCAGGGCCACCCTGAGTTTACTTCGTACTTAGTGCTTCACTTCCACTCTAAAGTTATACATGGCAAAGGCACTATTTCTACAGAAGCTTATGAAAGCGTTTTGGACCAGTGTGTTCGGAACAAAACTCACTCTATCCAGTTGTTTGAGGTTGTCAATAGTTTTTTGAGAAGTAACTAGTTCTAGTGCGCATTTATTGTGCCAGTGAAGTTAAGTAACTCCAATAATTAAATGATAGACATTTCAAGGTCGAAGCGAGAAATGCAGTTCCCCAAAACAGAAAGTCCAGGCCCTGCGAAGTACAAAGTCAGAAACTACCTTAACTCCCAGTCTTTTTCTTTTAACCGCAATGAAAAAATCCCTAATTCGTTCAAAATTCGCTATTTCAAAGACATTCCTGGACCAGGTGCCTACTTAAAGTCCTTTGAGCCGGTTAAAAAGTCCAGTTCAAGGTTCAGTTCAGATGCACTTAGGTTCAGGCATAAAAAGGAGGAACCAGCTCCTGGCCCTGGCTCTTACTCTCCCGAAATGCAAACAAAACCCCCCGAAGTGAAAGTAATCCGCACTCTCAAAGTCCACCCCAGTCCCAGTCCAGTTTCTATACCTATGCAGCAAACTTACAAGTTCAACTACGAGGACTCCTATGTGCCTCCCAAAGAGTACAAAATCAAGTCCCCTTTTCGTAGTAAGTCTGGACTTGACTTTCCCAGCGAGTCTAGGTCTTTAAGTGTTCGCAAGCAGTTCCAGCCCCGAAATGCCAAGTTCGTCAAGTTCAGAGAGCAGTCAAATCTCTCACCAACCTCCAACTTCAAGTCAGGAACTTTCAGGGACTGCCTCAAACCCTACCAACTAGAAAACGTTGGGCCAGGTTACTACAACGCCACCAAAAAGTCCAACATGAGGGCTGCCTACATTGGATCGAGTTCATGCAAAAAGCCCAGCACTATCCACGAGATGGGGCCAGGAGCTTACAACATAAAGTTGGTTCCCCGCAACTCTTACAAGTTCGCAAAATCCAACAGGTTTTCGCAAAAGAATTATGAAGAAGTAGGAGTAGGGCCAGGGTCCTATGACTTAGACTGGAGTCCTTCACGGTACAAGAACCCTATATCTTCCAAGTCAGAAAGGTTCAAAGAGACTCTTCCAGAAGAAAGTCCAGGTCCGGGGCAGTACGACCTCTCTGCTGTTTTCCAGAACTCAGTTTTAATTGGGACAGATTTAAGGTTTAAAGAAGGACCCAACAACTATATGCTGCCGACTTCAGACTTAGGTCCAGGGGAGTACGAAACCAGTGCTTCTCTTTTAAAACCAACATTTAATGTAACCTGGGCCGAAAAAAGTAATTAATCCCATCCAGTTATGCCTTCGTCCTGTTCGAAACTTTCGTTTGAATAGTCGTTTGGAGGAACAGAAATCCTGCAGACATTTAAAATGTCAGGAGACGGACAATAAGGTTTGGCTTTTCTTCTCAAAACTTCTTCAGGTTTGGGTCCCCCGTACTCTTTAATATTAAACACTTTGAAAAGTTGGTCATTTTTGTTGAAGAAGGAGTGGATTTCTTGGATTGTGCTGTGTGGACTTTTGGTGCTTTCTTCAGCTCCCTTTTTGGAGTCTTCTTTAAGTCTGCAGTCTTTGCTGCAGTACCAACTGCCCCGATGGTAGTTGGCACTGTTTTTAGGGAGGGTTTTCCCACACAGGCACTCTACACTGACTTCTTTAGCAAGTAGTTGGTAACACTGTTCGCTGCAAAATTCTTTAGAAAAGGCTTTTATTGGGGTTTTGTTGGCTAAGTTCCTGTTACATACACAGCAGAAAAACTTCTGGAACTCAGGGGGAATTTCTATATTTGACACTGGCGGTTGTCTTGTTTCTTCTTCAAAACCTTTGCCAAAGAACTTTTCTCTAAGACTTAGTTTGGGGTCTTCGTCGGACTTGTCTTCGTAGGTCTTAGTTGAGTTGTGAGACTTTTGGATTGAACTGGTGCTGCGGGGTTCCTTTGAACTGGGTTTGGTTTCTTCGTGGTCAGATATACTGTTTTTGTTTCTAGAGATTATTATGTACTCCCGGAGTCTTTTGAGGATCTTGAGTCGGTGGCCTAAAGGTATGCAGAGTTCGTTTAAGTTTTCCTCTTTGAGTTCCATAACAGTTTCCATGTCTTTTATTCCGTTTTTGGTGAACAAAAAGTGGTACTGCTGCATTCCGCAGCTCCTCAAAAATTCGAGCATTTCTAGTTCGCCTACACGGGACTCACTGAGTGAAGCTTTGTTGGGGGTGGGTTTTCTCTGGTACTTTTTATATTTCCGATACAATGAGTAGCTCCTAGGGTTGTCAGTACTCGGAGAACTCAGTGGGTAATGGTTGCCAGGCTTAAAGCCTTTTTTACTGGTGAGTTTGGTTTGTAAAGGTTCTTTTGTGAAGGAGAAGTACTTGGTGTCTTTTTTAGTTGCGTGGAAGGGAGCATGGTTCATCTTTTATTTAATGGCTAAAACTCCTGAAGACTTGGAACTCAACACTGAACAACTAAGTGGGATGCTGGAGTCCATAGCAGCTCAACTTTCACAGAGTTATTTGGAACGCAAAAGCAAGGAGCACAAAGAAGACCCCCTCCAAGAACTCCAGGACGCCATTCAAGAGATCACAGACCGCGAAAAAGAACTTAACGCTGCAGTAGGAATAGCCAAACTCCTTTTAGAAAACAATCAGAGCCTCAAGAACCAGCAACAAAACTACACGCACCGTCTAGAGTCAGCCCAAAACGAGAACCACCGCTTGCAAAAACAAATCCAGGATCTCAAGTCTAACTGGGAACTTTCAGAGCAAAAGTGCGAAGACATCAACTCAGCCTTAGTAACTGCAGAGGAACAAGTCTTGGTTCTTGACTCAGAAAACCGCAAACTCAAAAAAGAGATCTCCACCCTCAGGGAACTCCCTGAAACCCAAGCCTCACAGATCAAGGAGTACGAACTCCACGTTGAGTCACTCAAAGAAGAATTCCATGCCCAGTTCCGTGAAGTGAAAAAAACCAACTACGAACTTGAAAGGGAACGCAAAAACCTTTTGGAGTCGAAAAACTCGCTCCAAGACCAACTGGACCAAGTCAAAAACCAAGTAGCTTCTCTCGAAAACGAAAAACAACGCTCCAGCCAGAAAATCAAAGAACTAGAAACCCAAGTTTCCCAAAGCAAAGAAAACCTAGAAACCCAAACCCAGAAGTTCCAAGAACTACTTAAGGAGTCCAATAAGTACAAAAAACACTGCGAAAAACTAGAAGAAGAAATAAAAGTTTTAGAACACGCAAGACAAAACTCCCCTTCCAAACAAGAAACCTATTCTGTTTCCTTGATGGCGGAGTTCTCCAACCTAGAAGACATTGCTGAGGAAGACATCTTCAAAACCAAAAAGGAGTCCCAAGTAGAAGAATCAGGAGTCTGGCAAGTCATCAGTATTCCTTGCAGCAAAGTCAAGAGAAAAGACCCCACTGAGGAGTACTTCACCCTCACTACTCAAGCAATCAAACTCAACTCTCCCTTCATGGACACCATATGCACCATCCCCACCCAAAACCTTTACCAAAAAGCCCTGCAAGAAAGAGTTCCCTTCCATAAGTGGCATTTGTGGATTGAAAGCCAACTCAACTCTTATTACATTCAACAAATTTACAGTTCTGAAAAGTCCAACCCACAAACCAAGTCCAAGAAGAAAAGAATCTTGCCTTTTTAATTAATAAATGTTCCCATACCAATAGGGTTGGTTTGCTTTCCTGCACCTTTAAGTTCNTGAACGACTNAATTCTGGTGGTTCTGATTAACTTAAGACTAGTAAAGGAAGTGGCACTTAATACAAGTTCTTGGAAGTCTAACCCTAATTATTACTTTGATGGAAGGAGCAATCCTAAGACCGTGTACAGTTATTTTTATAGCAGAAGCTTATTCTTCCCAGGGAAAGCCGAATGGCTCGTTTGCTCTAGAAAACTACTGTCCTGAGGAAGCGCAAAACCGATTTGCCTACTCCCAAGAAACCAACAACTTCAGTAGTAACAAAGTTGACTTAGGATACTTTGAAAACAGGCCATCGGACTAAAAATGCTTTACTGGGTGTTAGGGTATTCATTGCTGCCAAAGCTACAGTTCAGATACTTTTGGCAGAACTTTTAAATCTAAAAGCGAAAACACTAGTGAAAAGACCCAAAAAGTTTCTACAATTCAACAAAAACCTTAAAAAAGCGAACACCACCAAAAGTGTGAGTACCATGAAACAGAAATTAAGACCATAAACATAGAGCAGTTTGACTTAGATGGATACACAGAAGAATCAATGTAAAGTGACAAGAGCACCTCAACAAGTAGTTGAACTGATTCGTTCAATCAAACGAGAAATCGAAATGACAGGTGCCTCAAAAAGAAACCCAACTAGTTGCAATAAACATACAAAACCCACAGATTTAAACTCCGAAATTTGTAATTCTGATTTAAATCTTAAATAAATATAGTTATTAAACTATCTTACCCAGCTGTAGATTTAACTCCTATATAAAGCAGCTGACTGGAAGGATCCATCATCTTGAGAACTAAATCCATTGAAAAAATGTCGAGTATGAGTCTAGCGGACTTCGAAATTGAAGAGGTCATAAGTACAAAAGGTAAAAACAAAAGCACTCGAATTCTGAAGTCCCAGATTAATTCAAACCCAGTTTGCCTTAAAACGTTTACTTCTGAGAAGTTCTCAGCAGTGCAAGAAGCCCTTGAAGAGGCCAAATTACTTCTCATGGCCTCTTCACAGCACCCAAACATTTGCCAGATGTACGACTGTTTTGTGGAATATTTAAATGAAAGTTTTTGCTTCGTGATCGTGATGGAGCACTTCGGAAACGGGGACTTGGAAGACGAAATCAAAAGAAGAAAACGCCGCAAAGTTTGGTGGACTGAAAAAGAGTTGTTTGAAATATTCACTTCCTTAGTGGACGCTTTAAGTGTTTTACAGAAAAACAAGATCTGCCACAGAGACCTAAAGCCCCAAAACTTGTTTATGGAGCAACCTGGCCACTTCAAAATAGGTGACTTTGGCGTATCGCGCAAAGAAATCGAAGGACTCCCTGGAGGCAAGACCCTTGTAGGGACTCCTGTGTACTTCTCACCTTCTTGCGCAAAGGCCTACCTCAACTACGAGTTGTACGGACTTGAAGACCAAGTCCTCCATAACATGTACAAAAGCGACGTGTTCAGCTTGGGACTTACTTTCTTGAGGATGGCAAGTCTAAAGAACGTAAGGGGACTCAACATGAGGGGCCAAGAAGTCATTAGCCAACGAGTAAACGACTTACACTACAGCGAGTTGGTAAAGGCTTCACTACACCATATGCTCCAAGTGGAAGAAAGTCTCCGTCCTGACTTCTTGGGCTTGCAAGTAATCATGCAGGAACTCCAGTCCCCCCTTCTGCCAAAACCTCTTTGTGAATACAACTTTAAGTGCATAGAATCTTTTGCTGCACAAGCCCTGGAAGACTCTTATAAGCAAGTGTCTTTGGACTCTGTACGTAAAGACACAGAGGAGTACTTTAGCGAAAACTTCTGGGAACTAGACACCTTGGAGAGTCTGCAGGGCTTTGAGTCCTTCACCCACTCTTGTGGAAAACTCAACACTCGTTCTGGAGCTAGAACTCCTGTGCTTATAGAAAACACTGGTGAAGAGCTTTCTGTAGATGCTAGGAAAATGCCTACTGGATGCGGGGCGGATTTTACAGACGAACTAGGACATCGAAGTCAAGGGAAACTAAACTAACTTTACAGAGTTATTAATAAAGAGTGTCTTTTTAAGAACTGCCTTTTCTTGATGTACACAGCTAGTTCGAAGAAACCTGCAGCAATGAGCACAGCTGCAAGTAGGATCAAATAGGTCCAAGCGTTGTCGTAAGTAATTAAAGGGTACACAGTTTGGTAAGTAAGGGTCACTGGCAAGTTGACTCCCAAAACGTACACTAGCATTAGGGCTGCTACCCAAGAATAATGGTCCCTTAGAAACAGGATTCGGTTTAAACTGAAGTCCAGAAGCAGTAAAGCCATTGGAAGGATATGCACTACAAAGTTGTAAACTAGGTCTCCTCCTTCAAGGGAAACCAATGGAGCAATTGTAGTCCAGAAGAGCAAAGTGACTACCCACTCCACAGTCCAAGCTACCTCAAACAGCAAGTAAGCTACTGGGTCAGCCCTTTTGCACACAAGACTGGCCAAAGACACACAGTTAAAAAGGAACGTCAGAACCACCCCCCAGTGAGTCAGGTAGATGAAGTAAATCTCAGGAAAGAAGGGAAACCCCATCAAAAACATTCCTAAGCACAAGCCTGAGTTCAAAAACCTCAGGCTCTTCAACAACTGCGGAGAACGGGACTCGTTGCAAGAACCTGAGGGGCAAGCCCAAAATAGTTTCTTGAGCTTTTCTGACATGTTTAATTTCCGATAAAAAGGGAACTAAATTCAAAAGTAGTTAAGAAAAATATGGCTATAATAAAAAGATGCCAGCTAGTCGTCGTGAGCGCTCTCGTTCTCCCACGCGGAACACTATAAAGTTACACATATCTAAACTTCCCGTTGGCATAAGTAACAGCCAACTGTCATCTGTGTTTTCTCCCTACGGATCTGTACTAAGCTTGCGTATAATTCGAAACGACCCAAAAGGCATTCCACTTAAACACTTTAATTATGCTTTCGTAGAGATGTTCGGAAGTGAGGCAGAAAGGGCAATGAAAAACCTCAGGCAAGCTGGGTGGGAAGTTAACCTCGGCCACAACTCAGTTCCTCAAGAAAAGGAACTGATTTGGTCAGGGTTTCTGTCGCGGTCTAAGAAGCACCGAGTCGGTGTGGACGCGTACCGTGTAAAAGGGACTTTCGAGTTCCCCGAGTCTCTGTACCACTTAGACATTTCTTACAGGTCTCCTTATCCCGACTCTGCCTCTTTTAAATCTCTTTTGTTGTTGGAAGCTGATAACGAAACACAAGAAGCCGAATTCAAAAAGTACATAGAGTACTTCGAAACTAGGGGTAAGGCAGGCTTTATACCTCTGGGCAAACAGTCTCTGTACATCGTGCCGCCCGGGGACTTTGCCAAAACAATTTGTCCTTACATTAATAACAAACAGATGCTTGCTCTTGTACTTGACGTAACACAACCCAGCACCAACGCTGGAATGCAACAACTCAAACAAATGCTCGAAAGCAGAATTTTTTAATGTAACATTAAAATTCTTACGATGAATCTTCCTTAGTTCCTTCTGGTTCGGTAGTCTCTGGACTTTCTTCAGTCTCCTTCGTTTCTTCTACTGCTTCTTGGGCTTCCTCAGGTGTTTCTTCTTTAGTTTCTTCGACTTGTTGAGGCACTTCTTGAGTTGCTTCAGGCGTTTTTGTGTCTTCAGGGTTACTTTCTTGAGAAAGCACTTCGGGTTCCTGCACTTCGGGTTCCTGCACTTCGGGTTCCTGTACTTCGGGTTCCTGTACTTCGGGTTCCTGTACTTCGGGTTCCTGTACTTCGGGTTCCTGTACTTCGGGTTCCTGTACTTCACCAGTGGACTTCTCTAGGATTTGGGAAGCTTCTTGACAGTTTTCAGGAATTTCTGGTTCTGACTGAGGCAGAATTTCTTTTAGAGGATGTGGTTCGTTATCAATTGAAGGGTGTTGGGACTGGGGTTCTTCTTCTTCGGGCTCTTGTGCTATAAGGGGTTCTTCAGGTTCTCTGATTATTCTGGGTTCATCGGGCTCCTGCATGACCTTCATGACACTTTCATTTGAGAAAAAGTTTTTCATTCTGTTAAAGTACTGGTCGAACTGGGGGTCGTTGATAGCAGAGTAGAACTCAATGGCTTTGGAGTACATCTCCATAAGCCGGTTGATCTTGAGTTTTTCTAGTTTGGCTCCTAAACTTTGTTCTAAAGCAGTGATTTCTTTAACGATCTCTTCGATGTTTACTTTCTGGAGTCCTTGGGCTGAGACGTCGTCTTCCTTAAGCACTGGAGGAGGCTTGTTGGACTTCTTCTTGATGCTGCCGCCCAATTTTTCAAGGTTGTTGGAGACTAATTCAATGAACCCTTCCCCTTCCCTCATTTTGAACTGCTGTGAAAAAGAAGGGCAGTCACCTACAGGCTTCCACTGCAAAATAATTCTGTCCGGGTCGTCTTTGGTCCTTTTGATAGCACTGAGTGTTTGAATTGTTGCAAAGCAAATCAAGTAGCCCATGTCTGGGTACTTAGGCGACACTTCTAACTGGAGAATGTGAGTGTGCGTCACCACTAGTCCTCTTTCTTTGTAAAAGCGAGGGTTCTGGGGGTCTTCTTCGATTGCTGAAAAAAGGCCCATGCAAGCCTTAGAAGTCCAGGTTTCCAGCGACATTGGTGACCCTAAATGGAACCTTCCTTGCTTGTTTGACTGCTTAAGTAAGCTGTTTGCAATGTCTACTACGGTGGTTGTAGGTTGCCACTCCCCAATGAGTTCACCTAAAAAGTCACGTCCGTCTGCCAAAGAGGGGTAGCCCTTGTCTTGCTGAAGAGTGAGTACTGGAGCTTTGTGTGGAAAAACCTCTCCCAGGTGGTAGTTGAAAACGAGTTCGTCTACTTCTAGTTTTATCACATACCCCAGCGAGCCTCTCCAGTGCTCTGCCTTGACGCCTTCAGGCAAGGAACTCAGTAGACTTAGTTCTGCGTGAACTTTACCTTTTTCTAGTCTTTCTTGTTCAATTTGTTGCTTAAGGTTATCTGTTTCCATATTATTCACTAGTTACTTTAGTAAAGTCCTTTTTTCGTTGAAGAAGGGTTCAGGACTGAGTTCTTCTAGTCTGGGTGGAGAGGCTTTGGTTTCTTCTTTTCTGAAGTGGTAAAAGGACTCTCTGTATAAGTCCAGCATATCTTCGATGTTTTCCAAAGGGTCCACGAACTCTTCTTTTTCCTTCAACAGAGTAAACATCTTTTTGTCCCCGTGGTAGTAAGACCCTTTCATCCTTTTCTTTTCGTTGTACATTTCTGGGTCAAACTGGTCCTTTCTTGCTAAGTAGAGTCGGTACCCAGGAATCAGCCCTGCCAAAGCACTGAAGATTACTTTAAACATGTGTCTCATCCAGTTTAACATAAAACAAGCATTACTCAATACTATCACTACGAAAAGCAAAGCTTTGGCTAAGTCACTTAAATCTTCAGTTAAGTAGTACAGTCCACAGTATATGGTTATTGTTGCCGTTCCGATAGCTTGCAACTCCACAAAGTTCAAGTGCTCTGAAGTAAATGGTTTCAGTTTGTATTGGGCAAACAAAGAAATTAGTAAAACACTGAAACACAATAAACCCTGAATTGGCACTGAAGCTGTAAAAAACACAGCTAAGCAAATCACTAGAATCTTCCTCAGAACTACTACAAACTCCCAGTAGTACTTAGAGGTTTTGTAGCCGTTAAACAAGAACCCAAACCTGAGTTTATTGTCCACTGTATGCAAATACCTTCTTCGCTTCCAAATTGCAAATAAAACTCCACAAGGAACTCCTACTCCCCAAACAAGGATGCTAGGTAAAGCCACTGCCAAGGCGTAAAAGGTGTGGGNATTGTCCCAGCACTGAATGTCTAGGTTTTCTACTAACCAGTAACCTTGGCCTTCAATTTCTCTGCAAGCAAACACTGAAAACATAACCTTTACCAGGGTAGGATGCACCAGAAAAAACAGCACTATCATGGTTGCAACTAGTTC